>WNGK01000154.1_pt1 | contig 38638 bp, 36 predicted proteins | sample 5400601 | NCBI WGS metagenome assembly WNGK01 (sample SAMN13153376, study PRJNA577476) | soil metagenome | isolation source: 60 cm soil or saprolite under Garry oak tree replicate 1 | place: USA:California | collected 2016-06-15 | reverse complement strand
CTGCTCCGCCAGCGGAAACAAAATCTCCGCCATCTCCGAAATGGACTTGTCGCGCATGGCGCCAAAGACAAAGATCAGTGGACGATCTTCGTATTGCGCTGAAAGAGCTGACCGTAGCGCCCACGCACCTGCCGGATTGTGCGCCACATCCATGACGATTTCAGGCGCACCGGCCCGCGCCGGGATTACCTGGAATCTCCCAGGCCAGCGCGTTTCGCGAATCCCGCGCTCCATGGAGTCTGCCGTGATGCCAGAAGATCCCCGGTCACACAATGCCTTCGCCGTCGCAATCGCCAGCGCCACATTCCGCAACTGGTGCCGTCCGACCAAAGCGTTCTCGACAAGAATCTGCTTTCCCATGACTTGCAGCGGGTACCGACAAATGTACCCTCGTCCGTGCTTCTCAGCGCTGTTCGCTGTACCCACCGCGATCTCTCGGTCGAGAGGCTGGTCTTCCCCGACATTCGGTACTCGGCACTCTGTACTCGGCACCAAGTATTGACTGCTAGCAGGAGAAACCGGCGGCACGTACGGCACCGCGCTCATGACCCGCGCACCCAGCTCGAGGACTGTGTCCCCGATCACATCGTTGGCCTCCGGGTGCTGGGGCAACGTTACTACCACGCCGCCGGGACGGATGATCCCCACTTTTTCCCCAGCAATCTCGCCCACCGTGTTGCCGAGAAACTTCTGATGGTCCAGTGCAATGTCGGTAATGACACTCACTTCGGGTTCGACGACATTAGTCGCATCCAGTCGCCCGCCCATGCCGACTTCCAGTACTGCCATTTCGACCGCCTCTTGGGCGAAGTGCTCAAACGCAATCGCAGTCATCATTTCAAAAAAACTCGGATGCCTTGGCAGTTGGCCCTGCTCGACTAATCGCTCCGCTGCGCGATCGACTTTGCCATGCAACTCAGCAAAGTCGTCATCGCCGATCTCTGTTCCGTCCACCCGGATACGTTCATTGATCCGCAGCAAATGCGGCGAGGTGTACAGCCCGGTCTTGTAACCCGAAGCTCGCAGGATGGATGCCAACGTCGCCGCCGTCGAGCCCTTGCCGTTCGTACCCGCGATTAGCACGCTCGGGAATCGACGCTCCGGATTTCCCAGCGCTGCCAGCAGAACCCGCATGGCTGCCAAGTCGAACTTTTGCGACGGGGTATTCGTCAGTTCGTGCCCAAGGGCAAACATGCTCGCGATTGCAGTTTTGTAGGACATAGAAGCAGCCGTTGGTTGTTGGCTCTTCGCTTTCGGCTCAGGCCTCTAGCTTACCAATTCCAACTGAAAAGGTACGAGTCTGAGGGGAATGGCTCTGAGGGGATGGGGAGAAGCACTTGCTAGGCCAGGATGATCCCAGTGCCCAGCTGACAGCGAAGAACTTTCACGCCGTCATAAAGTCCAACGCTCGCACAATGTAGGGTTTCAGCTGCTTGCGATGCAACACGGCATCGAGCATGCCATGCTCCAGCAGGAATTCACTGCGCTGAAATTCGGGCGGCAACTTTTGCCGGATGGTTTGCTCAATCACCCGCGGTCCGGCGAAACCAATCAACGCTCCCGGCTCGGCAATATTCAGGTCTCCCAGCATGGCAAACGATGCAGTCACACCGCCGGTGGTCGGATCGGTCAGCAATGAGATGTATGGAACTTTCGCCTTATCCAGGCGCGCCAGTGCCGCCGAAATCTTCGCCAATTGCATCAGGCTGACAACGCCTTCCATCATGCGCGCCCCGCCCGACGCCGACACAATAATCAGCGGGGTGTTCGTGTCCATCGCGCGCTCCACGGAACGCGTAATCATTTCGCCAACCACGGTGCCCATGCTGCCGCCTATAAAGCCATACTCCATAACGCTCATGATTACCGTTCGCCCATCGACCTTACCTCGTGCATTGATCACAGCATCTTTCAAGCCCGTATCTTCTTGCGCCCGCCGCAGCCGCTTCGAATAGGGTTTCAGGTCCACGAACTTCAGCGGATCGGTGGAGACCAGATTCCCATCAAAAGTTTCGTATTGGTTATCGTCCAGCAGTTGCGCCAGACGAGTGCGGGCGTCGATGCGGAAGTGTTTTTCGCACTTCGGACACACGTTCAGGTTCTCTTCCAGGTCCTTCTTCCAGATAATCTGCCGGCAGCCGTCGCACTTTACCCACAACCCTTCGGTGCGGACTTTCTTCTCGCCCGAGGTATCCAGTTCGCCGGATTGTCGTTTGAACCAAGCCATAGGGAAAAAACCGTTGATGTGGGGATGTTGACTCGGTTGAGTAAGACCCAGAGGCCCGACCTGGCTTCGTGGGCTCTTCATTCAACAATCAACATTGATCCCCCTCAATATTCGATTCCTCTCTGCGCCATTACGCCCTTTTCGTAAGCGTGCTTCACCTGTCGCATTTCCGTGACCGTGTCAGCGGCCTCGATAATTGTGGGGTGTGCGTTCCTACCCGTCAATATTACATGCACCATTTCCGGCTTCTTTTTGAGGCTCTCCACCACCTTCGCGGGATCGAGCATTCCATAGCTTATGGCGTAATTGATCTCGTCCAGCACCACCAAGTCCCACTCGCCTGACTGGACTGCCGTCTCGGCTTCCGCCCAAGCATCCTCGACCAGGCGGACGTCTTCCGGGTCCGGCTTCTCGGCACCGACCTTCACGAAGCCGCGTCCCATCGGCTTCATCACAAACTTGGTGCCGAACGCCTGCACTGCATCCAGTTCACCGTAATGCCACGATCCTTTTAGGAATTGCAGCATCAGCACTCGCATCCCCTGGCCCACGGCTCGCAGGGCTGTGCCCATGGCCGCCGTCGTTTTGCCCTTCCCCGGCCCGGTATTCACAATAATGAGACCCTTACGAGTGTCCGCCATGTGGAAATCGGAGGCTTGATTTTACTCGTTCCGGGCATTTCTTGGAAAAAAGCGGAACCAAGCGCCGGCTACAGCGGTCTTTACCACCGTGACAAAGCTTGAACCGTTCCGGCAGCCTTCATAAATTGTGCGGGTGAACGTCAAAGTACTGAACTTTTCCACGGAACCGGCGCATCCAAGATTGCGTAACTGGGTCCAGCCGATCTCTGTCTCCTCGCGAATCTGCGGAGGTCTTGTCGTGACTAACAAATGTATCGTGTTATTGTGCTGCGCGCTTGCGGTCGTTCCAGCCTTTGGGGCGCAGCGTGTGGCCATGCGTCCCAGGCCGTCCGTCGATTCAGCCGATCAGGAACTGATTCGCGAGATTGTTGACCTGGAGCGCCAGGCCAAGGAGGCTTCCCTTCGTCGCGATGCTGAATTCTCCCAGCGCACCCTAGCCGATGATTATGTCGCGATCACTCCCTTGGGCCAGGTCACTACCAAGCAGGAAACGATTGGTGCGCGTAGGAGCGGCCAGCTCCGATATGAGGCTATGAATATTACCGACATGGTGGTTCGCGTCTATGGCGACACCGCCGTCGTCACCGCCCGCGCCGACGTGAAGGGCCATCAGCTCGGAGAAGATTTCAGCGGACCTTATCGCTATACCCGCGTCTGGGTCCGCCGCAGCGGGCACTGGCAGACGGTAAGCTACCAGGCCACTGTCACCGAGTAGAACTGACCTCGAAGACGGCACCGGCATTTCCTTGTGCTTTTTCCCAGTTGGAGGCAAGGACCTGCGCCAGTCGAAACGACCCGTGCGTCTTTCGCGCGCCAGCATCCCTGTCGTTCTAAAATGGAAGCTCGTTTCCGCGTGGAGCCCTCAATTCATGAAGCGACATCAAAATTCTGTACTTCGATTATTCTCTGCCCGGCTCCTGAACACGGCACTCTTGCTCGCCGTCCTGAGCGCGACCAGGTTTTCGTCAGCCCAGGAACCCAAACTCTCTCCCGAAAAGCAACCTCAGATCGAGGCCGCGATTTCAAAGTTCATGGCTAGCACGCACGTCCCTGGCCTCTCTGCCGCGGTGGTCGAAGACGGACGGTTCGAATGGGCCGCGGGCTTCGGCATGGCTGACCTGGAAAACAATGTTCCGGCCACTGAACATACTCTCTACCGGCTGGCATCCATTTCCAAATCACTCACCGCAACGGCTGCCATGCAGCTGTTCGAGCGCGGGCAACTCGATTTGGACGCACCCGTTCAGAAATACTGCCCATCGTTTCCGCAGAAGCCGTGGCCGATTACCACCCGGCAGGTCATGGGACATCTCTCCGGAATCCGGCATTACAAGTCCGGCTCGCAAGACGATCCCGAAGTCGGCAATACCAAACACTTCGAAAAGCAGATCGAAGCTGGGCTGAACTTTTTTAAGGAGGATCCTCTCCTGTCCCAACCGGGTACGCAGTTTCACTATTCGACACACGGATTCACGCTGGTCGGGTGCGTGATCGAAGGTGCCTCCGGCAGCAGGTACGTTGATTTTTTACGGCAGAACGTTTTCCTTCCGGCGGGGATGGCGCAAACTCAGTTTGATGATCGCTTCGCTGTCATTCCTTACCGCACTCGCTTCTATGACAAGACTGAATCCGGCGTTGTGAGAAATGCCGATTTCCTGGACTCGAGCTACAAGATTCCCGGCGGAGGTTGGTTGTCCTCAGCCGAGGACATGGCGCGATTCGAAGTCGCCATGGTTGACGACAAGCTCATCCGGCGCGCCACGCGCAACCTCATGTGGACTGCGCTCAAGCCGACCGACGGCTCCCAGGATGACTACGCGCTTGGCTGGGGTAGCGGTATTGAGAATGGCACCAAGGGAGTGGGTCACACTGGAGGCCAGCAGGGCACAAGCACGGCATTTCTGATCGCGCCGGAACAGCGGGCCGGAGTCGTCGTGCTGACCAACATGGAAGGGATGCCTGCCGACAAACTTGCTCGGCAGATCCTCACGATTGTTGTCGGTGCGCCGGGGAACAAACCGCGGCCCTGAGACGGGTCAGTTTTCGACCACTGGCGCCCCGTTACGAGAGCCGCCGGCGACAGATCTCATCCTGTGGTTGGGGCGGGTCAATTCCCGCCAGTTTGGAGTTGGATCGAACTGGGTGCGATCCTAAGGCAGTTCCGCAGTTTTCCGCGGCATCTCCAGTGGAAGGTGTGGAGGCGCGGCGGACTCCCCTTCGAGCAAAGGCAGTGTAATACGCAGCGCTTCGATTTCCTTCTTAACCCGCACCAATTCCTGCTCTTTGACTCTTAGCACCTCGAACGGACTCTTCATCGCGACTCCTTTTGTTTGCAGGGTGTAGGACTCGGCTGGCGCGGCCGAACATTCACAATTGTAAGTCATGAGTTTACCCAAAAACATATCACGAAGGGGCAAGTGGAATATATTTGTTTGCCTCAATGCCCGGAATGGTACGGATGACCCTTCAGAATGGTGAGCGCTCTATAGACTTGCTCGAGCAAAACCACCCTCGCCAACCCATGCGGCAGCGTAATCTTTCCTAAAGACATCGTGTGCTGCGCCATAGCTTTTGTCGCCTCACTGAATCCGTCCGCGGGTCCGACTGCAAAGACCAGGGGCAGCGGATTGCGGTCCTGGTAATCGCGCAAAAAACGTGCAAACTGCTCGGACGAGAATTCCTTGCCTTGCGAATCCATCAGCACCAGCGTGGAATTCGCACCCCTTGCCATTGTGCCGCGTCGAGAAGATGCCACCCGCCCACGAAACTCGAGCAGCGGCGCCTCGTCTCGCAGGGCTACCCCCTCCACGGCAGCATAGCGTGAAATTCGCTTGAGATACTCCGCGGTTAGCGCTTCGATCGCCGCTTCCTTGGTCTTGCCGATCCATGCAATCTTGATCTTCACGGGGTGGTTCGATCACGGCCTTGCGGAACCCACTGCGCGACCGGGTGCCTGGCGCTGAACGTTTCTCTGTTTCCCGCTCAAACCATTCTTGCCCCCGAACGGAAAATCGCGGAGGCTGACGGTGTGGTGCCTCTCCGGCGTTGGTGCTTACGCTCTCTTCCGCCGCGCGACGGTTGCCGCGCTACGCTGGCGACGCACAGCCAAGGGCTTCAGTTCGGCCGGTTGCAACCGCTTAGCTGATTTCCACAGGCGTTCCAAATCGTAAAACTTGCGCGCCTTCTCTGAGAAAACGTGTACGACGAAGTCCACATAATCAATCAATATCCACTCGCCCTGGTTGTAACCCTCGACATGGGTCGGCGGAATGGCCGCCGCCTTGAGTCGCATCTCGACTTCGTCGGCAATGGCCTGCACCTGGCGCGGATTGGTCCCGCTGCACAGCACAAAGTAATCGGTGAAGGCGCCCGACCCTTTTTCCATTTCCAGGATGGTGAGCTCCTCGGCTTTTTTGTCAAGGCAGGCGTTGATGGCTGCGGCTACTTGCTTCTTCAGATCATTCTTCTTCATGCGGTGATGAGGTTGTCCTTGGTCGTTGCTTGTTAGCGGCGTTGAATGCTGGCTTGAATTCCATTGTAAATGACTGCAATGTTCCGCGTGGTTTAACTTGCCCAATGCTTTTCTCATGGCGTCCATAAAGGTTCACAGCGCAGTCGGCCATCAACCGGCAACGTCGAATGGCTATTGATAGAGGCCCATCTTCTTGACGTACTCGGCTACGAGCGGGTCGAGGAAGCGTCCTAGCGGTTTGCCGGCGGATACGGCCTGGCGGATCGCGGTCGCAGAAACCGGTTGGTGAACCTCGTCTAGCAGATGGATCGCGGCTCCATGCAAAACCAAATCTCCTGTGGCGGCTTGCTTGCGAAATGGGCGCGTGACTTCCGGCTTGGGACGAAGGCTCTCAGGCAGCGCGTTGGCCACGTCGGCCAACGAATATCCAGGGCGGCTTGCGACAACGAACTCGCACTCGCGGAACAACCCCGCCGCGTGGTGCCACTGGGCAATCTCGGCGAAAGCATCGATACCCATCAAAAGCAGGAGGCTGTCGCTTTTCTTGAGCGACTGCTTAAGCCGCTTAATGGTATCAATCGTGAAATTCGGTTTTGGCGGCCGCTCTCTGCCGCTCACGCCGGTAGCCAACTCGTCCGGCGCCTCCAGCAGGGACGGAATAAAAGCCCTTTCCTGAGCGGTGGCCAGTGCCAGCATGGCGTAACGGTGGGCGAATGGCGAAAGCGCCTGCTGTTGCTTGTGCGGGGGAACGCTGGCAGGCACGAAATAAATCCGATTCAGGTGGCATCGTTCAAGCGCTGCGCGTGCCAGGGCCACGTGTCCGCGATGAATGGGATCGAACGTCCCGCCGAACAGACCGATCTTCATGCCCGCCTAGTGTCTTGATTTGGGGTGCGATATGCAAGCGGTCAGTGGCGCAAGCTCACGCCCGTGCGGTTCGTGACCACAAAGCCTTTCTGGAGCAGTACCAGAGTTCGAGATTATGAGGGTCATTGTCCGACCGGCCAATGACCTAGCGCTCAGGCCCATCCGGTGAATACCTGATGAACTCCTGTAACTCGATTGTTTCCTGTTTTGCACCTAGCATCGTTCTGGTATGCGCGTGACCCTCCCCCTACTTCGCTACGTTCCGCCTACTCGCGCCCCGATTTTGCGCTACGGCGTGGCGGTGCTGAGCACGACGCTGGCCCTAATTCCTTCGCTTTTACTGACCAACGTTGCGGAAAGCCGCCTCACCGTATTCGCTGTCGCGGTGATGGTGAGCGCGTGGTATGGCGGCTGGAAGCCCGGTCTGGTTGCCACTTCGTTTGCCCTCACCGTCAGCGCATATTTTACGCTCTCCGGACCGCACACACCGGCACAGTACCGCACGGCAGTCGTCCGGCTGGCGTTGTTCGTTTTTGTTGCGCTTCTCATCTGCGGGTTCAATGGCGCGCTGCGGGCCGCTCAAGAAAGCCTGCGCCGGTCAGAGCTCAATTTTCGCTCGCTGGTGACCAACGCTCCTTACGGTATTTGCCGCTGCGATTTCACGGGCGAGGTGCGGGATGCGAACCCGGCGCTGTTGACGATGCTCGGCTACACAACAGCATCGGAGCTTGTGGGTCGGCATCTCGGAGGACTGTACGCAGATACGCAACAATGGTTCGATCTCGCGGACTGTCTGCGCTCCACCGCGGTATTCAACGGCGTGAGCGCTGAATGGCAGCGCAAGGACGGCAGCACGTTGGTCGTGCGAGTTTCCGGACGATCAGTCGCCGACGGCGATCGCGGGAGGGTATTCGAGCTCTTTGCCGAGGACGTGACCGAGCGGCGCGCGTTGGAACAGCAACTGCGCCAATCGCAAAAGATGGAAGCCGTGGGCCGTCTGGCCGGCGGCATTGCGCACGACTTCAACAACCTCCTGATGGTGATCTCTGGTTATTCGGAATTCCTATTGGAGCACGTGGGTCCTGATCCCACTCTGCGCAACCCAACACAAGAGATTGCCAGCGCGGCTGAGAGGGCGTCGTCGCTGACACGGCAGCTTCTTGCCTTCAGCCGAAAGCAAATGTTGGTGCCCAGAGTGCTTGATCTGAATGTCGTGGTCAGGGAAAGCCTAAAGATGCTGACGCGACTGATTGGCGAGGATATCGACTTGGTAATGACTCCCGCCTCGAACCTGGGAGCCGTGAAGGCCGACGCGGGCCAGATGGAACAGGTCATCATGAATCTGGCGGTGAACGCCCGGGACGCCATGCCTTCTGGCGGGAAGCTGACGATTGAAACCGCCAGCGTCACTCTGGACGAAGACTATGCCCGCTTTCATGCGCCCCTAAAGCCCGGCGAATACATCATGTTAGCCATCAGCGATACCGGTGAGGGCATGGACGCGGAGACCCAGTCTCACCTCTTCGAACCTTTCTTTACCACCAAGGGGCTAAAGGGAACGGGGCTCGGTTTGTCCACAGTGTACGGAATCGTCAAACAAAGCGGCGGTTACATCTGGGTGTACAGCGAGCCTGGCAAGGGGACGGCGTTCAAGATCTATCTGCCGCGCGTGGCCGAGTCAAGCCAGAGTGAAGCAGTCGTGGCTACGTCCAGCAAAACTCCCAAGGCTGAAGGTGGCAAGGAAACAATTCTCCTGGTGGAGGATGAAGACACTCTACGGCGCTTGGCCCGGGAATATCTCGAAAAGCAGGGATACAACGTCGTTGATGCCGCGGACGGCGCGATGGCGCTGCAGATTGCCGTGGCGCACGAAGGCGTCGTTCACTTGCTGCTCACCGATGTCATCATGCCCGGAATGAATGGCCGGGAACTGGCTCAACGGATGCTGGAGATACGCCCCAACGTGAAAGTGTTGTACATGTCGGGGTACACGGAAAACGTGATAGCCCACAACGGCACACTGGATGCGGGCGTAAGCCTGCTCCAGAAGCCCTTCAACCTTCGCGACCTGAGAGACAGAGTGCGCGAAGTGCTCGATTCAACCCCAATCCCCCGGGAGGTTGCAATGTCCACTCAAAGCGCTCAGACCAAGCACGCGGCGCAAGGAAAGGGGCAGTTCCCCCCTTCCCGCGCGCAACGATTCCAACTCCATTTGCCTTTGCGTTATCGCCGGCTCGGCGAAGAGAACTGGCACGAGGGCACAACCGAAAACATCAGCCGCTCCGGCATGCTCTTCGAAGCAGAAGAATTGCTGCAGCCCAGTGCGCAGTTGGAAATCAACCTGGTGTTGCCAGCAGAAATTGCCGGCCTCTCAGCGACGGAAGTTGTTTGTCGCGGTGAAGTCGTGCGTAACATTCAACCGAAGGGTGATGCGGTGAGTCCAGCGCTGGCGGCAAAGATCTTGCAGTATCGCTTCCAGCACGGATCGAAGACTGCGCACGCTTAGTCCTTCTTAACTTCCTTGCATACGGTCTGCCTTCTGAAAGGCAGGCCCTTTTTCTTTACACAGAAGCTCTGATCTTAGGAGCTTTTCTCGGCCTGTTCGTCAGCCGCTTCTCGAGCCGATTCCCTTAACTTCCCCACCTCATCGGCGATCGCGTATTTCAACTGTTCGATGCCTTCGCCCGTGACAGCGGAAATCTCGTATAGCTTCAGCATTTGTTTCTTGCAGTACCGTTTCAGCTTGACGACCTTATCTTTGTTGGCCACGTCAATTTTCGATGCGATCATGATCATGGGCTTTTCTTCGAGATGGGCCCCGAAGCTGGCCAGTTCACCGAGAATAACCTCTACGTCCTTCACCACATCCGGACGGCCACTCGCATCCGAAATGTCTACCAGATGCACCAGCAGGCGCGTCCGTTCGATGTGGCGCAAAAACTGCGTGCCCAGACCCGCTCCCGTATGCGCACCCTCGATCAGGCCGGGGATATCGGCCACCACAAAGCTGACTTCATTCCTGGCATCGCCCACCGCGACTACTCCCAGGTTGGGCTGCAAAGTGGTGAAAGGGTAGTCCGCGATCTTGGGGCGCGCGGCGGAGATGCGAGAGATTAACGTTGACTTGCCCGCGTTAGGAAATCCTACCAGTCCCACGTCGGCCAGCAGTTTGAGTTCGAGACGGTAAGTATGCTCTTCGCCGGGACGTCCAGCCTCGTGTTCGCGAGGAGCCTGGTGCACGGACGTGGCGAAACGGGCATTGCCGCGTCCCCCCCGTCCGCCGCGAGCGATTACGATGCGTTGGTCCGGGCCTGTGAAATCAAACACTTCCTCGCCGGTGTCGTCGTCATAGACAATCGTTCCTACCGGAACTTTGAGGAGAACATCCTCGCCTTCGCGCCCCGTCTTGTTCGAGCCTTCACCGTGACGTCCGCGCTGGGCTTTGTATTCAGGGTTAAAGCGAAAGTGCACCAACGTGTTGTGGCGTTCGCTGGACTCCATGATGATGTCTCCGCCCTTGCCGCCGTCGCCACCCGAGGGTCCGCCACGCGGAACGAACTTCTCCCTGCGGAACGCCATGCAGCCATTGCCGCCGTCCCCCGCCTTCACCCGAATTTTGGCTTCGTCGATAAACATGAAGCAGTTTGGTTAAGCGACGCCGGATAGCTGAGCCAACAAAAAAGCCTCGTCCCGAAGACGAAGCTGTGGGTCGTAGATCATTCGCCGGCAGCCGCTGCACAGAGTTGGTCTACGTCAGTTTGTCCGAGTTACGCTTGCGACGGTGGCGAGTTCGCGAAGGGGATTACTCCGCTTCAAGAGGCTCAACCGTCACGAACTTGCCCATCGAGCCTTTGTTCAGGAACTTGATGCGGCCGGTGATCTTGGCAAACAGCGTGTCATCTTTGCCTCGGCCAACATTCAGGCCCGGCTTTACCCGCGTTCCGCGCTGCCGCACGATGATGGTTCCTCCGGGGACTACTTGTCCGCCGAATGCTTTGAAGCCCAGCCGCTGCGCGTTAGAGTCACGGCCGTTTCGTGAAGTGCCTTGTCCTTTTTTGTGTGCCATAGAAACTCATTTGCCGGTGGCTAGTTGCCTATAAGTTTTCTCGGGCGGGCGTCCAGCCCATCCTACGGGATCAAAGATCCAAGCTGCATCTCTACTTCTTTTTCTTCGGAGCAGCCTTCTGGGCCGCCTTCTTGGGAGCAGCTTTCTTCTGCGCCGAGCCCTTTGCCGATCTGGCATGAGCCTTGGGCGATGCTTCGGTCTCTAGATGGGCAGCCGCTACTTTCTTGGGCTTCGCCTCTCTCGTCGGCCGCTCAGGCGCCTTGAAGCTCTGCCCGTCGAAGGCGATTTCCGTGATGCGCACGGCGGTGAAGGCCTGGCGATGTCCGCGCAGCTTCTTGTACTGCTTCTTGCGCTTGTAATGAAAGACCAGAATCTTGGGAGAGCGGCCCTCTTCCACCACCTCGCCAACTACGCGAGCCTCTGACTGCGGCTTGCCGATCTGGCCCGCTTCACCAGATACAGCGAGCACGTCGGGGAATTCGACTGGGCCGTCGGTGCTCGTGAACTTCTCCACTCGAATTACATCACCGGGCGCCACCCGGTATTGCTTGCCACCGGCGCGGATGACCGCGTACATGCGTCTGCCTCCATCAATATCGGTCGTAAAAGTCAGCTCACACAATCGTAAAGATCAAACCTCCGCGCACACGAGCGCGCTTGGGCAGCCCTGACTTTCTCTTGCTTGCTGTGTTTCCACCAAGGCGTTTCAGCAGCCACGGCAGGCGTTCCCAGAACGGGTCGGCAAGTACAGGCAAACTCAACTATTCTAGCGTGCTGCGCGGAAGATGGTCAATGAGCACTTTACGGAGTGTCACTTTACGGAGCCACAGAGTCTATGCGAGAATCCCGGGCGCCAGTCAGCAGCCTGCTCGGGAGGAATCCAATGACGAATCGCGATCGTACCGTTTTGCTAAGCCTGTTTATTCTCAGCCTTTGCGGCCTTGCGCAAACCAACCGGCCAACCACCAAGACATCATCCACCACCGGCGCGCCTGATAAAGCTTACATGCAAAAGATCTGGGACGCCTGGGGCACCCTGGACCCCGCCAATGTGGCGAACTTTTACGCGTCAGGCCCGCATACATTTTTTGATATCGCCCCGCTGAAATATGGCGGCTGGGACGAGTATCAAGCAGGCGTAAAAAATGTCCTCGCCGGCTACAAGCGCGCAAAGTTCACCGTCAATGATGACGCCGCCATGCACCAGCACGGAGACCTGGCATGGGGAACCGCCACAGTAAAAGAGGAGATGACCACGAACGCCGGGAAGGTTGAGATGGGAAACTTCCGCTGGACGGTGATCTGGGAAAAAGAAGACGGCAAGTGGGTGATCGTGCACGAGCACGTTTCGGCCCCGATAGGGTAATTCGGCCAAGGGCCCCTACCGACGTATACGACAAGCCTTCGGTATCTCCTTGCTCGTGACTGCTCTCTGGTGACGCAGGCAGCGTATACTCGCTGATAACATCTCTAACAATTTGTCTCGGACTCACTCACAAAAGCACCTTAATTAATCCCTTCCACTCTACGCAACATAAGACAATCCACCACTGTCCCCGAAATTAAAACGAACAGAAGTCATCTTCTTGCTAACCCAGGCAGGCAGCTCTCGTCCAAGGCATTATGAACAGCGCTGAAAAAGATTCGGGAACTTTCAGCGCCAGCAGTGCGTAGTCAGGAATGAGGGGAGTGGCGAGCCACCCAAGGCGCGAGCTCGATATAGTACCGGAAATTTTGCGGGGTTCAGGGGATCTTCCCACCCTAGGTTTGGCGGCCCAGGTGAGAAAATCCCCACTCGAAGCAGAACAGACCTTGCGGCTTGTTTGCCGAACCCCAGCGGCTGCATTGTAGGCGATTCGCGAGGAAACACAAGAGTTTTCTCACGAATGTCGTGAGCCGGGCCGCCCCAACCGCTTCCCGACGTATATTCGGGAAAGAAAAAAGGAGCACTCATGAAGTTCGCGACAGTGTCGAAGAGTCTGTTGATGGGGTCGGCTTTGTTCTTGGCGTCCAGCGCTTTTGCGGCCAACAAAGCCAGCATGCAGGTGCAATCCCCAGTAACCATCAACGGAGCAATGTTGAAGCCGGGCGACTACACAGTCGAGTGGAATGGCAGCGGCTCCAATGTTGAACTCAGCATCACGCAGGGCAAAAAGGTGCTGGCGAAGGTACCAGCACATGTGGTCGATCTGCAGACCGCATCCAACCGCGATGCGACAGTCATCAGGAGAAACGACGACGGAACCAACTCTCTTACTGGCGTTCGCTTCGGCGGCAAGAAGTTTGCCCTGGAGGTGGGCGAGGCCGTCGACGGCATGCAGAGCGGTTCGAGTAAGTAAATGCAATTGAGAGAGACTAAAGAAGAGGGAAGCACCCAAGGGGCTTCCCTCTTTCTTCGAGCCGACGATGCGAAGCCGGCAATCGTACCCGGGTAGGCTAGTCCAGCGTAAAATCGTAACCTCTTCCATAGATACCCTTGATAGATACCCTTGATGGAAGCCGCAGAGCCTACAACCTAACAATGTATTCACCTTTCTTGAGAGTATCGGTCGTAAGGTTGAACTAATTGCCCCCCACCCATCGGCGCGAACTCGAGGTGGCCTCTGCCGGCGGCATTGTCGAAGGCAAGAGTGGAATCAGAGCCGAGGCAATTCGGAGAACTTCTGTGAAGGCCGGTATCGGCACTCTTCGACCTATTTGGGATTTGAGACCGATCCCGCTCCGCAAGGGCTGAGGTCTGTCTCCCACGCGAACTTCAGCGGCTTAAAAGCCATGCCCTGGATACGAATTGCTCGTCGCACAATACAGCCGACTGAAAAAGCCTTTAATACTTCGGCATCTTTGGGTCCACGCGCTCGGCCCACGCGTTAATTCCCCCGGCGAGATTGTGGACTTTCGTGAATCCTGCCTGGCGCAGGAAATCAACCGCCTTGGCGCTGCGCCCGCCCATCTTGCAGTGGGCGACGATCTCGCGGCTGGAGTCGAGTTCGTGCACGCGACTGGGCAGATCATTCAGCGGAATGAGATGTCCCCCGATGTTGCAGATCTGGTATTCGTTTGGCTCGCGGACATCGAGAACAAATATGTCGTCGCCCGCATCCAACCTGCGCTTGAGCTCTTCAACCTGCATATCTGTAGGCGCGTTGGCCACCGATTTTTCCTCCCCGCGAATGCCGCAAAACTCGTTGTAGTCTATCAGCTTGGTCACCGTGGGGTGTGTGCCGCACACCGGACAGTCGCGGTTCTTGCGCAGCTTGAGCTCGCGGAACTTCATGTTGAGGGCATCAATCAGCAGCAGTCGTCCAATTAACGGTTCGCCTTTGCCCAGGATGAGCTTGATTACTTCCGTGGCCTGCATCACTCCCACCAGCCCAGGCAGGATGCCAAGCACACCGCCCTCGGCGCAGGAGGGAACCAGGCCCGGCGGTGGCGGTTCAGGATACAGGCAGCGATAGCAGGGACCTTGTTCGGTAGCAAACACGCTGGCCTGACCTTCGAAGCGGAAGATGGATCCATAAACATTCGGCTTGCCCGTCAGCACGCAAGCATCATTGACCAGGTAGCGGGTGGGGAAGTTGTCGGTGCCGTCGGCGATGATGTCGAAATCACGAAAGAGTTCCAGAGCGTTCGCGCTGCTCAGCCGCGTATCAAACGTCCGTAGATTCAGAAACGGATTGATCGCCTTGAGCTTGTCCGCTGCGGAGTCGAGCTTCTTGCGTCCCACATCGGCGGTGGAGTGAATGATCTGCCGCTGCAGGTTGGTGTAATCGACGACATCAAAGTCGACCAGGCCCAGCGTCCCCACGCCCGCGGCCGCCAGATACAGAGCCAACGGTGATCCCAACCCTCCGGTGCCGATACACAACACGCGCGCCGCCTTCAGCTTCAACTGTCCTTCCATGCCGACTTCCGGCATTATCAGGTGGCGTGAATAGCGCAGGATCTCTTCATTGCTCAAGGTAGCGGTTGCGGGTTGGGTTTCAAGTGTGGTGGCCATGGAATCCTCGGGTGACGAATCGCGAATTGCTCGAGTTCGAATTAACGAATGAAACAGGTTACCAGTAGCGGCGACAACAGCGGCGATTTGTGGGGCTGGTTTTCAATTTCTACAATCCGTAAACCGATCCATTCGTAACCGTAATCCCGCCTCCGGCGATCGAAGGCACAATTGAAATGTTATCACTGTCAGTCACTGCCGTGGCTTCTTTCTGCATGTAACGGATGTCTTCATCGTTCAGATAAAGGTTCACGAACGCGCGCAGCTTGCCATCGTCAGTGTAGAGATGCCGCTTCAGATCTGGATGCTGCACCACCAGCGTATTCATGGCCTCACCCACGGTCGCGGCCTTCACTTCAACGGTGGCCTGCTTGCTCGCATACTGCCTCAAGGGCGTAGGAATATGGATCTTGCTCATAAGTTTAACAATATAGAGATGCCTCGCCCACAGCGCAAGATTCAGCCTCCTCCCATGTCGTGAAGTCCCATGCCTGATTTCGCCCCAGCCTCTCCCAAGTTACTTATCCCATACCTTGACTCCGCCCTATGATCATCTGGGGGAGAACTGTCATGACCATCTTTGATCCAGCTCGGGGACGAATTATCGAAGGCGGAGGCGGCCTCGGTTTGTTTCGCCTGGTAGGGTTGGGAGTTGCTGCATTCCTGCTTGTGATCCTTATGTTCAGTTCCGTGACTCGGGTGGGCACGGGGCACGTCGGCGTTCTCACTCTGTTCGGAAGAGTCACGGGCGAGACTCTGGGTGAGGGCATCCATCTTATCAATCCGCTGAAGACCAACAACGAAATGTCCATCCAGACGCAAACCATCAAGGAATCGGCGAATGTTCCTTCCAGCGAAGGCCTGATGATGAGCCTGGATACCTCGCTCATCTATCATCTTAATCCCGACCGTTCTGCAGAAGTCTTTCAGAAAATCGGCGCCGACTACGAGAACGTAGTGGTAGAACCCACCTTGCGCGCAGCCATTCGCGAAGCCACCGCTTCGCACACTGCGAACGCGCTCTACACCGGTGAGCGGGAAATGGTCGCCAAGCAGATTTACGATCAGCTGGTTTCTGAGTTGAACAAGCGTGGGCTTACGGTGGAGAACGTTCTGCTCCGTGACATTCAATTACCAGCCACGCTGAAAGCCGCCATTGAAGCCAAACAGCAGGCCGAACAGGAATCGCTGGCCATGAACTTCCGCCTGCAAAAAGAGACGCAGGAAGCCCAGCGCAAGCGTATCGAAGCGGCTGGCGTCCGCGACTTCCAGCAGATCGTAGCCCAGGGCATCACGCCGTCACTGCTCGAGTGGAAAGGAATCGAGGCCACGGAGAACCTCGCCAAGAGTGCCAACTCCAAGGTTGTCGTGATCGGTAACAATAAGAATGGCTTGCCGCTGATCTTAGGCCAATAAATGCTCGGGGGAGACAGCCGCTGCCGGCTGTCCATTCGCCCCAGGGCGAAGGTTTTTCCACGCTGCTACCATGACATCGTGTCCCCGCTTCTCGACCTCCGACACCTAAGCATTGAGTTTCCCACTGCCCTCCTGCGGGCGGCGGGACAGGCGAGGACGGCTGTTCCCACACAAACGCTTCCCGCGGTCCGCGACCTCAGCTTCTCCATCGCCCCCGGTGAAGTTCTGGGCCTTGTCGGTGAATCCGGCTCCGGCAAATCGATCTCTTCCTTGGCCATCATGCGCCTGCTTCCGCCGCAAGCTCGGGTGTCGGGCGAAATTCTCTTCACCGAGAGCCAAACGAGAAGCGCCAACCACTCTGTTACCCACGACCTACTCGCTGTTTCCAGCGAAACCATGCGTTGGTTGCGCGGCTCGCGCGTGGCCATGATTTTCCAGGAGCCGATGAGTGCGCTCAACCCCGTGATGCGCGTTGGCGATCAAATCGCCGAAGCCGTATGGGCTCATACCTCCCTCTCAAAAAACGAAGCCCGGCAGCGCGCCGTCCAAGCCATGAAAGATGTCGCCATCCCTGACCCCGATCGTCGCGCCCGTGATTATCCTCACCAACTCTCCGGCGGCATGCGCCAACGCATCGTAATCGCCATGGCCATCGTCAATCGCCCGCAGTTGCTGATTGCCGACGAGCCCACGACCGCGCTCGATGTCACCATCCAGGCTCAGATTCTCGACTTGCTGGCAGAACTCCGCGCCAAGTTCGGCCTGGCTATGCTTTTCATCTCGCACGATCTCGCGGTAGTTTCGCAGGTCGCCGACCGGGTTGCGGTGATGTATGCCGGCAATCTGGTGGAACTTGGCTCCAAGCACGACATTTTTCAATCGCCCGCGCATCCCTACACTCGCGGCCTGTTGCGCGCCGTCCCCGACCTTAGGACCAACCGCGCCCGACCTCTCCAAACTATCGAAGGAACCGTACCCCCTCTGCAAGCTATGCCGCCGGGCTGCGCCTTCGAGCCACGCTGCGAATTTCGCATCGCGGATTGTATGCGCGAACTGCCGCCCTTGGTCGAAGTCGCTGCAAAGCACTGGGCTCGATGCCCGGTGGTGAATGCAAACTAAGTATTGCCTACCTCAAAATGGTCCTGCATTTCCCCGTCACGAATAAACCATCGCTACCCGGCACCGCCACGCCTTCCAGGTCTATAATCGGCAACTTGTCCGGTGACTCGTGCGCATACTTCTGCTTAGCGACATTCATGCCAATCTGGAAGCGCTGGAAGCCTCGCTGGCCGCTGCTCCATCTTTCGATTTGGTAGCGAATCTGGGGGACATTGTGGGTTACGGCGCGAGTCCTAACGAAGTAGCAGACCGCTCTCGTAGTCTTGGCGAAATCTTCGTCCGCGGCAATCACGACAAAGCCGCCATCGGCCTGATCGATTTGCAGGATTTTAATCCCGTGGCCGGCCTGGCCGCGCTTTGGACTCGGGACCATCTCACCGAGCAAAATCTGCAATGGCTGCACGCTTTGCCGCAAGGGCCAGTTGCGCTGAAAGATCATCCTCAGGTGCAGTTGGTCCACGGGTCTCCCCTCGATGAAGATGAATATGTTGTTTCGCTGGGGGATGCGCTCACCCCCCTCATGGCGTCTTCTGCGCTGATTACATTTTTTGGCCATACGCATCTCCAGGGAGGATTTTTTTTGAATGATTCTGCCGACGGGTTTCGCCCCGAATACCGCACTGTAGGCCAGGCTGAGTCTGCCTGTCTGCAACTGAAGCCTGACACTCGTTACATGATCAATCCCGGCTCCGTCGGCCAACCGCGCGACGGAGACTGGCGTGCTGCCTCTGCGCTGTTCGACGCCGAAACGCAGATTGTCCACTTTCTACGCGCGCCGTATAACCTGAAAGCCGCCCAAGACCGCATATTCGCCGCCAATTTACCAGCGCGCCTGGCCACCCGCCTGGCTGCTGGACGATGACCAACCGAGAGCGATTGCCCTTCAGTCTGTTCCCCAAGTTCCCTCCGCGTCCTCTGCGGCCCTTGTTCGCCCCTCCGCGATCCAAGGTTTTTTGTCTACCTCTTTGCCGGAGGCATCTGATTCCACTGCTCCGTTGTAAACTTCTTTCGTGCTCTCTTCTCGCAAGCCTGCAGAAGCCGATTTATTCACATCGCGGCGCACGACGCCCGACTCGTACCTGGTAGCACACATCGACGGCGGCGCTCGCGGAAACCCCGGACCGGCCGGCTACGGAGTCGTCATCAAGGATCAGTCTGGCCGCAAAGTTGCCGCGCTGAGCGAGTACCTAGGCCACCAGACGAACAACTTCGCTGAGTATCAAGGATTAATCGCCGCGCTCGAATACGCGCTAGCCCACGGCCGGAAAACGCTCAAGGTGATCAGCGATTCTGAACTGCTCGTACGCCAGATCAAGGGCATCTACAAAGTGAAGAACGCCGTGCTAAAAGATCTTCATGCCCGCGCCAAAGAGTCGATCTCCCAACTGGATTGGTTTTCCATCGACCACGCCCTGCGAGAGCACAACCGTCAGGCCGACGAATTGGCAAACCAAGCCATGGACAAAGGCACGGGACGCACCTCCGACTGCGCGGCGCGAGCACTATCGCCCCCGGATTCCGTATCCCAAAACCCGCAAGAGTTCGAAGGGATCGTTCGTGGCGGAGTCGTGGAGCTACTGGATGGGGACCTGCCCGAAGGAACCAGAGTCCAACTGCGGATAAAAAAGTGAACGCCCTGACCTGAAGAATAACGAAAGAGCTAAAGGCTAAGAGCTGACTTTTTCACTCCGCCGCCGAAGTATGATCATGCACAATCTTCCATCCATCGGGAAACTTGCGAAACACCAGCGTGAAAAGCCCATGCGGCGTCTTCCCATCCGACATCGTCAGATGCCACGCGCCGCGGACAAAGGCCGCGCCACTGCCTAGCATCTCGACACGCAGTCCGGAGAACTCCAGCTTTCCCATCTCATGACCAGGGCTGGCGTACGCAGCGCGATAGCGGTCAAGCGTGGCCTGCCAGCCCTTGTGTTCGCTCGCACCGGAGAAAAAAGTCAGCTCCGGCGAATTCCAGTAGCCCACCATAAAAGCTGCGAGGTCCTGCCGATTCCACGCCTCCTCCTGAGTTCGCAACACACGCTCGACCGCACCCCTGCCAACGTCCGCCTCATTCGCGGATCTTTCTTTCGTGCCCGCCTGGAAAGGGGAGAGTGGCTGGGCCGAAGTCCAGAAAAGCAAGAAGAAAAGGACACGGGCGCACATGAAAATCCTCCAGGCGCATTAGTGTCGCACAGCCAGGGGAATTGAAAGGGGAGTGTTGGATGACGGGCGTTAGAATGATTCCGTGGGAACGATGATTCGGACTCATGGGGGAACCGAGGATGTGGCCCAGCCGGTGAACTGGACTCGCTCCTAGGCTCGCCCTTTTTTCGCCGCGAGCGTAGCCGCTGCTCCCGCCACTTCCCAAGGCCGCTTCGGCCGATCAGTCGGCTTTTTGTCGCGATCTTCGACGCGGTCGTATTGATAAGACTCGCTCACCGTTCCTAGAGATTCGTTGTACAGGCTGGGTAGGCCAAGCGCGACCTTGAGCTCTTCCGCAAATGAATGCAGCGCCTTCAGGTGATCGGCAGTCGCCGGCACTTCTGTCTTGGACGTCTTAAGAAACTGCTGGTAGCCGCGGTTCACCAACTTTGAGATCTCGCTCCCTATCAGGTAGCCGGGGTAAGCGAAGATTTTCACTCCATCGTCGGGAGTCTTCTGAATGGCGGCAGATACATTGTATTTTCTGAGAAACACCCGTCCACTCATGCCGGGGGCTTCGGTGAGGTCAAATCCCTGGTCACGCAACCAAGCCAGCGCTTCTTCATACGACCGTGCTTCCATCGTTTTGGCCATTTCTCTCTACTCAAACCCTTTCTTCTGTTCCTGCCGTCTTTGATGCGGACTTTGCCCGCAACGCTCCGCGCTTTGTATCATCCAAAGCAACATACTTTAGATACCGCGTTTCAGCCTTTGTAGCACATTACGATGGTCACGATAGTCCGGTTCGTGTAGTTGCTCGGCGTTACAATACCGCTTTGTATGGCAAAGACTTCAAGCAAACTTGCTGAGAAGAATGCCGCGTCGCCTGCGCGCAGGCCAGAAGGTACAAAACCGCCGCTAGGCCAGAGCCCGCTGCAGCGGATCGGCAACACTCCGCTTCTCCGGCTCGACCGCCTGACACGCCACTTGCCCGGTGTTGAGATTCTGGGTAAGGCCGAGTGGTATAACCCCGGAGGCTCGGTTAAAGACCGCGCCGCCTCCAACATCGTCGCGGAAGGCCGCCGTAGCGGAAAATTCCCCCGGGGCAAGAGTCTGCTCGATTCCAGCAGCGGCAATACTGGCATAGCCTACGCCATGTTGGGAACGGCAGAAGGCTTCCCGGTGACGCTGTGCATGCCGGAAAATGTCTCCCTCGAGCGCAAACGCATTCTGCACGCTTATGGGGCCAACATTATTTATACCGATCCCGCCGACGGTTCCGACGGCGCCATTCTCAAGGCCCGCGAACTAGTGGCGAGCCACCCGGACACATATTTCTATGCCGACCAGTATTCCAACGACGCGAATTGGAAAGCGCACTATCAGGGCACGGCCAACGAAATCTGGCAACAAACTGAAGGACGCATCACGCACTTCGTCGCGATGCTCGGTACAGGTGGCACCTTCGTCGGTACCACGCGGCGGCTTAAAGAACTGAATCCCGCGATTCAGTGCATCTCGCTGCAGCCCGATTCACCGTTTCATGGCATCGAGGGAACCAAGCACATGGCCAGCGCCATCATCCCGAAGATTTACGACTCCCACCTCGCCGACCAGGACATGAGCATCCTGACAGAAGAGGCTTATGGGATGGCAAAGCGGCTCGCCCGTGAGGCAGGAGTCCTGGTGGGAATTTCAGCCGCAGCCGCGGTCGTCGGGTGCCTGAAAATCGCTGAAGGGCTGCGGCTGAAAGAGGCAGAGCAAGCTGTGATCGTCACTATCCTCTGCGACTCCGGTGACAAATACCTGAGCGAAAGATTCTGGACAGAAGAATGAATGCTCGAGTTGTGATTCTCGATGACCGATAGAAGATCGCGTCCTAGGCTTTGCCCTCAAAAATCAACAATCAACAATTTCATCCATGCTGAAGATTAAGCAGACCGACCACGCCTCCATCCGACGCCATGGCGAAGAAACCTATCCTAACGAATGCTGCGGCGTGCTGCTCGGCCGCGTAGCTGACGACGGCACGCGCATCGTGACCTCCACCGCCCGCTGCGGCAACACCCGCACCGACTCGGCCCGCAATCGTTACAACATTGACCCCCGCGATCTGCTCCGCCTCCAGCGCGAGGGTCGCGAACGCGGCGAGGACATCATCGGCTTTTACCACTCCCACCCCGATCATCCTGCCCGCTGGTCGCCGACCGATCTTGCCGAGGCTCATTGGTTCGGTTGCTCCTACCTGATCACCAGCGTGCAGAAGGGCAGGGCGGTTCTCACGAACTCCTTCGAACTCACCGGCAACGGCGAGAGCGACAAGCAACTTTCGGATGAAACGATCGAAATCATCTGACTCGGGAAAATTACCATCGCCCGACGTGACGCTGGAACTGCTCGATTTTCACAACCCTCAGTCATTTTGTCTAGGCGCACACCAATCAGCCGGAATCGGAAATCGCCGGAAACTCCGTGCCAGTCGCGGGTTTTGCGGAAGATTCCGCGGGGCTCTGCACCAAATCCGGTCACAGCCCTGTGGACGAGCTGCACTCGATTGAAAACAAACGCGATAAATTGGCGCGGATTTTGTTGACTCTAAAAACGAAAAGAGTAGAACTGAATCGTTCTTTGACAGCTTCTTAAGTTTTTCCGGTTGGCATTGCGTCCGGGGCTCAAGCGAGGTCACTCCCAGTCATTGCAAAATGAAGTGGGAGAGGGCTAGCGAGGGTCTATAGCAAAGCGCTGGTCGAGGAGAACGAGAAGTAAAGTCGAAGGCAGGATAGAGTTCCGAGGCGTTGGGTAGGTTTATCCGGTTGGCGGTGAGCCCGGAGCCCGAGCGAAGATCGCGCGCAGCGTCCCCGCAAGGGAAGCAGCGAGAGCAGGTCGAGCGAGGGTCTAAACGCGAGCTACTGGCTGAGACGAATGAACCCAACATCACCCCGGAACTCTTTATTTTTTCGCGTACATTTCCCTCCACGCCCCAGCAGTTGTTCGGTCCTGAACTCCGTCGTCTGCCTCACATCGTCCTCAGATTGCACACGTCATTCTGAGATATGTCTCATGACGTGCAGCCCTAAAACGATCTTCAACCTGATTCTGCAACCCAATCAACTATCCCAAGCTGTACTCTAACCTCCTGCTAGGCCTCAACACATCGGCATCGTCGCCTGCAGCGCCGGAGGTGCGGCCCTCTGCTACCGCGCTATTTCCTGGAAGGCGCCGATCTGCTGGGGCCGCACAATCATCCGGAAATCTCGATGCACTCCCGTCTTTTCGCGCAGTATGTGAACTGCATTTGCGCCAACAACTGGGCGGACGTGGCCGAACTGATGCTTTCCTCCACGCAAAAGCGGTGGAAGACTTAACCTTTGATCGAGGATAGCCGCCTCGCCTGTGCAGCCGAGCGCGGTCTCGGAGTGTCATGAAAGAGGACAAGAACATGCCCGTAGCGTACGAGGAAGGCAAAAACCCCCAACACCCCGGTCGCCCCCAACTCAAGTTCCGCTGGCTTCCCGGCGCGTACGCCATCGTGCGCATGGATCCCGAGGCAACCGTTCCGGAGTGGGCGACCAAAGGAGTCTTTTCGTCCGTCACTCGCACCGCGGATGAACTGTCAATCGTGTGCCCGGCCGATAACCTTCCCGCGAACCTAAGCTCGGAATGCCACTGGATTTGCTTCAAGCTCGAAGGGCCATTCCCGTTCTCGCAAACCGGAGTGTTGCTCTCTTTCATCGAACCACTCTCCAATAACGGCGTTCCAATCTTCGCCATTTCGACTTACGACACCGACTACGTGCTGGTGCAAGAAGAGTTTATGGGCGGAGCCCAGCAAGCTCTCGGCACCGCAGGCCACGCCCTGATCTCCGACGATGACGAGTCCCGGCGCAGGCTGATCGAGTAGTGGCACATCCGAAGCAACTGCCGGGATTCACCATTCACCTCCCGATTTCCCCCGAATGCTGTGCCAACAATGCACTTAGTCCTCCTCTATGCTGTAATACAAGGACAATTCCAGATATGCCCGCCCGCCCGACATCTCTGCGCCGCCGTCTGAACTCGCTCCACCGCAACCTGCGCGGAGCGAGCATGGTGGTGCGTGCGTTCGCTTCCACCGATCACCCGTTGCTTGCGCATATTATTCCCATTCGCCGTTGCAACCTCGCATGTACCTACTGCAACGAATTTGATGACGTCTCCCAACCCGTGCCCACCGGCGAAATGTTCCAACGAGTGGACAAGCTCGCTGAGTTGGGCACGTCGGTTGTCACCATCTCCGGTGGCGAACCACTGCTGCATCCACAACTCGACGACGTGATTGGCCACATCCGCCACAACGGCATGATCGCCGGCCTGATCACCAACGGCTATCTGTTGGTTGCGGACCGCATTAAGCGACTGAACCGAGCCGGCCTCGAGTGGCTGCAGATTTCCATCGACAACGTCAGTCCCGACGAGGTTTCCAAGAAAAGTCTGAAAGTTCTGGACAAGAAACTCCAACTGCTGGCCGAGCACGCCGATTTTCATGTGAACATCAACTCTGTGGTCGGTGGCGGGATTCCGAATCCTCAGGACGCGCTCACCATTGGCAAGCGCGCGGTCGAACTAGGGTTCAGTTCAACTATCGGCATCATTCACGATGGCACAGGCCAATTGCAGCCGCTCAACCAGGAAGAGCGCCGCATCTACCACGAAATGAAGGCGATGGAAAAGAGCAGCTTCACCCGCATCAACGCCTTCCAGGACAACATTGCCCAAGGCCTGCCCAATGATTGGCGCTGCCGCGCGGGCGCGCGTTACCTCTATATCTGCGAAGACGGTTTGGTCCATTACTGTTCACAGCAGCGCGGCTATCCTGCGATCCCGCTCGCGAAATACACCCGTGATGACATACGTCGCGAGTACCTGACCGAAAAATTCTGCGCCCCCCATTGCACCGTTTCCTGCGTGCACCAGGTTTCAATCTTCGACTCCTGGCGAGCCCCGCAACATCCCGCATCGCCGAGCGTAAGCCCGGTGAATGGCGACCTTGTTCAAATCAAGTAAGGCGTCTCCTCTGCGTTCTCTGCGGAAATTCCTCCGCGAACTATGCGATTGAATTGCAGGGTCTAAATCTAAAACGATGAGCGCAGAGTGCGGAGAGGCGGTTCCGCAGAGCGCACCAAGGAAATCCGCGCAGCTCATCTGGCAGCAGTGAACCGGTTTCCAATTCGCAAAATCTTCATGCCATGCGAGTCGACCAGAGCCGCCTATTTTTTTGGTTGTGCTGACGGTGGCAGGATGTTATTCAAGCGCAAATACATGGCGGCGGCCGCGTAATGGTCGGCCCAGCCGCTGGCCAATCCCAGCGCGGCCATCGCGCGAGGAAACTGCCGGCCTCCAAATAGTTCGACGCTATCACCCAGCTTGGAGTCGTCCATTTTGGCCAGCGACTCGCCGCAGAAATCGAAAGAAGCCTTGGCGGCCGCGAGCAGCTTTTCTTTGGAATCCGTTTCTTTCGCCGCTTCATTCTTGGGCTCCGGCACATCCGCCGCTTTGGCGCAAAGAAAATAGTTCGATTCGATGATGTGCGTGATCAGGTGGCCAAAGCTCATCTGCTCGGCAGTGGGCTTGAACGCGAACTTGTCACCGGGCATGGCCTCAATCGCTCCCAGAATGTTTTTCTGCGACCGCGGCAAGAGCATCCGCACCGAGGTCGCAACGGGATCTTTCGTTGCCGCCGCGGGGCTCGGCATGACGGCCGATTTTGGCGTGGCGGTCGGACTGGCGGGTTTTGCCGCAGGCATATCCTGTGCGTGCAACATGGTGAATAGACCGGAAGCTAGAAGAACAAAAAGCGCGAGAGCGTGTTTCATGGAAAAGTCTCCAAGGCAGTCCCTAGCATACCTCTTCAACGGTCGCGGTTGTGGCCTTGACGATGGAAATGTCGTGGCAAAAGATTAGTTCAGCCGGACAGCGGGCGAAACCGGGCCGGAGCCGGGACATGAGCTAAGTATGGCATGGCCTTTGCCGGCATGAACATCGGGACGTTCCTGTTCCGATGCCATCGACGTTGCAGAAGGTCATCTGCCGCGCGGCGCTTTCGACACATAAGACAGCGGTCTTCGAGAACTTAGACCTCCACTTGGGGAGTAGCATCGAGCAAGCTGCGGGTGTAAGGATGAGCAGGACGTTCGGTGATCTGCTCGGTCGATCCTATTTCAACAATCTTTCCGCGGTACATCACGGCAATACGGGTGGCCAGATAGCGCACCACCGGCATGGAGTGCGAAATGAATAAATACGTCAGGCCGAAGTCGCGCTGTAGTTTCGCAAGCAGGTTGACGATCTGCGCGCCGACGCTGACGTCGAGCGCGGAGACCGGTTCGTCGGCCACGATGAACTTGGGCCTCAGCGCCAGGGCGCGGGCAATGGCGATGCGCTGGCGCTGTCCGCCGCTGAATTCGTGGGGATAACGGCGGAGCGCGGATTCATCGAGGCCAACCGCGCGCAGCAACGCGATAACCCGAGTGCGGATGTCGAGCTTGGCTCGACCGGACAGCCGGGGGCGGCTGCCCCGACATGACCCTGCTGGTGCATCCTGTTCCTGGCCGTGGATGATCAGGGGCTCGGCGATGATGTCCTCCACGCGATAACGGGGATCGAGTGAGGCGAATGGATCCTGGAAAATAATTTGCATGTCGCGGCGGAGACGGCGCATTTCGCCGCGGCCAGCGGCAAGCAGGTCCTGCCCCTGGAAGCGGATGCTTCCTGATGTCGGCTCAATGAGGCGAAGCGTCAGGCGTCCCAGCGTGCTCTTGCCAGATCCCGATTCGCCGACAAGACCTAGCGTTTCTCCGGCATGGATGTCAAGCGATACATCGTCTACGGCACGCACATCATACGGGGAACCGCGCGTCTTTCCCGCGAAAACAGACTCGGCGTGCGGAAAGATCTTTTTCAGGTCACGGATTTCAAGCAGGGACACTGAGCGGATAGTAGCAGAGCTGGCAGAAATCAAGCGAGGGATTCATGCGACCTTGACGGATCCTCGGCTACCCGGGACGACTGCTGGGGACGCGAGTCGAGAAACGCTCAGCCACAAGGATCTATCAAACACAAAGAATCCGTGTTGGCCCAGCGATAATGTAGCCGGCTTTATCCCGCTGCGATCATGGGCACGGCTGCCAACGCCGCGATCAAGCCCACGAACTTCCACCGAGTGAAGTGCTCTTTGAGGAAGAGGCGCGCCAAAAGCACAGTCATAGCAGGATAAAGCGATGACATCACCACAGCCTCATCGAGGCGTCCGGACTGGCTGGCAAGGATGAAGAGCACGGTGCCGACTGAATCGATGCAACCGGTAAGCACTCCCCAGCGCAAACCGGCGGGAGTGATGTCTTGAAATCTCCGCTGCAACAGAACGATGAGCCCGGTAATCAGCAACCCTCCAGCCCGCGTCAGTGTCGCGATCCATAAAGGTGACGCCTGGCCAGCTTGTCGGATGCAAAGGTAAAAACCAGCGAAACCTATTCCAGCGAGAACCGCCAGTCCGACCCCTTCAGGGCGAGTGCCATCTTCACTGCGAGTGATGAGCCAGAGTCCGGTGCCGGCGAACAGGAAGCCGGCGATTGCAAGGCGGCCGGGCAAACCCTCAGTGGCTATCGAAAAAAACGTCGGGATCGCGGCGCTAATAACAGCCGCCACGGGCGCCGTAATTCCCATTCTGCCGGCCGCGAGCGCGCGATAGAAGATCGCGAGCGAACCGCCTCCCGAGATTCCGCCTGCCAAAACCCAGTTCACGCTGCGGGCAGAGGGGAACGGAGCATGGCTCGCCCCCGCCAACGCGATCATCAAGAGCAGTCCGCCGCCATTCACGATGCTGGTGAACAAGAATGGGTTCGCGCGCCGAGTGGCATAGCCGCCCAGAAAGTCGCTGGTCCCCCAAGCCAAGACTGCGGCCAAACTATAGGCAGCAGGTCCGAATTGTGGTGTGGCGGACATGAACGTCGAGGGTAGCATGAGGAGGATGCAACCACGACCATGCCCCTCTTGCACTGAAGTTGAAAGCACCTCCAGCACTCCGGGATACCGCGCTTCCGCATTCGCAACTCGGGACTCAGCAGCGGGCATGACCGTGTTAGAATTTCCACAAGCAGCTTCCTACGAGAGTCCCGCTTCTAGGTTCTGAGAGAACACGTTTGATCGAACTGGCACCGTCGATTCTATCGGCTGACTTTGCACGTCTGGCGGAGGAAGTGCGCGCCGCGAGCGAAGGCGGAGGAAGTGTCATCCATGTCGATATTATGGACGGACATTTCGTTCCCAACCTGACCATCGGACCTCCGGTGATGCGTTCGCTGCGCAAGGCCACAAAGCTGCCGCTCGACTGCCACCTCATGATTGAGAATCCAGACCAGTTCATTCCTGACTTCGCCGAAGCCGGGGCTGATTGGATTTCGGTTCACCAGGAAGCTTGCCGGCACCTGAACCGCACTCTGCATCTGATCAAGAGCCACGACTGCTTGGCAGGGGTGGTGATCAATCCCGCAACGCCCGTCGATACCCTGGTTGAAGTGCTGGATATTGTTGACTACGTGCTGGTCATGTCGGTGAATCCGGGCTTTGGAGGTCAGAAGTTCATTCCCTCCACGTTACACAAACTGCGAAGGTTAGCGGAGATTCGCAGCCAGCAGGGGCTGAACTTCCGCATCGAGGTGGATGGCGGGATCTCGCTCGACACGGTGGCTGATGTGGTCCACGCCGGCGCGGAAATTCTGGTGGCGGGCAACGCCGTGTTCGGCGGCGGCGATCCAAGAAAGAATGCGCAGGCACTGCTGAAGGCGGCGACCGAGGCGGCACTAGCCAAGGTATAGCAATTTTAATTGCCGATTGAAGACCCGGGCGGCGGCCTTTCAAATCGGAAATTGGCAATTGACGATTGAAAATTCTTGAGGTTTTATGTCACATCGAATTCCGTTCGTTGCGTTTTTCGGAATACTGCTGTTGATCACGGCGGCTTGCACAAATAAGAAGTCAGTCAACCCGCTAGCTAACGTCGGTTCCAAGCAGCCGGATAAGGTCCTTTTCGACAAGGCCATGGACGCCATGAAGCACAACCGCTTCGACGTGGCCCGCATCACGCTGCAAACTCTCATTAACACCTATCCGGATTCCGAGTTTATCGCGCGTGCCAAGCTGGCGGTGGGCGATTCCTGGTATGCCGAAGGGGGGACGGCTTCGCTGGCTCAGGCGGAACAGGAATACCGTGATTTCATTACCTTCTTCCCCAACATGCCGGAGGCCGCCGAAGCCCAACTCAAAATCGCTAACATTCAATATCAGCAGATGGAGAAGCCTGACCGCGACTACACTCACGCCAAGCGTGCGGAAGAGGAATACCGGAACCTCATCTTGCAGTTTCCCGACAGCAAGCTGGTTCCCGAGGCAAAACAACGCCTCCTGGAAGTGCAGGAAGTGCTGGCCGAGCGCGAATATGTAATCGGACGCTTTTACTATCTGCGTCCGTCATATCCCGCAGCCATCGCGCGCCTGCGATCGCTGGTCGAGCGCTACCCGCTGTACAGCCACGCTGATGAAGCACTCTATCTTCTGGGGCAAACCTATGAGGGCCAAATGGCGCAAGTCCGGTCGCGCCCCACCTGCACAAAGCCCAACCAGCCGCCAGGCTGTATCGATGAAGGTACAAAGGCACGAATGTTGGACTCCTTCAGCAAGAGCGCTGCTGATGCCTACTCGCAGATCATCAAGCGGTACCCGATCATGGATCGTGTCGATGATGCGAGGAAACGTCTGGCCGCATTGCACCAGCCTATACCCAGGCCAACCAAAGCCGCGGTCGCCCAGAACAAGGCAGAAGATGCCAGCCGGCGCGACACGGGCACGTTCGGACGGCTGACTGGGATGTTCATGAAACATCCCGACGTAGCCCAGGCCACGAAAGTTGGAGATCCGGCGCTGGTCGATCCCACGCCCGTCAGTGCGACCGAGGTCGCGCGCGAAACCGTGCGAGCGGCGATGGGAGGATCCGGAGAGCACGACGTCAGTGTTGAAAAAGTGGAGGGCGGCACGCCGCCCCCCAACCAAGCGGCGCCACGCTCGGATACGCCGCCGGCAAACAGTTCTCCTTTCGCCCGGCCGAACACGGGAGCAGGCGGCAATGATCTGCAGCCCGCCGCACCCCGGCCCGCCAGCCCGACGTCCAGCCCAGCGGCTGATCCCAACGAACTTAAGCCCGACGCTCCCAGCACCAATGATCAGGCGCTTCCGCCCCCGGCGCAAGTCAACGAGATACAGCAGGGCGCAGGACAGCCGGGTAGCTCGGCCAGCGCCGACTCGAGCTCGCGCGATCAATTGGCGGACGACAGCGACCTATCGAGCAGCAAGAAGAAGAAAAAGAAGGGGTTGAAGAAGATCGTTCCCTTCTAAGGGCGAGGTCAATCCGGTTTCGCCAAGGCCTGTCCCTTCGGCCCTTGCATTTTGATCACCCACCCACAATGCGCCTCGCTGCGAAAGACGCAGTAGGCGCTGGCCACTGGTAACGTGGTTACCTGCTGTCTACTCATTGACTTACCTTGTGGCTCAGGTTACCTTCGCGTTATCTCCCCTCATTAGAGGATTCCTTTGGCTAGGAAGATACTGCTCGCCGATGACAGCGTGACCGCCCAGAACATGGGGCGAAAAATTCTCGCGGACGCGGGCTACGAGGTCATTACCGTCAACAACGGCTCGGCTGCGCTGAAAAAGATCGCGGAGCAGAAGCCCGATCTCATCATCCTGGATGTTTACATGCCTGGCTACAGCGGCCTGGAGGTGTGCCAGCGCCTCAAGGAAGCCCCCGAAACGGCACGCACCCCGGTCCTGCTGACTGTAGGAAAACTGGAGCCTTTCAAGCCCGAGGAGGCAAAACGAGTACGTGCTGAAGGCTTTATCGTCAAACCATTTGAAGCCAGCGAATTGCTGAGCGTTCTCTCCAAGCTTGAAGACAAGATCGTGCATAGAGCCGAGCCCTCCAAGCCGGGTCGGTTCGCGCGGGCAGTTGCGACCGTGGAGCATGCTGATCTTCCCGGCAGCCCACGCTCCGCGGACAAAGAAACTGGATGGGAAAGACGGTTCGCATTCCCATCGAAGAAATCGAAATCTCCTGAGAACGAAGACGACTCCGAAACTTACAACTCGGTTAAACCGGATTTGCGCGGTGTCATCGAAAAGGACGAGAAGCAAAAAGAAGAACCATCCAAGCCCGCTCAAGACAAACTGCAGGTTGCGACAGCCCAAGTCCAAGCCAAGTTGGCCGCCGCGGATTTGGAGAGAGCGCATTCAGAGGCCGACATGACTGCCCTCACCGACGGCGTAGCCAAGACCGAAGGAAAGAGCGAGGCTGTCGAGGAAGCGAAGCCTTCGAGACGGCCTGAGGCAAAGTGGGACGCTCCCAGCCCGGCTTCGGCTGAGGCGAAGCTAGGTGCGGCGGAATCCAGCCGAGAATCCGCGGGGGCGACCTTTGCCGGGGGCGCCAGCGAAGAAACCGCCGACGCAGCACCACCGACCCGTGCCGAATACCGGAAAGATTCGCTACCAGCGGCGGGCAGCGACGCCGAGGTAATAGCCGCGATCGCCGCTCTCGAGCCGGCGAATGGCCAGGCATGGGACACGGCGAGTTCAACCCACGAAACGGCGAAAGCCGCCGAGGATCTTTCCCCCGTAGCCGCAACGGCGGAGGCATTGACCACCGTGACAGGGCCGCGATGGACCGCGGTGCCGGTTGCGACCAATGCGGATGAAGCGACACTTTCGCTCGAGCACGAGATGCACAAGGCGTATGCAGCGTTCGCGGCCGCCGACGCCGGGCACTCAACCCTAATTTCCTCCGTTCCTGTCGGACCGTCAATCGCGACTCCGAACTCACGAGAAGAAATTGAAACAGCGCCGGCGGCTGAGATGCTGCCGGTAAGTGCGACTGAGACAGCTCTGCCGGTCAATGAAGACGCCCATGAAACGACGGCGCAGGCGGCTCCAGAAATGCCGCAGGCAGTAGAGTCCCAGCCCGCGACGCAGATCGGGGAAACGGCGCCACCGGAAGAATCCGCCGCGCATGCAGTTCCTGAGGCGGAGGACGCTTCCGGCACGAATAGGTTCGAATCTGCGTCCGTGCCGGAGCTGGCCTCCGCTGTTGCCGAGCTCGCAGCCGGCTGGAACAATTCTGCGGACAGCGGGACGCATGAGACGGCGCAGAAGAAAGATTCGGAAATAGCCGCCACCACTGCGGCAGCCTGGGCAAGCTGGCGACAGATTCGCGAAACCGCCGACTCCGGCGCCAGCGAGAATCCGGAACGGGCGAAGCACTTCGAGGTCGAAAATCCTCCTGCCGCAGAACGCGAATCCGCCGCCATGGCGGTTGCCGCGGGCGCAGAAAAGAGTCCGGAGGAAGGCTCTGCCGCCGATTCCTCTGCCGAAGCTAAGAACATCGCAAGCCTAGTCGACAGCGTGATGGCCGAGCTGCGCCCAAAGATCATGGCGGAAATCTCCAAAAAGCTGGCAAGCGAAAAGAAATAAAGCGACTGCTGGCTTTCCACAGTGGCTGCATCACCCACCCCCTCTCTCGCTTGACGGGATAGTAAGGACAGGACGGAAAAACGGCTGCACCCCACCCACTACCACAGCTGCCGGAATTGGGGTTGGGCCATTGGTACGTGCATCAATACTCTCCGCAACCGATCACCGAGTTCGTCACTTCGGTATGCAAATGGTCGGACCGAACCGGCTTGCTCCCACGGATGAGCACTGACATCCGATCTCAAGGCACAAGTCATGACCCTGGGAAGAAGATTTGTCTGAATCCTGCATGAAGGAGGATTGGCTGAGGAGGATTGGCTGTGGAGGAAATGTCGTCAACAGGGTGGGATGACAGCATATCGCCCTCTTATTCATTGCTTGCTTTATGCCGCTCTTATCGCGCCCCATGCTTTTCAGCCAAAGGCTGGTACCGCCTCGCCTCGCAGTTTTTCGGCAACTTTGTCAACCGCCAAAGGTACGCTGAAGTAATAGCCTTGAATCTCGTCACACTGATGGGCCCGCAAGAATGACATTTGCGCCTCGTCTTCGACACCTTCGGCAATCACCTTGAGATTCAGGCTTTTGGCCATGCTGATGATTGCGGTTGTGATCGCGGCGTCATCAGGATTCACGGCGACATCTCGAACAAACGAACGGTCTATCTTCAGTTTGCTAACCGGAAACCTTTTCAAATAGCTGAAGCTGGAATAGCCAGTTCCGAAGTCGTCAATCGCCAGCGTCAACCCCATGGCCTTTAATTCTTGAAGAACGGAAAGCGTGACGTCGGCATTACCTAGCAGGAGGGTTTCTGTCAGTTCCAGTTCGAGATAGTGAGGGGCGAGACCAGTCTCACGGAGAACTCTTCTAATGAGTTCGCAGAAACCCTGTTGACGAAACTGGACCGCTGATACGTTGATCGCTATGGAAACGGCGCGAAGCCCTTCGTCTTGCCATTTACGCGCCTGAGAACAGGCTGTCCTGAGTACCCATTCACCGATGGGCACGATTAGGCCGCTGTTCTCAGCAATTCGAATGAACTTATCGGGTGGTACGAGGCCCAATTCCGGATGCTGCCAGCGAAGGAGCGCTTCCAGTTCGCTGATCTTTCCGGTGGCAATGTCCATTTGCGGTTGGTACACGAGAAAGAGTTCTTTCTTGTCGAGTGCCGAGCGCAATCCGTTCTCTAGGGTCAATCGCTCCACAGCCTGAGCGTTCATGTCCGCGGTAAAAAACTGAAAGTTGTTCCTTCCACCGTCTTTGGCGCTATACATAGCAGCATCGGCATGCTTGATTAAGGTTTCGCTGTCCGCACCGTGTTCTGGGAAGATGCTAATGCCGAGACTGCAACCAATGCTAAGGGAGTGGCCTTGGATGACGAATGTGCTCGTCAGTGCATCCATAAACCGCTCGGCGGACACTGCGGCGCTGGGGATGTCGTTAACATGGGTGAGCACGATGAGGAATTCGTCTCCCCCTAATCGGGCTACGGTGTCTTCTTCACGCGCACAGCTTTTAAGCCGTTCTGCAACGTCTTGCAGAAGGAGGTCACCAACCGAATGCCCTAGCGAGTCGTTGATTATTTTGAAGCGGTCGAGATCAAAAAACAAAAGTGCAACTTTGTGTTTCTGCCGACGAGCAGTGGCGAGCGCCTTTGACAATCGATCGTGCAGAAGAATCCGATTCGGTAGCCCCGTCAGAGCATCATAGTAGGCCAGGGATTGAACTCGTTCCTCGGCGACCTTGCGCTCGGTGATATCGACGAGCATTCCCTCAACAATACCGGCGATGCCTGAATCGTCATCGACGAGACTTACATTTAACACCGCCCAGGCGGACTCACCGTTCTTGCGTCGAAACTTCATCTCCTGGTTAGTAACGCTTTTCTCGGATTTGAGTTTTGTCAAAAACGCTTCGCGATCGGAGGCCGTGTGATACAAATTGGCGACCGGGACGGCCATGACTTCCTCTGGCGAGTCATAACCAAACATGCAAGCGGTGGCCTGGTTGCACTCGACGAAGCGGCCTGCAAGCGTGGTGCGAAAGACGCCCGCCAGGTTGCGCTCAAACAGGAGGCGATAGCGTTTCTCCGACTCGCGAATGCCCTGTTCCGCCCGCTTTCGCTCGGTGACCACTGCTCCCAGGCAAAGACCCGTCAGTCCTAGCGCTGACATGGCGAGTTGCAGCTTGGGGAAAGACCCACTTTGCGCCTGAGTGATCCAGGCTGCGAACGTCATTCCGCTGCTAATAGCGAATGTGGCCAGGATCGCTCCTGGTAGGCCACGCCGAACGGCAATCCAGATGACCGGGACAAATAGTAGATAAAGAGGTTGATAGGGAATCGCCGGCGCATAACCGAAGACAAACCAGATGGCAAATACAACAAATCCGGATTGTGCCGTCAGTTCGAGGATCTTAGTTGACGAAGCGCGAGCGCGCCAAGCCGGGGATAGGTGAGATTCACTTCCCGATCGCAACCAGCGACCCACCAGCGGAGCTACGTATACCAGCAAGAAAGGCGTGAAGGTGATGATCGCAAGTGCGTCGGTGGCCCACCAATCTGCCGCCGTCCTGAGAGCATCGGATCGGCTGATCAGGCCGTCTCCCAAGAGACTCAGCACTCCGAACAGAGCGCTGAGGATCGCCGCGCCGAGCGAAATTACGATGTAGCGTCCGACGTCGCGCAGAGTGCCGAGTTTGGGATCGATGCGCCAGCGCCGTCGCAATATTGCCGCAGCGCCCAAGTAGCCGAGATATATCGCAATCGACCCCGGTAGTCCGCACCACGAGAAAATCGGCCGGTGGTAGTTCACTAAGGCTGCGACCACGCTGGAGATGAACACCGCGGGCACACGGCAGATACGAAGGGGGCGCCCCCTCCCACCCCAGAGATGCTGTCGATGACCCGTCCAAGATCAGGAATGCGGCTCCGAAGAGTACCCCCAGCAGCAATTGTCTGTAGGCCAAAGCTCCAGGCCAGCCGTGCCCGAGACTGGAGGTCGCGCTGGGCAATGATTGGTCCACTTTAGAGACGTATTCGGTTCGATACAAAGATGCCGGTTTGTCATAGTGGTCATCCTCGCCAGGTTTGTATGACGGTCCGGTGTTCAAGGTCATAGCACCTCACGTTGTACTTGCCACTTGACGGCAGGCTGCATCCGATGTGATTGGTTCCCAGCGCTGCCAAGAACTCCTGCGCAACTAACACTCGGTACCCGGTTGTTCATCGGTAAAGGACGCTCGACTCTAGTTCCGGTTTAGTTCCAACCTGCACAAGGAGAAGCAATCGGAACACGAGTAACCCGAGCCACGGTCCAGAAGACGATGGCCGGAGGGCTTTTCTAGAAATAATCAACAAACTGACCACCATTCACACTGAGAAGAAAGCCCTGCTGCACTTCAGCGAACGTAATCGTGCTGGCAGAAAGAGACCCAATGATCGGTGCTCGGCCGAGCACTGCGGCACAAGGGATTGACTGCGTTGCAGCCTTGACTAGCAAGGCGATCAAAAGCGCGACTGAGAGGTCGCAAGAAAGCGCCGATGGCTTTTCCCGTAGGTGTATACATATCCAAATCCTACGTCCGGTTGCTAGCCAGTGCCGTTCATTGAAGGCTCATCGGGTCAGCAACCAATGCCCATGGTTTCGGTAGCCGCGTGGTCCACCCACGGTGCGACGATGAAGCGAGTTAGAGAGGTTCTTTCGTTTTGCGTTTTGATGCATTACTGCTGGTGCTCGTCGTGCCGTGGGTGAGGCGACCAAAAACATGCTCGATGCTGCAAAGATTGGACGCCAAACCGCGAACGGTCCTGAAGCCCGGAGCGAAGCGAGCGAAGACTCGACGCAAGAACGCTCTCGCTCAGCATTCTTGGACGCCGTCGGATCAGCCTGCATGACTGACTGAGAAATCAAGCCGTTCAACTTCGCTGGGCATCTCACCTAGCAAAAAATACTATCCGGCTAATACATCTGTCATGACCCGAGCAGCGGTTTCGCTCTCGTGGCTTCTCGTAAGATCCCTACAACGGCTCGGCTTGGCATCCTACCGCTTACGACTAGCCACCTACAGTAATCGACAGCATTTCCTTGATTACCGAAGTAAGTCCTGCGGTTCGGTTCTGCTCACAGCCTGCGTGAGAAGTCCGATGACAATAAGAAAGGCGGAACTGGCGGAGAAGAGCGTCTTGTCAAGGCTCCACCACCCCAAGATCGTTACAGCAGAACATTCTTCGAAAGTCGAATGGTATGAAGAGGGAACAAAAGAGGGAACTGAAGCGTGCGTTACAACCGGACGGCAATTATACTGTTATTCCTCGCAAGCCTGAGCCATGCCCAAGACGCCACCCCGTCTGAACGAGAGACGATTCAACAGCTGGTTCAGCAGGTGACGGTACCAGCGAGAACGAAGACCGCTGCGATAAACGTGCTGAGGATTCGCCAGCACATTGTTCACCTCGGCACTTTGCGAAATTCATTCACCGCTAGCACCTCGCTAGTGTGATCGGGATGTTCTCGCTTGAGCCGTTCTTGGAGTGTCGCTACGTTGTCCTCAGGATTCGAGGGTCTGTAGCCGTACATTTCATAAGTACATTCGCAACCAGCTAACGGACATGGCACGCGCTCTGGCTTGAGAGCATTACGCTGCCGGATTTCTTCTTGAAACTTCTTCTTGCCGACCACATCCGTTCTGTAAGCTTTTGCCATCTGCCCCCACTTGCCACAATTATAGGCTCTCCTGACACATTCGTAAGAACGATATAGAAATCCTGAGGTTTGTCGGGGCCCATACCCTCGCGCAGCCCGAAGCAAAGCCTAGTACTCACTAGGCTACACTGCACTGCACAGGCTGCGTCAGTGACCAAGTTCAGTCGTGTACGGGTAGCACTGGTGCAATTTGACTGCAATTGCCTGAGACATTCCCCGCACACTGTGCGGCGCGTAGATCGCACGGAAGAAAGATAGCCATCCCCACAGGACGCTGGACGAGATCGCGGTAGGGATACCGCTCACGCGGTACCCCCCGCACGGACCCGGACGGGCGCTCGTTAGCGCATCCGGTTCTTATCGCGGATGACTGGCGGCAAAGCGAACTGCAGGGTAAGGGTGGAGCACTCGCGGTTGAGGGAGCCATTCAGCCAGGGCGAGAACACGCGTCCATGAGATCGGGCGTTTCTGGCTGCGGCGGCGGAGTGTATGCCACCACTGCCCCATGATCCGATCCCGGAATACGCCGAGACTGTCGAGATTCCCCGGTACCGCGTAGTAGTTGAGGTGGCCCTGCATGATCGACTTGAGCCATTGACCGGTTTGGCGCACGGGATCGTGCATACGCTCACGGAGCTGCTGCTTAATCTCCCGCAGCTTCGCCCGCATGCGTTTGCGAATCGTCTTGCGCCTCACGGTGAACCGCCCTAACCTGTTCTTCCCGCTGATGGGCGTGAGGCCTAGGAAGTCGAACGTCTCGGGCTTGCCTTCCCCTCTTCGTTCCCGGTTTTGTTCGGCAAACCGCCCGAACTCGATCCGGCGCGTCTTATCTGGGTGTAATTCCAGTCCAAACATCCCCAGCCGCTCCCGTAAGTTCTCCCAGAAACGATCTGCGTCCGTCTGGTGCTGAAATCCCAAGATGACATCATCCGCATAGCGGATGACAGCCACCTCGCCGTGTGCCCATTTCTTGCGCCACACGTTCACCCAGAGATCGAAAGCGTAGTGCAAGTAGATATTCGCAAGAAGCGGTGAAATCACCGAACCTTGCGGACTACCTGTCTTCGTGTTCGACCATTCGCCTTCCTCCATCACCCCAGCGTTGAGCCATTTCTGGATCAATCGCAGGATGCGGGGGTCAGCGACGCGATGCTCCACGAACTGGACCAGCCAACTCTTGTCGAGATTATCGAAAAATCCTCGAATGTCGGCATCCAGAACGTAGTTCACCTTCTTCTTCAGGAGCACATACGACAACGCATCCAGTGCTTGATGCTGGCTGCGCCCCGGACGAAACCCATAGGGTCGAGTAGGCCGGCGGAGTTGCACCGCCAGCCTCTCACAGAACCGAGCGTGAGGCTCTCGCCTCACTCGGCTCCCATCAGGCAAACACACCAGTCATCCCGATCTGCCAATGTACAAAGATATCCGCGCATTCCGTC
>WNGK01000994.1_pt1 | contig 38689 bp, 36 predicted proteins | sample 5400601 | NCBI WGS metagenome assembly WNGK01 (sample SAMN13153376, study PRJNA577476) | soil metagenome | isolation source: 60 cm soil or saprolite under Garry oak tree replicate 1 | place: USA:California | collected 2016-06-15 | reverse complement strand
GCACGGGCCAGACGTGATCAAGTAGAGCAGCAGTATCAAGCCCTCCTGCAAGAGCATGTGCAATGTGGGCTGGCTATCGCTCGTTTGGAGGCCCAACTAGCCGAGCATCTGGCTTTTCTGGAGCGGTTTCGCTCATCTTTACAAAGAGAGGAGCACGGGCCACAAGGGTCAATGCCATTCAAATAAGGAGAGGGGGTAGACAAAAAGGCGACTTTCTGGTAAAGAGAAGAAAAAAACCACTTCTCGACAGAAAGGCACCTTTTCGATGACGTCTAGGATACTGCAAGAGATGACCCCTGACAAGCTGTCCCAACAGATCACGTTACCCGTGCTGGAAGAGGTCTATCCTCGCGCACTGGTGTGCCAAGTGCTGCACGATCTGCATCGGTGGGAGCACCGGGAACGCAAGCTCAATCATGTGATCATGGTCTACCTGCTCATCGCCTGGACCATGTTACCCACGATGGCCTTGAAGCGGGTGTGGAGCCAACTCACCAGCGCCCTGCGCTGGCTCAGCCAGCAGGGCCCTATGCCGGGCTTGCCGGGAGCTGCGGCTTTGTGCTATCGACGCCGCACGTTGGGCGTAGGGCCGCTGCGGCTGCTGATGCGGCTGGCGTGCAAGCCGCTGTGTGAGCCGTCGACGCCTGATGGCCATCGACAGCAAGCTCTTCGACGTCTGCGAGACGCCGGAGAACGATTGGACCTTTCGGGGACGCACCAAGGACGACCAGCCACGCCGACAGAGTCCCTTTCCGCAAGTGCGTCTGCTCTCGGTGCTGGAGATTGGCTCGCATGCGCACCTGGGGGCGGCCCTGGCTCCCGGCTTCCGCTCGGAAATGGCGCTGGTCCCCGAGGTGGTAAGCTGCTTGCCAGCCAATGCGCTGGTCTTGCAAGACTCCGGCTTTCGCGGGGCCTGGTGGATCCAGAGGCTGCTGCAAGCTGGCCATGACAGTATTACGCGCCTGCACACCGATGACTATGCCTGTCAAGGAGAGCGGCTCTGGGATGGCAGCTATCTGGTGCAGATCCAGCGCTCCCACGATCTGCCGTTGCCGGAGCCTTTGATCTTGCGCATCATCGAATATCGCCTCGACGAGCGCATTGCTGAGCCCCTGGCGCAGTTGCAGCGTTCGCGCGGGCGCACGGGCACGCGCAAGGCGACCACAGCCGATCAGGTGTATCGCTTGGCCACCACCTTGCTCGATCCGACAGTGGCCCCGGCCAAAGAGGTCGCCGCCTGCTATCATGAGCGCTGGGAACTCGAACTGGTCTATGATGAGGTGCAAGAGCATCAATTGAGCAGCCCCGTCTTGCTCAGCAAGACCGCCATGGGCGTGATGCAAGAAGCCTGGGCCCTGCTCTTAGGCCACTATGCTCTGCGCGCCTGGATGATGCGCTCGGCTCAGCAATCCCCCGCGATGGATGTGGATCGACTCAGTTTTACGCAGGCCGTCTGCGTCTTGGGAACCGCTCTCACCCTCAGCGTGCCGTTGCAGTGGACCCCCACGGAGCAGTGGCAGCCACGAGTGTTGCAGGACCTGCGCCAAAGCGACAGCTTGCTGCCGGCACAGCGTCGCCTCAGGAGTTATCCTCGCGTCATCAAAACCGCCAGTACGCGCTTATTCGTCAAGCAAGCCAAGGATGTGCCTTTTTTCTTTCCTGACCAGACCAAAGCCTGGAAAGATTTCGTCTGCCCACTTCATAGCAGTGAGCCTCCTCAAGAGGTTCTTCTTATTTGAATGGCATTGGCCACAAGGGTAGTCAAAACAGGTTGCTTGTTCGTCTCACCATAGAATGCTGTGACTGTTCAAGACAGACGAATGACAACCCACTTCAGAAGCCAGCAAGAGAAGGGAAATTTGCCTCTTGACAAAGACTCGAAGAAAGAGATCGATGAGGATCGCTCCATAGCTCCTGCGGCGGCAAAAACAAAAATCATCCACACCCAGCACCCGAGGCGTGGGCACCTGGCGCTCTTCCTGCTGGCGAACGAGCCGCGAGCCTCGTCTCAGGGCTGGCTTCTAACCCCATGCGTTCCACCAAGCCGTTTCCGGCTTCTCCTCCCATGGCAAAGCCGATCAGCGTGAGCAGATCACACAGACGTGTGGTGCGTCGAGCAGAGGGAGCTACCACATTGGGCAAGCGGAAGGTCAAAGATCTGGCCCTAACATTCCTGGTTTCGGCAGAAAAAGCGTCGTGCATGCAGTTTGGGCCGCACCACCCAACCCGCGCCATCAGTAAATCTGCCACCACGCGGGTGTAACGCGAATGGATACTCTGGGAACGACATTGGCAAAGCGGACAAAGCGCTTCTGACGAGGTTGTCTCCACGATGGCAATGAGTGACTGCTCATCGGCTTCCAGACGACCTAACTGTAAACACGAGGTATCGGGTAATAAGGTTGAGCTTTTCTTGTGGGGCATCGCAGGCTCTTTCTCTTAGGGGACCACTTTCTCTGAGACTCTCAAGTATACCCGCTCCACCTCTCTGAGAGCAAAAAAATAAACTCATCAATTTGATTCATCAAAAGTTTGGAAGAGCCCTTGCGGTGTGAAGAGGTGAGAAACCTCTCGCTGGGGCGCAGATTTGTTCACAGAAACTGGACAACGAGAACAGGACCACTTTTTCGCATCTCTCTTTGCCATACCGAAAGCATTGCACCACGATATGACAATTCAAGGCGCTCTGGTGCGCTGCTGCCAGGGCCTTCATATGAATGTGGTTACTGGGTTTACTGATCTCTACGTAGATTGCTAAACTTTTTACTGGTATAACCGTCATGAGATCTTCAGGTGAACTCGATGTGGGGGAGTGGGTGGTAGCGAGAGACCCAATGGATAGGATGTGATATCAAGGTGAGAAATGGCGTATGTACACAGTGATAGAGAGGGCGGAGCATCATAGCGTGTAGCGCCTCCTGGCATGCTTCTAGTGGGAGTTGTCTCTTTTGTCTTTGAAAAAAGGAAAACCAATGCGACAGTATCGACTCCTCCAGCCTGGAATGACTCGCTTGTTCGTACTTGCTCTTCTCTTGCTCACCGCGTGTGGCTCCGGATCCACTCAGCAGAGGGCCGCGCCCATGCCCGCACCTCAGATGACATTGACACCAACGATCCCTGCCGTACTCAGCAAGCTGGTGCATTTCACGACCCAAGACCACGTCAGACTCGCTGGGCTGCTCTATGGGCGTGGTGGGACGACTGCTATCGTCTGCTCACACATGTGGCCTGATAGTAAAGCGGACTGGTTTGCCGCTGCACCCTGGTTTGCCGCACGTGGCTTTCTGGTGCTGGCCTATGATTTCCGCGGCCTTGGCGACTCGGAGGGGCAAGCAGATTTCTTCAAACTGGATCAGGATCTGACAGCCGCCCTCACCTTTGTGAAGAATATGGGCGCGAAGAAGATTGTGCTGCTGGGCGCAAGTGGTGGTGGAGCGATTACGCTGAAAGTGGCGGCGAGGATACCGGTGGCTGCGGTCATTACGCTCTCTGCGGACTATTTCGCCGCAGCTCCGACCAGGCAAGATGTCCTGTCGATCTTTGCCCCCAAGCTGTTCGTGAGTAGCCAGCATGATGCCTCTATCAATAACACGATGCAGTTGTTCGCGGAAGCGACACAGCCAAAAGAACTGCATCTCTACCCTGGGATGGCCCATGGTACCTCCCTCTTCAGTACGACGTATGGTCAGGACTTGATTGAGCGTATCATCGCTTTTGCCCAGAAGTACGCACCGTTGCAGTAGATCCAAGCCGGTCGCAGGAGGCAGTAGCCGCCTATTGGTCACCAGGTGAGGAACGAAAGAGGACAATCTGCTTGGACGAAACATTGCCGCAAAATGAGGTGCCGATGTCGCAGGCGTTCTTTGGCTCGTCGAAGTGCCTTCGCCACGTGAACCATATCTCGGCAGCAGATATTCTTGAGTTCACCTCGCTTGAGCAGATTCCAGACCCCCAGATGGCGGATTGAGTTCAGGCGCATAGCCGGGCAAGCGTTCCAAATGCAGCCGCTTGGCCGCCCCTCGCTTCAAAAAGGCTTTGATCTCCTTTGCTCGATGGATCGGCGAACCATCCCAGATCACGAGCAGCTTCCCTGAGATCTTGCGCAACAAGAGACGCAAGAAGCGCACGACATCTTCGGCTTTATAGGCATGATCTTGCATCTGCATCAAGAGTCGTCCCTGCGAGGGAATGCCCCCAATGGCCGAGAGGCCCACGAATTGCGCAACGAGATGTAACCAGTAGCCAACCAGCGTAAAAATATGCCTCCTTGATGAGGAAGAACAAAACTGTTCCCAACAAGGAGGTAGACATGACTAGTATCGCCGATGTTTCAGTGCGTATCCAGACCTCTTCCGACTCTGTCCCCTCGACACCCTGCTGGTTCGGGGAGGTCGCGCTGCTGATCCCCTATCTTCACAAGCAGGGCATCCTTTCTGCGATCAACTCGCAAGTGCGTTTGGCCCGTCGCCGCTTCGGGCGCTATGAGGTGATTGATTTTCTGGCCGTGCTTTTCGGCTACGCTATCAGCGGGGAACGGACCCTGGAGGCGTTCTATGAGCAGCTCTTGCCTTTTGCGCAGCCCTTCATGGCCTTGTTCGATCGAGAGAACCTGCCTTCTCGCTCGGCGCTCTCACGCGATCTCTCGAGCTTGACCCCTACTGCTACCGAAGCCTTGCGCACGCTCTTTCTCGCCGATCTGCTGGCGCGCCCGCTGGACACAGAGCGACACACCGGCCAGCTGGTCGATCGCGCAGGCAACGAACATGTGGTCTTTGACATCGATGGGACGCGGCAAGCCGCTCGGCAACGAGCCTTGCCAAAGACAGAGGAATTGCCTCCAGCACAGCGTCGCTTGACTCAGGTTTGTGCTCCTGGCTACACGGGGCGCAAGCGCGGGGAGGTTGTCCGTACGCGCACCGTCGTCTCGCAGGCTCATAGCTACCAATGGCTGGGCAGTTTCGGCAACAGTGGCAATGGACACTACCGGGAGGAACTGCGCCGGGGGCTGACCGCTATCAGGGGCTATGTGGAGGCGCACCATCTTTCGCCGATCAGCGCCCTGCTGCGGCTGGATGGGCAATATGGGACAGGGGCCGTCATCGCCGATCTGGCAGGCTTCTTGTTCGTCATGCGCGGCAAAGATTACAGCGTGTTGGATCGGCCAGAGGTCCAGAGCCGTCTGCACTTACCTGCCGACCAGCAGTTCAGCCGCTCGGAAAGTAGCCTGGTGCGGCAGCTCTACGACTGTCCCGATGTCGCTGTGGGGCCAGAGGGCGTGCGCTGCCGCGTCGTGGTGGCCACCCACCCAGTTGCCCAGAAAAAGAGCCGCGTCGGTCACACGCGCAAAGGCATTGTCTACGAACTCTTTTTCACTCATCTGCCGCAAGACGCGTTCACCGCCTCCGCTGTGGTGGCCCTCTACCTGCATCGTGGGGCTTACGCCCCGCTGCTGGCCGATGAAGACCAGGAGCAAGACCCCGACCGCTGGTGTTCTCATGCGCCCGCTGGACAAGAAGCCTGGCAGATTGTCTCGCAATGGGTCTGGAACCTGCGCCTGGAACTGGGGCATATGCTTGAGCCAACGCCGATGCGCACAACTGAGTTTGCTCCCCCCCCTCAAAGAGGCCACAGCCGAGCAGGCGTCTGTACAGGGCTATGAGAAGCCTTCGGTCGCCTTGCGCCTTCAAAGCCGATCGGTTCTCGGGGCAGGACTTCGCCCTCCAGCCCGACGGGGCGCTGTCCTGTCCGGCTGGCAAAACGTTGCACCCAACCGAGCAGCGCCGCCAAGCCGATGGCAGTCTGCGCGTGCTCTACAGTGCCAGGATCATCGATTGTCGCGGCTGCCCAAAGCGTCCGCAGTGTCAGTGGAACGGGGAAGCAACTACGAAGCCGCGTCGGGGAAGTCGCCTGCTGCATCCGCCCCGGGTTGGCCCCGCGCCGCTGCGGCTACGCGGGATTGGAGCCGCAGAAAGCACCGACGCGCCTGTATGCAGCTCCTGCGACACCAACGCATCGAGGGGAGCCTGCCGCTCCCCGCCGCAGCCTTGCCATGCACAGCGGAAGTGATCCTTTCTCGCCAGCAGCGAGCACACTCTCGCCTCTCGTGGGCAGAGCGGCTCGCTCGCAATGCGCGAGTCCCAACAGCGGGCCAGCTGATGATCAGACTGTTCGGCGTCCCGGAAGGCTTTGCCATCTCGCTCGGTTTGGCGACGGCTTAACACTGTCTTGACAGATGTTGGGTTTCATCTTCTCGGACAAGCTTGCTTCTCCGAGTGGAGCCTCATGGTCCTTTTTCCTGGCTGGTGCTCAATTCTTCCTCCCTTTCTGCCTTTTTTGCTCTCCATCCCGTTGTTTCTGCTCTCTCTCACGGCGGGGCGTCCAGTTCTGAGCAACTTTCGCTCATCAGCTCAGGTTTAGCTCTTCGACCATCTCGTTGCGCAATTCGTGGGAGAGGTGATCGCGGGTGAGTTTGACCCGCAAGATGGGCGTCTGTCTGCAAGGCGCATAGGTGCGCACCGCCATTGGCAACAGGTAAAAATCAGATTCATCTACGAAGACGATGGTACGCTCTTCGTCTTGGGCCTTTTTTTTAAAATATCGCGCTCCTGCCGGGTGATCTCCAGTTCTCGCCGAAGTCGACGCAACTCCTCTTCCTGGGCCGTCTGATGCCCACTGCCCGGAAAGGCTTGTTCGCCCCGCTCGGCCAATTGCTTGCTCCAATGATACAGCGCACTGTCACTGATCCCCAACTCGCGTGCGATTTGGCTCATCGGCTTCCCGCTGCTCTTCACGAGCCGCATCGCCTCGAGTTTGAACTCCTTGGTGTAGGTCTTCTGTTGCTTGGGCATACTCCCCTCCTTCGCTAGAGTCTATTCCATGGTTCTCGACTCCACCAAACCGGGGCAAGCTCAAGAAGAGGTTATGCTAAAATCAAATTGTGGCAAAACAAAGGAGAAGAAGCTCAAAGCATCGTTATCATTGGATGAGTAACAAAGAATTGACATCCAGCAGGCTTTTCATCTCAATAGCATTAATTGTGCTCTGCTTTCTTATTCTCTACATCCCTGCAATAGTTGATCGGGAAGGGTACGCGTTCCTTTTGTACCCGTTTGCATATATATTTAATCTCTACCATCAAGCTTCACCAGGCGAAAAACTCACGGCTTTATCTCTTCCGGTTGGAGGCATAATAGGCTGGTTTATCAACCAGTGGTTCTCGAAGAAGTGACTCAATTTAAAACGGCGGCGGGTGACAACACGCGCTCGGACTACCCCGATCAGGGAACTTTATACCCTAAAATTTTTACCGGTACGGTATTACCCCAGACCACACTTTCACTCTCGACTAGAGGACGAAGGTCTTCCTTGTATTGTTGAAAGGCTTCGCCACTTTCGTGCTTGTTTACGGCTTCCTCACTCTCCCACGTCTCGTAGAGCCAGAATTCGTTTGGATTATCGAGGGACCGATGCACTCCAAAGACGATATTACCTTGCTCGCCCTCTTCAATGCGCTTCGGGTTGACCAAGAGCAGGTCTAACACGTTCTCAGCTTGCCCTTCTTTTGCAATCATTCGGACGAAATAGGTGACTGCCATAACCAACTCCTTTTACCGTATGTGACGACTCACAACAGTTGAAAGATTTTTCGGCATGTCGTTCACTCACTGATTGTAGCACATGCTAATCGTTCCGCAAATCCGGTCTTAGCTGAATGATAGGTGCGTAGGTATTTATACGAAGCATTGCTCTCAAGAGGCTGGTTGGGCAACAATAACTTTGGAGCAAGTACTAAAATGCTTTCCCTTGACAACCCCTGTGATTAAAATTGCGTATAATAAAGATAAGGAGCCTGCGATGAATCAGCTAGTTCAATTGATCATAGTAATTGTACCTATAATTCCGTTACTATTTTGGGCATGGATGTTCCGGGATATGACCATATATGACAACTTACCGAAATGTTTTATTACTTTTACAAGAGGAAGTGACTCAAAGTTTGACTGGACGGTGGCATTTATTTTTCTGAGCGTCTTCACTGCAATTTTCTATTACGTCACTGTGTATAGAAATAGGTAGTGGTTCCTGTTGTACTGGCTACTTGGCACATCTGTTCGCAAAATTGCCAACTCTCCTTTCCCTATCTCTCCATTTCTTTTGAGCGGTTACTCGAACTCGATTGAGAAAAAAGCTGGAGTGTTCAACCCAGCGCTGCAGAAAAATGGCTCATCATACGAGAAAAACAGGCGCTTGCTTGTAGAACACGCTCAGGGAAACCATGCGGTTGATGCGTCTCGACCACCTACTGTACTGTCGATTCTGTCTTTTACCACTTTCGTTTAGGCAACCTATTGGTAGTCGAAGAGGATGGTTCAATTGCCAGGAAATGCCGGCCCAGGTGTTGTTCCTGGCCTTAGGAAACCACCCCGCTTCTGCCCAGGGTGTTGGCGCAGGGACTTCGCAAACCTATGATTGGTCCTGCTTGCCGCCTTTTCCCGTCCCCCGTCCAGGTGCTACCCGTTGGAGTACCGCCTCTCTCTGCTACGCTTGTATTGTCCCGATGGGACCACCACTGTACAGCAGAGCGGCTCTGTCATACCCCTGCACCCCACGAGCACAAGCAAGAGAGCTGTCGATCTGAAGGGCTGAGAACAAGCGGAGGTAAATCGTGACCCATCCCATCTCGCTCAAGCGTTCTAAAGGCAGGCAAAGGGAATGAAAAAGGCTACTATCCTGCTCTATTCCTATGAAAAGTACGAAGGATACGTCTTACGATCTCGTGGGACACGCCATAATCGGCGGCAACCTGACGCGGGGGTTCGTGGTCTTCAAGAACACGGCTCACCACCTTCGCCCATTCTTCAGTGGGGATGCCGTGTTGAGGCTCACGTGATCCTGGATGCTGTTGTACTGTTATGATAGGGGGAATACTACCCAGCAATTGCTCAAGCGCGAGGAGTCTCTGATAGAGCTTCCCGTGAGGCGCGAGAAAGTGGATCAGCACTGGTGAGAGAGAAGCCGATGCCCGTCGGTTCCGCCAGAGTGCTTTCAGTCCGCTCCCCAGCAAGCCTCATACGTAGATCGCGGATTCGACCTCTTAATCACCTCTTTTCCTCTTGCGTGCCTGAGCCCAGATACCAGCGGGCTTTGTCCGTCGGTCGCGGAGTCGATCCCTTCGGTTCCGCCTTTTTTCACTCGCTATTTTACTCTCGAGAACATTGCAGACAAGTTCGGAGCGCTCTCGCGCTCCAACACAGCATTCCTCGTCCAAGAGAGGATCTCTTGTCAGCTCGACATTCGCTCCCCTTTGCTCCTTGATCAATCGCTTCTCAAAGTGCCTGTTTTTGAACGGATGATCCAAGTAGCCAATACAGGTTTGATCCACCGCAAAACACGTTCTTGGAACGCGTGAAAACGGAAACAGACGTGTTGCTTCATCGAGATGAATATACAAAGCACGAATTGAACTTCTCCTTCGTGAAAAAGGCGTGTTGGAAGATAGGTTACGAGTAGCATGAACCTTGTTGATTGTACTAGCATTTCCCATGCTTCGGCAAGGAGGTTTGTTCTATCGCACGCAATATACCAATTTCCAGAACGGATGTCCCAAGTAGCCAGCACAGGAATTCCAGGAGAATGTAACTTCTATCTTGTCAGCTATGCCACTTTAAGACAATGTAGATAAAACATCAAATTTTATTACGTACATTCCCTGCTACTAATGCTCCCGCTACCACTCCTGCTACCACTGTCACTGCTAATACCGCTAATATTCCAAAGCATGCCGCCAAATGTGGTGCGAATATCAATATGACTATTACTATTGCTCCTGCTACTATTCCTGCTATCGTTACTATTCCAGCCTCTTTTCCTCCAACAAACGCTAAAGCTTCTCTACCTGCTCGTTTTCTTATTACAGCTAAAGATATTGCTCCTACTATTGCTCCTAAAATTGCTCCTACTACTGCTCCTAAAATTGCTGCTATTATTACCGTCTGTAATCCTCCTAGTAATCCTACTATATCTCCTCGTTCTGCCGGTATTCCAATTGCCACAGCGCCTCCTACCGCGCCACCACCCATTCCTCCAACTAGTAACATACGTTTATTACGCTTCTGCTTTGCTATCGCTTGTTCATAATTCAAGGGTGGAGAATATGAGTATGTCTGGTATTGGGGTTGTTGCTGATATGGCGGTGGAGATGGGGGTGGCTGACGATATTGAAATGGTTGCTGATAGGGGTTGTATGGCTGTTGCTGTTGCATTTGTGTGTATTCAGGGGCTTGATACTGCTGAGGTGGCCTGTACCCAGTAGAGCTGGTCTGGCTGGTAGTGGGGGCCTCGTTTGTTTGTTTCTTCGGGAAGCTTTGAATAGTCCATTGCTGTTTGTGGGCCTCCTCAAGAAACCATCCCAGAGCGAGGCTGTCTTCCCAACCGTCTTTGCGAGTCATTTCCAGATAGAGTTCAATCTCTCTCGCAACCACCGCTTTGTTGGGTTTGCTATTGACTGCTCTAGCAAGCTTTTCTAGGGCGTCTTTCAGACTCCTCGGGCTCTCTAGATGCAAGCTGGCATCATAACTTTGACGCGTCTCGCCAGAGCTAAAAATGCTTTTCGCGTCGCCCGCCAGGTTCTTTTTTGTCGTCGTCTCAGAGCTAGCTGGTCGCCGCACCATCTCATTGTAGAGCCGGTCGGCGGCTGTGACGAGCTCCGCTCTAGAGGCGGAGGATGAAAGACCTAGCAGCTCGTAGAGATCCTTCTTGCCAAGAGCCTCTAGATGGGTCTCGATCCTTTGTCGAAGCTCAGGGGCTAGCGGTTGTATCGTATTGGGTGGTTGCTGTCCTGGCTTGTTGACAATATAGACCATGATGCGCTTGCTAATCTCTTCGCGTGCCAGGAGAGAGAAGTCCCGGGTCAGTTCGTCTATCTCGTCCTGAGTGATATAGCCTTTGGCCGTGCGGAACTCCAGCTCTTCCAGAGCTTTTTTGCGCGCTGCGTCTCGTTGGACCCGAGCTACCCTCTCTTCTGCATTTCGCTGCATGGGATTTTGCATGACCACGCGGATTTGTGGGAGGAGTTCCAGGTATTTTCTGGCTTCCAGCGCACGCTGCCCAACGCCGTTCGTCTGGCGGCTCCATTCGCTGCGTTTAACGCTCAGAGCCCGCTCGAATGCTTCCTGATCCCAAGGGGCATCGGGATCCAGGTCCAACAAGAAATAGAAGTTTGGCCGGTTCGTGTTGGTGGCCATGCTCTCCTTGCCTCCATCGTATCACATATGAGATGTGTTACTTGTCTTTCTTAATGGTTGAGACAGAGCCTTCCTACTATGAGAATGGCACATGTGTAGCAAATAGTGCAATTATAGCAGGTTGCTGAGCCTACGAAGCGTACTCGTCGCAGGCATCGAGGCGACCACCTCGATTAGGAAACTGTAACCTTATTAGAGCGAATTTTCGCCTCCTGCTTCTCTGCCTCGGAAAGGCCGCTGGAGGTCTGAATATCTGCTTCTATGATGTTATTGCTAGTCGGCTCACGTCCGATCACATGTAAGCGCCCATCACGATACAGTTCAAATGTCACTTCGATAGGCGCGTTCTCTGGCAGGCCAGGAGCTAGCGGAAGGCTCGCCTTCCCAATCTCCTGGCCTGCCGAGAGATCAGGGATTATTAGTTGGGTAAGGCTGTTCTCCATGACACGCAGTTCGACCGTTTCCTGATTGTCTTCAAGGGTGTGGAACGTCTGCATTTTGTTGGCTGGTAGAGGATCGTTGACCAGCACGAGGTTAAATATCTTCTCTTTATATGTAGCCTTCTCGGTACTCACAATACCAAAGCTATGACTGGCGACATTGGTGACAGTAAGCCCGCTGAGTTTTTTCACAGAGCCAATATGCATGCCGCTATCGCGCGCGACCTCTTGCCGTGCCCTGGCTATGATGCGTTCTGGAGTTCGCTCCACATCGACCTGCTCGGGGTTGGCGCCGGTAAACTCCGCGATCTTGTGCTGGATCTTCTGATCCAGAACCAGTTTCTGGCCATAGATTGCCGCGCCTTTCGCGACCGCTTCGTCGGGATCGAGTAACTGGAGCGGGAGCTTAAACTCCTTCTCCAGACGCTCCTTCACCTGTGGCATCTTGGTGGACCCACCTACCAGTAATATCTTGTCAAAGCGGCTATAACCACGTTTACGCGCCTCATCCATCGTCGATTTTGTAAAACTGATCGTTTGTTCTAACAGGCTAGCTGTGAGTTCGTTGAACTTATCGCGTGGGAGAAGGACACTTTTGCGCATTCCTTCATGGCTGACCGGAACCTGAGCCTCTTGTCTGGCCGAGAGCGAGTGTTTTGCTCGTTCTGCCTGAAACCAGAGATCCTGAAGGGTCTCCGCCGATTCGGTTGGGTCACTATTCGAGCCTGTCTGTTGCTGCCATTGCTGGGCCAGGTACATGACCACACGTTCGTCCCAGTCGCGTCCGCCCAGATGATGGTCTCCACCTGTGGCGACAACAGTAATCGCGCCCCCTTTAATCTCGATGACAGTAATATCAAAGGTGCCGCCCCCGAGATCGTAGACCAGCACAACCTGATCCTGTTCGTTCTGGAAGCCGTACATAATTGCTGCGGCGGTCGGTTCATTAATGATCTCGCGCACATTAAAGCCAGCAAGCTCCCCCGCTTGTGCCGTCGCTTCGCGTTCTGCAATGCCAAAGTAGGCCGGACAGGTGATGACTACGTCTCTGACCGTTATGCCTGTTATGTCTGCACTCTGCTCCGCATCTTGCGCCAGTTTGCGCAAAATATAGGAAGAGATCTCTTCCGCTGAGTGTTCGGCCCCATTATGCTCAAAGCGCCAGCCGGGCTCACCCATGTGGCGCTTGACCATATCGACCGTTTGTTTAGGATTGAGCACAGCGTTGTTCTTGGCCTCTTTGCCAACCACGCGCCGGTCGTCATCCTCGAATAGGACGACCGAGGGTGTTGTGCGATCACCTTCGTTGTTGGGAACAATATTGGGCTTGCCATATTCATCGGCATAGGCAATGCACGAATTGGTCGTACCAAGATCAATGCCAAAAACAGTGATGTTTTGCTGCTTGCTCACAAGCCGCTCTCCTCTCCTTCAGAGACTCCGCTATCCCTGATTCGTCGGAACGTATTTATAGACCTCTACGATTTCGGGGCGCAAGATCCTGTTCTCATAAACAAACCCCTTGCGCACTTTTCGCGCAATATGTTTGTCCAGCGCTGCTTTTGGCGTATTGATGACCTTTAAAACGCGCTGTTTATTTCCCACAAAGGTCTCCTCCTCCAGCTGGAATGTTTCAACACCCTGCCGATACAGGATCTCTTCCACCTCTTGCTGGAATGACAGGAGGTTCTCGATGACATGGTCTTCGTTCCCAATATGCGCGCTTGCGCTGCTCTCGATGATTCGACCGATATTATCATACAGAGAGATCAGATCTGTAAAAAGGGGACGCAGGACTTTGAAATGCAGTCCCTCGCGATGGTCCTGCAACTCTTCGTGTAGCGTATCGATGAGGCGCTCTTTACTCTGGTCGTACTGGACCTTGGTCTCAAAGTCTTCCCGCAAACTCTGCATTTCTGCACGTAGCTCCTCAATACCCTGAAGGGTGATCCGGGAGACTGCTGCACCTGGTTGAGCTGTCTCAGTTGAGAAGGGAGGCTCCAGCGCGAAAGATGCGGGTTGTTCCTCTGCGGGCCTGTGTTCATTTGGGGTCGCCTCCATATTCTCCATATGGCACACATCCTTACTTCTATGCGAATGATAGAGTGTGAAGCAGTCCCTGCTCAAAAATGCCAGGCTTCTGAAGCTGGAATTCCTGGAAATTAGGGCGGGAAACGGCGTGCTAGATTAGATTTATTGATTTTCAATCTGTTTATATACTATACTATATCGTGTATACAAGTCAAGCATTGGATCAATCGACTGACGTTTTGATATAAGGAGTAGATGGAAATGAGCAAAAGAGGACCCACTATGACAAAACATAACCATTTCCTCTCGGTTGACGACCTGCAGGCCAAAATCCTCGCTTTCATCGACTATTACAATCGCACGATGGCGAACCCTTTCAAGTGGACGTACCAGGGCAAGGCTTTGACTGTCTAAACTTCGAAAGGATTTACGCCTACGTGTACTAGGACCCCTGTCAGCACAGTGTGTGCGGAGCGCATCTGCTGCGGGACTGTCTCTATCTGTATGAACATGAACAACAAGCGTGGGCCTTTGAGATGCATGATCTGCTGCTGGATATGTCTGCTGCTGACGAGTGGCGCCAACGCGGAGCTCCATGCATCGCTGCCATCGAGCGGGAGGAATGGGTGGTGCGGTATTTCGAGCTTCTGGCAGCAGGGTTTGCGACACAACCGCCACCGAAGCGATCCCTAAACAGGGAGGGCGACCGAAGCAAAGTGCCGCCAAGAATCTGTTAGATGACTTACTACGGCGTGCAGACCAGGTGCTGGCGTTTCTCGACGATCTCTCGATTCCGTTTACGAACAATCAACCGGAACGGGATCTGCGCATGGTCAAAGTCCAGCAAAAGATTGCAGGGACCTTTCGCAGCGAAGTCGGTGCGACGGCCTTTTGTCACGTTCGCAGCTATCTGTCGACGATGCGTAAACGAGGTCATATTATGCTTGCCGCTCTGGCCGCCGTCTTTGCAGGCAAGACATGACCTATCGCCTGGCCACCTGGGTAGTTACAATTACAAACAAGCATTTTGAAGATCACTTGAATAATGTCAAAGGAGTAGAGAATGTCATCTAGTTTTGATAATCTTGTCTCACTGGTTCGTACCTGGCTCGAACAGCCCGACCGCGAAGGACGACATTTTCTCGAAACACATCTCGAACTGCTCGATTCCGAAAGCAGTCATATCCTGACGACACTCATCACGCAATTTGAAGGGGAACAAGAGACAGTACAAATATTGCAAAATTATTTGGAACTGCTGCGCGATGTGCGGGAACGAGGCAGAACAGTTGAAGCAGTTCGCGAAGCATATGTCGAAGGGTACATGTTTGGTGGGTTCGTACTTGACCTTCCACCCTGGCTTGAGGCAACTGAGCTACGGATCGCTGAGATATACCAGGGGGGATACACCGACCAAACAGCGGTCTCATACGAGAACCTGTTGCGCGGAGCAATTGAACGAGTGCAGAACGACGCTAGCATTGCTCCTGAGACGGTTGCAGAACTACAGTATCACTTAGGAAACGTGTTAGCGGCAAATCCCCACGGGAATCGAGCATTGGCATACGAAGAGGCCATCGTCGCGTACAAGACCGCACTCCACATGTATACTCTCTCTCGTTATCCACGACCATATGCTAAGTGCCAACTGGGCCTTGGGCCAGTTTACTATGAACGCAAACAGGGAGAGCGACGCACTAATCTAGAACAGGCTATCGCTTGCTACAAAGCAGCGTTACAGGTCTACACTCGCGAGGCTTTTCCCATCCAGTGGGCCTTGACTCAATACAACCTGGGTGTGGCCCACCAAGACCGCATCGCAGGAGATCTACAGGACAACATGGAAGAGGCTATCGCTTGCTACAAAGCAGCGTTACAGGTCTACACCCGTCAGGCTTTTCCTATCCAGTGGGCCATGGTTCAATACAACCTGGGAGCAGTCTATGGCGAACGCAGTGCAGGAGATCAACAGACGAATATGGAGCAAGCGATAGCTTGCTCCCAAGCCGCCTTGCAGGTCTATACTCGTGATGCCTACCCGAAAGAATGGGCTTCAATCCAGACTAATCTGGGTACCGCCTATTACGAACGAATCGCGGGAGAAAGACGGGACAATATTGAACAAGCCATTCAATGCTACAATGCAGCTTTACAAGTTCTGACCCGTGATACGTTGCCAGTAGAATGGGCGAAAGTTCAGAACGAGTTGGGCAAAGCATATAACGACCGCATTGTAGGAGAGCGGCGAACTAACATAGAGCAAGCCATCTCCTACCACGAAGCAGCTCTGCAAATCCTCTCCCGCGAGACTTTCCCCCGGGACTGGGCATGGGCCCACATGGGCCTCGGCAACGCGTACCAGAACCGCATCGCGGGAGAGCGACGGAAGAACCTGGAGCGAGCGATTAGCCACCACCGCCTCACGTTACAAATCTTCACTTGTGATACTTTTCCCAAGGACTGGGCTATGTCGCAAGTGAATCTAGGCAATGCGTACCAGTTCCGTATTGATGGAGAGCGTTCGGCTAATCTGGAGCAGGCCATTGTCTGCTACAAAGAAAGCTTGCGGATTTATACACGAGAAACTTTTCCCAATGAGTGGGCAAAAATCCAGAATAACCTGGGATCAACATATTATGATCGCATTGCGGGTGAACGACGCCGCAACTTGGAGCAGGCCATCCAATGCAGCCTTGCTGCTTTGCAGGTGCATACGCGGGAAGGCTTTCCAAATGAGTGGGCCATGGCTCAGCTCCACCTGGGAAACGCCTACCTGGATCGGATTGCAGGTGAGCGACGTAACAATTTGGAGAGGGCGATTACCTCCTACGAGGCAACTCTGCAGGTCTACAAGCGAGAAACGTTTCCCCAAGAATGGGCAAAAATCCAGAACGCCCTGGCGGCAGCTTATGGTCAGAGAATGGCAGAGGAGCGACAAAAGAACCTTAAGCGAACTATCGACTATTGCCAATCGGCTTTGCAGGTCTACACGCAAAAAGCATTTCCTGAAGAGTGGGCCAAGACACAGAACCATTTGGGGAATGCCTATACTGAGTATTTCTTAGAAGATCGCCGTGAAAATGTAGAGCGAGCCATCCACTATTACCAATCAGCTCGGCAGGTCTACATACGAGAAGCATTCCCGGAGGAGTGGGCCAAGACCATGAGTGGCCTGGGAGGTGCTTATCGCTATCGCATTGCAGGTGAGCAACAAACCAATCTGGAAGAATCCATTGCCTGTTGGGAAGCCGCCTTGCAGATCCTTACTCGCAATGCTTTTCCATCAACGTGGGCATTGATTCAACGCAACCTGGGTGATGTCTATCAGAACCGCATCGCGGGTAGTCAGTCTGACAATCTGAAGCGAGCGGTCACATGCTGCCAGAATGCTTTGGGCATCTATACCCGAGAGGCCTTCCCCTCTGAGCATCGCCAAACACAACTCCTTCTCATGTATGCTGAGGCAGCGCAGCAGAACTGGCCCGGTGTTCACAACGCCTATAAGGGCCTCAGGGCTGCCGAAGAGTTGCTGGTCCGCCTGGGGGCAGGAGCGATGGGGCGTGATCTCATTCTAAAGGAAGGGCGCGACGCGGCTATCAGTGATGGCTTTGCACTCATCCGCATGGGACAAGTAGCGGATGCCGCAGTCGCTATTGAGCAAGGGCGGGCACGTGGCCTGGCCGAAGCGCTCGCACTCGATGCAGCCGATCCCACGCGTATCAGCGATGCAGTACGGCGTACACGCTATGAAGCAGCACGCCAGCAATTCATTGCAGCCCAGGCAGCACTTAACGAATCGCTTTCGCGAGATCTTCCTGAGACCGAGCGGCGACGTATCACGCAAGAACGTAGCGATGCATACCACAAAGCGGTAGAGGTATTCGATGCGGTGCTTGCCGAAGTACGTGCTGCCCAGGACCCTCCTGACTTCCTGGATGACACACTCGACGCGGCTACCATTCTGCACGCTGCCGTGAGTGGAGGGGCAGGACATGCGTTAGTCTATCTTGCAGCAACTTCGTGGGGTGGAATAGCGATAGCAGCGTTGAGCGCTCATCCACGCTTGCACACATCTGCTTATTTCGCTGAGCTTGATCTACCGAACCTTACAGAAACTGTCGTCGGCTCTCTCATCGAGCAAAAGCTTGATGACAAGACACAGTCGGTCATCGGTGGCTTCGGCTATGCTCAAATGGGTAATATGCTTGATCTCTTACAGCATCAAGGAGCAAGTGACACGTTCCGCAGTAGAGCAATGGCATTGCATATTACATGCACAGCAAAAGGCAAAAGAAGCATGCTCGAAAGAGCGGCACAACGCGTCTTGAATACTCCTGAGCTTGCTGACCTTGCTGAACAGCCTCTCGGCTCCCTGAAACCGGCTGACAAAGCTTTGCTGGCAAACACGCTAGGACACCTTTTCTTGCAATTAGAAGTGCCGCGTTGCCTGAAAGTGCTGGCTGAGACGGCTTTGTCTCCGCTCATTACCTGGTTACTTGAACAAGGCGCTACAAGTCTTACCCTGATTCCCTGTGGATATCTTGCCGCATTTCCGCTGGCAGCCGTGCCACTGGCAGATGGACGCCCGGTGGGCGAAATACTGCCCACAAGCGTAGCCCTCAGTGCACAATCGCTACTATATGATGAGGCGGCCGACCGACAGCGTACAGGGTTGTACGCCTTGGGAGACCCACGCCCAACACACCAACCATTGCCATGGGGTGAGGTAGAGGCGTACACCCTGGCAAAGCTGGCCCGCAGCGTTGGAATACCTGGAAGGGTGAAGGTACAGAGGGATGCAAAACGGACCTGGCTGATTGAAGCATTGCAGCATGCAAGGGTCCTTGACGCCTCATGTCATGGCATGTTTGATGCAAACGATTTCTTGCAGTCAGCATTACAGCTTGCCGGGGGAGAGCGACTTACATTGGCAAAGGCATTGAATCGTGAGGTAGATCTGCGAGGATTGCGTCTCCTCATCCTCTCAGCATGCCAGACGGCGATCCTGGATTTACGAGGAGCAAGCAATGAGGTACGGAGTCTAGCGGCGGGGATGATCCAGGCCGGAGCCAGGGCGGTACTGGCAGCACTCTGGTCAGTAGATGACCGGGCAACCTATCTACTCATGGTGCGTTTTGCCCAGGAATGGCTCCCTCGGATGGACCACGAGCCACCAGCAGCGGCCCTGTCCCGTGCGCAACAATGGCTACGCACAGTGACGAACCGCCAGTTGCAGCAGTGGCACGCCACAACCCTTCCTATCGTTACAGAGGAGGAACGCGAGGAGGCAGGATCAGCATATCCAAAGCGCAATCTATGGACAGAGGAGGAGCATGTAGCTGTTAGCGCTATGAAGTTGGCAGCGACACGAGATCGTGGCTACCGATACGATCTTCCCGAGGCCGAGTCCCAGGTACACACAAAAGCCGGACAACAAAATGATCTCGATGCCTGCCCGTATGCTGACCCGATCTACTGGGCAGGCTTTCAGATCACAGGTTGGTAATAGTCATACTTCGTAATCGTAAAGGAGCTATGCATGTCAGAGAGTACGTTGAAAAAGGGCCGTGCAGTTATTCTTACGGCCCTGCCAGTAGAGTATAACGCGGTCAAGGCTCATCTGCGTAATCTCAGCGAAGAGACGCATCCGCGAGGAGACGTTTACCAGCGAGGAACATTTGTAGGTGCAAGAGGGGCATGGGATGTACTTATTGGACAGATTGGAGAAGGCGGCCCGAGAGCAGCCGCAGCCATCAACCGAGCGATAGAGTATTTTGATCCAGGTGTGGTACTGTTTGTCGGCGTCGCGGGTGGTATCAAAGATGCCGCACTGTACGATGTGGTGGCTGCAAGAAAGGTGTATGGCTATGAATCCGGCAAGGCTGAGGAAGAGTTCTTGCCACGCCCAGAGGTAGGTAATGCCAGCTTTACTCTGGAACAGCGAGCGCGTGCTGAAGCAACAAATGGTCAATGGGTACGGAGAATTCATGGCCCCAAGCCCACTGAGACACCTCACGTCTTCATCAAACCTATTGCTGCCGGTGAAAAAGTAGTAGCCTCAAAGAAATCTGCCATCTATACATTCTTACGGAAAGCATACAGTGATGCCGTAGCGGTAGAAATGGAAGGTCATGGTTTTCTTTTGGGCGTAGACATGAACGAGCAAGTCAAAGGGCTGGTTATTCGTGGCATCTCTGATCTCCTTGACAACAAGGAAGAGGCAGATGCGCATGGCTCGCAAGAGATTGCTTCCTGTTACGCCAGCGCCTTCGCATTTGAGTTGCTGGCCAGGTTAGACACTGGCGATCCTTCCAAAAAGCAACCATCAGCCAGCACATCATCTTCAAGGCAGGGGAGCATAGAGCAAGCTCAAAAAAAGTCAAGTGGAGACCAGAATACAGATGATGCTTCTGAACCCTTTGAAATCTTCTACTCCTATGCAAAAGAGGACGCAAGGCTACTGAAGCAACTGCAAAACCAACTGGCTATACTGAAGCGGCAAAACCTCATTACTGACTGGTATAAAGTCGTTGCAGGAGGAAAACTGACGCAAGAGACTATAGGACATTTGAAAACGGCTCGCGTCATCTTATTGCTTATCAGCCCAGATTTCATAGCTTCTGAACATCACTACAAGGTTGAGTTGAAGCGAGCAATGGAAAGACATGAAGCAGACGAAGTTGTCGTTATTCCAATCCTTCTACGCCCGACAGACGACTGGAAGAATACGCCCTTTGGCGAGCTGCAAGCCATTCCTAGAAATGGGAGAGCTATAACTCAATGGCCTAATCGCGACCTGGCATTTGCAGAGGTTACCAGGGAAATCAGAGAAGTCGTCGAGCAGTTGAAGAGACCTTCTTCCTCAAAAGGAGGATAACCAGCCTCAACCACATGGCTAGTGGCTCATCTCATTCTATTGCTGCTGAGCGCATCGTTTATGGCTTCTGAACAGTGCTGTCTTGCCCAAAAACTCTTTAAACTGAACTATACCTGAGCAAGACATCCCCTACCTAACCAGTGATATAATAGCACCAATGGATGACGGATATACCTGGCGAGAGCCGCAGCATAAAAAAACGGGGGTGTCTAGGGCACTGGAACACCGACAAACCATGACTGTGGAAGAATACTTTCTGCTGGACATGAGATAGCGGAGAAGCAGTATCACGAAGGAAAAATTGTAAAAACTCATTCTTGCAGATAACTACCACCCGGTAATCTGAAAACCAGCCCAGTAGAACGGCTCAGCAAAAGGGCACGCATCAGGACTACCTGCACGTCTGGCTTTACGAATACGTTCTCCTGCCTCACTGATAGTGTAACGAGGGTTGCGGCTACTGGCGGGCACAGGTTGTTCCTGAACTGGAGATGAAGCATCCTTTTCTGTCGTATTGTTTTGCAGGGCGCTATCAAGCAGTGACTCGGCTGGGGTTCCTGTCAGCAGTGAGCGAATATCGATCGTCCAGGACTGTAACTCACGATTGGGTACGGTACGCAGCCAGCCCTGAGCGCGCGCCAGCGCTTCTGCAGGCGACATGCTCTGTATGTTGGGAAACCATATCTGAGCAAAGCGCGCCATCAGCAAGAATGTGGCTTCGTCATCGACGGGCCAGAATGAGGCCATGACTGCCTTTGCGCCAGCCTCGATCATACCTGCCGCCAAGCTGCGCACCTCATCCTGCGCGCCGCGTAGATCAAGGATGGCTGTTTCACAGGCGGCCAGAATGAGCAGGCGCATCCCCTGCAGGTCAATCTCCTGCTGGCCGATACGGTGGCTTAAAAGATTGCCCAGTGTGACCCGCCAGTTAGCTGCAAGCAGGAGCGCTGAACGCAGAAAATCGCTGGAATCAAAAGCTCCGTGACAGCCTGCATGCAGAACCAGAGCATTACGCGCGGCTCCTAGAAACCATTTAAGCTTCGCATCCTGCTGTACAGCAAGTTTAGCTTTCTCGCCCGGTATGCTCCCCAGTTTTGCCAGGAGATACGACTCTGCCTCTCCCCACTGCAAATCTCCACCAGGGTTGCCCAGCGAGTAGACCCCCTTGCGTATCTGCTTGCTCTTCTTTTCATAAAGAAGCGAGCGGGCGCTGAGCACAACGCTCATAGGCAGTGTTTCAGCAACGGTAACATTGTCCGAAACCATGACAGCGCCCCACGGGAATGCAGCAAGCGTGCCGCAGGGGACAAGTGTAAAATGTCTTACACCCAATCCAATCAGCCAGTTTGTCAGAGGCTGCGCCACTGTCTGCGAAAGTTCAGACAAGCAGCGCTTAACCTCTTCGCGCAAGAAGAAATCCGAGAGGCGTGCGGCTAAGCTCTGTTCCTCGCGGCGTGTGAGTGATTCTACCGGTTTATCTGCCGGCGCCGATAACTCTGAATTGGCCAGCACATACTGAGCAGATGCGTCGAGCGTGCTGGTTTGCTGTTGTCGTTCGCATGCGCTGTGTAATGCTGCTGCCCGCTCGCGAAAAGTTTCTCCAGGCCAGACACGGCGCCGCAGCAGGTAATCGCCATCCCCGCGCTGCGCATAGGCATAGCCGCCAATGACGCGGTCGGTCATATCGCTCAACCTGACCTCGATGAGCGTTTTGACGTAGTCATCGTTCAGTCCTGGTATATCCAACATAGCAAAGGGTGCGGTTCCATGCCGTAGCGATGGAGTAGCAAGCGCAGCTGCAGCGACACCACCCCAGGGTGTGGCAAGCAAGTAGACAAGGGCGTGATCCGGCCCTCCCTGCCTGGCGGCCTGTAGAAGCGCTTCTGCATTACACGTATCTTGCATAAAGTCTCCTAAACCAGGTTCCCGTCTGATCTCCAGGACTACTTTATCCAGCATAGACTTTGCTGCACGGTAAGCAGTGGTGCGCTGCCGTATACGTGCGCGTTCTTCCTCCTCTTCGAGCGGCTGGCCATCTGCCGAAACTGGCGCGTAGAGTCCTGTCTGTGCAGCCAGCAGGGTTTCTCTGGCTTCTTCAAAGCGTTCGCGCAGTTCTTCGTCAGGAATCAATGCGCTATCCGCGCTGCCGAGTAGATGTGCCTCCGCCAGGCTACGCGCTCGGCCACGTTCAATCTCAACGGCAGCCTCGGCAATGCGCCCCAGTCGCGTCAGGACATAGCCATGTCGTGTCGCGGCATCGCGTCCCTCCCTCAGCACTTTATCGCGCTGCACCGCGCCTGCCGCCTGTTGCAGCACCGTCACCTCCATCTCGCGCGCCTGGGTATAGGCTTCGTGCGCAGCTTCCCATTGTTCCCGGCCGGACTCCAGCACAGCGCAATCAAGCTGCAAATCACGCATCTCGGCAGGATGCTCCTGATAGGAAACCATTGCCATATCAAGATACATACGTGCGCGCTTCAGATTTGCGGCGCGGTCACCTACAAGACGCAGAGTATAGGCCAGTCCAAGACTGCGCTGTATTTCAACATAGCGGCGCGAGGAAGGATAGTATTCCAATGCTTGCAAGGCGCGTTCGTAGTAGTGAATAGCCTCCTCAATATTTTGCGAGCGATCCCCACAAATGCGACGCAGGTACAGATTACCTATATGTAACTGAATAATGCCCCAGTCCACCGGATGGTCTTCAAAGGTGAAGACCGATAACGCTTCCTGATGACAGAGCAGGGCCATCTCCATATTCGCAGCTGGCGGGTCCTCCAGGCGATGCAGATAAGCCTGTGCCAGATTCTCCTGCGTTTTTGCCCATCCAATCGAGAAGACATCGCGCGGATACTGGCGCAGGATTTCTCTACAGAAAGCGATGCTGCGCTCAATGTTGCGCTCCTGTACCCCGCTCAAGCGATGCAAGTAGGCTTGCACCAGGTTATTAGCCAGGTTAAACGCGATGAATGCACGCCTGTCCTGTTCTTCTCCGGCAGGCAACGCATTGAGGAGATCGATAGCTTCCTCAGTTGTGGAGATCGCAAGCTCAATGTTTTCTTCTTCATTCCCTTCGGGATTTTCTGGCAACACTGCGCCAAGCCATTGTCGAAGTACAACACGAATGAATGGATTGCATGCATCATCCTTATCCGCCAACTCAATCGCTCGCTCCAGTTGTTCAATCGCTTCGGGTAAAACACTCTCGTTCATACGCTGCAAGTTCAGCAAATTTCCCCGGATACTTTTGATAAGGGGAGCGAGTTCAGCCGGGATGTCAATATCATTGAGTTCACCGGTGTCGGGCCGCGCGCCAGAGGAAATGGCAGGCACACGGTAGAAATTTACCGGATGTGTGATAGGTGGTGCAAGCAGACGGGCCGGAGGAACACGCTCCAACAGCCGTACATGCGCCTGGAATATCTCCCAGGCTCGCTCTATACCATATCGTATGGCATCGTTCAGGAACGCCCGGTGAGTGAAGAGCCATGCCTGGCGTCCTTCCTCGCCTGTCAGGTCGCTCTCCTTGGCATATTGTTCAAGCAGTTCAAGGGTGAGGTCTGCGAAATTGGTGAAAAGAAGTTGCTGCTGCTCAATGAGCGCTTCATGTACTTGCTCCCATTCTGGCCTACTGATGAAAAAAGCGACAGCATGTATGATACTGTGAGCATTCGATGCAAGCTGATAGTTTTCTGGATGCGCTTCAAGTTCTCTGGCCCACATCTCGGCTGCCTCCGCCTCTTCGCGCATGATCCACGTTTCTACCCCGCCTGTATCCAGGCTGCGCAGGACGAGCGCTTTGTTTTTCCAGTAGCTTGCATCATTTGGTTCCAGTTCCAACGCCAGGTTAATGGCTGCAACTCCTTCGTCAATACGCATGAGCATCATGAGCAAGACCGATTTGAGATTCCAGGCCACTGCCCAGGTAGGATCAAGCGCGAGAGCGCTCTCAAGGGCTTGTAAAGCACGGCTAAATTGTCGTTTTTGCACAAATCCCAGCGCCCGGTTGTACCACTCTTCCCGTTCTGTCATGGCAGTCTGCTCCCTCGATTCATCAATATTTTTGCCTGTAAAGTAGCTGTGAAAGGTTTATAATTGGGACATGCTCATTTGCATCATAAATGCACTCCATGCATGCTCAATGCCGCTAACCCTCGCGTTTACCAGTAGCCCGCGATAGAAGAGAAGAGAAGCGCTTTGTGCTAACCACTCATCTTCGTTTCCTGCTTGCCGCGTCTCCATCTGTTTTATAAGCACATCGAGGATATCCGTCGCATCGCGTGTAGTCACGAGAAATTCCCACTGCTCTTCCAGTACCTTGCGCTTCTTTTCCCAGGTATCTGCTGTAAGCAGCTGCTCAAGCGCCCACATATACATCAGAGTCGGTTTCCTGATTCCCTCTGTCGATACCATAGCTATTCTCCTCTCTTGAGGCCTCTGAGAAAGTCACGCGTTCCATGTTTTAACGCTGTTCTGGACGAGCGCGCGTTTGCAGCCATCTGTTCGGCTGCTTCCCAACCTTTCTCGATCCCTCGCAAACGCGCGCCCATCAGCAAAACACTGTGATAGCCGACATATGTCGGGTCATACATGCACTCTAAAGGATTATCTCGCATAAGTTCACCATAGAAATCGCGAAGCAGCTCGATTGCGATATTGCTGAGCAATAATGCCTGTTTCTGGTCTAAGACGATTCGGGCTTCTTCGACTGTGGGGGCATCCAGCAATTCACGTAGAGCGCGCACCAACTCGTTGTTTGGGTTGTGAAAAGCATCGGTAGTGGACAAACAGCACCTTCCTTTCTCATCTGATCAGCGTCAGCATTTTCTGATCAACTCATCTCCTTCACTATCTCGCTCACGCGCAATTGCGCCTCGTCCCACAACGCCTGGAAAGGTGCCGCACCCAGTTCTAAGCGCAGAGCGTCGGCTATCGAGCGTGGAACTCCGGCCTGTTCATTGCTGTGTAGCTCCTCAACGATGCACTGAGACTGTATAAAGCAGGCCAGGCAATACCGGGGTGCCAGAAGCGCGTCCTCACCTTTGCGCTTCTGCGCCAGGTACCATGACCACCAGAAGTGGCCGAGATTCTTGAGCGTAGCGGCCTCACGCTCACTATGACCCATCTCACGGAAGAGCGCGAGGGCCTGCAGGTAGCACTGACGAGCTTCTGAGAAGCGCTTACGCTTCTTGTAGTGCAGTCCCAGGTTGTTCAACACATTTGCCTCTCCCCAGCGTCCTCCTGTTCCATGGAAAAGCGCCAACGCCTGCTGATAGTAGCGATGCGCTTTTTCCGGCTGCCCCTGTCTGTCATAGATGCGCGCCATATTGCTGAGCGTAATGGCATCTTCCAATGGATGTTCGTTCGAATGGATGGCCAGCGCTCGCTCGTAATAGTCCAAAGCCTGTTGAGGTTTGTCCAGATCGGCATAAATGTTGCCAAGATCGCTCAGCGTCAGGCTTTGCCCGACTGCGTCACCGATTTCCTCGCAGATGCGTAACGCCTGTTCATAGAAAACGAGCGCAGCTTGCAGGTTTTTGCGAGCGCGGCTCACCTGACCGAGGTTATTCAGTATGTTGGCCTCGCCAGCCCGCCCCGCGTTTCCTTCTATGGTGCGGGAGAGTGCGAGCGCCTTTTCAAAATAGCTCTGTGCCTCGTCAAGCTGGCCCAGGCGATGATAAACCTCACCCAGTTCATTGTCTATCTGCGCTTGCTGGTATGGCTGCCATTCCTTGAAGTTCAAGAGCAGCAGGTACAATTCGAGCAGCGTGCTGCTCCACCCCCAGCGCTGCAGATCTTGAAAGAGAGTCTCTTCCTGCATGAGGGCATAAGCCGTCTGTGGCTGCCCGGCCTGGCACCAGTGCCATACGGTTTCAATTACGTCGCGAACATCGTTGATTTGCCTGCGCAACTCACGTGACAAACGCGGCCGGGTCTGGTAGTAGCGCGCGGCCCTGCTATGTGCTTCGCTGATGAACACGCGCCTGGCCTGTCGATAAGTCCCGAACAGGGACTCCAGGGCGTAATCGGCTACAACCGCGTGTACTTGGTAATGATCTTCTTCACCAATCAACAGGTGTTGCGCCAGGAGCGCATTGAGGGCCGATGTACATTCAGCAGTGGTAGCTATCTGACTGCTCAGCAGTGGCCGCGCAGCCTCAAGCGGCACTTTTTCGCGATAAATAGAAAATGCCAGCAGCAACTCTCGTTGAAGCTGATTGAGCTGCTGGGTGAAAATCGTCGCCAGAATTTCACCGGTCACGGCCTCCCCTTTGTCCTCTGAAGCATTCCTGTCTTTATCACCAAGGTACTGGTTGACGCTCCACCCGGCGGATTGGAGATGAGAGGCGAGCAGGACAAGGGCGTAAGGATGACCACCATAACGCTGGGTTGCACGCTCCAATGCCTTGTCCGTTCCCTCCACGTGCAGTTTTCGCAGGAGCGTAACGCCTTCCCCGGTTCCCAATGCCGGTACCGGAAAATCCTGCACAAAGTTTGGCCTGGCCTGATCATTCCAATGAGGAAAGACACGCGAGGTCAGTAAAAATTTGACGCGGCATGGCTGCCGGTTGAGTTGTTCCAGCCACTCAATAATACCGGGACGATCAGGCAGAACGCGCCCATGTTGCCAATCGAGCATCTGCTCGAACTGGTCAAGCACGATCAGGCGTGGTCTGGCAGTAGTATTCAATAGGGTGATGAGGGCCTGCGCTTGTCGCTGCGGAGCGAGCGTTACAAAAGCCGGAATGGGTTCGCCAAACGCTTCGAAGAGAGTACGCATCAGTTCGGTGATCGTCGTTGTTGCATCGAGCGTGAGCCAGAGAGCTTCGGCGGTAAATGGGCAAGAGACTTTGCCCCGCACATTCTCCGCGTAAGCATATAGCTCCGCCGCCAGCGTCGTTTTGCCCGCGCCCGCCATACCCCTCAGGACGAGAGCCGAGAGATCAGTGCAAACCACGCGATCATAGGCTGCACTGACGAGGGAATCCCGCTGCAGGATATGCTCCATTTCAAGCGGCGGAGGCAACCTCAACAGGCTTCGTGCCGGGATACGCGCGGCGTGTTCACGCGCAAGCTGATCGATCACATTACGTATCTCTTCTACGATAGTTTTCAGCGCCTGTCCGCGTTTAGGTTTTGACAGATTAACAATGGACGTTCCATCTCTTGGCAAGGATTGCCTCGTCAGGAGTTCGTTTTTTTCCAGGCCCTCGATCATTTGAAGGATGATGGGAATGAGAATAGCGTGCCCACGACGTTCTCGCTCCAGAGCCAGCTCTAATTCCTTTCGACAACGGAGCTCCTCGTCCTGATGCTCAGAATAGAAATAGGCAGGACTGATCAGTAACAGAATAATATCTGCTTCGTCCAGCAACATGGGTAATGCCCGGTTGCGTTTCCACCCCGGGAGGATAGTACGATGATCCCGTATAGCGATGCGTCCATCCCGTTTGAGCAAGCTCAGTTGCGCCTCAAGTTCCTGGCGATAGACTTGATCCGCTTGAGCATATGAAACATAGAGAATGAAATCCGCTTCTCGCGCGATGAGTTTTTCCAGTGTCTGCATTTCCTTACCAGAAAAAAATTATTACTCACCTAACTCTTTCAGGCGGTTGGCAGCGTCGCTCTGCCCGGCGGCAGCCGCAGTATGCCAGACGTGCCAAACATGCAATGCCCGCACATCCTCGTCTACTTCGTCGAGCGCGGCAAGAGCCATTTCAAACAGCTTGCGCGCCTGATATGCATGCTCTACTCGTTCGCTGTGCGAAGCTACATTGTGACTGAGATGGATTTCCAACTGCGCGGCATCGATATAGTCAATGATGCTATCCAGTTGATCCTCGCTATCTTCGCTGAAATCGTAGTCACGCCCACGAACGGTTCCCAGGGCGCTCTCCTCTTGAAACTGCTTCTCCATTGCCTCACGAACAACAGGCAGCATCGTTTCCGCCGCACGCAAGGCGTCGTCCTGGTTGATACGGTCCATGAGCGTCCGTTCAATAGCTGTTCCTAGCACCGCCGCGCGTAGGCGCGTCACTTCCGTATCATCCAGTTGAAAGACTTCCGCTACCCTACCAAGCTCTTCAGCAGTCAGAGTGGGGAAGCTTTTTGGTTTGAGCAGTGACTGCTGCAGGCGGCGCACTTTCTCCTGGTGTATATTGGCCCGGTCATCGAGCAATCCAAGCTCTGCATGGTGCGTGCGTAAAATGTCTTCCAATTCGCGCGCGAAAAGGTTCCAGCGTTTCCCGGTTGGTTGTTCTATAGTCATCAGCGTTACCTCCCTGATGTAAGGTATACATCCATTCCTATGGAAAAAGCCACTCACAATCCTGAGATGGTATCATATCCTGCGTGCTTTGTCTCCATTGCTGTTGCAATAAACGTAGTAGTAACTGCTTTTCCATTTATTCTATCATGTGTTTATCTACTCTTGCTAGTCAACTTGTACACTTTCTATCGGAAGACATGCCATTACCCGGACGATGCTTTTGTCACCCGGGTATATCAGTATGCGATGAATCATCTCCTTTTTGAGACTTCATCAGGAAAATAAGAAACTCCGTGCCAGAAAGTTCCCTCTCCTTCAATAGCTGCTGCCTTTCAGGCCACCCAACCCCTGGCAACGACAGCATATGGACCGATCTCGACTTCCTTTGTAAAAGTGCCATCTCTTTTGGTTTCTCGCGGCTGGTCAGCGCAAGGCAGCTCCAATGCTGACTCGTTCCTACACGCTGAAGAAGCGCGCTATATCCTTCATAGCCATCCAGGTAGGTACCGGCGCGCTTCCCGGCTTGAAATACAGACTTAGAATTATCAAGGATGAGTAAGCAGCGATGCTCACGCAGGCAGCGTAAGAGTACTCGAATTTGACCGCTGATATCCTTTGGCAATTTCAGTTGTCACCGATCGGAAAGAAAGAGGTGCTCCCATTGAACATAGTGGATAATTCGAGCAGCCCCTTCGGACGCATTTCAGGCAGGTTTTTTTCTTCATTGGACGGTCCAGAGAGGCCATCTCACCCCGCAATGAGGCCCCATCCCCCATTTTGCTGCTGGCACTTTCACCGTCTTCCTGTGGCATGACGCTCCTCCCACATCAGGCCTGCGTGGCTCTCAAGCGGATTTGGACGGCAAGGGGCACGAGAGCACCTCCCGTGTCGTCCATCGTCGATTGGTCCTTCCGGCTGCCATCGCTGGGGTACGCTGCCGATAGCGTTGTGCCAGACGCTTGCCCCCGCGCTCACGCGGCTGCTCGAGCTTCACCCGCAGCGCTTCGTGAGGACGCACAAAATGATAGTAGCCTCGCCACCACTCCAGATGAGCGAGCAGTTGTGGGGACTGCTGCGCCGTCGCCCAGGTTCGACGAGCCAGCGCGGCTATCCCATGGCGGATGGTCAGATTCACCCGCTCGATAAATGCGGTGTTGAGTGACCATAGATCAGCCCCGCCGCCACCTGCCACTGGCGCTCATTCCTGCCTCGATGACGCGCCTGGAACCACTGTCCAAAATGGGCCGTCAACGCATAGAAGTACAAATTGAGACCATCACTCGTGAAGAGCGGCAAGCAGCCAGGGGCCAGCATCTGTCGGAGCAAGTGGATGAGCTGGTGGGCCATGTGTTGTGTTCGGGGGCCGAGCTGCAGCACAGGTAGAATTTTTGTGCGGGGATCAATCGCCAGCCAGAGCCACTGCACCTGCCTCTGGCTGCGCAGCCTGGTTCGCAGTTCGTCCAGTTGGAGATGCGGGAGCCATAGATAGCAAAAGGACCGCTCGTGCAAGGTCTGTGCGTGTTCCCCAGCGCGCGTGAGCCATCTCGTGATGGTGGCCTGACTGGAGCCGAAGACCCGCGCGGCCGCAGAAGGGTCCAGTCCTTCTGCCAGCGCGGACAGCACCACGGCGACCTGCTGTGAGGGAGTTTTCAGACCGTATAACGGCGTGTCGCGTCGAGCACTGAAGGTGGCGTGGCACGCCTGGCAGCGAAACGTCTGGATCGACTCAGCCTTACCATGCTTACCATCTCCGACCAGTGCGTGGAACTGCGCATCGGTGTTGCCGAAGTACCGACACTGCTGATTGGGACAGGCGAAGCCTTCGGTGTTGATCCGCTTGGGCGCTCCCCGCCGACTTTTGACCTCGCGCCAGGGGCGCACAGGATCAGGAGCAGGCCCTTTACCCAACGAGGCAGGGGTGGCCAGACGACAGGCGGGACAATCGTCTGGGCAGCGCGGCTTGAGCAGACGGGGGAGCCTGCTGCGCTTGGCTCCTCCTCGTGAGGCGCAAAGCTGAAGAGAGAACCAGTCCAGACGCCAAAGCAGTACCAGAGAGAGCAAAAGGCAGACCACGAGCAGGATTAGGTACACATGAACGGACATAACGATCCTCGCTACTTGAAATGGGAAGAAGGGAGAGCTCCTCGAGAAGCAAGGATATGGCGAGTCTACTGTACTGTCAAGTCATTGGGAGAGAAGTCCGAATTATCCACCACTGTGAATCGCTGTACCGATATAGGGTGTTCCCATGGAATATGGTGGATAATTCGTCCAGGCCCTTACAGATCCACTTCGGAGTCTGTCTATAGTTTTGTGTAAGTAGCATTTTTGGTCATTTGGGAAATCGGGCTTTGTTCCAGATTTTGTGTTTCTTGTTAAATATGGATGAGTAAGCCTGTTTTCCGTTTCCAGCCCGAAACACACCGATTTGACGGATGAACTTGTCGGGCTGGCTGAGCGAGCACAACAGGTGAATAAATTCCTCGCTGACGTAAACCGTGGTATGACGCATCTGCGGCAAACGTTTCCACTCCTTGTTCAGCCCGATGTTTAGCTTGCCGGTTTTGCTGCCTGGACTAACCGGCGGATGGTTTCTCTTGAGACCTGGTAATCGTTCGCAATTGTGCGGTACGATTCATGATGAGCAACTCTGGCAAGAACGATATGCCATTCATGCTCTGGGATACCATAAGGTATTTCTCGTGGACCAGGCCTTCTTTGTTCTGGTATAGGCTCAACAACCACTTCTGATACTACTTTTTGGAGCTTTCGAGAAAGGGTTGAAGTGGGCAATTGGAAGAGGTATAAAATTGGTGACAGCGTAGTCGTCGCCCGTCGGTTCCGCTCGACTATTTGTACAATTGTTCTAGATATAGTAGAACAAGCGTTCTAAGACTTCGCCCTCTGCTTCTCACCGTAAGCCCCGTATTGATGCCGGTCTGATCCGTCCTCAGTTTCCGTCTCTCTCTGCGGCTTCGCTCCCTCCGCCCGGTTGCTTCGGCACCAGTGATGGGTTCGCCCGAATGTTTCGGGTCTCCATACAAGCGGATGAATCCCATCTCGGGATGAGGAAGTGGCAGCGTGTTCCTGGGAGAGGAGGAGACCGCCTCCCCTGGAGAAAAGCTTTTCAAGGGGGATACGTGCCAGGGGCGACAGATGGGTCGAATCCAGTCGGTTCCGGTCGGTTCCGCGATCATGCCCACGACCCGAGAGGCGTCTTGGGCAAGTCTTTTCCTCTTCCCTGTCTGCAGTGAAGAGGGCTGTGTGGCACAAACTCGCAGGCCTCCCTCACGTTTGGGGAAGAGTGCTTGTCCTCCTGAAAAGAGACGCTCTCCATGCTTCCCCGTCGTGCTTGCCTGCTAGAGATGTGCCTATTGACAGCTGAGGTGCCACAGGCTATGCTCTCTGTGTAACACCTGTGTAACCGGCATGCTCAGGGAGGAAGGGACGATGGCCCGCAGTATTCCCACAGTCCGCGACGGCGCTTTGCACCAGCAGCGTAACGAGGGCACCTCTCCCGAGACCATCGGCATTGGGACGGCTGAGTGGTATCGCTGGGTAGAGCAGCACCAGGCGTTTACCGTTGAAACCCCCCACCTGACCTTTACGGCACGCAAGGAACAGCGGCCTGGCGGCTGGTACTGGTATGCCTACCGACGCAGGCAAGGCAAGCTGCACAGCTGCTACCTCGGCAAGTCAGCAGAACTGACCCTCGACCGACTCAACGCGACCGCAGAAGCCCTGGAGGGAGCAGGCGGAGCGCTCGCGGGCGGAGCTGATCGACCTCAGTGCGTGTCTGGAGACACGGCTGTGGAGGGTCAGCAGGCCTCCATCATCACTTTTCCCACGACACGCACGGGAACTGAGCGACTCAAGGAGCCTGAGCCAGTGCCAAAGCATCCGCTTCCCGTCCAGCTTACCCCCCTGATTGGCCGTGAACAGGAGGTGCAGGCGATCCAGGCACTGCTCGCGCGCCCAGAGGTGCGCCTGCTCACCCTCACCGGCACGGCAGGTGTGGGCAAAACCCGCCTCGCGCTCGAGGTTGCTCGGGAACTGGTTCACGACTTCGCGGATGGGGTTCACGTTGTCTCCCTCGCACCTATCAGCGATCCCGCCCGGGTCATTCCAACCATCGCTCACCGTCTGGGACTCATGGAGAGTGGCTCTCAGCCGCTCCTGGAACTGCTCAAGGTCTCTCAAGGCGACAAGCACCGGCTTCTCTTGCTGGACAACTTCGAGCAGGTTATCCAGGCCTCAACCCTGCTTGCTGAGCTGTTGGAAGCCTGTCCTGATCTCAAGCTTCTGGTGACGAGTCGCGAGGTGTTGCGCCTGCGTGGCGAATACCAATTCGCCGTCCCACCCCTGGCGCTCCCAGACAAGAGTCACCTCCCAGATGCCGAGTCGCTCGCCCACGTTGCGGCGGTGAACCTGTTCCTCCAACGGGCACAGGCCATCCGAGCTGATTTTCAGTTGACGACGGAGAATGCGGCGACCATCGCCCAGATCTGTCTGCGCCTGGATGGGTTGCCGCTGGCCATCGAACTGGCCGCGGCTCGTATCAAGGTGCTTGCGCCCCAGGCGCTGCTCGCCAGGTTGGATCATCGACTGCACATCTTGACAGGGGGAGCACGCGATCTTCCTCTTCGGCAGAAGACGTTGCGCAGCACTATCGAGTGGAGCTACTCACCGCCCAGGAGCAGCGCCTCTTCCGGCTCCTCTCCGTCTGCGTAGGTGGGGCCGAACTTTCGGCGATCGAGAACATGTGCATGGCGCTGAGCGGTGAGGCAGATGCGGGGTCGCTCTTGGAGGGTCTTGGCTCCCTCATCGACAAGAGCTTACTGCAACAACGGGAAATGGAGGTGGGAAAGGGACAGGAACCGCGATTCCTGCTGCTCGAAACGATCCGTGAGTACGGACTCGAGGTGCTGGCGGCCAGTGGAGAACTGCAGGCAACTCGACAGGCGCATGCGTTGTATTACCTGGCACTCGCCGAGCAGGCCGGACCTCATTTGCGGGGGGGCGAGCAGGGCAGGTGGTTGGATCGGTTGGAGCAGGAGTTGGACAACTGGCGTGCAGCACTAACATGGCTCCTGGAGGGAGCACGCCAGGAGTCCAGGAGCGAGGCAGGCAGGCAGCAGGCCGAGTGCGCCTTGCGCTTGTGCATCGCCCTGTTCTGGTTCTGGGACGCGCGCAGGCAGTTGCGAGAGGCATGGACCTTCCTAAAACAGGCCCTGAAGGTAAGTGAAGGTGCGGCTGCATCAGTGCGTGTTAAGGCGCTCTATGCGGCGTTTAACCTGACCTGGATCGTGGAGGAGGACAATGATGGAGCGGAGGCCCTGGCCAGGGAGAGTCTGACGATCTCCCGGGAGCTTGGCGACCGGGAGGGCATCGCGACTTCCCTCCGCCTGCTGTCGGGTGTCGCATGGACAAGGAGTCAGTTTGCGGTCGCCCGTTCCTACCTGGAGGAGGCCGAGGCGCTCTTCAAGGAGGTGGGCGGAACCTGGGGGAGAGGCAAATGCCTGATACTCTTAGCACAAATCGCCTCCGTTCAAGGGGAGTACGCCCAGGCACGGACACTCCTGGAGGAGAGCTGTGGGCTCTTCAGCGCCCTAGGTGATCAGCACGAACTCGGTTGGGTCCTCATTCTCCAGGCGCGGATACTCTTTCTGTCAGGAGATCATCCATTTGAAGCTCAAACCCTGACCAGACAAGGTCTGGGGCTTGTGAGGGAGATCGGTGATACCTGGATAATGATGCAAGCGCTCAACGTTCTGGGGCAGATACACCTGCAGCAAGGGGAGCAGGCTCTGGCCAAAGAACTGTTCGAGGCGTGCCTGGGCCTCGCAACAAGTCAGGAGCAAGGTGATTCGCTTGACATCGCTGAGATGCAGATCAACTTAGCACGCGTCCTGGCTGTGCAGAGTGAGGCGGCTAGGGCACGCGTGCTCTATCAGGAGAGCCTGGTACTGCTGAGAAAGAACGGCAACGAGTGGTTCATCCCTGCCTGCCTGGAAGGATTGGCCGAGATAGCTGCTGCGCAGGGAGAGCCTGTGTGGGCAGCACGGCTCTGGGGTGCTGCGGAAGCCTTGCGTGACACTTTGGGTACTCCTCTTCCTCCTGTCTACCGTGCTGATTATGATCGTTCAGTCACTGCTGCCCGCACTCAATTTGGAGAGCAATCCTTTGCCGCCGCGTGGTCTGAAGGACGAACGATGTCGCTGGAACAGGTGCTTGCGGCAAAGGGGGCAGTGGAGATACTCCCGCTCATCTCTACGAAACCTTCATCAACTTTTCCTTCTGGTCTTACCGCTCGTGAGATGGAGGTGCTGCGCCTGCTCGCGCAGGGCTTGACCAGTGCGCAGATCGCCCAGCGGCTCGTCATCGGCCTGGTGACCGTCAATTCGCATGTCCGCTCGATCTACAGCAAGTTGGGGGTCACCTCCAGGGCCGCCGCGACTCGCTACGCCCTGGAACACCACCTGCTCTAAGGCTGCTCCTTCCTTCATCGACGATTTCTCCCCATGACTTCGCCTGACTCACGCTACCCCGGGTCCCCTCTCTTGCACCCGGTCTTTCCTCATCTCCCACAACCGCCTCCTCAGAAGTGAGGAGGTCCTCTCCTTGATCCTGGCGCCCTCCTCCTTGCAAAATTCCTCAGTTCTGACGATGTCTTCTCAGCCACTCTCGGCTACACTTGTGAGCAGAAGGGCGGGAGCCGAAACGAGAGCGAGGAGCCAGAAAGCATGGAAGAACGTATCGGTGAGGCCTTCGCTGGCACTGAGCAGTTCACGGTCATCGGCAAGCAGTTGCAGAGTGGCGATCCGGCTCCCGACTTCCGCCTGGATTACCTGGATCTGGCAGATCTGGTCATTCGCACGGTCGGCCTGACTGACTCGGCAGGCATGGTGCGCTTGTTGAGCGTCGTGAACAGCCTGCAACGTCCCGTCTGCCAACATGTGACGCGCCGGTGGGAAGCCCTGAGTGCAACGTTGCCACCTGATGCCTGCATCTATACCGTGAGTACGGACTCGCCCCAGATGCAAGCTGACTGGCAGGGCAGTACAGGCGTGCTGCACCAGGCGCTCTCTGGTCATCGCAGTGAGGAGTTCGGGTACGACTATGGTGTGTGGCTCAAAGAGTGGCGCCTGTTCCAGCGGGCCGTCTTTGTGATTGATCGGAACGACGACATCGTCTACATCGAGTATGTCGCTGATCAACTCTGTGAGCCAGACTACACAGCGGCTCTGCAAGCAGTTCAGCAAGCTGCCGTACCATGATGGCTAGGAGGGAACTCATCATGACACCTCGCCATATGATGCGCAAATCAGGGGTGGGCAGCCGCGCGTGAGCAACAAACTGGTCCCATCTCCCCGAAAAGGAGGCTGGATTCTGACCTTCTTTGAGGAGAGAATGTAGATATCGATACCTCAACACAAGGAGCATGAAGATGCTACCACAACCGAACGCAGTGCCACCGATTCCTGAGGGCAGTTCCACGGTGATGCCGTGGATAATTTCACGCGATACGGCCACACTCCTCGAGTTCCTGCAACAAGCATTTGGGGCGCAGGAACTCTCCCGCCTGCAGAACCAAGATGGCACGATTACACATGCCGAGGCCAGAATTGGGGACTCCATCGTCGGGGCCTTTGATACCAGAGAGGGGTGGCCGGAGACCCCTTGCTTCCTCCGTCTGTACGTCGAGGACGCTGATGCCGTGTACCAACAAGCTCTTGCTGCTGGAGCGGTTTCCGTCACCGAGATGACCAGCCTGGTCTGGGGGGAACGAGGCGGTCGTGTGCGCGACCCCCTGGGCAACATCTGGTGGATTCAGAGCCGCGTCGAGCAGGTCAGTCAAGAGGAGATAGCAAAGCGCGTCACAGAGCAGCCCTATCTCGATGCCATCCAGTATACCCGGGAGTCGCTTGATCGTGCGATGAGAAGTGGTAATACCTGAACATTTCGCTCTATAATCCTACCAGAAAGCTTTTGTGTGCTCTTGCACCTTGCGCGGATGTACGACAGGGAAAGTCATGCCGCAGAAGTCTTCGTCTTCTCTTCAACGGTTGCTCAAGACAGTAGCACGTTGGAATGGCAAAAAATGGGTAGACACGAAAGAAGGAAAAAGCGATGCCGGGCAACGCATGGAACCTGAAGGGCAAAAGCGTCCTGATTACAGGAGCAGCGCAGGGAATTGGAGCTGAAACGGCCCGGCTGCTTGCCGGGCGCCAGGCGCGCCTCTCGTTAATCGATACGCAGGGTGCAGCCTTGCAAGAGCTTGCGCGTGATCTCGGAGAAACCACGCTGTATCAGCAGGCCGATATCACCCAGAGCGGCGCGCTTGAGGAGGCGGTGGCAGCAACCGTGGAACGTTTCGGGCGCCTGGATGTGGCAGTGGTGAACGCAGCGATAGTCACCGTGGGCTCGGTCGAACGGGGGGACCCGCAGGCCTTCGAGCGGGTCGTGAGCGTCAATCTGGTCGGGTCGTGGAGGACCGTGCGCGCCGTTCTGCCGCACATTATCGAAGCCCGCGGCTACATCCTGTTCGTATCCTCGCTCTCCGGGACGATCCAGGGACCGCTGCATGCCGCGTACAATAGCAGCAAGGCGGGACTGCAGGCGCTCGCCAACACGCTGCGCCTGGAGGTCCAGGGCCTGGGTGTGGATATCGGCGTCGCCCACAACATCTATACGGCAACGCAAAACGGGCGAGAAGCGGTCGAACACCCCTTGATACGCGGTCTGCCAGGGCTGCCAAAGATGAAGCCGCAACCGGTCGAGAAGACCGCGGCCATGCTCGTGCAGGGCATGGAGCAGCGGAGTCGGACGATTATCGTCCCCGCCGCCCGCCTGGCGCTGCTCACGCCAGATATCTTTCAGCTTGCCGTGGAGAGGATGGCACGCCGGCATAAATGGGCCAACGCGATCCAGAAACTGGAGCAAGCGGGTGAAGGAAGAATGGTAGAATCAGGAAGCGGGACTTCCTGATTTGGGCATGCCGGGGCCAAAATTGGGAACTCTATCGTCGGCGGCTTTGATACGAGAGAGGGGTGGCCGGATACCTTTCAAGTAGAGGTTTTTAGGAAAGAAGGTTGAGCAAGGAGGGGCTGGAAATGAGCAATGAACAAAGTGTCCCCCTGGTTTTAGCACTGGATGATCCCGCTGCCACACTGGAGCAGGTAGGAGGAAAAGGTGCTTCGCTTGCACGGCTGGCGGCAGTCGGCTTGCCTGTCCCTCCCGGGTTTCACATCACGACAGCTGCCTATCGCTCTTTTGTGACAGAGAATGGGCTGCAGGAGCAGATACTGGCGACGGTCTCCGCAGTCACTGCCGACCAGCCCACCTCGCTCGAAGAGGCATCCAGGAAGATTGGCCGGATGTTTGCACAAGGAAGCATGCCCGCTGAGATTGCCACGGCAATTCGCCAGGCATATGTTGCCCTGGGCGGGGACGATCTATCCGTGGCGGTGCGCTCCTCGGCCACCGCTGAGGACCTGCCGGACCTGTCCTTTGCCGGTCAGCAGGAGACTTATCTCAACATGCGCGGCGAAGCGATGGTACTTGATGCCATTAAACGTTGCTGGGCATCGCTGTGGACTGCACGAGCGATTGGCTATCGCGCACGAGCTGGCATCGCGCACGAGGAGGTAAGCCTGGCGGTGGTGGTGCAGGAACTCGTTCTGGCTGATGCAGCCGGTATTCTCTTCACCGCCAATCCGTTGACTGGCGAACGCGACCAGGTGATGATCAACGCCGCCTGGGGACTGGGTGAGGCCATTGTGAGTGGGCAGGTCACTCCTGATACTGTCGTGGTTGACAGGGCAAGTGG
>WNGK01004961.1_pt1 | contig 38761 bp, 44 predicted proteins | sample 5400601 | NCBI WGS metagenome assembly WNGK01 (sample SAMN13153376, study PRJNA577476) | soil metagenome | isolation source: 60 cm soil or saprolite under Garry oak tree replicate 1 | place: USA:California | collected 2016-06-15 | reverse complement strand
GACAACTTCAAGGGCATCGACATCATGCGCGCGGTGCGCAGCTTCGACCCGTGCCTGCCGTGCGGGGTGCATATGTACCTGGGCGGCGGCAAGGTGCTCAAGACGGCGCACTCGCCGACGGGAGTGACCCTCGCGATGTAGAGGGGCGGGTCCGGCGTGAACGGTCCGGGAATCAGCGCTAGAGCCAACTGAGGAGGGTCGATGGCCGCTGGCCATGATGTCCAGGCGGCAGGCGAGCGGGTCGAGGCGCTGCTCGCCGAGCTGCGATCACATGCCGGGCCGCAGGTCGCGGCCACCGCGGAAGAACTGGTGAGCTGCCTGGTGGAGCTGTACGGCGCCGGGCTGGCGCAGATCGTCTCCATCCTCGGCGCCGAGGATGGAGACGGGTCCGGGCCGAGCAAGCTGGACAAGCTGGTGGCGGATCCGCTGGTGGAGAGCTTGCTGCTGGTGCACGACCTGCACCCGCTCGACACCAGCACCCGGATCAGGCGCGCGGTGGAGCAGGTGCTGCCCCAGCTCGGCGCGCACGCGGGCGAGATCGAGTACCACGGCCTCGACGACCAGGGCGTCGTCCACCTGCGGCTGGAGCGCACCGCCGGGGGCTGCCAGTCCACGGCGGGCACGATCCAGACGACCATCGAGCAGGCCGTGGCGGCGGCGGCGCCCGAAGCGGCCGGGGTCGACATCGAGGTGGTCGAGGCACCCGCCGAACCGACGCTGCTGCAGATCACCCGGCGCCCCGTAGGTCTTCAGGGAGCCCGGTGACCATAGAGGATCCCGGGACCGCAGGTGGTTTCGGGACAGGAGGGGGCGGACCGGGAAGGGCCGGGGTAACCGGGCTGCGCCGCTTCGTCAAACGGCCGCCCGGCGCGCGGGTGCCGTCGGCGGCTGCGGCTACGCCGAGCCCTCCGGATCCGGGCGCTCAATCAGGTCCGGGCGCCGGCGAGGCGCAGAACACCGAGCGGTGCGAGATGTGCCACACGGTCCTCGACGGTCGGCACGGGCACCTGGTCGACACCGACAAGCGCTCCATAGCCTGCGCCTGCCGCGCGTGCTACCTGCTGTTCACCCACGAGGGGGCAGCCGCGGGCCGGTACCGGGCGGTGCCCGAGCGGGTGTGCCACGACCCGGAACGGCCGCTGACCGACGCCGACTGGAACGAGCTGCAGATCCCGGTCGCCATGGCGTTCTTCTTCTTCAACTCGGAGCTGGGCCGGGTGGTGGCAGGGTACCCGAGCCCGGGCGGGACGACCGAGTGCGAGCTCGACCTCGCGGCCTGGGACCGGCTCGCCGCCACGCACCCGCTGCTCGGGGAGATCGCGCCCGACGTCGAGGCCATCTTCGTGAACCGGTCCGCGGGCGAGGTCTTCCTGATCCCGATCGACCTGTGTTACTCGCTGGTCGGCGAGCTCCGGCTGCTCTGGCAGGGGTTCGACGGCGGAGCGGAGGTCCGCGCCGCGCTGGCCGAGTTCCTGGCCGGCTTGCGGCGGCGGGCAGTCATCCTGGAACGGGAGCACTGACGTGGCCGACCTTATCTTCGGCTGTACCGGGACGAGTGCAGACCGGTACGCCGTGACACCGACCCTGTCCTTTCAGCTGGCCATCACCGAACGATCCGGCGTGCGGGTGCACGCGATCGCGCTGCGCTGCCAGATCCGCATCGAGCCGCACCGCCGCCGGTACTCCGCGACCGAGGCCGAACGGCTGCACGACCTGTTCGGCGACCCATCCCGCTGGGCCGACACGGTCAAGCCGATCCAGCTCGCCACGGTGACGGTGATGGTCCCCACGTTCATCGCGGTGACCGAGGTCGAGCTTCCGGTGCCCTGCACCTATGACCTGGAGGTGGCCTCGGCCCGCTACCTGCAGGGCCTGGACGACGGCACGATCCCGCTGCTGATGCTGTTCAGCGGGACCGTCTTCATCGCCACCGAGGAGGGTTTCTCGGTCGAGCTCGTGCCGTGGAGCGCCGAGGCCTCTTACCGGATGCCGGTGACCGTCTGGCGCGAGCTCGTCGACGCGCACTTCCCCGGCAGCGCGTGGCTGCGCTGCAGCCGGGAGACGCTGGACGCGCTGTCCGGGTTCAAGGCCCGGCACGCGCTGCCCACCTGGGACGCCACCCTGACCGCGCTGCTGTCCTCGGCCGAGGGCGGCGAGCCGGCCCTCGAGCCGGATCCCGGCGGTCCGGCGGAGACGGAGACGGAGACGGAGGCCAAGGGGGCGAGGCAGCCGTGACCCTCGACGCCGTCCGGAGCGTCGCCGACGCTGTCCTGTACGAGGGGTACATCCTGTATCCGTACCGGGCCTCGGCGCAGAAGAACCGCAGCCGCTGGCAGTTCGGCGTGGTCATGGCGCCCGGCTACGCCGCGGCCGACCCCTCGGAGACCAGCTTCACCCAGGCCGAGTGCGTCGTGGAGCACACCGGGCAGCCGACCGTCCAGGTCATCCTGCGGTTTCTCCAGGTCCAGCGGCGGACCACCGAGGGGCCCGGCGCCAACGGCGAGTCCTGGGACGAGGCGGTGGAGCGCGAGGTCGAGGTCACCGCGGACGCCGCCGCGCTGCTCGGCGGCGGCGTCGCCGAGGAGTTCGCCATCGACGGCGGCGAGGACCGCGAGACACTCGGCGGGGCCGATGGCGCGGCCGCGGGCACCAGATGGGCGGTCCGCCGCCGGGAGCCACTGGCCGGCGCGGTGTCGGTGCGGGCGGTCGAGGTCCCGGGCCCATGGCGCGCGCTGCGGCTCCAGGTTCGGGTGGAGAACCGGACCGTGCTGGGTACCGTGCCGGAGCACCGTGAGGACGCGCTCCCGTCGGCACTGGTCGCGGCGCACACCATCATCAGCGTCTCCGGCGGCGAGTTCATCTCGATGACCGACCCGCCGATCTGGGCGCGGCCGGCCGTGGCCGAATGCCAGAACGAGGGCGGCTGGCCGGTGCTGGCCGACCCCGGCGGCAGCCGCCAGGTCGTGCTGTCCTCTCCGATCATCCTGTATGACCACCCCGAACTCGCCGCGGAGAGCCCGGGCGAGCTCTACGACGGCACCGAGATCGACGAGATCCTCACGCTGCGCACGCTCGCTCTCTCCGACGACGAGAAGGCCGAGGCCCGGGCCACCGACCCGCGGGCGGCCGCGCTGCTGGACCGGATCGAGTCGATGGACGCGGAGACCATGGCGCGGCTGCACGGCACTGTGCGCCCGTCTGGCCGCTCGCCGCGGACGGCGATGGGCCAGCCAGGCGCCGGGCTGTCAGGCGCCGACGGCGGGCAGGCGGATACCGAGGAACCGGCGGTGCCCTGGTGGGACCCGGACGCGGACGCCTCCGTGTCCCCGGACACCGACAGCGTGACCATCGGCGGCCAGCAGATCGCCCGCGGCAGCATGGTCCGGCTGCAGCCGGGCGCGCGCCGCGCCGACGCGCAGGACATGTTCCTGGTCGGCCGGATCGCCGAGGTCCAGGCCGTGCTGTACGACGTCGGGGACCGCCCGTACCTGGCCGTGTCGCTGGCCGGCCAGCCGGACGAGGACCTGCGGATCGCGCACGGGCGCTTCCTGTACTTCGCCATCGACGAGGTAGAGCCCTGCGGGGCCAGGTCATGACCGGGCGGACGCTGGTGGCGGGCGTGGGCAACGTGTTCCTGCGCGACGACGCCTTCGGCGTCGAGGTGGTCCGGCTGCTGGCCGAGCGCCCGGTGCCGGACGGCGTGGAGATCCGCGACTTCGGCATCCGCGGCGTGCACCTGGCCTATGACCTGCTCAACGGCTGTGACCTGTTCGTCCTGGTGGACGCCGCGCCGCGCGGCGAACCGCCGGGCACGGTCAGCGTCCTGGAGGTCGAGGTGCCGGAGGCCGGCTCGCTTCCAGACGCGGTCATCGACGCGCACGGACTGACGCCGGACGACATCTTCGCGCTGCTCGCCTCGCTCGGCGGCCGGCCCGGGCGCAGCCTGGTGGTGGCCTGCGAGCCCGCCGACGTCAGCGCCGGGATGGGCCTGTCCGAGCCGGTCCAGGAAGCCTTGCCGCACGCCGTGCGGACAGTGCAGGAAATCCTCGCCCGCGCGACCGGCAACGCGACGGAGCCCGCGCCGGGCGAGGAGCGGGCAGAACCGCGCGAGGAGCAGGGAGAACTAGCCGAGTAGCCCGAGACAACGACGCCTGAGCCGGGGAAGGAGGTGCTTGGGATGCTGAGCAGGCTGGTCAAGGCGGCCGTCATCGCCGCCGTAATGGCGCTGGTGATCGAGTCGCTGCCGGACATCAAGCGATACCTCGAACTTCGCGAAATGTTACGCCCACGCCCGCCGGAGAGGAGGGCCGCCGCGCGGCATAGACACAGCACGGCATAGACACAGCACGGCATAGACACAGCACGGCGTCAATACAACAGGAGCGGAATGCACGAGTACGGTTTGGCCGAAGGCGTGCTGGCCACGGTGCGCCAGCGCGCCGAAGGCCGCAAGGTGGCCGGGATCCGGGTCCGGTTCGGCGTCAGGCACGCCGTCGACGAAGAATCCCTGGCTCAGGCGTTCAGCTTCGTGGCCGAGGGGACGGAAGCGGCCGGCGCCGCGGTCAAGCTCATCACGGTGCCGGCCACGATCGCCTGCCGGGACTGCGCCCTGACCGCCGAGACCACCGACGTGCTGGCCGTCTGCCCGCGCTGCGCCGGGGAGGACGTCGAGATCACCGGCGGCGACGAGATGACGCTCGAATCGGTAACCTACGAGCCGGTGCCGGCCCACGGCGCCGGCTGAGAGGGGATGGGTATGTGCCTGGGGATCCCGGCTCAGCTTGTGGCGGGTGATACCGGCCATCCCGACCTGGTGATGGTCGACATGGGCGGCGCGTCCCGCGCCGTCAACATCGGCCTGCTCGACGAGCGGCCAGGACCCGGCGAGTGGATCCTGGTGCACATGGGCTTCGCGCTGTCGACCATGACGGCACAGGAGGCGCAGGACGCGCTGGACGCGCTGGGGGCCGAACGCGATGCCGCCGACCGCGAGGCGGAGGCGCTGGCCGGGGACGCCGCCAGGGGGACGTCATGACCGGGCCGGCCCAGGACGGGCCGGCCCAGGACGGGCCGCTGATGTTCGTCAGGTACGCGTACCCGCCGAACGCTCTCGGTTACTGCGGCCCGGACGACTTCGCCGCCTTCCGCGAGTACGCGGTGGCCGGCGTGGTCGACCAGGGGCTGGTCCGGCTGGCTCAGGCGTTCTCCGGCGCGTGGCCGTACCTGGAGCTGATCTCGGCCGGCTGCGGCATCAAGGACCCGCTGGACCACCGGGTGGTGGAGGCCTACTGGGTGGGCAACGACCTGCTCGACCGGGTTCCCGTCGCCGAGATCGGCGACTCGATGGCGGACCGGTTCCGGCAGCGGGTGGGCAACAAGTTCCAGTTCCTCGCCGAGGGCGTACTGGCCGGCGGCGTGCCGCACCACAGCTTCCACGTCTTCGGCGTGTACCCGTGGGTGGGCCTGCTCGGCGACGACCGCAAGGCCAAGCATGCGCTGATGGTCCTGGACCGGTGCCGGATCAGGTGGGGGAAGGTGACCGCCGTCCACGGCGATCAGGCGGCCGTGGAGTACCGGCCGCTGTGCTGGGACGGGCGGCTGCTCACCCTGGGCGAGCCCGCCCACGAGATGGCCCGGCTGGCCCTAGACGGCACGGTCCTCGCCCGCGACATCGGCCCGGGCGACGTGGTGTCACTGCACTGGGACTGGGTCTGCGACCGGCTCACCACACGCCAGCTCCGCGCATTGCGCATGTACACCACGCGCCACCTGGACATGGTCAACCACCGCGTGGAGCACCCAGGCCCGCTCGCCGTCCTCGGCTGAACGCGTGGGCCTGGCCCGCGCCAGGCCCGGTCCAACCACGGCGATGTGACATCGGTGTTGCTATATAACCACGACGATGTCACATCGGTGTGGTCGGCACCCCCCGACCCCGTGGGACGGAAAGTGTCTTACGGGGCCTGAGTTACTCATGGTGCGGAGAGGCGCGGGGCCGGCGGACAGCGTGAGGTGGCTGTGCCCGTCGACCATCCCGGGCACGATCGTGGTGCCGCCGACGTCGACGATCTCGCCGTCCGCGGGGAGCGTGCCCTCGGCCGTCGGCGAACGCCGCGTCGCGATGGAGGTTCACGCCGGCGTGACCACGAACTGGCGCAGGTACAGGTCGCGGAACGTCACCGGGCCGCGGGGACCGGGCACCGCGTCGATGTTGATCCCGGTCTCCGGCACCGAGAACAGCTTGAAGCCATCCAGCAGGCGGGTGGTCGAGTTCCAGAACGCGCCGGTGCCGGCGTACGCGCCGAGGAACTCCTCCGCCGCGGCCCGGTCGTCGGTGACGATCGCCGCGGCCAGCCCCGAGGTCTCCTCGTTGGCCAGCACGGCCGCGGCGCGCGGCCCGTCGGCCGGGGCCACCGTCACGGTCGCCTCGCGTCCCGCGTCCAGCGCCCACTCGTGGCCGAGGGGGTGGGCGTGCGGCGGCAGCGACGCGGCGATCCCCAGCCGGTCAAGCAGCGCACCGACGCGCGGCACCAGCTCGTCCCACACACCGGGGTCCACCAGCAGCAGGTTGAGCCGGTTGCACACGCCAAGCCGGTCCAGGCTGGCCTCGATCAGCCGCTCCGCCATGGCCAGGTCGGCGCGGGCGTCGGCGTACAGGACCGCGCCGCCGTCGGCGTGCGCCATCGTGCGCACCCCGTGCCGTGCCGCCTCGGCGGCCAGCGAGCGGGTGCTGTCCCCGCTGCCGCGCAGGATCACCAGCGGGATCAGGCCGGGCTGGCTGACCAGCGCCCGGGCGGAGGATTGCCCGGGCACCCGGACCAGCTGGATCATGGCCGGGTCGAGCCCGGCGCCGGCCAGCGCGGGCGCGATGACCTCGTCCGCCAGCGCGACGGCCGAACGGATCGCCGCCGAGCCGGTCCGCAGCACGCCCGCGTTGCGCGACTTGACGAACTGCGAGGCGATGTCCACCACCACGTTCGGCCTGGCCTCGAAGTTGGCCCCGATCACGCCCACCGGCCTGCGGCGCTCGGTGAGCCGCAGCCCGCCGGGCAGCTCCCTGACCGTCCGCAGGGACGGTTCGGCCGGGACCCCGGCCAGCGCCCGGAGCTGGCCGGCGATGGCCTCCAGCCGCGCCTCGTCCAGCCGCAGCCGGTCAAGCAGCGCGCCGGCGATCCCGTCGGCCCGGGCCGCCGCCATGTCCGCCGCGTTGGCCTCGAGCACAGGGCCGGACCGGCGGGCCAGCTGGTCGGCGATCGCGCGCAGCGCCTCGTCGAGCCGTTCGCCGGGGACGCCGGCCAGGTCGGCGACCGTGCCGCGGGCGGCGCGCGCGGCCTCTTCCACCGCCTTGCTCGCATCGGCTTCGGTGGCGAGGGTCCCGTCAGCAGTCATTACCTATCTCCTGGATTGGTGAGCCTTACGGATTCCAGGCTACGCAGCGGCGGGGCTTCAAGCCCGCAGTAGATCCCGCGCGGCGTCGTCTCGACGCACCTGGTCCGGGACGGGTTACGGATGGTGGCCGCGGCCAGCACGCCCCCGGCGGCGCAGAACGCCGCCGCCATTATCGCCGCCATCTTGAAGCCGTGGGCGAGCGCGGCCGGGTGCAGGTAGCTGTCGCCGGTGATGCCGGCCAGCGCGGGCAGCACCGCCACCGCGATCAGCCCGGCCGCCCGGGCCACGTCGTTGTTGACCGCCGAGGCGATGCCCGCGTGGTCCGCCGGGGCGGCCGCCAGCGCCGTCGCGGTCAGCGGCGCCACGTTGATCGCCACCCCGAACCCGAACACCACCACCGCGGGCAGCACCGCGGTCAGGTAGTCGCCGGAATCCCCGATCCGGGTGAACAAGAGCAGCGACGCGGCGATGACCAGCGGCCCGACGGTCATCTGCAGCCGCGGCCCGATCCTGGCCGCCAGGGCGCCCGAGCGGGAGGAAAGCACGAGCATGATGAGGGTCACCGGCAGCAGCGACGCGCCCGCCGCGACCGGGCTGTAACCGTGCGCCACCTGCAGCACGATGGGCACCAGGAACAGCAGCCCGCCCAGCGCCGCGTAGACGACGAACGTCACCGCGTTGGCCGCGGAGAACTGCCGGGATTTGAACACCCCGAGCGGCAGCATGGGCTCCGACTCCCTCGCCTCGACCAGGATGAACAGGCCGAGCAGGATCAGCCCCGCCGCCAGCGGCACCAGCACGGACACCGATCCCCAGCTGTCCGCCGACGCCGCGATCAGCCCGTAGGTGATCCCGGCCAGCGCGCCGCTGATGCAGATCGCGCCCTTGACGTCCAGCCGCGGCACGGGACCCGGCGCCTTTGTCTCGGGCACGTGCCTAGCGGCGATGGCCACGACCGCCACCGCCAGCGGCAGGTTGATGAAGAACACCAGCCGCCAGGACACCGCGCCGATCAGCCACCCGCCGAGGAACGGGCCGATCGCGGTGGCCAGGCCGCCCAGGCCCGACCACGCGCCGATGGCGGCTCCGCGGTCCTCCTCGGCGAAGGACGCCTGCAGGATGGCCAGGCTGCCCGGGGTCAGCAGTGCCCCGCCGACGCCCTGCAGGCCGCGGGCCGCGATCAGCACCGCGGCGTTCGGCGCCAGCCCGCACAGCAGCGACGAGCAGCAGCAGCCCGGCCAGGGTCAGCGTGTAGGCGTCCACCACCCACTGCAGGCTGGCCACGCCGGCGTGGAAATCCCGCCCGATGGCCGGCAGCGCGATGCCCACCACGGTCGCGTCGAGGGCGGCCATGCCCGAGCCGAGCACGGTGGCGGTCACCACCCACCGGCCCGGCGCGCTCGACATCCGCAGGGCCGGGCTCGCCGCTTGCGGCGTAGCAATCTCGCTCATGTGCCCTTCCCCCAGGAAACCGCAGATCGTGGCGACGGTGGCAGGCACCGCGGTCCGTTCGGGATCATGAATTCAAACTAGTCCGAACGGACGGGGGTGGCACCTTCCTCCGCCGCCGTCGGGTCCGGCTGGGTCGGCGCGGTCCGGGCCGAGCCTGGGCGGGTGGCCAGCACGGAGCCGCCGAGGATTAGCACGAACGCCACGCCGATGGCCGGGGTCAGCCGCTCGCCCAAGATGATGACGCCGAGCGCCACCGCGACGGCCGGGTTGATGTAGGTGATGACGGTGGCGCGGGCCGGGCCGACCTCGGCGATCAGCCGGAAGAAGACCAGGAACGCGGCCGCGGTGCAGATCACCCCGAGCCCGGCCAGCGCCGCGAGCACCTGGACCGACGGCACCGAACGCGGCCAGGTCAGCGCGGCGAACGGCGCGTAGACGACCGCGGCCGCGCCCAGGCAGACCGCGTTGACCGCGACCGGCGGCAGGTCGGCCAGCTTGCGGTTGGCGATCAGCGGCCCGATGGAGTAGCCGAGCGCGGTGAGCAGCACCTCGATGACCGGCAGCGTACCGCCGCGGCCCGCGCCGGGCCCGGCGAGCAGCGCGACGCCGCCCAGGCCGATCGCCAGGCCGGCCCACCGGACCCCGCTCTGCTGGCCTTCATTGGGGCGACCGCCGCCGCGGGTCAGCCAGGCCAGCAGCGCGCCGAAGATGGGCACCGCCGCGATGAGCAGCCCGCTGGTGGAGCTGGGCAGGTGCTTCTCGGCGCTGGAAAGCAGCGCGAACGGCCCGACGATCTCGGTCGCGGTGAACAGGGCCAGCCAGCCCAGGTGCCCCTTCAGCGCGCCCAGGTAGCCGCCGCGGACGGCCGCGGGCAGCAGCAGCAGCGAGCCGAGCGCCACCCGGGTGAAGACCAGCACCGGCACCGAGACGCCGCCGTCCGCCACCTTGATGAGCAGGTAGGGGATCCCCCAGATCACACCCATCGCGGCGAACAGCAGCCACCCGCGCCTACTCAAGCCGCCCCTCCTGCCGGTCAGGCCCGGTTGTTGCCTGACCCCCGGTTGTTGCCTGATACAGAGTAGACCGGGTTCGCCGGGATCTAAATGTTCAGGCAGACGGCCAGCCGGCCGACGTTCACGCAGACGCCGCCTGAGCCCCGCGCCATGCTGCTCGGCGCGGGTTCCGGCGCGGACGAGGACGGCGCGGCCGCTCCCTGGGGCGAGGTGGCGCCGGCCGCGGGCGTGGGCCCGCTGAGGGTTATCCCGCCGCCGCTGCCGCTACCGGTGCCTGCGCCGCTACCGCCGCCGCTACCGCCGCCGGTGCCTGCGCCGCGGCCCTGGCCACCGCCGGCCGCGGCCAGGCTGGGCGGCCTGGCCAGCGAGGATCCAGCCAGGCCGCCCGACCCCGGCTGGGTCAGCTGCCTGCTGTCGGACCCCTGCCCCAGATCACCCGGGCCGCCCAGCCCCGCCGCCCGGCCGTGCGACGCCCCGGAGCTGGGCATCGCGCCGGCCGGGGTCACCGGCGACGTGCCGGAGGCCGACGACTGGGTGCCGGTCCGCGGGGCGGGCAGGACCCGGATCGAGACGGTGGACAGGAGCAGGAACGCGATCGCCCCGCCGGAGAGCACCATGACCGGCACGGTGCTGCCCGCCGGGTGCAGGCGGAACACGGCGCCGACCCGCCCGATGGCGGTCCTGATCCGGTCGGCGAGCAGCGCGAACACCAGCTGCACAGCGGGCAGCCGCGGGCAGTGACCCATCCGGGCCGACAGCCGGAGCCGGCGCAGCGCCGACCCGCGCTCCGGGGTGGTCAGGCCGGACAGCAGGTAGACCGTGGTGGTGCGGCCATGACGCTCAGCCGCGGCGTGTAATCCCGGGGAAAACTCGTTCGAATCGCGGTAGCGGATCCTAATCATGGCTCAGCCAATTGACGCATGTCATGTGCACTACCTTTAAGAGGAATGGAAACGGCAAGTGCACGCCCCCCCACTGAGGCGTTCGCAACCGTACTATAGCTCAGAGGCATACCTCGGTCACGCTAAACAACACCGATTCCCCCTGGCCAGCGGGCCGGTTAGGCTGCCAGGGTGAGTGAGCCAAAGGGCCGCGGTGCTGCCTGGACCGAGGAGCGAGGGACGAGCGACGAGGGCCCGCCGCCGCAGGCGGCCAGGCAAGCAACGCAGCGCCTCGAAAGCGGCCCGGAGGCGAGCGGGAAGACAGGGCCAGGCCGCGCCGGGGATTCCGGCGGTTTCGGCACTCGCTGGGCGCTGCTCATCTCGGTCGCGGGCGGCCTGGCGCTGTACGCCTCCTTCCCCCCGGTCGGCGCCTGGCCGCTGGCGGTGCTCGGGCCGGCGCTGCTCGTCGTCGCGCTGACCGGCCGGAGCCTGCGGGGGTCGTTCGGCTGCGGGCTGGCGTTCGGCCTGGCGCTGTTCATGCCCCTGCTGTCCTGGCTGGTCAACGAGGCCTGGTACGCGTGGTTCGGGCTGGCGGGGGCCCTGACGGTCATCTTCGCGGTGCTCGCCGTCGGCCAGCGGGTGCTGCTCGCCCTGCCGTACTGGCCGGCCGCAGTGGCGGGCTGGTGGGTTCTGGTCGAGGGCGTCAGGGACCGGTGGCCCTATGCCTTCCCGTGGGGCCGGCTGGCGATGAGCCAGTCCGTCGCGCCGGACGTCCGCTGGGTCGCGGTCGGCGGCGTGCCGCTGCTGAGCTTCCTAGTCGCCCTGACCGGCGCCATGCTCGCCCGGGCCGCGCTCTGTTATCTCGGGGGGAACGATCCCCCCCAGACCCCCCCTGCTCACGGGGGGGCTGCCCGCCCCCCCGTACCCCCCCGGGGAGGGGCTGCCCGCCCCCCCGGGCCCCCCCGGGGAGGGGCTGCCCGCCCCCCCGGGCCTCTCGGGCCGGTGCTGGCCGCGGTGGTGACGGGCGGGCTGGTGCTGGCCGGCGGGCTGCTGCCGGTCGACCCGACCGGAGGCGCGCCGACGGCCCAGGTGGCCGCGATCCAAGGAAACGTGCCCCGGGCCAGGAACCTGCCGCAGCAGCTGAGCGCCCCCGAGGTCACGCAGAACCACGCCGAGGCCACGCTGCGGCTGGCCGCGCAGGTCAAGGCCGGCCAGCGGCCCGCGCCGGACATCGTGATCTGGCCGGAGAACTCCACCGACCTGGACCCGTTCCAGAACCCTGCTGTCTATAGCCAGCTCGCCGGGGCGGTAGCCGCCGTCGGCCGCCCGGTCCTGGTCGGCGAGGTCCTGAACAACCCGAGGCGTAACGTCGGCCAGCTCTGGGTGCCCGGCCGCGGCCCGACCACGGCCTACGTCAAGCGCCAACTCGTGCCGTTCGGCGAGTACATCCCGTTCCGCGGCATCATCTCCAGCTTCAGTTCCCTCCCGGCGCTGCAGCCGGTCGACTTCAGCCCCGGCCGGCGGGCCGTCGTGTTCGGCGTCGGGAAGATCAGGCTGGGCGACGTGATCTGCTACGAGGTGGGCTTCGACAACCTGGTGCGGTCCGAGGTCACGGCGGGGGCGAACCTGCTCGCGGTGCAGTCCAACGACGCCGACTTCGAGATCGACGGCCAGCTGGGCGAGACCGAGCAGCAGACGGCGATGGCCAGGATCCGGGCGGTGGAGACCGACCGCGCCGTGGTGTACGCCTCGACCACCGGCGAGAGCACGATCATCGCGCCGGACGGCGGGCTGATCGCGCACAGCGGCGTCTGGCGGCAGGCCATCCTCGACGCCCGGGTCCCGCTGGTGAGCTACCGCACGCTGGCGGACCGGGTCGGGGCGTGGCCGGAGTACGTGATCATCATGCTCACCGTGCTCGCGCTGGCCTGGGCGGTGCTGAGGTCCGTCTCGTCCCGTCGGGGGCAGAGCCGGGCCGAGACGGCGTGAATCTCTCGTAACCCCCGGGCCGCTTCGGACGTCTTTATAAGACGAAGAGGGGATCTTCGGCTCATCACGCGCGTCCGTAAGCACCACATAAGATGCGTGGAGACACGCAAGACGGGGCATCGCGGGCCCGGTACTCCGCGTAAAGGAGGGTCACCGTGCGTGGCACAGACCGCAGGCCGGCCAGGTGGGTGCGACGGTACGCCGGCGTCGCCGCGGCGGTGGCCATCAGCCTGCTGGCCACCGCGTGCAGCGGCGGCGGCCACGCCTCCACCCCCGGTCAGACCAAGGCCCAGGCCTCCGCGTCGGCCAAGGCGCACGTAGCGGCGCTCGCGAAAGACCTGAAGATCACCCCGGCGGACGGCAGCCACGGCGTCGACCCCTCGGCCGGCATCAGCGTCACCGCCGTCAAGGGCAAGGTGACCAACGTCACGGTGCGCACCTCCGGCGACGCGGTGTCCGGCAGCATGAGCGCCGGCGGCAAGGCCTGGCACAGCGCGCGGAACCTGGACGTGTCGCAGAGCTACACGGTGACCGCCACCGGCACCGCGCCCAGCGGCGAGAAGATCACCACGACGAGCACCTTCCGCACCGTGACGCCCGCGCAGACCTTCCACGCCCAGATCTTCGAGGGGTACAAGCAGACCTACGGTGTCGGCATGCCGATCATCTTGACGTTCAGCCAGCCGGTCACGAACAAGGCAGCGGTCGAGCGGTCGCTCGAGCTCACCACGTCCAAGCCGGTGATCGGCGCCTGGTACTGGGACGGCGACCAGCACCTGTACTTCCGGCCGCGGGACTACTGGCCGGCCGACACCACGGTCAGCTTCACCGGCCACCTGAACGGGGTGGAGGGCGCCAAGGGCGTGTACGGCGCCGCCAACCTGACCCAGACCTTCGACATCGGCCGGTCGCTGATCGCCGTGGCCAGCACGACCACGCACCGCACCCAGATCTACCTGAACGGCAAGCTCGCCTACCGGTGGCCGATCAGCACCGGCCGGGCCAGCCTGCCGACCCCGGATGGCACCTATCTGAGCGTGGAGAAGGCCAACCCGGTCCGGATGGTCGGCGGCGGCGCGCGCGGCAGCGCCGGCTACTACAACGAGCTGGTCAACTACGCGGTCCGGTTCACCTTCAGCGGCGACTACTACCACTCGGCCCCCTGGTCGGTGGTGAACCAGGGCACCACGAACGTGAGCCATGGGTGCGTGAACCTGCCGCCCGCCGCCGCGGTGACCTACTACAACATGTCCATCCCCGGCGACCCGATCACCGTCACCGCCAGCATGGCCGCGGGCAAGTGGGACGACGGCTGGACCATGTGGTTCCTGCCCTGGTCGAAGTACCTGAAGGGGAGCGCGCTCGGCCAGGCCGTGCAGGCCGGACCGAGCGGCAGCACGTTCGTCTCGCCAACGTCGCTACCCGCCAGCACCGCCACCGCGCCGCTCGGCACCTCCGCGTCCGGCAACTACTACGCCGGCTCGGCGAACCTCGGGTAATCCGGCGGCTCCGGCTACTGGCCTGGCCTGGCGGCCCGGCGGCCCCCGGCTACCAGCCTGGCCTGCCGACGATGGCGGCCCCGGCGGCCCCGGCGGCCCCGGCGGCGAACTTAATCCATTCAGTGATCTGATCTTGCGGCGAACCGGTGCAAAAGAGTAGGAAAGGTGAGTTGCCGGGCTGGGTTAACAGGGTCCAGGTCCGGCCGCTGACTTGGAGGTGGGGCATTGACCTTGCGGACGAAACGAGCAAAGGTTCTCGCCGTCGGAGCGGTCGCCGGAGCCGCCGCGGCGCTGACCGTGGGCCTGTCCGCGCCGAGCGGCGCGACGGCCACAGCCAGCCATGGCCGCGGCGGTGACCAGCAGGCACGCCTGGACCGGGCGTTCATCATCGTGCTGGAGAACCATTCACAGAAAAGCGTGATCGGCGACCTCAACGCGCCGTACATCACCTCGCTGGCGCAGCAGTACGGCCAGGCCGCGAACTACTTCGGCGTGACGCACCCGAGCGAGCCGAACTACATCGCCATGATCGGCGGATCGAACTGGTTCACCAACAATGACAACCCGGCGAACAGGTTCGACCACACCAACCTGGTCGACGAACTGGACGCCAGCCACATCGGCTGGGGCGCCTACATGGAGGCGCTGCCCTCCGATCCGCTCGCCGACTTCTGGCCGTCGAGCGCCGATCCGCTGTACGCGTCCAAGCACAACCCGTTCGCGCTGTTCACCGACATCCGAGACAATCCGGCCCGGGTGGCCGACATCAAGCCGTACACCGCCCTCGCGGGCGACCTGAATAGCCCGCACGCACCCCGGTTCGTATTCATCTCGCCGGATCAGTGCAACGACATGCACGGCGGGGTGAACCACGCGATCAGCGGGCACCCGGAGACCCCCTGCCCGTTCAACAGCGCCAATGACGACCCGAACGACATCGCGCTGAAGCACAAGGCCGACGCCTTCGTCAAGGGCGCGGTGACCACGATCATGTCCAGCCGGGCCTGGACGCGGCACAGCGCCATCTTCATCGTCGCCGACGAGGGCGACTTCACCGGCAACGCGGTCAACGGCGGCTGGGACTCCCCGGCCGGGTGCTGTGACTCCCCCGTGCTGCCCGCCGGCGACCCGGACATCAGCGCCAGCTGGCCAGGCGGCCTGTACGGCGGCGCGCTGGTGCCCGCGGTGGTGGTCGACCCCAGCGGGCCGCACCACTTCGTCAGCAACGTCGCCTACAACCACTACTCGCTGCTGCGCACCATCGAGGACGCCTGGGACCTGCCCGAGCTCGTCTTCACCAGCGACCACGCTCAGGTCGCCGCGATGAACGAATTCCTCGGTCACTGATTCCCGGCACTGACGGCCGCGCCCGGACAGACGACTGCGGGGCTGGCCCGCCGTGAGCGAGACCAGCCCCGCAGCCCGGGTGGGCGCGGCACTAGGAGGTATGCCGCGCCTGTCGGCTACTCACCTGACGGGTCCATCAGCTGATGGTGGTCACGGCCCTTACGCTGGCCGCCCTGGCTCGTCCACTGCTGCCAGATCTGCTGCCAGGCCGCCTGCGCGCCAACGCCGCCGCCGGTGCCACCATCGCCCGTGCCACCGCCGCCGCCACCGGTCGCGCCCGCTCCGCCGACGATGCTCGCCTGCTGCGGGGTGGTGTTGATGGTGGCCGACGTGGCCGCGCCAGCCCCGTCGAGGACGACCGTGACGGGATTGGTCAGGCCGAAGCTCTTGCAGCCCAGGTTGTCGAAGGACATGAGCAGCCGGTTGGCCAGGAAGGTGAACAGGTCCTCGCCCACGGCCGGCACCGGTGACGGGCCGCCGGCGAAGACGGCCTGGTTAGCCGCCAGGAACGGGCCCTGGATGTTGATCATGTTCTGGCAGTAGTTGGCCGGGCTGTCGTTCCGGTCGTTCTGCCGGTTGATCGCCGCCTGGCCGACCCCGACCTCGGCCCGGTACAGGTTGGTCTTGGCCGGGTCGAGCTGGCCGTTGATGTCCAGCACCATTTCGTCGTTCTCCGGCACCAGGGCGGCGACCCTCGGCTGGTTCCTGGCGGCCAGGAGTTCGTCGAGCGCCTGCGAGGTGGCCGGGGTGTTGTTGTTCGCCAGGTCGGGCGCCGTGAACGGGGTGCAGCCGAGCGCCGGGTCCATGAACCTGTCGATCAGGGCGTTGTCGCTGCCGTTGCCCAGCGCCTGCTTACCCGTCATATTGGCCTCGTTGGCCGCGGTGTCCTGCGCGGTCTGGCCGGTGGTCGGGTTGAGCAGGTAAACGCTGGTCACGTTGTCGCTCTGGTCCTGGTCGACCATTTCGAAGTTACGGACGGTCGGGCAGGTACTACCCGTGCCGAGCCGACCCGCGGTCGGCACGATCTTCGCCGAGGTCCCGGCCCTGGGCACGTGCACCCGCCCGACGGCCATCAGCGCGTACGCCGCGCGGAAGAAGTTGATGCCGTTGCAGAACGACTGCTGGCCGAAGACCGATCCCAGGCCGTTGACGCAGCGGCCCTGGCGCAGCGCGTTGGGCGTCGCGCCCACCTGGGTCAGGTTCGTGCCGTTGAACCCGAAGTCGATGGTGACGATCGCGTTCCTGGGCAGCTTCGGCACCACCGGCGCGGCGGCCGGGGTGGTCCCCTGCGTGATGACCAGGGGGTTGTAGACCGACAGCGCACCGGTGCGCGGGTCCAGGATGGTGGCCTGGACGAACGCCCCGAGGTTGGCCGCGTTGGTCATGGTGCAGCCGGAGTTCGCCGCCGACGTCCCGGCCGGGCCGGTGAGCTGGTACGGCGTCGCCAGGCCCTGCGCACTGAGCGGGTGGGCCGGGACGATGATGTCGCAGTTCGGATTGTTCGACGACACGGCCTGCACGGCCGGGGCCGTGGACACGGCCCGCGCGGAGGCCGAGGCACCCAGGGACGACTGCTGTATGTGCGTGGTGTTACCGCCCGAGACCGCAAGGACGATTCCGAGAGTCAGGCCCAACGCCATCGGAATGGCGAGAGGTACCGCAATACGTGCCGCACGGCTCTTACTGCCGCGGCGGCGCCATGCGGACCTATGCCCGCTGAGCATTCAATCCACCTCCATGGATGTCCCCTATGACGCTCCCGGTGCATCACCGTAGAGCTGAGACGATGACGACATCGGAGAATTCAGAAGATTCTCGCCATGTATGGGTTTTTAGGGTTTTGCCTGCTGCGGCGGCCAGGCCGCGGTAATTCTTGCGAAGTCCTTACGTCGCGGGTCAACGGGCATCTGGATGAACCGCGATTGCCCCGTGATAGGCCAGGAGACCCTGGGTTTCCAGGGTCTCCTGGCCTGGGATAGCTGAGCGGGCTGGTTCTTCAGGACGCGCCAGTTCGGGCGCGACCGCCGTGGGCCCATCTGCCTACTCGTGCCCGTCCCGGCCGGGCATGAAGTCGGCCCACCAGTTGTGGTGCCCGGCGCCGCGGCCGCGGCCGTTCCCGCCGCCCGCGACCTTGGCCTTCTGCGGCGTAGTGTTGAACGTCGCGCCGGTCGCCACGCCGTTCGCGTCGAGCGTCAGCGTGACGGGGTTGGTCAGCCCGTAGTTCTTGCAGTTCAGGTTGTCGAACGAGCCACTCAGCCTAGCCGCGAGGAAGTTGGCCAGGTTGTTGCCGAGGGCCGGCACCGGCGATGCTGTCCCGGTTTCCATGGGCGCGTCCAGCTGCAGCCTGGGCGTCGCGATGTTGATCATGTCCTGGCAGTACCGTGCCGCATTCCGTGCGGTGTTGGTGTTAAACCGGAGCAGAGGCTGGTCGGTCTCGATCCGGTAGGTGTCGGTCTTGCCGAGGCTGAACTGCCCGCCGACCAGGAGCTGCGGGTTGTTGACCGGGAGCAGCGCGACTGTGCCCTTCTGGTTCTGCCGGGCGCTGAGCTCGTTCAGCGCCTGCGACGCGCTCGCCCCGTTCGGGTTGGTGGCGTTGGGGGCCGTGAACGGCGTGCAGCCGAGCGCGGGGTCCACGAACTTATCCAGCAGACCGTTGTCGCTGCCGTTGCTTTCGGTCGTGTCCTGGGTCAGGTTGGCCTGGTTGGCCGCGGTGGCCTGCGCGGTCTGGCCGGTGGCCGGGTTGAACAGGTAGCTCGCCACCGCGTTGTCGCTCTGGTCCTGGTCGATCAGGGCGAAGTCACGGGTGGTCTGGCAGGCCTGGCCGTCCTTGCCGGTGCCCGCGGCCGGGATCTTCAGGAGGCCGCGCGCGATCTCGAAGTTGGCCATCCGGTAGAAGTTGGCTGCGTTGCACTGCGGCGTCTGGTTGATCAGCGAGTTCCCGAAGGCGTCGATGCAGTTCCCCTGCCTCGCGCCCCGGCCGACCAGGGCCAGCGCGTTGCCGTTGTAGCCGACGCTGAGGATGACCTGCGAACCCGCCGCGATCGTCGGCGGCGTCGGCGCCACGGCCGGCTGGGTGCCCTGGTTGATCACCAGCGGGTCGTACACCTGAAGCTGGCCGTTCGGCGCCAGGATCGTGGCGTCCACGAACACGCCTTCTGTGCCGCCGTTGGCCCAGGTGCAGCCGTCCCCGAGCTCCCACGGCGTGGCCAGGCCCTGGGCGCTCAGCGGGTGGGCCGGCACGGTCACCGTGCAGTTCGTCGAGTTCGCCGCCTCGGCTGGCGTCTGGGTGAAGCTGAACGCGTTCCCTGCCGCATCCACCGCATTCGATCCGGCCAGGCCGGGACGGCCCGCGGGGTTGATGGGAGGAATGCCCGCGACGGCGGCTGCGACCGGCGCCGGTGCGCCGGATGCCGACGGGCAGGGGGCCGCGGCGCTGGCGCTGGCGGCAGGTGTTGCCGGGCTCCCGCTCGCCGCGGGGGCCGCGGCGCTGGCGCTGGCCGCGGCTGAGGCGCAAGCGCCCATGGCCGATTGCTCAATCGGCGTAGCCTTACCACCGCCCGAGACCGCGAGGATGATCCCGAGCGTCAGGCCCAACGCCATCGGAATGGCGAGAGGGACCGCAATACGTGCCGCACGGCTGCTACCACCGCGGCGGCGCCATGCGGACCTATGCCCGCTGAGCATTCAATCCACCTCCATGGACGTCCCCTAATGACGCTCCCGGTGCATCACCGTAGACCCGGGCCGCTGACAAGATCAGCGAATTCAGAAGATTCGCTCCATGTAAGGTTTTTTTAAGGTTTAGCGGGAGGGGGCACCCAAACCTCTGAAATTCCTTGCCAAGTCCTTACGTCGCAGGTCAGGGCGCATTTGGAGGGATCGAGATAGCCTCGTGATAGGTGAGTGCACGTGCATCTTAGTGCCGCAACCGATTGCGACAGCGGACAGCACAGCGGACGGCACAGCGGACGGTAGATGGCGTTGGTTACATGCGAGAAGGCCCCGGGTCGCCCCGGGGCCTTCTCGCCATGGATTGCTGAGCGGGCTGATTGTTCAGGACACGCCAGCTCGGGCGCTCCCGCCGTGGATCACGTTGCTACATGTGTCCACGCCTGCCCGGCATGAAGTTGCCCCGGTTGCGCGCGCCACCCCCACCGCGGCCGGCGCCGGCGCCCGTGGTGGTACCGGTGACCTTGGCGGTCTGCTTGGCGGTGTTGAACGTCGCGCCGATCGCGACGCCGTTCCCGTCGAGCTGCAGCGTGACCGGGTTGGTCAGCCCGAAGTTCTGGCAGTTCAGGTTGCCGAACGAGCCGCTCAGCCGGGCCGCGAGGAAGTTGGCCAGGTTGTTGCCGAGCGCCGGGACGGGCGAGGCGGTGCCGGTTTCCATGTTCGCGTCAAGCATCAGCCTGGGGGTCTGGATGTTGACCATGTTCTGGCAGTACATCGCCGCGTTCTGCGAGGTGTTCGTGCGGGCCAGCGGCCGCTGGTCGGTCTCGATCCGGTAGGTGTTGGTCTTGCCGACGCTGAAATTGCCGCCGACCAGCAGCTGCGGGTTGTTGACCGGGAGCAGCGCGATCGTGCCCTGCTGGTTCTGCCGGGCGCTCAGCTCGTCAAGCGCCTGCGACCCGCTCGTGCCGTTCGGACTGGTGGTGTTGGTGGCGGTGAACGGGGTGCAGCCGAGCGCGACGTCGACGAATTTGTTCAGCAGGCCGTTGTCGCTACCGTTGCCCTGGGGCGTGGCCCCGGCTATGGCCGCCGCGTTGGCCGCGGTGTTCTGCGCGGTCTGGCCGGTGTTCGCGTTGAACAGGTAGCTGCCCACGACGTTGTCGCTCTGATCCTGGTCGATCAGGCCGAAGTCACGCGTGGTCTGGCAGGCCTGGCCGTCCTTGCCGGTCCCGGCGGGCGGGACCGTCAGGGTGCCTTGGGCGATCTCGGCGTTGGCCATCCGGTAGAAGTTGACCGCGTTGCACTGCGGGGTCTGGTTGATCAGCGAGTTCCCGAAGGCGTCGACGCAGTTCCCCTGCGTCGCGCCCGTACCCACCAGCGCCACCGCGTTGCCGTTGAACCCGACGCTGAGGATGACCTGCGAACCCGCCGCGATCGTCGGGGCGGTCGGCGCCACGGCCGGCTGGGTGCCCTGGGTGATCACCAGCGGGTCGTATATCTGGAGCTGGCCGTTCGGCGACAGGATCGTGGCCTCCACGAACGCGCCCTCGGTTGCTCCGTTGGCCCATGTGCAGCCGTCACCCAGCTGCCATGGCGTAGCCAGGCCCTGGGCGGTCAGCGGGTTGGCCGGCACGGCCAGCGTGCAGTTCATCGAGGCCAGGGCCATCGCCGCGTCCTGGTTGAAGTTGAACGCGTTCCCGGCGGCGTCCGCCGCGTTCGCTCCCGCCACGCCGGGACGGCCAGCGCGGTTGGCCGGAGGAATGGCCGTGTTGGCCGCGTTGGCCGCGGCCGCCGTGGTCGTCGGCGTCGCCGCCGCGGCGGCGGGCGCGGCGGCTGCCGCGGAAGCGCTGCCGGACGGGCTGGCCGAGGCCCCCAGGGCCGACTGGGCTATGTTCGTGTTATTACCGCCCGAGATCGCAAGGATGATCCCGAGAGTCAGGCCCAACGCCATCGGAATGGCGAGAGGGACCGCAATACGCGCCGCACGGCTCTTACTGCTGCGGCGGCGCCATGCGGACCTATGCCCGCTGAGCATTCAATCCACCTCCATGGATGTCCGCTTGTGCCGCTCCCGATGCATCACCGTAGACCCCGGGGCACGGCCGAGATTAGAGAATTCTCCAGATTCGTGTTTTGTCCGGTTTTAATGCCGAAGCGGCGCCGAAACCTTAGTAATTCATTGCTAAGTCCTTACGCCGCAGGTGACGGGCACCGGCGGAAACCGAAATTCGCCCGTGATAGGCGGCCGCGCGGCGCGGCCGGACCGCAGGGCCGATGATGTGGACGTACGGTAGTTATTACGGCTCTCACGGTGACCGGCAGATATTGCGGGAAGGTTACGAACGCGTCGCTCCGGAGCCTGTCTGGAACCTGCCCGGCAGGTCACAGCCCGCGCCAGGACCGGCAGGGAGGACGCAGGCCCGCGACCGCATGGATGGCCGCCTGCGGCCGGGAAGATAGCCGCCTGCGGCCAGGCCGCCGGGCCGGCGGATGATTCATTTCCACTGCAGCCACACCCGTGCATATGGCAGGGGTAGGCACGATGCTCCGGGACGGAATGCGGCGGCCCGCAGGTCACGGCATTTTGCCGGCGCCAAGACCAGCGGCCAGGGTATTCGCAATACCCTGGCCGCGGACCAGCGCGGCGCGCCGCCCATTGGCTGGCTAGGCATTATCCTTCCGTTTATGAATTGCCCGGGCGAATAACTCAGGTGCGACAGGATCCGGCCGGGTTAAATCGCGGAGTGGTTGCGCGGGGCGGCTTTGCCGCGGCCGTTCGGCAGCCTGCCGCGGCGGGACCCGCAGCGGCGGCCGGCCCGGTGGACCGCCGGCGGCCGCGGGACGGCGCGGCCCCGGGCGGCCAAGCGTCCCCCGCCGCCTGGTGTCCCCGGCCGCCAAGCGTTCCCGGCCGACTGGCGTCCCGGTCGGGGCGGCTGAGTAAGCTGAGGTTAATGCTGGCCAATCCGCGGTCAGCATAGGTTCATCCGATTACTGACAGCAACGCGCCGGAGGCCGGGCCTCGGCATGTTCCCGGCGGCGGGCGGGACCGGCTGATGTCGGCAACCTTTTACCGCGCGTGCGCGTCTGTCTGTAGGAGGAGTGGCTATCTTGTCGTGCTTGCTTCCTTCAGTTGAGGCCTGAACTTTTGTCCAATTGTGAAATCACGTGGAGGGGACGGCGCCGTGTCGGGATCCGGATGGTTCCGGAGACAGCAAACATCGCTGGCGAGTAGTGAGAGTTCCGCAGCTAAACGAATCTGGCAGTCTTTCAGTGTTTCCAGGCCGTTGAAGAGAAGGGGGACGGCCCTCACCGCCAGCAGCGCGGCGCTCGTCCTCGCGGCAGGCGTGATGATCGTGGCGTTCGCGTCGCCGGGGAGCCACGCCTCCCTGGTGTCGTCGACGGGCTCGGTGAGCGCGTACAAGCCGCTGCAGCCGGCCGCCGATCTGCAGCTGGTCTCGGTGACCCCGGCCGCGAGCGCGAAGGGCGTCAACGGCGCCAGCCCCATCCGGGTGCAGTTCTCCGCGCCGCTGGCCTCCAATTCGCCGATGCCGACGCTGTCGCCTTCGATTCCGGGCCACTGGGCGGTCCAGGGCGACGCCGCGGTCTTCACCCCCGCGGTGGGGTACTTCGAGAACACCCGGGTCACGGTGAAGATCCCGGGCGGCCTGGCCGGCGTGGTCTCGGCCGCGGGGGCGACCGCGGGCAACGGCGGGACGCTCGGCTCCAACCTGAGCCAGAGCTTCACCACGGGCTCGTTCGGCACCATGCGGCTGCAGCAACTTCTGGCCCAGCTCGGGTACCTGCCGCTGACCTGGACGGCCAAGTCCGGCCCGGCGATCGGCGCGGCCGACGCCAGGGCGCAGCTCTCCGCCGCCTACCACGCGCCCGCCGGGACCTTCGGCTGGCAGGGCGGCTACCCGTGGAGCCTGCGGTCGCAGTGGAAGGCTGGTTCGGGCAACATCTTGGACGTCGGCGCGATCCGGGCGTTCGAGTCGGTGCACGGCATGACCATGGACGGGAGCGCGGGCAAGACCGTCTGGTCCCGGCTGCTGACCGCGGTGGCCAAGGGGCAGAAGAACCCCAACGGCTATACCTACGCGCTGGCCAGCCAGCACTACCCGGAGACGCTGACCATCTGGCACAACGGTCATGTGGTGCTCAAGACCGCGGCCAACACCGGCATCCCGGCCTCCCCCACCGTGGACGGCACCTTCCCCGTCTACCTCAGGTACTACTTCAGCCACATGAAGGGGACCAACCCGGACGGCTCGAAATACGACGACCCGGTGTACTACGCGTCCTACTTCAACGGCGGCGACGCGGTGCACCAGTTCAGCCGGTACAGCTACGGGTCCTACCAGAGCCTGGGCTGCGTCGAGCTGCCCTGGGACGCGGCCAAGAAGGCGTGGCCGTACCTGACCTACGGTAGCCTCGTCACCGTCGCCGGCCCGGTGGCTTAGGACCGTGGACAACACAGCGGGGCGGTCCCTTCCGGGACCGCCCCGCAGCCGGTTTCGTGACGTGTTACAGCGGGTGAACCTCTTCCGCCTGCGGGCCCTTGGGGCCGCGCCCAGCCCATGCGGACTGCCCTGTCGGGCCGGGCGTTCGGGAATGCAGGACGCCCGCGGTCAGAATTTCGCAGGCGCTGTGACACGTACACGAACTTCGTGCAACCAGAACCATTTAACCACTCACGGCTACCAGCATGTTCCCAGCTGGCCGAAAATGCCTCTAACCGGCCGCCGCGACCGCCTGCTCCGCGCCGTCGCGCAGCCTGGCCATACAGGCCGCGAAGCGAGATCCCGGCGTCACGGCGGCGATGCGCTCGGCCTCGCTGACCGTATCCACATCGGTGAGTTCGGGCAGCATCCGGATCCGGAGGCCGGCCTGCTCGAGCCGGGCCAGCTGCCTGGGGCCGGTGTCCGGCTGGGACATCGGGACGCCGAGGATGAGGGCGGGATCGACCTCCCGCAAGCCGAGCAGCCAGAAGCCGCCGTCCTCGGCCATGCCGAAGGTGGCGTCTGCGGTCTTGGACACCAGCGGCTCGGCGGCTGCGGCCAGCAGGCCCGGCGTCACCTGCGGGGTGTCCATCCCGATCAGCACCACGGGCAGCGGCAGCGTCACCCGCGCGTCGGCGAGCGCCCAGGCAATCCGCTCGTCCAGGCCCGCGCCACGCTGCCCGATCACGTCGAATCCGGACGGCAGCCAGCGTCCGGGCCTGCCGTCCAGGGCGAGCACTCTTCTTGCGACGGTAGTTTCTGCCACCGCGGTCAGCGTGTCGGTCAGCGACGCCTCGGCCAGGGCGGCTGCCTCCTCGGGCGTGAACGGCGGCGTGAGCCTGGTCTTCACCCGGCCGGGAACGGGCTCCTTGGCGATCACCACCACCTGCGCCGCCAGCAGCCGACCGGCCCGGCTCCAGGCGGGGGCGTCCGGCTTGGCCTGGCCGAGGACACCGTCCCGGCGGTGCCTGCCGGTGTAGACGTCGCCGGTCACGACGAGGCCTGCGCTGCGATCGGCGCCGGTGCCGAGGCCGGTGCCGGTGCCGAGGCCGGTGCCGAGGTCGGCGCCGTGATGGAGGCGAGCACCCGCCGCATGTCCCGCACGGTCCGCACCGTGCCGCCCACGGTGCCGGTGACCTTCGACTTGCCGGTCCGCGGGTAGTACGGCACGGCCGTCTCCACGATCCGCCAGCGGGCCTCCGCGGCGCGTACCACCATCTCGAGCGGATAGCCGAACCGCCGGTCCGACATCGGCAGGGCCAGCAGGGCCTCCCGCCGGGCGGCCCGCATCGGGCCGAGATCGGAGACCGGGACACCGATGCGGCGGCGCAGTTCGGCGGCCAGCACCCGGTTGCCGATCCGGGCGTGCAGCGGCCAGGCGCCCTTGCCCTGGACCGACCGCCGTCCCAGCATGAGGTCGGCATCGCCCGCCGCCACCGGGTCCGCCACCAAGGGCAGGTCACCGGGGTCGAAGGAGGCGTCGGCATCCATGATGCAGACGATGTCGCTGCTCGCCGCGAGCAGGCCGGCATGGCAAGCGGCGCCGAAACCGCGCTGCGGGACGGGCACGACGTACGCCCCGTAGGCCGCGGCGATGGCGGCCGAGTCGTCGGTGGAGCCGTTGTCCGCGACGATAGGCCGGTAGCCGGACGGCATCCGGGACAGCACCCAGGGCAGTGCGCCTGCCTCGTTGAGGCACGGCAGGACGACATCGATTTCCATGGCGACTGACAGTACTTCTGCGGCGGGCCGATTAAGTCCGTAACGTGGCCGATCGGGCCTTACGAACCTGTGACGCTCTCCGCCCGGCAGCCGGGCCTGTGAGGACGCATGGTTAGCTGCAGTCATGCGCGTACTAGTGACGGGTGCGGCCGGTTTCATCGGATCGCATATAGCCGAGACCATGCGGGCGGCGGGCCATGAGGTCCGCGGCCTGGATTCGCTCACCCCCGCCGTGCACAACGGCAGGCCGGACCATGTTTCTGGTGAACTTGTGGTCGGCGACGTGCGCGACCGGGCGGCGGTGGACGAGGCGCTGGCCGGGGTGGACGCGGTGTGCCACCAGGCCGCCATGGTCGGGCTCGGCGTGGACCTGTCCGACCTGCCCCTGTACTCGGACGTCAACGTCACCGGCACCGCGGTGCTGCTCGAGGCCATGGGCCGCCACGGCATAGGCCGGCTGGTCTTCGCCTCGTCGATGGTCGTTTACGGCGAGGGAGCCTACGACTGCGCGACGCACGGCCGGGTGCGGCCGTCGCCCCGGGACCCGGGCGACCTGGCCGCGGGCCGGTTCGAGCCGCGCTGCCCGCGGTGCGGGCAGCCGCTCAGCACGACGACAGTCGGCGAGGAGGCGCCGCTCGACCCGCGCAACGCCTACGCCGCGAGCAAGGTGGCGCAGGAGCACCTGGCGGCGAGCTGGGCGCGGCTGACCGGCGGGATGGCGATCGGGCTGCGCTACCACAATGTGTACGGTCCGCGGATGCCGCGCGACACCCCGTACTCGGGCGTGGCCGCGATCTTCCGCTCCTGCCTGGAGAACGGCCTGCCGCCGCGGGTGTTCGAAGACGGCGGCCAGCGCCGCGACTTCGTGCACGTCCGCGACGTGGCCCGGGCCAACCTGCTGGCCCTGGAGGCGGTCGATCGCGCGGTCGCCGGCGCTCCGGCTGACGAGGCTTCGGCTGACGGCATTCTGGCTGACGGCACTCTGGCAGACGGCACTCTGGCAGACGGGGCTCTGGCAGACGGGGCTCTGGCAGACGGGGCGGGCGGCTTGCGCTGCTACAACGTGGCCAGCGGTGAGCCGCACACGGTGGGCGAGATGGCCGGGGCGCTGGCCGGGGCGTTCGGCGGCATCGAGCCCGTGGTGACTGGCCAGTACCGCCTCGGCGACGTCAGGCACATCGTGGCCTCCCCGGAGGGCGCCGCCCGCGACCTCGGCTTCCGCGCCCGGACGCGCTTCGCCGAGGGCATCGCCGAATTCGCCCGGGCTCCCCTCCGTGAGCCCGCCCTAGCCCAAGCCTAGAAGCTTTTTTCGTTATCGTTGGTCATTACACCTGCTATGAGGGGTGTAATGACCAACGGTAATTTCGTATCCGGGCGCTCATCAGCGCAAGGGCAACGTGTGTCACAGGCGACGCTTGCGTGCGAGGGTAGAGGGCTTGCGGGGCACGGCGTGGGGGGTTCGGGGTGCGGCGCGGGGTGGGTGCGCCTTGACCTGGGCGCGCCTTGACCCGGGCGCCGCCAATCGGTGAGGATCATCACGTGCGGTTGCCGTGGCAGGCCCGCGAGTACGCGAGGACCTGTGCCGAGTGTGGTTACACCTGGCGAGTGCCCAGGTCGGCAGCGCGGCAGCGAATTCGGCCGATTTCCATGATCTCCACTGCCTCGCGCAGCAGCATCGACCGGGCCGAACTGGCCAGGGAGATCAACTCGATCTCGGCGGAGAACCAGTTGGCCGAGACATTCCGGCAGTGCCCCGGATGTGATGCCGAGCAGTTCACGCAGCACCCATGGCGCGGGAGACGGCCCGGGGAACCAGGCCGTTAGCGGGTGGGAATGGCCCGGGGCTGGTCGGGACCGGGGCCTGCCGGGGCTGGGCCAGTCGGGGCCGGGCCTGCCGGGGCGGGAGCGCCAGTGCGGCGGCGGGGGACGGTGCGGTTGATGGCGGGCACACCGGGACGGCCCAGCGGCATCCTGATCAGGAACTGGCAGCCGGGGCCGGCGTTGCGTACGGCGATCTGACCGGAATGCGCCTCGACGATGCCGCGCGCGATGGACAGGCCGAGCCCGGCGCCCTCCTGCGGCCCCGGGGTGCGGGCCGACTCGCCGCGGAACGCCACGTCGAACACCCGCGGAAGGTCCCCGGGCGGGATCCCGCCGCAGGCGTCGGACACGCTCACGCAGGCCATACCGCTCTGCACCTCGGCCAGCACGTCCACCCCGCCGTCGGCCGGGGTGTGCCTGATCGCGTTGGTCACCAGGTTGCGCAGGGCGCGGCCCATCTCGGCGGAGTCGACGAAGACGGGCATGCCGCGCACCGCGGCCCCGGTGAGCCGGACGCCCTGGGCCCGCGCGACCGGCTCGGCGCTGGCGACGACCTCGGCGACCAGGTCCTCGAGCCCGACCATCCGCTTGGACAGCCGCAGCGCGCCCGCGTGGATGCGGGACAGCTCGAACAGGTCGTCGATCATCAGGGTGAGCCGGTCCACCTCGCGGCGGATCTGCGAGTGGTACTGGGAGACCTCGCGCGGGTCGATCACGACCTGGTCTTCCAGCGCCTCGGCCATGGCCCGCAGCCCGGCCAGCGGAGTGCGCAGGTCGTGGCTGACCCAGGCGACGAGCTCACGCCGGCTGGCCTCCAGCGCCCGCTCCCTGGACCGCGCCTGGGCCAGTCGTTCGTGCGTGGCGGTGAGTTCCTTGGAGAGCTCGTTGAGCTCCGCGGGCAGGGTCACCTGCGGCGCCACGTAGACGCCGCTGTCGCCGACGCCCTGCACCGCCGAGGAGAGCGCCCGGCTGGCCTTGGTGAGCCGCCGCCCGACGAACAACGCGACCACGAGGCCGGCCAGGCCAGCGATCGCCATCAGGTCGAGCACGTTGTTGCGTTCGGCCGCGCCCAGCATGCGGAGGGTGATGACGCTGATCCCGGCGAGCGAGGTCAGCACGGAGACGGCAACCACAATGGTGACCATCAGGCCGATCGACCTGGCCGCCAGCCGCCGCAGCAGCAGCATGCTGACCACGCTGATGACCAGCGCGATGACCAGGACGCGCTCGGAGATGTACGACAGGTCGGACCACTGGATGCCGTTCGGCAGCAGGGAGGCGCCGTCGGCCACCGCGGTCACGCGGTACCTCCCGCTCGCCTCCGGGGCGCCCTAAGGCATCGCCTGGACTGAGGAGCGAGGCTCGAACGGCGAGGGAAAATGCCGCACCCCTCCGGCCCGCTCACGCCGCCTCCGGCTCGTATCGGTAACCGACGCCCCACACGGTCACGATGCGCCTGGGCATGGTCGGGTCGGGCTCGAGCTTCTCGCGCAGTCGCCGCACGTGCACGGTGACGGTCGAGGTGTCGCCGAACGTCCAGCTCCACACCTCGGTGAGCAACTGCTCCCTGGTGAACGCCTTGCGCGGGTTCCGCATCAGGAAGACGAGCAGGTCGTACTCGCGCGAGGTCAGCTGGATCAGCTTGCCGTCGGCCCTGACCTCGTGCGCGGAAAGGTCCACCAGCAGGTCACCGTCGGTGATGGCGCCGAGGTCGAGCTTGTCGGGCAGGCCGGCGCCGCGGGACCTGCGCAGCACCGAACGGACGCGGAGGGCCAGCTCACGCGGGCTGAAGGGCTTGGTGACGTAGTCGTCAGCGCCGGTCTCGAAGCCGACCAGGCGGTCGGTCTCATCACCGAGGGCGGTCAGCATGACCACCGGAATCGGCCACCGGGCCCGCAGCCTGCGGCACACTTCAAGGCCGTCCATGCCGGGCAGCATGAGGTCGAGAACGACGAGATCGGGCGGCTCCTCGGCCACCCGGCGTAGCGCCTCGTATCCGTCGTGCACGCACTCGACCGTGTGGCCGTCGCGCACGAGGTAACGCCCGACGACATCAGCGACCGTCGGGTCGTCGTCGACAACGACGATCCGGCCAGGCGGATCGGGGTTGCTCACCAAAGGATTCCCGTTTCTGTAACAGGGCAATGATTACGTCTCCACGTTAAGACGTAAACAGCCGGTGAAGCCAGTAAACAGCGCAAAAGCGTCACGACTCCGTAAGTTCTGGGCGCTGGCAGGCCGCACGGGACACGCAAGCGCACACTCGCCAGCTCAGGGCCGCTTTCCCTAGCATTCCGCTCCCCGGCGACCTGGCCGCAGGAACATCGCGGATCATCCCCGCTGGTAGCGCGCCGGGTATCACGCGACACCATTCCCGGCCCGCGAACCGATCACTTCCCGTCATCAGAAGGCGGGCCGCCGCATGCGCTCAGAACGCCGCGGCGGCCCTAGGCAAACCGACCTATGAGGAGGTCAATCACCATGCACGCCATCATGCCCGACCCGCAGCCGCCCGCTGAAGCACCGCGCGGCCTGCCCGAGATCCGCGCCGGGGTCCGCCGGGCGAACTGCCCGCAGTGCTGGCAGCGGCCCGGAGCGCCGTGCACCGTCGGCGGGCCGGACGGTGACCACCTGGCCCGCTGGCAGCGCGCCGAGCGCCGCGGCCTGATCACCCGCGACGAGCTGACGGCCGTGGTCCGCCGCCTCGACGTCATCGCCGGGCACGTGATCATCCGGGAGGCCTGACATGCTCCCCTACGACCAGATCCCCAAAGAGCGCCTAGCTGTCGGCGACGTCGCCACCCCGCTCGACGACGAGCTCGGCTTGCTGAACGTCAACCTGGCCATATGGATGGCCCGCGACGACAGCAAGGCCGACGCCAGCGTGGTCCGCGCAGGCAATCAGGTGCTCGACTCGATCGACGCGATGCTCCGCCAGCTGCATCAGCTCCGCGCTCGCATGGTCGCCGAGCGCCGCGAGGACCAGGACACCGCCGCCGCCCGGACCGACGAGCTGCTCGAGCGGTGCCGCCAGCTGCGGCAGGAGGAGGGCCAGTGACCGCCCTCAGCGCCCAGGACCGCCACCTCATCGACCTGGCGCGCCAGCTGGCCGCACTCGCCACCGTCGCCGCCGTTCGCGAGCACGTCGGCACGGACGACGACACCACGCTCGCCCTGGCCCACTTCTGGGGGTGCCGCGAGAGTCTCGCTCGCCGACCTGGCCGCGATCGCCGAGCGCGCAGACGACGACCAGGCCGCCGAGGACACCCGGCGCCTGGACCGGATCCGCGTCGTGCTGGCCAAGTTCGATTGGGAGCACGACGACCACCAGTACGCGCTCGAGGCCATCGAGCGGATCACGGATGGGGGCCAGCCGTGAGCGCCCGCCCTGCCCCGTTCAAGGTCCACGTCGCCGACCAGGTCCTCGCCGTGCTGGCCGAGGCGGATCCGATGCCGCTGTCGACCCCGCAGGTACAGGACCGCACCGGCTACGGCGTCCGTTACGGGCAGCTCGTCTACCAGGTGCTCACCCGCCTAGCCGCGGATGGGCAGGTGGAGAGGTCCGCCGCCCCCGGCGTCAAGCCGGTCTACTGGCGGCGGCTGGCGCCTGTGATCTGCCTGCCCCCGCTGACCGTCTGCACCGACCGCGACCGGAGGCGGAAGTCATGAGCGACCACTACCACTACGAGTACGCATCCGACCGCCACGACCATCGCGGCGACTACGCCGATGAGCGCCACGACCACGACGGCGACTACGCCAGGCTGCACCACCGCCATTTCGACCTCGAGCGGGAAGACGACAGGCTGCAGGCCGTCCTCCGCGAGATGGACACCCGGCTCGGCGAACTGCGCAGCAACCTGGAGGCTGCGCTCGGGCGCATCCGCGAACTCGAGCAGCAGACCCCGCAGGCCCGGCGCCTCCAGTACGAGGCCGACCTGGCCGCCGCTGATCTCGCTGAGTCCGGCTACGGCTGGCCCGAGGAGGACCGATGACAGGCCCCGAGCATTACGGCGAGGCCCAGCGCATCGTGCTGGGCGAGCGCTGCGACTACGGCTGCCCGCACGCAGGCTGCGCCCACGAGATGGCCTACCTTGCCCGCGCCCAGGTCCACGCCACCCCCGCCTTGACCGCCGCGACAGCGCTGCCGGGCGAGCATCCCGGCGACTGGCAGCGGGAGATCTGGGCGTTCGGCCCCGAGGAAGAGCCAGAGCCGGACCCCGGGGAGTACGACCCCCGCCCGGAGGCCGACGACGAGGGCGGCATGTCGGAGTACCGCTACGTGCTGCCCGAGGACTATGAGCGAGGCCAGTCATGAGTGATTTCGACACCCTGGTCCGGCTTCTGCGCCGCTGGACGCACGGCCACGACCCCCACGTCCGCGAGGCCGTCGAGCTGCTCATCGAGCACGAGACATGGATCCGGCGCGCCGACTTCCAGCGGGCCTGCATCGAGCGCAACGCCCGCGAGGCGTGGATCAACTGGCGCAAGGCCCGCGAGTTCGCCGACTCCGGCTCGACGGCGTCGACCTCGGAGATGGCCGTCCTCGATCTGGCCGTGGCGCTCGGGGAGAACAGGTTCAAATTCTCCATCATGGGGCCCGCCCATTCCCGGATGATCGCGGCGGCGGTCGCCCGGGCGCTCGGCGAGGTGGCCGGGCCGGGCCGGCCGGGGAGGTCATCATGAACGTCACCGACCTGTGCGCCCGCTGCGGCGGCGACTGCCCGATGACCAGCTGCCCCGAGTGCGGCGGCTGCGAGAACACCGGCACCCGGCCGTGCCCGGCCTGCCAGCCGCAGCCCGCCGGCCAGGAGATGCCCAGGTGCGGCATCTGCGCCGACCCCAAGCTCTGCGAGTGCGGTAGCCCGAACTGTGCCCGCTGCCGGACCTGCGGCCAGTGCGTCGCCTCAGTCTGCGAGTGCCCGGTCGAGGTCCAGCTCGCCGACGGCGGCACGCTCACCCTGGACGGCGCATCATGAACCGCCAGCAGGCAGGCCAGGCGCCCGGAGTCGTCAAGGTGCGCCTGGCCGGCGCGGCCGCCGACGTCGAGCTGCTCGCCACCCTGCTGGCCGATTACGCCGGATCCGGCCTTGACGTCATCGACCGGTCCGCGCCGTACCCGAACCGCCGGGATCCCGGCGTGCGGGTGTACCTGACCCTGCAGATCGCGGCCGGGGGCCAGCCGTGACCGGCCAGGGCTGCGCGTGGCCCGGCTGCCCGGTCACCGCCAGGCGCGGCCGTCTGATGTGCTACCGGCACTGGATCAGCCTGCCCAAGCGGCTGCGCGCACCGATCTGGGAGCACTACGTGCCCGGCCAGACCGCGCTGACGTGCACACCGGAATACCGCGATGCGCTGCGTGAGGTGCTCGCCTACGCGCGCCGCGTGAACGCCGAAGCCGAGGCCGAGCGCCAGCGGTCCGAGGTCGACCAGGATGCGCTGTGGTGAACGAGACCGGCGCCGGGCGGGCCATCCGCTGGTCCACTGTCGCGGCCGTGGCGGCCGTGGCCGTCGTCGCCGGGTGGGTGAGCTACGTGCACGCCTACGACGTGGTCGCAGCGCACGGCGAGCACGGCATCCTGGCCCGGCTGTACCCGGGCACCATCGACGGCCTGATTTACAGCGCCTCGATGGTGCTGCTCGACGCGGCCCGCCGCGGCGTGATGCCGCCGCCGCTGGCCCGCTGGCTGCTCACCGCGGGGATCGGCGCCACGCTGTTCGCCAACGTGCTCGCGGGCGCTGCCTACGGGCTGCTTGGCGCGGCCGTGGCAGCGTGGCCAGCGCTGGCCCTGGTCGGTTCGTACGAGCTGCTGATGTGGCTCGTCCGGCACGGCGTGGCCGCGCCTTCCGGCTCGCCCGGCGTGGTTCCGTCATCTGTCCCGACCGACGCCGAAAGTGCGGCGATCGCCGCGTTGAGGGCCACGCTGGCGGCCGGTAATCCGCTGAGCGGACGCCAGCTCGAAACGCGGTTCGGGCTGACGCGAGCGGAGGCGACCAGAGTGCGTCAGCTCGTCACCGCAGAGGCGAACGGGCACGCGCCCGAAGAGAACTAACCGCAAAGCCCCGGGCCGGGGCTCCCCGCGAAGACAGACCCGGCCCGGGATCACCTCCCGAAGGAGTGGTGATCATCATGACATCCGAACCAGCCGGCCCGCCCGCCGACAGCGGCGGCGAGCTGGTCCCGTTCCCCGGGGCACGAGTCCCGGACGGCGCGGACACCTCCTATGAGGTCGCCCTCGACGATGAGCCGGACGGCGCCGCCGTGCCGGTGCACGAGGGTGACGCGGTGGCGCTCCTGCCCCTCGACGGCGAGCGGCGCCCGATCATTCCCGCGCACCTGCGCACCGTCACCGGCATCGGGAAGACCCTCGGCCGCCACCTCGGAAGCGTCGCGTACGAGGCCGGGTTCCAGCTGGTCCGCTCGCCGCTGACCATCGGGCAGTGGCTCGCGTGGGCCCTGTGGGGCATCGTCGTCGTGCTCGAGCGAATCCGGCGCTGGTGGTGGGTCAGCGAGCAGGCATACCTGCGGTCCCAGGCAGTCATCGCCGGAGACTCCCGCGAGTGGCGGTCGCTGCATTCCACGGCGCAGAAGACACGCAGCCAGCGCGGCATGGCAATCGGCGCCTGCGCGTTCGGCGTCCTGTTCGCCGGGGATCTGATCGCGCGGTTCGCGCCCTGGTGGGCGTGGCTCATCGTCGCCGCTGCCGCGCTGCCGCTGCTGGCCCGTGCTGGCCAGCCAGCGGACCGGTCCCTGTTCACGCCGTCGCTGGTGACGCCGCGGTTCAGGGTGATCAATTCCGACGTCGTGCTCCGCGCCTATTACGCGGCCAAGCTCGGCGAGCCCGCCGATCCCATCGACCCCGGCAAACCAGGCAAGGCCAAGTCCGGCAAGGCCGCCAGGCCCAGCCAGGAGATCACCTTCGGATCGCGGATGGAACGCGACGGGGAAGGCTCCCGGGTCGTCGTCAACCTGCCCTACGGGCGGACCCTCAGCGAGGCGATGGACGCCCGGGAGAAGCTCGCTTCCGGTCTCGACGTGGCCATGTCGCAGGTGTTCATCCACCGCTATCCGGCCAGCAACCGCAGCCACGTCCTGTGGGTCGCTGACCGTGACCCGCTCGCGGTGCCGGTCGGCCGGACGCCGCTGCTGGCATGCAAGCCCGCAGACATCTGGAAGCCCGCGCCGCTCGGCCTGGATGAGCGCGGCCAGATCGTCTCCCTGCTGCTCATGTGGCAGTCGGTGCTGGTCGGTGCGCTGCCACGCCAGGGCAAGACGTTCGCGGCCCGGCTCCTCGCCCTGTACGCGGCGCTCGACCCGTACGTCAAGCTGCACGTGTTCGACCCGTCCGGTAAACCGGACTGGCGGAAGTTCGCCCTGGTCGCCGACTCGTGCTCGTTCGGGCTCACGCCGACCCGGGAGGGCCTGCCGCCGCAGATCCTGCTGGAGACCCTGGAGTTCATCAAGTCCGACGTCCAGGACCGGTACAACCGGCTGTCGGAGATGCCGACGTCGGTGTGCCCGGAAGGGAAGCTGACCAGGGAGATCGCCCGGGATCCCCGCTACGACATGCCGGTCCGGGGCCTGATCCTCGACGAGTTCCAGGAGTATTTCGACCTCGGCTCGATCAGCAAGGAGATCGCCTCCTTGCTGGTGTTCCTGTCCAAGGTGGCGCCCGGCGCCGGGGTCTTCGTCGTCGACGCCACCCAGAAGCCGTCGGGTATCGGCTCGGGTGAGGTGGCGAAGGCGTTCACCTCGGCCCGGGACAACCACGGCGTGCGGTTCTCGCTGCGCACCTCGAGCTACAGCGTGTCGGAGGCGGTGCTCGGGCAGGGCGCCTACGGCGAGGGCCTGGATTCTTCGACGCTGCTGCCGGAGTACAAGGGCGTCGGCATCCTGCGCGGCGCGTCCGATGCCAGCCCGACGGTGCGGACCTACCTCGCGGACGGCGACGACGCGGAGAAGATCCTGCTCGCCGCCCGGGCGCTGCGCGAGCGGGCCGGGACGCTGTCCGGCATGGCGGCCGGGCTGGACATGGGCCAGGACGACCGGGACGTCCTCGCCGACGTGCTCCAGGTCTTCGGCACCGAGGCCGGGCTGCACTGGCAGGTGCTCGCCGCGCGGCTGGCCGCCCAGATCCCGGACCGGTGGGACGGCACCTCGGCCGAGGCCGTGTCGGCCGAGTGCCGCGCTCTCGGCGTTCCCAGCGTCGACGTGAAGGCGTTCGGCAAGGCACTCAAGGGCTGCCGCCGCGCCGACGTCGAGATGGCGGCCGGGCGATGACCGCGCCGCAACCCGGTCGCGTTCGCGCGACCGGCGCTGACCAGCCGCAACGCCGTTCGCCGCGACCTGCCGCGACCCGCGCGCCCTTCGTGACCTGCGTGGTCGCGGGTCGCGGCCCGATCACCGGCGGCACCAGGCCGGTGACCCCATGGGGGTAATCAAGCGGAAGGCCCGGAGCGTGATCGCCCGGAAGGTCAAGCGCCCCGTCAAGCGCAAGATCAGGCAGGCGGCCAGCGAGGCCACCGTCACCTGCGGAACCTGCGGCAAGCGCTACGCCAACCCGCTCACGCACACCTGCACCGTCAAGACCGACTACCGCAAGCGCCAGGCGGCCGAGAAGCGCCGCCACGCCGCGGAGGCCAGGCGGCGGAAGGCTGCCGGGAAGAGGGCAGCCGCCCGGGCCCGGCGCAAGGCCGCGGCCGACCGGCGCAAGGCCGCCGCGGCGGCGAGGCGCAAGACAGCGGCCAAGCCGAAGGCGCCCGGCGGCCGCCCGGCCGCGCCGAAGCACGACTACCGCACCTGCCGCGACGAGGAGTGCGAGCGGTATGCGTGCACCGTCTACCGGATCGGCCACGAGGACGGAATCCAGGACTGCCCGCTGCCGCACGGAGGAGGCTGAGCATGGCCCAGACCGTCCTGATCATCCTGATCGCCACCGGCGGCTACGCGGGTTCGCTGTACCTATGGCCGTTCCGGCCCTGCATGCGCTGCAACGGGACCGGCCGCAACAAGGGCAGCAACCGCAAGCGGTTCGGCGAGTGCCGCCGCTGCCGCGGAAGCGGGCGCCGTCGCCGGATCGGCGCCAAGACCATCCACCGCGGCGCCGTCAGCCTGGCCGAGCGGGCCCGCGCCAGGAAAGGCAAGGGCTGACATGGGACGCCCGGACGGAGCCCACACCCACGGGCCGGGCGGTGGCGGCGGCCTGGTCCTGGCTGTCATCGCCGCTGCGGCCCTGATTGGCTCCGGCGCCGCATCGGCGATCGCCAGCGCGCTCGTGACCATCCTCATCATCGCCGGGTGCACCGCCGGCCTCGCCGTGCTCGGCGGCCTCGCCTGGCTCGTACACCAGGCGCGCCAGGGCCGCCCAGGACGGCCGGACGCCGCCCCGGCCGTGTGGCAGCTGCCTCCCGCAGAGCCGCAGCGCCTTGAGGCGTCACAGCCGCCGGGCCTGGAGGCATCCCGGCCGCTGGCCATCGAGCCGTCGCGCGAGGTGCACCTGCACTTCCATGTCGCCGATCCGGCCGAGGCGGCCGCGATCATCCGCACCGCGATCCCCGGAACGGCCGGGGACGCCATCACCGAAGGGAAATGACCATGGACAGCAGTGCCCCCGGAGGGGAGAGCATGAACCCGGGTATCGGCCTACCGGCGAAGCCGCGCGCCTGGGTTCGGGTAGCGACCACCGTGCTTGACCGCATCGCCAGCGGCGAGCTGAAGCCCAGTGAGCGGGTCCCGTCGAAACCCAGCCTCGCCCGCGAGCTCGGAGTCTCTCCTGACACGGTCAGGCGCGCCTTCCGCGAGCTCGCCGAGCGCAACGTCATCTGCTACGTCCCAGGGATCGGCTACCACGTCAAGCCGGGCGCGACCGGCTAGGCATAGAACGCGCCACAGGGAGGTGCGTGTTCTACGTCCACCCTTTGCGGGCGGCCAGGTCGTACAGCATCGCGGGGCTAACCAGGTTCGCATCGCCCGCGTACGGCGCACCCGTGAAGTCCAGCGGGAACCCCGCATACTCGTAGCAGTCCGCCACGAGCGCCGAGCACACCCGCCACCGGTCGGCCTTGAACACCGGATTCAGCTCGGCGCCCGTTCGCAGCTTCAGGATCTCCAGGGCAAACCCTATGTAGGCGGGCCAGTCGTACGGCGTGCCGACCATCGCGTGAGCCCGCGCTATGACCTTGGCCTGCAGCTCGGCGCGCGGCGCGTACTGCGTTCCCTCACCGCCCGTGGTCACGCCGGGCACCGCGTCCCACATCTTCCAGGCCCACACCGCGTCGTCGTACTCGGTGACCGGGGCGATCCTGGCCACCGGGGGCGTGCCCTCGACCAGGCGCCCGTCGCCGACGTACACGAACGCGTGCCCAGCCCACGCCTCGGTCGCATGCCGGATCAGCTCACCCCCCGGACCATGCCCCGCTGCCGCCGACGATGAGCTGCACGGCCGCGGCCGGGCTGGTCGGCACGAACACTCGCGCGTTGGTCCCGGCCGATGCGCCCAGGGCGAACCTGCGGTCCCTGACGGGGTTGTAGGACGAGTCGGGCAGGCTGGCCAGGTTGAAGGTCCCGGTCGCGCCCTCGGTCGCCTCGACGTCGAGCCACACCGCGTTCCACGGGAGTTTCTTGACGCGGGCCACGACGCCGCCGACGCCGTTGCTGATGTCGTGGAATCCCTCGCCGGTGATGAACGGGCCGCCGCCCGCTGGCAGGTCGAGCTGCTGGTTTAGCTCACTCCACAGCGCGTTGCCGTTGTTGCCGAACGAGACCTGATTGGCTGCCTGGAGCAGCAGGCTCCCGCCATGCACGTTATCGAACGAGAACCCGATATCGGTTTGCTGGGTGTACGGGCCGCCCGCCGCCGACGCGGTGAACCATGCTACCGCACCCGCCTGCAGGCTGGTAGCGAAGAACGGCCCGCCAATCCCGCCGACCTGCTCATAGACGGTTGTCCCGGTGAGATACGCGTTTCCCTCCGCGTCGGTGCCGGTCCCGTTGGTCACTGACTGGATGAGGTTCCCCAGCGCCGGGATGCCCGAGTAGAAGAACAGGCCCGAGCTGTTGAGCACGAAATTGACCCCGATGAATGTGCCCCGGATCGCGAGGCTATTGAACTCCGCCGTGCCGTCCGCGTTGATCGTCCAGCCCCGTACGCCCGTCTGGAAATCCGGGCTCGCTATAGCCGGTCGGCGGAGGATTGTTCCTCCCACCACCGGATTATTTGGCATCAATTGATATCCCCTTTCCTTTCCTGGCTATCGCCAGCGCCGCGGGCTTGGGCCATCCGGCCAGCCGGGCCAGCGCGAACCGCGCCAGCTCGGCCAGGCCCGTGTCATCGGGCAGGCCGCTGCGCCGCAGCGCCTCGGCCGCGAGCTCGGCCGGGACCGTGAGCTGGGTCCGCGTGTTCACGCTGTGCCTTCCCGGTGTCGTTCCTGCGCGCAGGCAAGCCGCCTGACCTGCGGCGGTGCCCCTTGCAGCAGCTTAAGCT
>WNGK01002373.1_pt1 | contig 38796 bp, 37 predicted proteins | sample 5400601 | NCBI WGS metagenome assembly WNGK01 (sample SAMN13153376, study PRJNA577476) | soil metagenome | isolation source: 60 cm soil or saprolite under Garry oak tree replicate 1 | place: USA:California | collected 2016-06-15 | reverse complement strand
GGCAGCGTTCACCAGCCATGGCTCGAGCGGATTCTGCTCCCACGCGAATTCTAAAAGTCGGCGGCCAGTTATTCCCGCATGGCGACGCTGATCTGCTGTAAAAGACTCTGGATGCTCACACAATGACAGGAGCAAAACCCGTATGAGATAGACAACAGCCCCTTGCAGCGAACGGCTGATACGTTCGAGCAGTTCGTACCAGAGCCCGGCCTCGGGACGAAGCAGCGACCTGTTTTTATCTGCAATCAATGCGCCAATCACATGCCTCAAAGACTCCTCGGCGGCCCGCCGGACGTCCGGGTCTTCACCGTCGATGGCGGCAACGAGCGGGTCAAAATCGCTCATGCGGGTGGCTGATTCGGCGGCCACTGCGGGCCCGATCAGCTTCCCTATTTCTGGAATCGCATCGTGGCGTATGATGCGAAAGACCGTCTGCCAGAAGAATGCTCGATTCGCATCAGACGACCAGAGCCGTTGGAAGCTGAAGACGAGGCTTGGGCGAATAGCAAGGACGAGGTCAGGATCGCTCACCAACCGATTGACGATGTTCTCGGGGTCGCCAGTCAGAAGGAGGCGCGCAACAGCGTAGTCAAAGAGGACATGATGTAAAAAAGCGAGCGCCGCGTCGTCAACAGCCGAATGAGGCGTAGGTTGCCATTCCATCAGGACGTGCGAACGGAGGAGGTCATCTAATGCAGAAGCCATAAGGCCATCAAGACTTACCTGCGCTTTATCCAGGCGCAGCGCGCGGGCGCTCACCATTCCCTCAGCGATACGCCGTAGAACTGTCTCGCGGGCGCCTCTCTGCCCATCCCTCCCAATGACTCGCCGTAACCAGTATCGGTCGAGCAGTTCGGTTTGCGTCCGGATGGGCGTGAGCTCACGCGGTTGCACACCTGCATTGAGTAATTCGCTCAGTAGCCGTAGATTGAACGGGATGCGTAACAGCTCTCGCAGCACTTGGCCCGCTTGAGATAGGACTTCCGCCAGGGCCTGATACTGCCCGACCACCTGGTCTAGTTCATCATCCGATAGTTTTGGCATCTCTATATGGCGCAGGCGGGCAAATTCGGGATCGCGAAATTCCCCGTTTGGAGGGGGTCCAGCAAAGATCTGCTGGAGCTCTTGATCGTATCTCAGGTCGAACTTTCGGATGGAGGCAATGACACGCCAGCGATTGCTGTCGGTTTTCATTGCCAGCGTCATCAGGTCACGGAGTGTCTGGGCTGATCGATCGGATTTGCCCGCATCCAGCGCGTCGAGCACGAGATATGCCGGCGTATTTCCGGGCCAGTTCGCCAAAATATCGGGTACATCGTGCGATACGTTGATATCGGTGCGCAGTGCCCCCAGGCTCTCTGCGTTCAGGCGGTCAACAGAAAGGAAGATCACATCGCTTTCCGCTTGATCGAGGGTTCTGACGAGGTCATGGAGAGCAATGGACTTCCCGCTGCCGGGTAAGCCGACGACGAGGAAGGAGCCATGCTCTACTCCATTTCGTAGCGCTTCTGCTGAACTGCGCGCGATCTTGACCTGCGTCGCGCCGATTTGTATCGCTGAGTTTTGTGACAACAAGGCGACGGTTCTACGTGAGTATTCCTGGAGGCGTGTGATGTCTTCACGGTAGCTTCTTGGCGCCTGAATGCGAATGCCTGCGTCGAGCAGAATCTTTTGTAGGGTACGACGGTCAGTCTGGCTACGCATGCTGGCAAGTTCTGCGCACGCCTGGATCAGCGTGTTCCAGGCAAGATCCGATTGTGCCGGGTCACGTAGGACGCTCCGCCGTAAAATATCCTTCGCCTCTCGTTCATCGGCCCCATCCGCGTCGACATGCAGCACATCGACGCGGATGAATGAGACGAGCTTGCGAATATCGCTCTCTGCTGGAGCCTCTTTTACCCATTGCTGCCAGGAGCGAGAAATATGATCTTGTACCGCACGCCAAGCGTTTCGCTCCTGGTCATTTGTAGCAGCATCAGCGTTGGTTTGGGTCGGTAACAGGTTTCGAACCTTTTTGAGGAGCGATGGCAGTACCCTTTGAATCTGTGCAGAGCTGTTTGGGCCACTGATGAGCACCAGGCGATCCCGTTGCGGATCTAATGCCCGCCTGCCGGTCCTTGACTCCCCGAAGAGGCCAGCATAGGCAATATACTGGCGGACAAACTGGTCAAGGCAGGAAGCCAATGCAGAATCCGGGCCGGTGGTCAGACCGACGGTGTGCTTGGCCTGGATAAATACAAAGTCATCTGTCGAAGTACCGACAAACAAATCATCAACCGGTTCCGCGGTCTCGCAATGCAGACGTTCCAAAGTGCCGGTGACAGGAAGACCCCACGGAGGGGAAGCGTCCTGCTCGGCCAGGATGCGGACTGCTATCCATGCTGCAATACGGTTTTGAAAATTGCTTCCGGCCTGTGTTGCAGCCCCTCCCCCCGAAGAAGAAGAGTTCCTTTGCGTGGCGTTATTCTGTTCTGGCAAGAACGATCACTCCCATTAGCTCCGTCCCAACCTCCTGATACCATAGAGAAGGCCAGCGTGCGACAGCATAATCTCCTGCTTTTCTGTTCGGGCTTGAACGAGCTTTCAAGCAAGCTCAGTTTGTGCTGGGCCGCCAGGCTGAGCGTTTCCCGCACAGACGCGTCCTTCCTGTGCAGCAGTTGCCGACTGAGCGCATAGAACCGTCTGCTACCATTAAACTTCTGCAAGAGATATGAAGGTATTCTCTGAATAGATGCGTTAAAAGGGTAAAGACCAACACGGGCCTTTACCCTTCTTCATCGGCTCCATTGTAGCATGTTCTGTCAAGACACTTCACAAGGTAAAGCATACTGGCTGCGTGGGACTCTTGTAGTGTCCAACCGGGTCTTGTCAATCGGATAAGCAGCTCTATGCTGCTCCTTACACTGACAGCTATAGAAAGGAAGTGTTCCTCTTTGTTTCTTTTTTTACAGGACGTCATGTTGGCAAGATGTCCGCTAGACAGGAAAGGAAGAATATGCTATAGTTCTGCCAATGACCAAGTAGTTGAACGGAACGTCCCTTACGTCTAATCAATAGTCTCGGCTCGCAGATACCCCACCCAATTTCCTTTCTTTAATCCAAAAGGGTGTAGAAACATCTGTGTCATGTTGTTGCACGAAAGCGGATAGCAAGGATAGGGAGAACATTGCCTTGTCCTTTTGAGAGGATTCCCTTCCTTATTACTGAATATTACTGAAAAGGAATCTGGCATTGGATCGCTGAAGTGTGCCCTTCGTAGTGCAGCGTGACCTGATTAACCAGGTAGGAGAAGGGAGCCCCCGTTGGTGAGAGGAGCTTCGATGGCATAACCTGCGTCTGAATGAATGCCTGCACCTCGCCTGCCTTCCAGCTCGCCGGGTGAAGTGTCGGTGGAACATCAGACGGTGAGACTTGCTGATGGGCAATGCCGAGCAGAGTAAACAGATAGTAACACACCGATTCGCACAAGGCCGTGACCGTCAGGCGTGGGAAACGGTGGCCCATGTGAGGATCTGCCGCGAACGCTGGCTGCATCTCACGATACCCAGCATTGGTCGTCAGCAGGGCCACTTTAGCCCATTCCCATACTGCATCTGGCTGCGCCAGTACCTGGTCTACCTGCTGCATGGCAAGCGCCCTGATGTCGAGCATCAAGGCAATATAATCCGTCGAGAACGGAGCCTGTTCTGGCCCTTTGGCGTGCAGGCCGATCATCTGGTCAAGCAAGTACCGCAGTTCCTCGTCGTCGATGTCCGCGCCAGAAACGCCAATGCGCGAGAGTTCGTCGACCAGCTCGCGTTTATTTGTAGCGTGAGCAGAGCTGGCCACCGTCGGGCCACCCGAGGTGCGACGCCGACAGATATTTGCGGCGTACGTCAAGCGCATGTTTGAGCACCGGGGAGCAGTCGCCCCCTATACCCCACAGCAGACAATTCACTGGCTGGGATGGCTGGCCAGCCAGATGGCCCTCCATAATCAAACTGAATTCTATCTTGAGAGCATGCAGCCTGACTGGTTATGGAACAAACACCTTCGTCGATTCTACGAGTTTACGGTTGGTCGTCCTCTTGTTTATATCATGCTAGGGTTGATCCAAGCCGTATACAGCGCGCTGCTGGCCGTCTTAGTAGCTATTCTCGTGCGTAGCACATCTGTTGAGATAAGCAGAGGATTGCTCGGCGCTTTGCTCGGCGTCTTTCCAGCAGGAGTGTTGATCAGCCTTACCAGCAGCATCGCCTTAGGGTGGCGGAAAGGGCTATACATAGCCACGGCTGCTCTTCCGATAGGGGGAGGAGTCGGCTTTCTGATTAGCTCGCTCACACCTGGCCTGGACAGGTCAATGATGGGCCTGGTCGTGGGCTTAGTTACAGGCGGGATCATCGGTGTGCTGGCCTCCATCATAGGGAAAGAGGCCTACGGCTCGATTATTGCGAAAGAAAGCTATGCGGGTATCGCTGCAAAACCACTGATTGGCTGGTCATGGGAGGAATTACGGCGTACCTCTAATAGAGAAAATACAGTGTTATGGGCCGGGGCAGTTATTGACGTGCTTGGCAGCCTCCTGGTGACAGCGACTGTGACTGTGGAGCGAGGTCTCTTCAGCGGGCTACTTATGGGGGGAGTGACAATACTGGCCGGTCTGCTGCTCTTTTGCCTGCTCGGGGGCGTGCAAATTAAAACGCTCAGTAAGCAAGTGCTGGTTTTACCCAATCAGGGAATACGACTTTCCGCACGCATAGGGACCTTTTTTTTCCTGGCATTCGGATCGGGCGCGTTTGTGGGCACCTGGGTGATAATCAGCACTGTTGCCGGACCAACCTTGGGATGGATATGTGGGCTGGTAGCCGGGATCTCTTGTGGAATTGTAGTGGGCTGGTTCATGGGCTGGGATGCCTGCGTGCGGCATGTCGTGCTAAGAATGTTGTTCCGGCGTGCCGACTCTCTTCCCAGAAATTACACGCACTTCCTCGATTATGCGGCAGAGCGTATTCTGTTACGCAAAATTGGCGGCGGCTACGTGTTTGTCCATCGCCTTTTACTAGAATATTTTGCGTTACTTGCCATGCAGGAGGTCGAGACAGAACCTGCTCGGAGAGCGAAACTCGATGCCACAGATGCCAGGGTCTACCACAATCGAGGACTGATTTATGCTGAGTTTAGTGAGTATCAACAGGCCATAGAGAACCTTACCCGCGCCATCGAGTTGGATCCCAAAGAGATTACCGCCTATAGTGATCGGGGACTGATGTACATCAGGTGCGAAGAATATCAGAAAGCTGTAGGAGACTTTACCCGCGCTATTGAGTTAGACCCCGCAGTGGCCTGGCTCTACGTTCAACGGGGGCGCTCGTATCATGAGTTGAAAGAGTATGAGGAGGCGATCGCCGATTTCACTCGGGCCGCTGAATTAGAATCGAAGAGAGCATCTATCTACGGAGAGCGAGCTAGAAGCTATCATTTGAATAAAGAGTACGAAAAAGCGATCGCTGATTTTACCAGAGCCATAGAACTGGCACCGAGGAGTCCCTGGTCCTATAGAGACAGAGGGTCAATGCATGTCCAACTAGGAAACTTTGAGGAAGCGATCGCTGATTTTACCCGCGCCATCGAGTTACAGCCTTCCAACGCCGACCTCTTCAGCAGCAGGGGGAGCACCTTCCTCCATATCAAGGCCTATGAACGCGCTATAGCGGATTGTACCCGTGCCATTGAATTAGATGCCACCTATAGTACTGCATATTTGCTCCGGGGAAATGCGTATCTCTGGTTGAAAAAAGTCGAGCTGGCAAACGCTGATTTTGTGCAGCTGGCGTCTCTCGTGCCAGAAAGCGTAAACGCCGCCTGGATGGCCTTCTATACAACGTTGGGTAAAGAGCGTCCTGGCCCGGAGAAGGTTGAATCCCTCGAGAAGATTGCAGCGATAGCTCCTCAAGCTGGGATTGCAGCAATTTGCAAGGGCGTCGCGCTGGGGTTACAGAAGAACTACCACGATGGCATGGTACAATTGGAACGATCGATACAGTTGGGGCAATCCCTACGAAATGCATTCTTCTGGAAAGGCCTCTTTTGTGCCTATCTGGGGCAAGAGGCCGAAGCAAAAAAAGCCGTAATGCTGGCCCTTAAAGCAGGATTACCTCCAGTCTTACTTACTCCCCTGTACTGGTTAGAGCAAGAACATCCAGAGATGTATCAGTCTTGCGCAGTGCCATTCCTGGTTCAGTACGATGTATAACTTTGCTGCCGCCTGGGGACTGTCAATCATATGTGGGCAAGTCCTCTGGCTGGTAGCGATCCATTTACAGTATGTACGGGCAAGGACGCGCGCTGCTTCGACAACGTTGTCGCCTGGTTTAGTGTTGAGCCTGCAGACGATTTTACGGTGCTGACGGTACAGGTGTCCGCAGGTAAGTCAAGGTGATGAATGAGCCGGAAGCAACTCTGGCAGAGGGATAGGGAGTTGGTTCCGGCAGGCACAACAGAGCCAAGGGGGTGGTGGCTCTGCTCTCGTGCTGACGAAGCACCGGTTCAGACGAGAACGCAGCCTCATCGAAGTCCCTCGAACAGAGGATAGCCGGAGAGATAGCCGAGTTCGACGAGTTCGGTGCGCGGAACGGCTCTCGCCATCGCCTCGCGAATCGGCGATATGCGGGTCGGCACCGAAAAGCCGGGTAGCCAGTCGTCGTGATGATCCAGGATCACGCGGCGCTGGCGCAACAGATCGGCCTGCCGCGTGACGAACTGGGCGAGCGTGCCCTGAATGGGCTCGCCATCGATGGTGCCGCGACCAGCCGCTGCCAGGATGGCCACGTCGGGGCGCAGGTCATGTAGGATGCCGCTCCAATGGCCGCTGGTATCTTGGTACAGCAGCGACCCCTCTGCCGTCTCGAACAGGTACAGGAAGCTGCCGCCGTCGCCGCGTACCCCCTGCGCACTCGCCTGCAAGTGCTTCATGACTTCCGGCGAAAGTGTCGCCAGCCCCTGCATCACCTCTTGCAGGCGGGCCATGCGCTCCTGGTAGGTCACTCCTAGGTCGCCCAGGCAGACCTCGTCGGGCTGGACCATCCCGCCCTTCGGCGTCCACACACAGGAATGCAAGCTCGGATAGACCGCGACGGTCACGTCCGAAGAGAGGCGAATGCGCTCCCCACCGCCAACCGGGAGGAGCTGTGAAAGCGGCACGCCCTCCTGCTCCATGATGCGCACGGTCTCGTGCGAGCCAATGATGGTGGCCCCGGTTCGCTTCGCGATGCGCTCGGCTCCCCAGAGGTGATCGAAGTGGGAGTGGCCGACCACAATCCAGTTGGCCCGCTCAATGTCATCGGCTCGCAAGCCGGTGCCCGCAGCCCCCGGGATGCGATCAATGTAGGCATCCAGAAAGAGCACCAGCGAACCGAGCGTGAGCCGGAAAGTGGCGCAGCCGTACCAGTCAAGCCGTGCTGTCATCGTATGTCGCCTCCTTTTTCAGGGCCAGCGAGGCTGGTCAATTGCTCGGAAAGCTGCCGTAGTCGACGGCGAGCTTGTCGATCGTAGGCCTGGCGCTCGGCTCGCGCCTCGCGCAGGCCATTATAGTAGCGCCCGCTCACCTGGTCCAGCTCTGACGCTGTGATCAGGTGCGTGGTGGCCCGCACTCCCTCCTCGATGGTGCTCACGCTGCTCCCTCTGGCGGCCAGCACCATTTTCGTGGGCATATAGGTTGCTGGATGCAGGCAGTTGGCCGTGACGCCGGTTCCCGCGAGTTCCTCGGCCAGGTCGAACGTGAACATCACGAGCGCCAGCTTGCTCTGGGAGTACGCCTGGACGCCAGTGTAGTGGTGCTCCAGCATGATATCTCGAAAGTCGAGAGGCGCCTGTCCCGCCGAACTCACGTTGACAATGCGGGCCGGAGCCGAGCGGCGCAGCGTGGGCAAGAGCAGCCGCGTCAACAGGAACGGCGCCAGGTAATTAACCGCAAAGCGCAACTCGTAGCCGTCCTCGCTCTCCTGGCGTGCGCCGCCTCCTGGCAGGGTGGTGCCGATACCGGCATTATTGACCAGCACGTCGATGCGTTCCTGCTCGCGAGCCAGTCGTTCGGCCAGTGCTCGCACCTGCGCCAAAGCCACAAAGTCGGCTCGATACCAGAACAGACGGGTGTTGCCCGTCCGCGCGCGGATCTCCTTCAGCGCCTGCTGTCCTCTGGCCTCATCACGACCATGCAGCAAGAGGGTGGCTCCTGTGTGCGCCAGCTGCATCGCGACGGCTTTTCCCAGTCCATCGGTCGCCCCAGTAATCAAGATGACTTGCTCTTTGAGTGGTCTCATCTGTTCCTTCCAATCCTATGACTCACTGCTGTGGAGCAGACGAAGCTCAGGTGACGACATGTTATTTCTTGCCCTGGCTCTGGTACAGTTCGATCAGTTCCTGGACCGTGGTGGCATCTTCCGGCTGCTTGTCTGCCTCCCGGAAGGAGATCAGGCGCGGAAAGCGCAGCGCATAGCCCGGCTCATCCCCAACTTTGCCCGCGGTATGGATCGGCGAGCGCGTGATCTCGTCGGCCAGCACCTCTAGGACGAGTTGCGGCTCGACCCACACGCTCGGCTCGATCAGCGAGGAGACACGTGCGGGCCGGTGATCGACTTCCAGCCCTTTCGTGCGCTCGCGGATGCTACGCCACTGCTCATCGCTGAGCCCGGTGCCGATTTTGGTGACGGTGACGAACTGGTCCTGCTCCGGATCGTAGAGTCCCACCAGCAGGGAACCCGCCCCGAGCGCTGCGCGCTTGCCCCGGCCATAGAGGTAACCCAGCAGGACGCAGTCGATGGTGTCGTTCAAAGCTCCCGCCGAGTGCCGCTTGAGCTTGACCCAATTGAAATTGCGCGCACCGGCCTCGTAGCGACTTTCCAACTTTTTCACGACGAGGCCTTCCAAGCCCTTGCTGATCGCTTCATCGAACAGAAGCGTCAGCGCGTGGGCATCATCTATGGTGTGGCTCGCGGTGAGCATAAGGGTGTCGTCTGCCGGGTGAAGCGTTTCCTCGAGCACCTTCAGGCGCTCTGCCAGCGGCGTGTCCAGGAGCGAGACCCCATCTTTGTAGAGGATGTCGAAGACGAAGGCTTTGAGCGGGATCTGCTCGGCCATCGCTTCGATCCCGTGTTTGCGCCGCCGGCGCGTCGTTTCTTGAAAAGGCAGGAATTCCTCGGAGGTAGCGTTGTAGGCCAGGGACTCGGCATCCAGGATGGCGCTTTCCGCCCGGACCTGCGAGAGCGTTCCCGCGATGAGTTCGGGGAACATGTGCGACTGGTCCTCCAGGTTGCGCGAGAAGATGGTCACGAGCTTTCCGTCCTTGTGGATCTGCGCGCGCAGGCCGTCGTACTTGTACTGCGCCACCACCGTCCCCATCTTGGCGATGATGGCCTCGGCGCTGGGCAGCCGTTCCGCGAGCTGCGAGTGGATCGGTTTGCCGACATGGATATCCAGCGCTGCCACCGCGCGCTCGGCCTCTTCCTCGTCGGGATGTTCGAAGATGGTCCTGCCAATGAGACCGAGATCAGAGGTTTTATTGTAGGCTCCTTCCAGGAGCTTGCGCTTTTTGACATCGTTCCACCGGCCCTTCGCCAGCGCATCGAGCACAGTGGCATCGCCGATCCCTAGCCGCAGGTTGCCCAGCAGGATGCGCACCACATATTTGGCTGACACCCCATCGACCTGTGTGAGCAAGTCAGAAAGATTCGCAATCTTGTGTTCGATCGCCCCCTTGCCGGAGGTCTGCGCGATGGCTCTCAGACCAAGAAACACCTCGTCGACGCTCAGAGCACCAGGCACCGTTCCTGCTTCTTGCCAGAGCTGCTCTGCCACCAGCCCCATATCGCCGAGGGTGGTATACCGTCGTAACACGTCTTCTGGAGTGGTCTGAGCAGCGAGGGCAATGGACCGGGCCACGGTCTTCTCCGCCATGCCCATCTCCAGCGCCTCAAAGAAGGGTGCGACCCTCCCCTGGACTAGATAGCAGATGTGTTCGATTTCCTCTGGTCGTTCGGCCAGGCGAAAAGGCTCGGTTAAGAGTTCGATCAATGCCAAGCGGGAACTGGTGCGCTCCAGTTCCTCAAAGGTGTGGGCAAGCCTGGCAAATTCCACCGGACGATCCTCCTTCTTCCTTGCAAAACCAGGAGAGGGACAAGCTCTTTCTCGGCCCTCTTACATTTCGTTGACCAGTGACGCAAGCACTCTCTGAAAAGGCCGCTACACCAGATCTTCGGGGGAACTCCCCTCAATAAATTTGGCCTTGAAGGTTCGCCACTTCGTATCGTTGATGCCCAGCGCCCGTTTCAGCGTGTTCAGTTCAAGCGGACTGAGGTCTTCTTCGGCCAGGTAGCAGAGCCGACCAATCACTTGCTCTTTGACATGGCGCTTTTCGACAGTGCTCGGCCAGATCCCGGTGAGCCGTTGTAGCTCAAGTAGTTCCTGTGTCAACTCCGTTTTCAACTCTTCTAAGGTCTTCATGCTCTGCCCCCTTCCAGGAGCCGAAGCTGAGCAACACCAGACTCCTCATCGTTCCCAACGATTGCGCGAGACAAACTGCCCGAGGATAGTGCTGGATCGGATTCTGTGGTCATGACCTCGCGCTGTCACAATATAGACCATACACTCCGGCTGGCAATACCACTGCTCGATGAGATCCTCGACCCGCTCCAACGGGCCATACACGCCGCCACGCAGCAGCACCATCCGCACCACTCCCTCACGAGCGCAGGTCTCGTCACGCACAAATTGCACGCGATCCCCATCGCAATAGTCCGGGAGCGGCAGACGGGCAAGATCCAATCCGTCCGGCCAGGCGACAACGCGCTGCCCATGCCGGAAATCGATGGGCTCCCACTGGCCGATGCGGTTGTTCCACACCGGCACCGGTAAGTAGCGATCGGTCACGGCTTCTCTCCTTCAACCTTGGTCAAGATGGCGTTCCAGATCAGTTCAGCCATCAACACGTCGAGCATCCTTCTTCCTCCTTCAGCGTCTCTGCCGTATTCTACCATACTTTTCCGGTCATCCTGGGCCAGGTGTTCCATCGATCCTGCGACTCTTTGAGCTTGAGAGTGCAACTCCACCCGGCAGACGGGCCAGCCGTTGGGACGCGAAATCCGCGGCCATCGCCAGGTTCGTGTTCGCTGGTGGCCTGGTATGAGAGAAGCCGCTCCACAGCAGACGTCACCCGCTCGTGGAGAGGATGATCCGGCAGAGATAGTACCGGACTACCGACAGAGGAAGGTCCCATCAGGGAGTCAGGGGTGGAACTCCCTTCCTCCAGTCCTCTCCAGGGGTCATGGCTTGCAGGGCAGGGCCACAATCATCGTGCATCCACGCTCCCCCTTTTCCACCCACTGGGGAGTGCAGCAAGATGCCAGCAGTCCCTAGAGATGCCATGCGGCGGGAGAATCTCTCTTTCCCTCCTGTTCGTCAACCCAGGAGGAGACAAAGGAGCGAGAGCAGAAAAGTGGTTCGCTGAAGACACCTCGTACAGACAAGCATTCGTGCCGGGAGCGATTGGTCTCTCGAAAGACGCGTGTGTGGGAAGGCACGCGTCGTCCCGACGGGGAGTCCACTCGCGCCTCCACGTGCCTCAGCTGCCCGGTTCATCCTTCGCTCGCGCGACCCAGTCGAGCGCCTCGTCCGGGATGGCGTGCTGTCCGAGAAAGAGGCTCAGTTGGGCCGCATGTTCCTGCACGTGACGCAGATTGTAGAGGTGCAACTCTAGAAAGCTGAGTGGCTGCCCCTCTGACCACGGATACTCGACGGGCCGGCGCGCCTGCTCGTCCGAAAGCTGCAGGAGCGTGGCGTGGCACTTCTGGCGCGTGGACGCGAGATAGGCGCGCAGCTCCTCTTTGGTATAGGGACGTTCGGGCACCACCTCGACGGAATCGAGCACCCCTTGGGCAAAGGGAGCAGGGGGTGCAAATTCCTCCTCCGGGACGCCTGAGAGATACAGGTCGAGCCAGACCAGCGCATGAAAGGCGACATACCAGAACTCGGCGAACTGCCGCGGGAACTCCGGTGGCGGGGGGTCGCTCCAGAGGCGCTCTGTCCACAGCGAGGCGGGGCAGGCCACCAGGGCGTTTTCCAGCATAGCGATGGCCGCACCGAACTGCCGCCACAGAGCGGTGCGCCACATCGTCTCCATCGGGTGTTCAGCCATACCGTTTCCTCCTTTTTTCTTCTTTTCTCACAGCCTACCACAAAAAGCGGTGAGCAGCTGTCCTCATACAGTTTCATCTCCCAGGGTGACGGTTTTTGCCCAATTCGACTGCGCACCCGAATCTGCGCATCCTATGACGAGGTGTCCGCTGAACTGTGGTGCGAGACGCCCCCCTTAGAAGTCGGCTGATGTTGACAGCACGGGCTTGATATCGACGACCGGGGTCCCATCAATCGCTTCGATCGGTCCCACTTTGACGCTCGTGCCGACGATTTCCCGAACCGTCACCCGATGCAGGCCCAACGGGTTGGGTCGATCGGGGGACCGGGTCGCGAAGACGCCGATCAGAGGCTTGGTCTGGTCATTGCGCGGATGCGTTTTCAAAATATCTCGCTCAGCCTGATGCAACCAGGTAATCACGATCAGTTCAGCGCCCACCTCGATCCCCTCCAGCCCCTCTGCCACCGCCGCGTCCACGTCGAGCCAGGCGTCGGGCGCGCCTTCGCGGCCCTGGTTGGGGGCTGCTCTACGATCTTTGAGAGGCAAGCGAAGGAATCCAATTGGATAGAGTGAATAGTGAGTCTCCTGCATGACGTTCCCTCCAGAATCTAGAGCAACCGAATCAGAGCAGACCTGTGCTGCGCACAGCAGAGCAGAGCAAGCATCGTCTGGCAACGCTGATGGGCCTGCCGGGGGTTACTTCCCGAACATGCTCTCCAATGTACAAGGCAACCGATACGTGGCTTGGTGAGCAGGGGAAGGGAAGTACCGATCCACAAGCTGTTGCGCCTGATCCCGGCTCTGGATCGCAAGTGTCTGGCACAGTACGGCTATATCGGCACCGTCTTTCTCGGGTCTGCCTATCATGAGCTTGCAGGCCAGGAGATAGCCGAGATCTCTCGGGGCATAGAGATGCAGCTTGCTATAGGCTTGCAGCAGGCGCATCGGAGGAAGCTCCTGCTCGCTCAATTCCAGTAAAAAGAGCGCAGAGTCATCATTGATGAACTGCTGGCGCTCGCCTTTGAGTCCGTGGTGTTTCCCGATCTCTCTGATGATGCGGCGAATCTTGTCGGCGATCGAGGAGTGGAAGACGAGGGTGCACTCCTGGCTGCCCAGCATCTCAAAAATAATCACGTCCACGGAGTCGGTTGGCTGAGTGGTAATCCCCTGTAACAGCAAGCACGCCCCTCCGACCAGGAGCACACTCATCGGCTCCGGACCAGGAAAAGCTTCCACCAGGGCCTCGTCGAATTCCTTCAGTAACGCCTCTAATTCCGACTTCGTCATAGCAATTGCTTCTTTTGCCTGCTGTCCCTCTAGCGATGTTGACCCTTCCTGATTACGCTCAGACGAATTTGTATCCCATTCTTTTTCTTCACTAGCGAATCGGCAATGGCTCTTGTAAGTAGAAAGTACCCTTTTCCCGCCAGACTCTACCCTGTGGGTAGAGCAGCAAGGCCCAGGATTGCGCCTTGATGGCTGTTTGGAGAGCGAAACTCTCTTCGCCTACCCAGAGGGTAGGCGAAGGAAGTGGAACCACGTATGGCGACTTCTGTCATCGCTGGACGATCGCCGACTCTTCGACATCGCACTGCACATTGTGACCCTGGCGGCCTGCAGGGGGCCCAGCCACACCAGCGATATCGGCAATAATTTCCGTTTTGTTTGCCTCCGAGAAGAAGAGTTACGAGAGTTGTTATCGCGTAAATAGAGGCTATTCGCTCAGGGGAGATGCTCTCCACAAGAGTAACATACCGAGGCAGTAGTGGTTACATGAGGGTAAAGCGATGACAGAACCAGGGAGAGCCTATCATGCGCAGGAAGCAGAATCTCAAAGTGCGGCAGGACGTACCAGTTCCATCGACCGCTCTTCGTGCTACAGAGGCACTTGAGCAGCAGGTGCGAGCGCACCCGGTGATGCAGGAAGTAATGCGTCTCTTTGACGCGCGCATTGTCGCCATTACGCGGGTCGGAAGAAGTAAGAGTGCCGAACGCCCGGCAGCAGAGCAACAGGCATTGGGCTTTTCTTCACAGGTGTAAGGAGGGAGATGTGTGGTCATTCACTACACTGGCCATGCAATCTTCAATGCAGGACCAACCGCTATTACTGAGAATGTCAGAAAACATGAACGGGAAAACTTTACTATGGCGGATATTTAAGACGCCGCTGGCTTGATGAAACACTACAAACTCAAGCACGTTTTAAGAGCTGGCGCGGTCATAAGAACTTGCCCCACTTGAGGGGTCCGAAATGGGATGTCGCCTGCGTTATTCAGAGCGCTTGCCGGTGCTGCCTGGGAACCTGCCCCATTTGAGGGGTTTGAAATGGAACGTTGAGCCAACGAGTAACTGTGCTTTGCCACGATCGGATTCCAGTTTTGCCAGAAATTGTAAATCTCGGTTTCGGGTTTCGGTATCTATGCGGTTTATCGCCTTTCAAGGTGAAGCCTGCTCTACTGTGTTCTTCCCTGCAAGAAAGAAACCAGACTAGCGAGAAGCTGTCACAAGTCTTTCCCATTAATAAATACACCGAGAGTAGCTAACAGCGAACTGACCGGAATCCAAATTTGTCGTAAGGGAAGAATTCTCCTGGTGGTGGTAAAGTCACGAGAGACGGTGGTGGCCGGATGATCCTGCGTGATCAGCACCTGTACAGTCAGCCTGCTGGAAAGGGGGGTATCTTCCCCACTGACTAAATAGGTTGGCTGTACTGTTCGTTTCTCTCCTGGGATTATTTCATCGAAGGTCAGCTGATTCGTTCCACTGAGTTGATAATCGATGTCAGGCGAACTTAAAAAAATGTGGATAGTGGCTTCCTTTTGCGCACTTGTATTTTGGACAGATACCCCCGCGTTCCCCGACTCACCTTGCTCAAGCGATGCTGGCATCTGAATGGTTACGGTACCTCCCGGCACCGGAAAGACCATTGTCTGTAATCCCGGATGGGTGTAGATATAGACGCCGACCGCCAACGCGACGAGCACGAAGGCTGCTGCCCATCGGATCCTTTGTGGCCATCGGGATTTCATAGAGGGCAACTCCAGGTGCTGTTTCCCCCACGCTTCAATGAGCGTCCCGGCGATGTAGTACTCTTCTGTTCCTTGCTTGCTCACCTTCGCCAGGCTCACAAGATCGCTCATCTTTTCGCCAATGACCTTGACCGGGTAACCAAGCCGCTCCGCTACCTGTCTCACCGTCAAGCCGGGTCGGTTGGCCAGAAGCGCGAGGATATTCTTGGTGAGCGTATCCAGGTTGTGACCGGTGTAGAAATCGCGCAGTACTGGTCCTCTCGACTCGAAAACGCTCTCCTTGACTTTCTCCTGCCAATTGTCGGGTACCTGTCCCTTCCCACCATACTGTTCGATGATTGTCTCGCAGACAGCCTGGACGTAAAAAGCCTTGCTTTGTGTCCAGCCCATTACAGTACGGATCATATCGTTGCTCTCATACTGAGGAGGGAGAGAAGGGATCAGGAGATCCTTGACCAGATATGTCTCCACCGGGAAACGGGAAGGTGCCTTGAGGTAATAAGCATGCACGTTATGGACAAGCGGGGAGGTCTTTTCTTTGATCTGCCTGTACCAACCCTCAGCGCCCGCGAAGACCATACAGATACGGGGACAGGATTCAATTGCACTACGCAAATTTCGAGCTATCTGCTCTCCATCGGAAAAATCTTGAAGGCACTCCATCTCATCAAACAAAATCACAAAACGTCCATTTCCGGGAGCAGCCTGGAGCGCCTGAAATACCTCAGGAATCGTCGCAGGGATCGCTGAGGATGGTGACGGAAGCAAAAGTTGATTTCCTCCCAACCTTTGGGCGGGAATCAGTCCCTGGTCGCACAAAGCCATAAAGATCATACGAGCGAGGGTCTCTTGCTCCCATCTGCTCACATGCTGCAAATTGAGATGAATGGCCTTTGAAGGAGACGAGACCGTAGCTTTGAGCGCGTCGATCGCGCTTTTTAGGTTGAGGTCGATCAGATTGCCACGATACTGGTCTATTTGACCGGTGATAATATCCCGTATCAGAAACAAGAGAGCTTTTACCGATTCGCCGCTCCCCAAAGAGAGCGACACTATGGCCCTGGGCGATATGGTCGAGGAAGACCGTAATATCGTCTGTGCGTCCCGTGATCAACCGCTTGTACGCTGGGCTATCGACGGTTGAAGTGGTGTAAGGATTTTGCATTGTTTTACCCCTCCTTCAAAGCCCTCGCTGTCCACTGTTCAAATAATCCCGCCGAGAAGTGGTAACGCTCTTGCGCCTTGACTATAATCTGCCAGTCTAGCAGGCGCAGGAGGTTCCCACTTGAAGGGGAGAGGTAAGGCTCACCCCTTACCAGCGCTGCCAGGAATGCATGCTCTTTACGCGTCGCCCGGCGCCAAATCCCAGAGCGGAACGCGTGAAAGAGGTCATTGCTGATCTTTTGCTCCGCCAGTTCCACTTCTGTATTGTCGATGAGCTTGGTGTCCAGTTGCTGGGCATACGCAAATGCTTCGTAGCAGAGCGCCTGGCAATAATATGGTTGGCAGCCGCTAAAGGAGGAGATACGTTCAATGGCATCAGGCAAGAAAGTTACTCCCAACATCTCTGCTGGTTTGACGATCGACACCATCCCGTGTTGTGTGTACTAGTAGAGCTTTCTAAAGAGGGAAATGGGAGAGAATACTACAGGCATAGAATGTTTGTGTTACATTCTTGCATCAACACAAGGAGGAAACTATGCCTGTCCCCAAGAAGCGTACCACATCGACCTCTGAAGCGACACAAGTGGAGTCATCGGACCACACCATGCCCGATGAGCAAGAATTTCGCCTCCGCATGCGAAACCTTGCCGTAAGCGCGATGCGGGTCTTGATTGAAGACGTCATGCGCGAGGAGCTTGAGCAGTGTCTCTGTGCAAAATGGGGAGAATGCACCCCTGAACGAAAAGGATATCGCAATGGCTCGTACACACGAGACTTGGTGACGAAGACCGGACGCCTTGAGGACCTCTCCGTGCCTCGAGACCGCGCGGGCCAGTTCCACACACAGGTGTTTGAGCGGTATAGCCGGTATGAACCTGAGGTAGCGGAAGCATTAACGGAGATGTTTGTCAGTGGCACCAGTACTCATAAAGTGGGGAACGTCGCGGAAAAACTGCTGGGCGTCGCCCCCAGCGCCAGCGCGGTGAGTCGCCTCAACCAAACCTTGACCGAACAATTTGAGACCTGGCGAGAGCGTCCTCTGCTCACCCACTATCGCATCCTGTACCTGGATGGCATTCATTTTACCGTTCGGCATGGAGGACAAACCGACCCGACCATCATCTTAACTGCGTTGGGAGTGGACCTGGAAGGCACCAAAGACGTATTGGCTTTGCGGGCCTGTGCCGAGGAAGACAAAGATGGGTGGAGTTGTCTTTTACAGGACCTGCGCCGCCGGGGGGCAACACAGATGGATCTGATCGTGACCGATGGGCACGAGGGACTGCTTTCAGCCGTCTCCACTCTCTTTCCTGCGACGCCACGCCAGCGGTGTTTGGTCCACAAGCAGCGCAATGTGCTGAATGCCATCGCTCATCGCGAGCAGAAGGAGGTAGCGACAGAACTGGCTGGGATCTGGAAATCGGCTTCCAAAGAAGAGGCGCTCACCCAATTGGCAGCCTTCAAAGGCAAATATCGCCTACGCTATCCAGAAGCGATTCGTAGCCTGTGTGAAGATGAAGACCATCTTCTGACGTTTTATGCCTTTCCACAGGTCATGCATCGCTACATTCGGAGCACCAATGCCATTGAAAGCTTGTTTAGCAATGTTCGGCAGCGCACCGATCAGATTGACGCCTTCACGACGGAGACGTCTTGTCTGACAATCGTCTGGGCTGTGATGCAAGATATCCACCTGCCACGAATTCCCGTCGACTAAACGCTCAGCACTCATTGCTGTTGGCGTACCAGCAACCAGCCGAAAAGGGTGGTTCGGGAGGAGGTGCTGTTTTCTGCTCTTCCTGTGTAACAGAAACACGGTACTCCCTCGCGGAAAGAGGTATCTCTTGATTGCTTTTGTAAGCCTCGGTCGCTTTCTCTGTTCTGTCAAATCCTTTGGACCGGATGGCTCAGTCTTCTATTTCTATTTGCTTGTTAGTTGCTTACCTTTACACACAACACGGGATGGTGTCAACGTATCTTCGCACGGTTCCGCGATGGCTTCCTCCCTCCCCACAGTCATGACTCGCCAGTCGTGAAGAAAAACTTCTGGCTCGGTTAAGGGAAGCTCGGTCATACTTCTGCCAAAATGGGGGAAGCTTGCCGGCAGGGCAAGAGCAGGGTAGGATTCTACTCATGGCCTTCGTCGTGACAGCAGGATCAGCATGCACCTGGAAAAAACGGAAGAGAACTGAAGCGATCCAATTGCCCATTCCAGAACTGAACCTTCAGGTTGAGGGAATGCGAGAGCTGGTAACATGCACCGAGCCAGCAGCTCTTTGAGAGGTGTGAGCAGTGCTGACACACTCTGCTCCTTGACTCGCTGTTCCTCTGTAGCGTATATTCAGTACAAGGCAACTACTCGTACGTGTCCTTTTCTCAACAAGGGGTATGGATGATGTGTCATCATTATTGACGCTCTGGCAAGCGGACATCGACTCTCTTTTTAGGCCTGACCTTTCTCATTTGTCCTTGTGCAGATGAGCTGTCTTTTCCTGCATGCAGAGCGCTCTTCTCCTCCCTCGCTTGCCCACCTGCACCTGGGGTTTTTCCCGTTGCCGTGCTCCTCCTCTGGGGACCTCTTTTGTCGTCACGCACACTGGTCCAGACACATGACAGCATGGTTCGTCAGGACTCCTCAGAAAGGATGGTGAACTGTGAAGCTCACGATAGGCCTGCTTCAGATGACTCACTGCGGAAATGATCAGACCGCGAATCAGGCGAAAGGTGAAGCCTTCTGCCGCCGTGCGCGTGCCATGGGAGCAGATCTGGCCCTCTTCCCCGAAATGTGGAATATTGGCTTTACTCCGGCGAATCTACCTCCACCGGGCACCCCTGACCTCTGGCAGGCGCCAGAGCGCTGGCCGATGGCACCTGCTCCAGTAGTAGCTCCCAGTCCCTCTGTGCTGTGGCAAGGACAGGCCATTCGCCGGGACGCTCGCTTCATTACCCATTTTCAGGTACTGGCCAAAGAACTCCAGATGGCGATTGCGCTCACCTATCTGGAGCAATCGCCGGGGGCACCGCGCAATGCCATGTCGCTGATTGACCGGCACGGGAACATCGCCCTGACCTATGCCAAGGTGCATACCTGCGCCTTTGATGCAGTTGAAGCGGCGCTTTCGCCTGGTGATGATTTTTATGTGTGTCCGTTGGAAACGAAGCAAGGCATGGTCAAGATTGGAGCCATGATTTGCTACGACCGCGAATTCCCGGAAAGCGCCCGCATCCTCATGCTCAAAGGCGCCGAGATCATCCTGGTTCCCAACGCCTGCCAGTTGAACAGCAATAGCCTTATGCAATTCCGCACACGCGCCTACGAAAATGTGGTCGGACTGGCGATGACCAATTACGCTGCACCTCAGAACAACGGCCACTCGATTGCTCTTGATGGCATCAGCGAAGATGAACACGGGCGTGCGCACGATATGCTGTTGGTCGAAGCCGGGGAGAGCGAAAGCGTCTCTCTGGCGACCTTCGACCTGGATGCTCTGCGCACCTATCGCCTCTGCCACACAGGGGGGAATGCCTTCCGGCGTCCCCATCGCTATCATCTGCTGACCGCCCTTGACATCCAGCCTCCCTTTGTGCGCGTCAATGCCCAGGGAGAGCGGTATGATCCCTCTCGCCGATAAAGGAGAAAGGAGGGCTCTCTCACCATGCTGATCCATCATGGAGAAGAAAAGGGCCGGGCCTGGCTCGACCGCTTGCCTGCTCTGCTCGCTGCCTGCGAACGGCGATGGGGACTCACCATGGGCGTGCGGTTTCCCAACCAGTCCCCCCATTACGTCGCTCCTGCGGTGCGCGCCGATGGCGCAGCTCTGGTTGTGAAGGTGTGTGCGCCGACAGGCGAGTTCGTGCAAGAAGCGGAGGCACTCCGACTCTTCGCTGGTCGTGGGACGGTGCAGTTGCTGGCATGTGATCCGAGCAACGAGGTGCTCTTCCTGGAGCGCCTGCTGCCAGGTACGCCGTTGAGCTGCGTCGCAGACGATGAACAAGCGACCTCCATTGCGGCGACCGTCATGCGCCAGCTGTGGCGACCGGTGCCACAGGGTCATCCGTTCCCGTCGGTCTTGGACTGGGGAGCAGGGTTCGCCGACTTGCGTCGGCACTACGGAGGCGGGAGCGGTCCCTTCCCACCAGCTTTGCTTGAGGAGGCGGAAACCCTTTTTACCGAACTGAGCACCTCGATGGCAGAACCGGTGCTGCTGCATGGGGACCTCCACCACGACAATATCTTGGCGGCAGAGCGCGAGCCCTGGCTGGCGATTGATCCCAAGGGGCTGATCGGCGAACCTGCCTACGAGGTAGGCGAGGTGGTACGCAGCGCGCTGCCTGAGCACTTCTCCAGCCACCAGCTCGCTCGCCTCCTCGCCCGCCGCGTGGACCAATTAGCCGAAGAGCTGCAGGTGGATCGTGCCCGCGTGCGCGGGTGGGGATTGGTTCAGGCCGTCCTTGGTGAGTGGTGGTGTCTGGAGGACTCCGGCGACCTCTGTGATCCTGCCCTCACCCAAGCTCGACTCTTGACTGCGATCAAGGTCTGAAGAGAAACGTCTCCGGCCCGCATGGGCCGGAGACGTTGCACATCGTGCCCACTCCCTTGCCGCCTTTTGCCAGACGCCACGGGGTTTTCTTCACGACGACTGCCCACATACGTCAAACATGTTACGGCTTAGTACGCCAGCTTGCATTCTCAGCCTGTTTCACGACGAATTCCCTGGGGAAAAGCAATCAAACGTCTGTTCAAATCGGAGAGCTTGGGGGGTAAAGAAGTGACAATGATACTCCAACTCTATCGGACAGATCATTGGCGAGGTTTCTTCCCAACCTGGTACAGCAGGCTGGTCTTCCCAGTGCGACGCTCCCCGACCACCAGGATATCTTGCTTAACAGGCTTGGTCATTGCCTGTACGATCGCCTCGAGTTCTTCCTGCCTGCCAAAAAATTCTCCCTCGTCTATAGGATTGCCATAAATGTAGGGATTGTCTCTGGAGGTATACACGGAGATCGGGGGGTCTCTCATTTCTCCATTAACGAGATAGTTGATGCTTACCCGCCCGGCTACTTTCATACATAACCGAAAACGCACTTCTGTCGAGCCTTGAGGCGGAAGCGAAGGGATGGTTACTCTATGGGGAGTGAGATGATCGTATTCAGCCGAGCGAGTGAGTTCGATGTCTATCTCCTCCATCGGTGCTACCGTGCCGTTTGTTACGCGCAAGACCAGCTCGCCCTCTGCTCCCACGATCATTACGTTCCCTCTTCTCACTTCAATCTGAGCTTTTCTCCCGTGCATGAGGGGATCGTAATCTACTATGCGCGCGGCTCTTGTTGCCCAGAGACGCTGCGTTGGCTGGTCCATGTGGTCTTTAATAATTCCTTGCACGATGGGATGGATGAAGAGTCTTGATGTGTCTGTTTCATGATCAACTTCTCGGTGGATCAATGAATGTCTGCACAAGAGCCTAATAGCGTTATCAAGCGCCAATGGATCGGCCGCAAGCGATTCTAGAACTGGGCCAAGAGTAGCTGCATCATCTATAACAATCTCCGATGGAATCGCATCCGGCGCCAGAAAGGCATACCATCGTAAGAGTTCAGCAGCGGCAGGATTTTCTCGCTCAACCAAACTCATAGAAATCCGCCAAGCAGAGGCAACCGACTCGGCATAGTCGGGAACCGCTCCAAACCGTACATCCTGGAGCACAGAGCGGTATTGTTGGTAGAGAGCTAGATATCTACTTGTGCTGCTCCCTGTCTCGTCGATATACGCTCCAGCCTGTTCCAATGCCAGAGGAAGACCATTCATCAATTGAGCAAGCGCTCGAGCAGCATTGGCACTGGGTGGTGAAGCATCGCTCAGCTGTCCGTTCCAGGCTACAACCCCTGCTCGGCGCAGAATACAGAGTGCGCCATCTTCTGGTTCTAGTGGCCCTAATACAAGCGGTTGCGCTACATTGCTTAGTGCTCTGGTACGTGTCGTCAAGAGGATATGCCCACGCGGCGCTTGGGGAAGAAAAGGAGCGATTAAGTCGAAGTCATCCGCATTGTCGAGGATGAGCAGCCAGTCTGTCTGATACCTGAACCACTGCTGTATGGTCTCGATGAGGCTCTCTTGAGCATGCAAGTTGAGCAGAAGAGCGCAAGCCTTGAAATCCTCAGCAAGGCTCTCTTTTGTCTGGGCTCTCACCCAGAGCACAGCCTGGTATGCCCCGCGGTAGCGATAGGCATACTCGGCAGCCGTTTGTGTCTTCCCGATGCCTCCCAGGCCAACAAGTGCTTGAGGAATCGATGCCCCTGCTGCACTCTTCACTGAAAAACGCTGAAAGAGCTGCTGAAGCAGATTGTCCCGACCCGTATAATAGACGATATGACGACGAGGGACATTCCAGACCTCAGGAAAGGGTGCGCCAAAGCGCGCCGGCTCTATGCGTGTGCGGCTGGGAGTTGGTTGGGTACCGGGAAAAGGGACGTGTTCGGGAGCAGCATCTGACGGAAAGGGAGTCTGTTTCAGCGTTCGTGGAATGCGCTGCACTCCTGCCAGCAACACCTCCCGCGCTTTCTATTCGTCTTTGTCCACCAGGTCAATGTAGATCAGTTGCCTCAATAATCCTTGTATGTCGCACGGCTTCACCCGCACCAGAAGAAGCAGACCCTGTTCTCCCCGCGGATCACGCCGGAACGCCGCTGCCCATTCTGAGGGGGTAAACTTTGAAGCGAGGTAATCGGCAGACAATACGGCTATCGTTCGCACAGCTCGTTTTGTCGCGCTATCCATCTCCAACGCGAGATTGCTCCCTGGCAGGAAATCCCTATCGGGGAGGATCGTGCTATAGCCTGCCTTTTCCAATTGCTGCGCGATCCACTTCGCCCATGGCAAATCTTCATGGGTATAACTAATCAAAAATGGCGCTGCCCCACCATCTTTGTCCTGCTTGTGATGAAGCATCGCCAGATTATTCAAGGTCTGAACTGTGTTAGGGTGATCGGCTCCCAACTGCTGTTCATAGATGGCCAGGGCACGCATCAACAACGGCTCCGCCTCCCCATATCGTGCTCGGTTCTCTAAATAGCACCCTGCTTCATTGAGCAAATGAGCTGCTTCTGGAAAAGTCATATCTTCCTGTTCAGTCCAACTCGCGCACACCAGAGCATGGGGTAGCCAGCGTTCATAAGCTTCCCATTGCCCAAAATCCTGCACATGCGGGCTGGTTGCATTCATTGCCAGCACTGCCCTCTGCTTCCAGCGCATGCTGCTTTCAGTAGGCAAATTGTCTTGGAGCATCACCTGAACCAAGCGGTGAATTCTGAGGGTGCGTGCGTCAGCATCGTGCTGAAGCAGAGAATATCTCAATAGCTCTTTGCAGACCTGATCTAGCTGTACAGGGTTAGTAACTACTGAGGCAAGCGCGGCTCCAAGGTGAGAAGCTCCAGCGATCAGAAGCTCTTCTGGGATGGGATCAGGAGCTAGAAAGGCACAGAACTCCAATAATTGCGCAGCTACGGAATTGACTTGACTGATCTTCTCGAACGCGAGAGACCAAGTAGTGGCCACAGAAGCCGGGTAGTCTTGGTCAAAGCTCCCACGAGCCCCAAGTAAGTCCTGGCGCCGCGTTCGGTAACGAGCAAGATAGTCCTGCAATAAGCAGGGTGTTTCTTTAATATAAGCTCCTGCCTGATCAAGAGCGAGAGGCAGTCCGCCCAGTTCCTCTGATATGGCACGTGCGATAGTTAGATCTTCTGGAGTGGCCATATCTAATGTGGCATTCAGGGGAAGTATACCGGCTCGACGTAAGAGGAGCAGTGCTCCGACATCTGGCGGCATTATTTGGACATCCCAGCGCTGGGCAGATCCCCTGAGATCATGTGTCCGAGTCGTGAATAAGAGGTGCCCTGATCCCGCTTTGGGGAGAAATGGCTCGACAATAGAAAGGTCGTCGATGTTATCGTAGATCAGTAACCAGTTTGTGTGGAGACGGAACCAGCGCAAGACAGCCTGAATAATGATCTCTTGATCCTGTACATAGCGCTCCGGCAGTTGCAGGATTTGAGCTAGATCGACGCTTCTTCTCTCCAAAAGTGCTTGTCTATATATTGCACGATGAGATCTAACTGAGGTTGATCTGTATCGAGTTGATGATTGAGTCGATTCCAGCGCCACTTAATAAGCTTTTCTTGGTTGCATGGGAAGGAAGGAGGCCAAGCTGCAGGCGTCCAAAATGGGATAGATCCATAATCATTATATTCCCCTCTCTCTTCTCAACTGAGCATTCGAATGCGTCTGCCTGGCTATCGAAGCATTGAGCTACTCCAGACCGAAGCTCCTCTATATGAGTCTCATTATGCTGTAACTTGGCGAGGGTGTCAATGCATGTTACGATAAAAGATATAGTTTTAAAGAACAACAGCAGAGAGGTACAATTCACTATCTAAGCATTCCCATCGGTCATCAATTTAGGCTCTGCGGGCCATTTTATGTGTCTACCTGCTTACCAACATCATTACGCATATTCCGCTAGAGTCGTCTCAAGGAGTACCCTTGGCACCTATTGGGTAGACCAGGAGGGGCATTCACCTAACCCAAAAGAAGTTTGATTTGCTTTTTCATAACATCTATTCTTTTACGTCATTATTTACAGATGGTTAGCTATATGGTGCCCGATCAGCGGCTGATCCGCAAGCTGCGCATGCTGTTCCAACATGCGCAGCCATGTGCGCGGAGCCTACCCCTCTCATTTCATAATAATTAGAAGTCGGCTCCAGCCACTGCAACTAGCTCTCCTTCCACTTGAGAGAGATGGCAGTTCAATCTCAGTAGCCTATATGCGCCTTCGCCAGTCTGATAGCGCAATCTACGTTGACTTCGCCTAATCCGTGCCTTAATCTTCACCTTCCCCTTCATCAGGATTTTCTGTTCCCATATGCATGGACACGTTTCTCCTCTTCTTTTTATATTGATTTGTAGCACGAAAAGAGAGGGGTGTCATAGTGAAATGCATCCTTCCCTCCCTTTTTTGGGAATGAGCTTTCGTGATGTTGATCACGTCCGGCCCCAGTGCTTTACTGTCTGTGAGTAGTTTAGCAGAAGCCCGTGAATTATTCTGATATTTTTCTATCAGAATAGCCGTCATTTGAAAGATATGACTTCCAATTGGACTACCAAATGCTTTTCGACCGCTTTTCGATGAGCAAAAGTCTCCCTCATGATGTATGCTATAGTGAAAACGACTGTTCGTGCATTTACAGAGTGCCTCTATCTGAAGGGAGGAGCGCCCTCAATCCTTAACAAGCTTGAGGATGCGTGTCGTCAGTATGGTAATGCAACCTTCACAATACACGCCAATCAAATCTGCGCATCTAAAAGAATCTCACTTACAGGCAGTAACGGGCTTGCCAGAGGAAATGGCCGCATATAGTAGCTTCGGAACCCTGCTGGCCAGCGTTCGCGAGAGTGTCCACTTAACGCAGGACGAGGTTGCGGAATCATTACCCCCATACTTCAGTATGCGGAATGTCCCGGTAATTGATAATAAAATGTACGGGAACTTGGAGCGCGGCAGACGCTATCCCGCATTTGCCGAGCTTCTTCCGCTTTACCATGCGTTGACAGAAGGCTGCGGAATCAAGTTCTCCCAAGCCGAAAGAGAGCTGTACGTTGTCCTTGCTCGCAAAAAACTTGCGGCTAAAAAGCGGCGTATCGAACGGATTTCTGCTGAACAGTGGCAGCAACTCGCCGATGGAATCGCTAAAATCGATGGCTCTGAGCATTCGTTACACGTTCTCAGGCAAGCAATAGGTTCAAATTCGGCGCAATCTCCGATTCTCCCAGGTCTTCAGCGTGCTGTCGCTCGCGCGTCGAGAATAGACGTCAGCCATCTGCTCGAGCGCGATGCCTGGATCGAAGAAATGCTCTCCTACCTGGAGATGAAACCGGCCAAGAAATTAGTGACGATCCAAGCGGTGTCCGGTGCTGGTAAAACGAGCGCCATCAACCTGCTCCTCAAGAACCTTATCGACAGAGATCACTGCTTGCCATTGCTTTTCAGCTTTTCACCAGCCGAAGACATGACACCGGACGACCACCTCGATACATTCTTGGCCCAGCTGCTTACAGATCTCGGTATCCCACAATCGGACGAAGCTCAGAAGGCTCGTTCAGCTGATGAGCGGATCGAACAGGTTCTCAATGAAATCATTGCCGCCAGGCAGCAAGGAATGCGAGTCATCCTGCTCCTTGACGATGCACAGGTGATACTCGAACGTGATAGGGATGTGTCTGCACACTGGCTACAGTTCCTGAGCGAATTCGTCAAAAATGACCATGGCGGGACGATTTACCTTACCACACGAGAGTGGCCTGGATGGCCCGGACGAGATCACACGTATATTGCGGAAACTGAGATGCCGCGCCTCACTGTGGACGCAGGCGTAGTCATATGGCAACGCATGGGCTTTGAAGACGTTCCCGAAGACCTGCTGCGCCAGGCAAGCGGAAGGTTTGGAGGAAACCCACAGATGATCGAACTGCGCGCGGCCAGTCTTAGTCGGCCCGGATTTGTCTACGCCTGGCGCAGTAACGGCGCGCTCTCCTCGCGCCAAAACCAGAAAAGTGGCCACCAGGTATTCATCGAGAAGCTCCTCTCGGAGGAGACGGTGTTCGATACAAAAACCGACATCCAGGCCCGCAAGGTGTTGCAGCAGGTCATTTCCAATAAGCTCTCACATCAAGCGGTGCAGCTCTTAGAGGTTCTCTCCGCATCGCCTTTGCCATTGCCTTTCCCCTTGCTGGATACCATCAATTCGCAGGCAGAATTGGCACTTGATGAGCTAGTGCGATGCTCGCTGGTCGACCGCGATATCTTTGTCTCCGATCGCGTGGGCATGCTCCCCATCGTTCGCGAGGCAGAACTCCACACGCTCATTACGCAACACCGGAGAGAGGAGATCGAGCAAAAAGTACAACAACTTTATGAGACGTGGCTGCACGCCGGGGACTTCCAGTTCGATCAGGAACAAAGCGTACCAGAACAAGCCATGCTCATCTCTGAGCTAGCAATCTTCTATCTCAAATATCACCAGCTTCTGAAGGCCGCGGAGTTACTGGTAGAGCACGGGTGGTTGAGCTTTACCCTTGGACACGGACCTCGCCTGGCCCGCATGGCGTCTGAAGTGATGCAATCGTTCGACTGGCACCGCTCCGGGCTGGGGACCGAGCTGGGAGGGCAGATCCTCCGTTACCACCTCGCACGATTTCGAGGGGAAAAGGTACGGGAGGAAGAACGTGCAGAGGCTTACCAGCGCGCATTTGAACAGATGATGCACGGGGAGATAGACCTGTCGCCTGCGGGTAAGGTGCATTTGGTGCATCATTTGATCCGACGCCTCGCCGATCTCGGTCGCTTCGAAGAGGCTCAGCAGGTGTTTCACCAGGCGGACGCCGCGCTTGTGGGCTTGCTTCATCCTTCCGATTCCATCGCCGATAGCATTACCTCCGTTGCTCTTCTCGCCAATCGCGCCTATTTATTGGGAAGATGGAGCGCCTCTCCAGGAGGGATATCGACTGAGCAAGCCACCTCCCTCAAAACAGAATGTCTGGCCCTCTATCGACGGTGTATAGCCATACTACAAGAGGAGCGCTATACTGCTTCTCACGTCCTCCGCAGCAAGAGAAACTTTCTCCTGGCGCGCTATCTGAACGACTCCGCCTATTACCAGCGCGAGCTAGGCGATCTCGAGCAGGCAAGGTGTGCCCTGGAAGACTGCATCGCGCTCAAGAAAGCAGGGTATACCGTCAGCAGAACGTCGCTGGCCGTTTCCATCAGCGAACATGCCCAGGTCCTCTGCGAACTCGGATCTTTCCGGCTCGCACTGGTTGAGAGTGTAGAGAACCTCGAAAGTATTCGCGCATTCATCCAGGCAGGTCACAAGGTCCCGGAGAAAGAAGTTGCCATGCTTGAAGTAGAGCATGCACATATCCTCTATCTCCTGGGTCGGTTAGAGGAGGCATATCACCTGTATCAAAATGCGTACCCGCGCTTAACTGGATTGAGAGAAACTTACAAGCCTATTGTCAGGGACCGGTTAACGTCAATTGAGACACAATACCAGCAGAACCCAGAAAGGAAACTGGACTGGCGCTGGTTTGACCGCTATCACGACCTGGTTTCATATGACAGCATTGGCTGGTTCGCAGCGGCAGGAACGTTTACCGACGAAGAGCAGCGCGAATGGGACGCGGTGCAGGGGCAACCTGAGGAAGGCGCTCGTGAGAGGAGAGACGCTCTCCTCACGCTCTCAAGGGATCGAGAAATCACAGCAGCTTTCGCTGAAAGTCGGGAACCGCATTTTACTTACCCGCTCATTCTTATCGAGGGGATCAACGAACGCCTGGCCGGGCTCCAGAAGCTTAAAAATGATATTCTTGCGCAAGAACCAAATGCCCTCGTTCGCCGGTTCTATATAGGAGCGATCGATGAACATATATACGACCTGTCTCTCGCCAAAGCGACCTATACGCAGGATAATGCGGCTTACCAGCAGTACGTGAGGCAGCTCTACCCAGAACCAAGTCGTAGAGAGATGGAGATCACATTACAGCAGCTCGTCCAGATGCTAAAGCGTGGTATGGAGTGCGCTGAGACGCATGAACTAAGCGTAGAGCTTTACACGCAGATACAGCAGTGGCACGCACTCTCTCCAACATATGTTGCAAAAGACGGAGAAGGCCAACATGCGGCTGAGCCAGACCAAATGATCTGGAAAAAGGTCCAGACACCGGCAGTGAAGCGCTTATTTGAGCGTGTGTTTGAGCAGTATCAATTTGATGAGTGGAAGGTCGCGCTTGATGCAACGACAAGTCACGCACGCGTTGAGCTTGATTTGCAGACCGTCTACCTACCAGCAAAGCCATTGACTATCGCGAAGGTACTCCAGCTTCTGGCTCACGAAATAGAAGCGCATGTGTTTCGCTCAAGCGCGGGCAAAAAATCTGTGCTGGCTTTGCTCTCGTCTGGCACCCAGCATTCGATGTCGACAGACGAAGGCCTGGCGATCTGGTACGAGACGGAAGTGGAACGTCGGCCAAGGAAGTCAGTCGAGCAGATCGAACCTGCTAAAGATCCCTCTAAAATGTGGTTAGGGACACTTGCAACCGGTCTTGCCTATGGAATCGTCACCAAGCCCTTCACATTCACACGGTTATATGCTTTCTTAGAGAAGGTCTTTTTCATCAGAGGGATACTTGCAGGAAAAGCAAGCGCCGTAGCGCTGGCGGATGCAAAACAGATGGCTCAGGATCGCTGCATACGTACCTTTCGCGGGGTGCCCGATTTAACAGTTGAACGGCTCTGTTCTACCAAAGACGCGCATTATCTGGCGGGCTATCTCGCTGTCACGCAGGAATTACAGAGAGGTACCAGCTTTGAGCACCTGATGGCCGGATGTTTCGCATTGGAACAAATGGCCGATCTCAAAGAATTAAACATTCTGGAAGCTGCCGTACCGCACCAGAAAATAGCACTGACAACCAGCTTGGAGAGCCTTGCAGCTCAATTAAGCGATGAATAGCCTGCGCAGAGGATTGAAAAAACGTTCGCAATTGTGTATGCTTCAATGTAGCGGGTACAGAGATGATTGGTACTACAGTTGTTAAGAAATGGAGGAAACGCGAACCATGTTCGATCGTGACTGGTGGAAAACCTCACGCCCGTTGCCGCTGCTCATAGCGTCGGAAAAGGATGACGAGGAGGGCGGATTGGAAGATGATGACGACGGCGGCGAAGCCCCGAGTAAGTAGCGCCTGTACGGACTCAGTTGAAAGAGAGGAACCATCCCAATCTGAGAGGGTTCCTCTCTTTCATGTGTATCACTGCTACTCCGAGTATGTTACCGTCGGCTCTAATACGATAAGCAGATCCCCTAGCCGAATAGTTGCCCCTTGGAGCTTATTGATGGACACAACCCGGTGTGGTGCCGTGACCTCTGGAGGGGTAGGAATGTCGATCAGCCCTACAGGCGCTTCGATTTCCAGAAGGAAATCCCCTGGCTGAACAATGTCATTTTCCCGAACGTACCACTGCTCAACGGTGAGCTTATCAGGTTCACTCATTGTTGGGAATACTTTCGGCAGATAAATTTCTATCATTCGTGATTCTGCTCCAACGAGTACTGTCATTTTAAACCTCCTTACGTGTGCAGAACGATTCTGAGGGCACCACACGCAGTATCTTTTTTTGCGGAAGCTCCTTATAGCACTCTCACGTAGTATAACAGATCGTTGAGAACAGATACAAAAACGGTAAGATGTATAGGCCCTGTTGCTTTCTGCATATACATTAGCCAGATCTATAAGGTTTCAAACTCTCCCAGTGACGAGGTCTTGTCTGGCCCTTCAGGCCAGACAAAGAGATTTTTCTCGCTATCTCTGAGGAGTATAACATGATCAAGTAACGAAATTATGATGTTTTTCTACCAATTGGAGGCCCATTACTATGGAGGGAACAGTTAGAGAATATCCCAATTGAAATCATAAGCTGCATGAGCCACCTTCTGTTAAAACAAAAAGGTGGCTCATGCTTTCATACTCCTAAATCTTTGATAAATTATTCTGATATTTCTACCTATCATCAACTGCGATAATGATTATTTAATTGGTAGAAAACCACCATGATACTCCCATTTACCTCTGCTACACTCCTTTGCGGGTGGTGAAATACGACGTTCTGTACCCGTGTTTATCGCAACTTCGTTGAATCACCACCTTTTAAGGAGGCCGAAACAACCATGTTTGTATTTGCACACCCACGCGCACAAGCTGCACCTTCAACCCCTACTTCAACACGTCAGTCCGGCTTTGACCGTGCCGAACTCCTGTGCTTCCTCGTGCGCCTGATGATCATTCTCGGTGTCGTGGCTATGGCTCTACAGAGCCACGGTGTCCATTAGCGCCAGTCCGCCTCACGGATTGAGAAGGCAAAAGGAGGAGTTGACCAATGGCAGTCGCGTTGGCAGACCTGTCAAATCGGGTCGAGAATCCAGTTACTGTGTCCAGCAAAACGATTTACGTTCTGATCGTCCATGAGTGCCCGCTGTTCCGGGTGGGCCTGCGCTCTTTGCTAGAGCGGCAGGACGATTGTCAGCTTGTTGGAGAGGCCGCTCATCTAGAAGATGTGCTTGCGCTGGCCAGGGAACACCGTCCCGATATCGTCCTGTTGGACGGCGGCCTGACAACGGCTGACCCGCTCGACATGGTGCAGCAGCCTGCGCGGAGCGACTGCGTATGAAGATGGCTACATCTCCGGGGAAGAGCTACTGGCGAAGATGCACAGAGTAGTCCTGGGAGAGTGCCTGGTGACGGGCGATGTCCTGCTTGCTCAGGCCGCGAGACGTACACGCCTCGCCCGTCTTCGCCGCGCCGCCTTGCTCGCCGCAAGTCTGGCTGAGGCTCGTCTTCCTGCCGGGCAGGAAGGGGACGACCAGTGTTCCGCCTCTGAGGCTGATGCTCTGCTTTCTCTGCGAGAACGAGCGATGCTTGAACAGATCGCCCGAGGGGGGACTAATGCAATGGAAAGGAAAAAACGATGAAAGCAATAGTTGACCGCAGAAAGACCGGTATTCCTGGCTCTGATGCAACAGAGCGAGTTCAAGAAATGGGGGGCCCCGTCGCACAGCGCGCGAGTCGGAAGCAAAATCAGGACGGACCTGTCCCACTCCCCATCGGGAAGAATACTGGAAGCAGTAGGTCGCGCGTGCAGCAGGACGCGATGGAAGAGCCGCTCGACACGGACGTTCTCCCGGAGACTGAGGCAGACGAAGAATGGGTTCCTCGTCGCTACTCGCGTGCAGAGGTGAGGCAGCGGTTGGGGGAGCAGAACGCACGCGCAGGCCAGGACGCTCCAGAACGCCGCACGACAGGGAGCCCTATACCTCGGCGGAGGACCGATGATCTTCCCAGACCTCGCCAGCGCAGACATCTCCACGGCGGCGTAACGCTCCTGCTGGGTGCGATTGTCCTGATCTTCCTCTACCTGGTGATCGGCTGGCTGTACTCAGCCTGGGTGGGGGTCTCCAACCGCTTTAGCTACGGCCCGACGCCGACCTCCTACCTGGAGGCAGTGGTCGGCGATCATGACGCGCCAGGCCATCCGACCTGGTTCGTGGCGATGAACGCGCATGGCACGATCGTCATCCAGGTGGCTCCCGGCGGCGACTTCACCAAGGTGGTGACCTACGTGATGTCGGCGCAGACCACCTTCCACAGCTGGGGCAACCTTGACGACATCGTGACCACGCTCTCTATGGCTGGGAACGGACCAGCACCCAATATCCTGGTTCACTTGCAAGGTGATCCTGATATCGGCCATTTCTACCAACGACCTTCGGCTACCTTCCTCTTGCTGAATCAGCAGCCAGGTTTCAAGGTCGGCCCATTTGTAGACCAATAAGCGGCTATCGCACGAGGAGGACACCGCATGTGGAACGCGCCACTCACTAACGGAACAACTTTCTCAGTCGCGATCGGCTGCGCGCTGTTCCTCTTCGGCCTGTCCATCGGCCTCGTCATTGCTGGCGTGTGCTGGGCATTCATCGCCGCCTCTAGCGATCCCCAGGCAAACTCGCCACAAGAGAGCTACCCATATATCAGCGATGACGAGATTGACATTGTCATTGAACTCGTTCGAGAAGCCATTGCCGGGAGTGGCTGGACGATATGCGGTGATTGCTATACACGGCAGCTCCTTCAACAGCTGCCGCAACCAGCGCAGGAGAGTGAGCGCACTCGCGCGTGCTCGCCAACCAGGCTCAGGGAACCCGCCTCTACCCATAGGGTGGAGGACGGGAGAGACCGAACACAAAACACACCCAATCCCGGCGAAAACCGACCTGAACGAAGCCTGCAGGTAGAACAGGGGGAGCGTATGGGTAGAGTTACTTCCCTCTCCCATTAAAGAAGGGAATACCTTCTCATGAGCACCATGACATCAGCAAACATCGTTGATCTGACTGGGCAAAAGATCGATCTCACCGCCACCTGGATCGGGTGGGCCACCTGGTGGGAGGCCTCACTCGACATGGGCAGCGGCATCACCACCATCTACATGCAACCGGTCAGAGCTCTCACCAAAGAACGGAGCGAGCGCGCCATCGCCAACCTCGACGGCCTCTATTACTGCTACCTCAACGAGGTCTACCACGAGATCGACCTGCGCGTGGGAACCGTGGTCCCGGAGGGCTTCGCCGCCATTACGCGCTATGGCAGCCCGACCGGCAACAACGTCAGCATCGACGTAGGAGACCGCACGACCGAGATCATCTTCGCGAGCGGCTTCAAGCTCGTCTCCCGCGATTCTGAAGGGCGCACCTACGGCGTGCGGCAGGTGATCGAGAACATCATTGCCGAGATCAACACCAATTACGGGCGCGTCCTGGAGATCGAAGAGGTGCGAGTCCTGCTGAAGGCGTACACCGCCGGGATACGGCTGCCACGCCTCAAGGTGCCGAAGGGGGCCGTCGACGGCTATCTTGATGGCGACACCCAGCGCGAGATCATCACCCGCAAGGTCATCACCATGGCTCGCGCCCTGGCAAAGTTCGTGCGTGCAGCGCTCAACAGGGAGGGCGCGGAGATCGGGAGCAACCTGGATACCGCCACGATTTACGGCGGTGGGGGCTACATCTTCTACGGGCCGCTTCGGGACGGCATCCCGGGTGACAGCGAGCTGGAGAACGGGGTGCTGCACGACCTGTACTTGCCTCCTGAGGCCGAGTACCTGAACGCGGCCTACATGCAAGAGCTGGTGGGGCAGCAGACCATCCTCAAACCCACGATGTGGGAGCGGAGGAGGTAGGGAGTATGCCGACACTCAAACCGGGACAAAAAAAGGTCCAATTTGTGCTGGACGAGGAGTCAGAGATGCATCTGACCCTCCTCCAATGGGCGAACAATCGTGGCCTCACTCTGGGCAAGGCCACACGGGTGATCATGGCCGACTGGGCGGACGCCATCAATGGCCGTCCCAATCCGTTCGCGGCCGCTATCGCTGAGGCCGCAGCTGGCCAACCGATACCGCTCTCATCAAACTCGCCGACGCAAGACCAGGAACTTAGTGCAGAGGAGCAAACACGGCGAGCCGCGCTCCTGCAAGTCGCCGAGCAGTTTATGTGAGCGGCACAGCAGAGCGTAGGACGCAAGAAGAGACGGCAAAAAGACGCGAGAAGAGACAGTAAAAAGACGCGAGGGAACACGCCAGGCAGTTGATTGACGAAGACGAAGAGAGCTGCATGTGTGTCTTAACGCAGGTTGCCCTAGCCTGCATCGCGTTCAAGCGATTGAAAAGAGAAAGAAAGCGAGAAGGTAGTGAGTACGAGTAGCATCGACCTGGAACAGGGAACGGCCCGATTCGCGCAACGGCGATCTGGGCGAGGGGGGCAAACGCGCAGAGGGAGGATATTCTCCTTCCTCGCGCTGCCTGCCGTGTTCCTGCTGGCCTTGATCGTCTTGTTCACGCGCCTCTCAGGCATGAGCTACGACGCTTCGTTGACAGCGCTATCCGTTCAACAGGCAGTCCAGACGACCGCTACTCCGGCAACCCATACGACTCCTACCCCGACCGCGACAACAAGCGTGCCGGTGGTCTCGTCGAGCGGAAATGCCTCGCTCGCGCTGAAGCGCATCAATCAACTCGATTGCGGGCAGTACGCCGGCCAGGACGAATGCGCTCTGTGGGCGTACAGCGCCTGCTCCACCGCGGCCATCACGGAAGTGATCAATGCCTACGGCTATCACTACCGCATCACCGATATTTTGCAGCAGGAAGTGGCAGCGAAGGCCATAACGCCTCCGCTTGGGCTGGTCGATGACCAGGGCATCCAGCGCACCGCCGCGCTGTTCGGCTTCACCACAGATTGGGGTTACGCGCGCTCCTACGACCAGGTGATCGCTCTCGCCAATACGGGCACGCCGGTCATTGTGAGCTGGCCTCCGGCTCGCTACGATGGCGGCCACCTCGTCGTGATCACCGGCGGAGATAGCACCTCGGTGAAGCTGGCCGATTCGTCGCGCTGGGACAGAACGAGCCTGTCGCGCACCCAGTTCATGAAGTGGTGGGCTGGCTTTAGCGCCGTCCTCAAGCCCGGACCACTGAGCTTCATCGGCAAGCCCACGCTGTCCGCCAGCTTCATCAACCAGGTACTGGCCAGCTATCATTCCCCGGCGGCCGACCTGGGGCAGCAACTCTACAGCCTGGGCGTAAAGTACGGCATCGACCCGGCCTATGCGTTAGCCTTCTTCATGCACGAAAGCCTCTTCGGCACCACCGGGGAGGCGCACAAAACCCTGTCGCTGGGGAACGAGAGGTGCATCGCTGATCGGCCCTGTGTCGACCAGGCTCAGGGGGGATACGCCCAGATGGAGAGCTGGGTCGACGGCTTCGACCGACAACAACGATGTTGCGGGCTACACCGCCGCGCTCCAGCACGAACTGCAGACCTGGCACGCGGGCAAACTGCGTCCGTAGCGAGGTAGATAATTAAGAACACTTGGAGGAATCAGTATGCAGCAAGACATCAACCAGCCACAGGAACAGCCGCACATCCTCGACCAGGTCGTTGTCCCGGCCTTGCCGCCGGAGTTTCACCACTCCGACATCGCCAGGCAGTACCAGGACGGAGAATTTACCAGCCGGCTCGATGCTGAGATCGCGGATGTCCTGCGTGCTTGTCAACCGGCAGAGGGGCCGGGCGAGGCGGCGCTCATCACGCTTTCCGACGAGGCGGCTGTCATCCTGAGACAGCTCAATTGCATGGCCCTCATCCAGGATGGCCAGATCCTCCCTATTCTCGATATTGAGAAGACATCAGCGCCAATGACCGGTGCCCAAAGGGCGCACCTCTACCACGCAGCGGCACGGACGCTCCTGGAAGCCATCGCGGCCATTTATGAGGAGTCCGCCCAGCAGACTAAGAGCCCGGACGACGATAACGAGGGTGATCCTTGAGACCGAGAACTACCCGGAATCTGTCATAACAGCGATTCTTGGGACGGCGGAGGTTTTAAAACGGATGCTGGATAAAGCAAACTTCGACTCAGGCGAGCGGAAGTATTCAAGAAACCTGGTTTGCAGTGGTGCCCTGTCTGACAGGTCAAATGAGGGGGGACCGCCCAGGCAACCTCAGCGTAGCGCGGCAACGCTTGCAACCAGGGGGAAGGAGGCCCAATTTTTTAGCGGCAACCGCCCAATTTTCGGCAGTGCTATACACCGGCCTGTCACCTTGCGGCAACCGGAGAAAAGGGTAGCGTAAAGGGTGACTTAAAAGGTAGCTCAATCGGCCTGCAGAGCGTCTTTATCCCTTGACAGTTGTTCTTGTAGCGTTAACCATTCCCTGAGAGTGGTAACATAACTCACTTGTAATCTTGACGAGAGGACGAGACGATATGAACAGCAAGACACCAAACGGTGATGGAACCGGCAACCAGATCGGCCCAGGAGAAGCCACCGAAATACGCCGCTTGTTTGAGGAAGTGCAGAAACATGCAGCACAAATACAACGGCAGAACATGATTAAACGCATGAAGTACGGTAAAGCAGCAAAGAAGGCCCAACGAGAACAGCAGCAATAGTTTTACATGGCCCTGTAGCAATGCCCTTGCTAATGCATTGCTACAGGACAAAAAGAAAGGACTCAACAACATGACGACAAACAACAATTTACCACCACAACCCGCATACGAACAGTACAGAGGGTTACGCGCTTTATTGCTTACCCGTGTTTCAACGCCAGGACAGAGCCACGAGGCACAGGAAAGGGTTATACGCGAGAAGCTAATAGAGCCATTAGGGTTAATTCTGGACGAAGAGAGACATGTTATTCATGATACGTATACAGGCTTAGAATACAGGTATCGCGCAGCACTGGACGACATACTTCGTATGGCAGAACGCCAGGAGTTTGATTTACTCTGCTTAGATGTCCTAGATCGTGGGTTAGGACGTAAAGGAGTGAGCCGCGAAATCTTCAGAGGTCAGTTACGAGAGCTAGGGATTCATATCCTTACTACAGAGCCTAGCGACCATTCAGACGACGATAGCTTAGAAGGTCAGTTAATGCGCCTCCTGAAAGGTTACAAGGCAGAGGAAGAAGTAAACGACTTTGTACGAAGATCGAAAAACGCGATCAGACACAAAGCATTAGGTGATTCAGAGAAAAAAGTACCCCCTAAAGTAGTTGGTAATGGTATTCGTACATATGGATACAAATTTACCTGTGACTCCAGGGGGAAGAGAGAATCACTTGAGCCAAATTACGATGTGGTATGGGTAGACAGCAAGGGGGTTGAATGGACAGAGGTACGGGTTGTAGTCTTCATATTCAGATGTGCTAAACGCCGTATCGGTATACGGCAAATTTGTAAAAGATTGAATCACATCGGGATACCTGCACCATCTATTAGCATAGGCAGAAAGTATAAATCAAGAGGCGTACAGGCTGAAAAAGTTGTATGGCAAATACCCGTAGTGAGCAAGATGTTAAGGAATCCAACCTACATAGGGAAAATGGTGGTAAATGGGCACCATACCTCCAGAGTCCCTGGTAAGAAATCACCGCAACGTATCAAGACCCCGCCAGAGGAACATATCATAGTACCCGTTCCTGCTATAGTTAGTGAAGAGATACAGGAGGAAATAATGAGGAACTTACAACGCAATCAGAGATTTTCGACTCGTAATAATAAGCAAGGGGAGCTAACGTTATTGCGTGCTGGTTTCGCCAAATGCGGAAATTGTGGTAGAAATGTATCGGCAAGAATAGCGAGGCAGGGTAGTAAATACGAATATATCTACTACCGATGTACAGCACATATGAACGGTGCTTCGCGCAAATGCATAGGTTGCTCTGCTATGAATGCCAAAACGGTTGACGATGCAGCGTGGCAAAAAGCTGTTGAAATCATACGCGATCCTTCCATTGTAGACGCAGCAATAGCAGAGAGGAGATCAAAAGACCCAACTGCAAGCAGAAGAAAGCAGATTAACAAGGAGATTGCAAGCCTTGAAGCCGAGCGCAAAGATTTACAAGCCGATCTTTTAAGGATGATTAGAGAACGTTCGTTGGATCGTAATACAGAAGGTGTACTTACAAATCGTCTAAAAGAGATAGAAAAACTGGTAAATCAACTCAATAGTGAACTTTTAGACGATGAAAAAATACATCAACAATGGGATGCGGTACAAAGAAAACTAGAAAAGATGCATCAAAGATGCGCAGTTATGCGCGAGAAATTAAACGATCCTGCGTATGAACCTGATTACAAGACAAAGCGGGATCTTATAGAATTTTTCGGCATAACCGCTACAATTTGGGAGACGGGACACAAACCCAGATTCAAGATACAGTTTAATCCGCCTGAGATAGTATCATCACGTCGGTGGACTTGATAATAGC
>WNGK01000562.1_pt1 | contig 38816 bp, 31 predicted proteins | sample 5400601 | NCBI WGS metagenome assembly WNGK01 (sample SAMN13153376, study PRJNA577476) | soil metagenome | isolation source: 60 cm soil or saprolite under Garry oak tree replicate 1 | place: USA:California | collected 2016-06-15 | reverse complement strand
TGGATCTCGCCAGCAAACAGATACCCCCACTGGTCACCCAGATGGCCGATGGGGAGAACGGCGGGGTGATGATGAACGAATTCCCAGCCAGGTACTTCGAGGTGATCCGCGCGTGCTCCGGCTCTCTTACACCGATCATGAACGTCACCGAATACCTCGAGCGGCTCCAGTCTGTGGGGGTCCATGCAAACGACCTCCCGGTGATCCAACCTCTGTTCCAATCACGGATCTGGAAGCGCATGGTCCCAGGCGAGGGACCGGAGCGGCTGGCTGAGGTGATCAAACAGCTGCGGGCCGAGGACGGGCGCTTCCACATGGAAGGGGGCAGCTGGACCAACACCATCTCCTGGGTCCAGGGCTACGACACGCTGCTCGTGCCTATGGAGAGGGCCAGCTCCCTGTTTCACGAGTGGATCACAGCCTCGGGTATCCGGCGGGATGATCCCCGGTATCGCAACGCGCTGTTCCACCTGCTGACCGCGGAGACCAGTTGCTACCGCTACTGGGGTGCGGGAATCTGGACTGACTACGGCACCGAGCTCTGCCGGCGCGTCAGTGATATCGTAGCCGACGACCAGTAGCCACCAGAGGAGCCACAGCGATGGCCAACGTGTCCTTTGCCCTGGTTCTCAACGTGCACCAGCCCTGTGCTGGCTCCGTGGTCTATCTGTTCGAGCATAATGAGAGAAAAGGACGAACTGAAGGCCTCTGAGCGCTGAGTGAGTAGGCAGGGGAGAATCTGCAATGCAGCCATGAAGAGCGTGTTTGGGAACGTAGAGACACGAGAGCCAGCGCAGGGAGGAGATTTTGAGGCGAGAGAACAGAAATTATATTAATAATATAAATATGAATGAATAATCGAACAAAACCGCAACGGGCATCGACTTCGCTCTCAGCAGTGTTGATCCACTTTATCGCTTCTCACGGGAAGCTCTCTCAAAGACTCCTTGCACTCGAGCAATGGCTTGGTCGTATTCCTCCTCTCATAACCGCACAGCGACATCCATGTTCCACAGAATCCTAACCTGGTTTTCCTCCCCCCGCAGAATCGTCGAATGTGTTACTCCGGGTCATTGAAAACGAGGACCACTTCGTTAAGTAGCAGAGGATTCTGATCTCTCACCTAAGACAGCACGGCTTGTTATTCCCACTACTCGTCACTGCTAATAGGCGAATTTTAGAACAGATAACCCAAGTAGCGAGTACAGGGGAAAGAGCGACCAAATGGCATATAATAGAAGATATATCATCATGAGAGGACAGACGGTTAGCATCGTTCGCTTCCTGAAGGAGGAACACACCCATGAAAAAAAGTACGAACAAAATCCTCACGACGCACACCGGAAGTTTACCCAGACCAGAAGATTTGCAACACATGTTAGAAGCACAGGATCGAGGTGAGCAGATTGATCGCGTTGCCTTCGAGGCACGAGTACGAGAGGCGGTCAAGGAGGTTGTCCAAAGGCAAGCGAGCTGTGGCATCGACGTTGTCAATGATGGAGAGATGAGCAAAATTAGCTACAGCACCTACGTCAAAGACCGGCTCACGGGCTTTGATGACCGAACTGCTCTGTCACCATCACTGCGACTGGACATTCCCGAGTTTCCTGGTTTCGCGAAACGGGTTGGAGCATTGCTGCTCGATTATGCCAGACCGGCCTGCACCGGTCCGATTAGCTACCGGGGCAAGGCTGATGTCGAGAGAGATATTGCCAATCTCAAAACTGCCGTTGCAGGGGCAAATGTCACCGAAGTGTTTATGACGGCGGCCTCGCCAGGCGTTATCTCGCTCTTCCTCGCTAACCAGTACTATCCGACGCACGAAGCCTACCTCTACGCGCTGGCAGACGCCATGAAGGAAGAATATCACGCGATCTCCCAGGCGGGTTTCCTTTTGCAACTGGATTGTCCTGATTTAGCAGTTGGCATGTCAGGCGCTGACGAAGCGAATGTGCCCTTTCTCCACCTGCACCTTCAGGCACTCAACCATGCGGTCAGAGATATCCCGCCTGGTCGTCTGCGGCTCCATCTCTGTTGGGGGAACTACGAAGGTCCGCATCACCGCGATGTTCCCCTCCAGAAGATCATAGGGGAGGTGCTGGAGGCACGTCCCGTTGCAGTCTCCTTTGAAGGGGCCAATCCGCGCCATGAGCATGAGTGGAAGGTATTTGAGGAGATCAGGTTGCCGGAAGGCAAGGTCATCATTCCAGGCGTGCTCGATTCCACCACCAATTTTATCGAGCACCCTGAACTGGTCGCTCAACGCCTGGAACGCTATGCTTCCGTAGTTGGGCGCGAAAATGTCATCGCCGGAACCGACTGCGGCTTTGCAACCTTCGCAGGCTTGCTGACAGTTGATCCCGACATCACCTGGGCCAAGCTGGCTTCGATGGTCGAAGGAGCGCGGACCGCAACGGATCGATTGTGGTAGCTCAATGATGGGGCAGCTTCGGGTGGATGAAAAGTTTGTTGGTCAGCAAATGGTTGTGGATAAGCCCTCTTTGCTTTCCCTTACCAACACGTATTTCATACACCCTCTTTACTGAGAGAAAAGGAATAGGAAAAAGAAATTCCCAAGACCCGAGAGGAGTCTTGGGAATGATCGCGGAACCGACCGGAACCGACGGGCTACGGCTTCTCTCTCACCAGTGTTAATCCACTTTCTCGCCCCGTACGGCAAGCTCTATCAAAGACTCCTCGCACTTGAGCAGATGTCTGGTAGTATTCCCTCTCTCCTCACTACACAAGAGCGTCCAGGCCCAAAGCTGTGAATGCTATCATCGGAGTGAGCCACTCGCTGATGACAAAAAATTGACGGACACCCAAACAAAGAGCTTGCGCTTGTACTTCAGCTTGCTTATGGTGTATACTTTCTAAGAACACTGATGTATGTCATTTATCTAGGGCAGTAGTGTAGGTAGTTTTCTCCCTAAAGCACATGCCGTATGGATTTGGCACGTCACTTTATAGGCGATGTGGCACCATATGATATAGGATGTACCATGATTTGCGCGATATGCGGCGGTACAGGGGGAGCCAGACTCGCACGTGGCATCAGCAATGTCTATGATCCGGCGAAGATCACGTATATTTGTAACGTCGGAGACAATATTCGCCTGTTCGGTCTGACCATCTGCCCCGACATTGATACAGTCATCTACTACCTGTCCGGTATTGCTGACTACGACAGAGGATGGGGGCTGCATGCTGAAAGCTTCAATTTCCTCGAGCGCTCGCATCTTTTTTTTCCAGATGTTTGGTTCGGCCTGGGCGACAAAGACATGGCCACCCATATATGGCGCTCCGATCTCCTTAGTAGCGGGTGGAGCTTGATGGAGATTACCATTCGGGAGACAGACCTGTTTGGCGTTCATTCTCGCGTCATACCTGCAACCGACACCTGGGTAGAAACACACGTTGAATTGGCTTCCCATACTAAACTCCATTATGAAGAGTACTTTATACGATGGAGTTGCGAGCCGCATGTCAGTCAAGTTCGCTATGAAGGAATAGAAGACGCCAAGCCAGGCCCAGGAGTGCTTGAGGCTATCGCGTCCGCAAGTACTGTCGTCGTCGCGCCAAGCAATCCCATAGCCAGTATTTTCCCCATCGTTTCAGTACCCGGTGTCCGGGAAGCACTGATAAGGAACAGGGAGAAAGTGTGGGCCATCTCACCGGTCATCGATGCGCTTGAGTTGCCTGTCGGTGAGAGGGTACGTGCCCGTAGTCGCGAAAGGCTTCTGGGCTCGCTTGGACTTCCTCATAGCCCTGTGTCTGTGGCTAGATTATATCGCGAATTTTGTTCTCACTTTGTACTCGATGAGCGGGACTTCGCGTACACCCCACAGCTTGAGGAGATGGGATACAGCGTTCATCTGCTGAAGACGGACGCACTCACCCTCGAACGGCAAATGGAGCTTGCCCACGATCTCCTGCAATTGACAGAGGACTTCAACAATGTAGGCACTGGACCGCATTCAAGAAGACACACCACAAGGGGGTGATCTCGTTGCCCGAGTTCTTGTCCGCGCTAGAGAGCGTCATGCTCCAACGGCGCGATGCGCATCCCAATGAACCGTTCCTAAAGTGGAAAGATGACGAGATAATGTGGAGGGATTTTGTAGATCATATCTACGCAGTCGCCGCAGGTTTTTGGGAGTCAGGAATACGTACCGGTGGTAGAGTCGCGTTAATGATGGGTAACTGCCCAGAGTTTTTGTACGCATACTATGCCCTGGTCTTCATGGGTGTAGGAGCAGTACCATTAAATATAGCGCAGCGAGGCGAGGCTCTCGCTTACATCCTCAACGACTCAGGTGCATCTGCCATCGTCATAGACGACGTGTTGGTGGAGCATTTCGTTGCCATCAAGGATCATGTCCCCAATGTGCGCCTGGTGATTGTTCGGGGGATTGCACCTCCCATAGAAGGCAGCGCCATTGCGATTGAGGAATGGCTCAAAGCCGGTGGGGGTCGGCCTCCCATCGACCCGCTTGCTAAAACCCGTGCGGATAGCATCCTCTACACATCCGGGACCACCGGTCCCCCAAAAGGTGTTGTCAACAGGGGTATTAACCCGACCAATATTGTGAAGCTGTGGGAGCCAACGGGTGTACGTCCCGGCGAAACCGTCTATACTTCCCTGCCGCTCTTCCACGGAAACGCTCTGGGTGTTACGGCGCTGGGAGCGATCATGCTCGACTACAAACTGGCTTTAGGCGAGCGCTTCTCAGCTTCCAGACACTGGGACGAGTGCCGGAAGTACAATGCTGTGGAGTTCAACACCCTTGGTGCGATGATCCCCATCTTGCTGAAGCAACCGGAGGGGCAGGACGACGCTGACAATCCTGTGCGGGTGGTGCTTTCTGCAGGCTGTCCTGCACACGCCTGGCGGTCCTTTGAAGAGCGTTTCAGCCTCCGACTCGTCGAGTGGTTTGGCATGGTCGATTCACCTGGTTTCTTGATGAACACCAGCGGCAAGGTGGGTTCCATGGGGAGGCCCTTGTCAGGGTTTGAGTTTAAGGTTGTTGACGACAATGACCGTGATCTCCCGCCGGGGAAGGTCGGTGAGCTAGTCTTCCGCTCGCCTGATGGTAGAGCTGTTGCCTTTTACTATGGCAAGGAAGATGCCACGACTGCAGCGTGGCAAAACGACTGGTTCCACTCAGGCGATCTGGCCTGGGTAGACAAGGAGGGCGATTTCTTCTACGCGGGTCGGAAGAAAGCATCGATGAGGCGCAGGGGTGAGAACATTTCGGCATGGGAGATTGAGTCAGTGGTTAACCAGCACCCGGCGGTGCTGGAGTCCGCCGCGCACGCCGTTCCATCGGAACTCTCTGAGGACGAGATCAAGCTGGTTGTCGTGCTCAAGCCAGAGCAGACGGCGACACCCGAGGAGATACTCGATTTCTGCCGGGGGAAGATGGCCTATTACGCCATCCCCAGGTATGTCGAGTTTAGAGACTCGCTGCCCAAGACTGGCACACACCGTATCGAGTATAGCATCTTGAAGCAGGAGGGGATTACCCCACTGACATGGGACCGCGAGGCGGCCGGGTATGCCGTCTCTAGAGATCGGTGACGATCAAGTGAGGGAAAACTATGCAAAAGGTCAGGGTAGTAGGAGCCGGGATGACCAGATTCGGCAAGTTTATGAATCGAGGGTTACGCGATCTTGCCGAGGAAGCCGTCAGCAACACCGTAGAGGACGCTGGTATTGACATCAAGGAGATACAGACTGCCTATGTCGCCAACTCGGTGGCTGGTTTGATCACTGGCCAGGAAACGATACGCGGCCAGGTTGTCTTGCGTCACACAGGGCTGATGGGTATTCCTATCGTCAATGTCGAAAATGCCTGCGCAAGTGCTTCGACGGCTTTTCACCTGGGTTGGATGTCCGTTGCATCTGGCATGTATGACTGTGTGCTGGCACTTGGAGTGGAAAAACTTTCTGACCCAGACAGAGCGAAATCTCTGCGGGCGTTCAACTCTGCTGTAGATGTTTCTGAGCTGGCCGAAATAGAAAAGCGACTTGGAAGGAGCGGTGAGGGGGCTGCTACTAATAGAAGCCTGTTCATGGACCTCTACGTCTCGATGCTCAGCTCAGGTAAGCCTGCCGGCCAGTCGGTTGGGGGCGTGACACCTGACCAGATGGCACTGGTTTCCGTCAAGAATCATTACCACGGAAGTCTGAATCCCTATGCCCAGTATAGGGAAGAAGTAACACTCGAACAGGTTCTGCAAAGTAAGTCCGTAGTAGGCCCGCTGACAGTCCTCATGTGTTCCCCCTTAGGAGATGGCGCAGCAGCAGCACTCCTCGTGAGCGAGGAGTTTGCCCGCAATAAAGGTCTCAAGGGTCCACGAGTGGATGCCTCTGTGCTGGTCTCAGGGAGAGGTGACGACCGCTCTATGGAACCTTCTACTAGGCGAGCGGCAACGAAAGCATATGAAATGGCGGGGATAGGTCCCGAGGATGTTGGTCTTGCCGAGGTCCATGATGGAGTTGCCCCGGCGGAGATTAGTATTTACGAAGACCTGAGATTCTGTGCTCGTGGTGACGGGCCGAAGCTGATCGAGGACCGCGTGACATGGTTAGGAGGAAAACTCCCAGTCAATACGTCCGGCGGACTGCTCTCTCGGGGACATCCAATTGGAGCTACGGGGCTGGGCCAGATTGTGGAGATTGTTTGGCAACTTCAAGGAAAAGGAGGTAAAAGACAAGTAGAGAACTGCAAGGTTGGCCTGACGCAAAACGGCGGTGGGCACATCGGTTTTGATGCAGCAGCCATGGCAGTGCACATCTTCTCTGTGTAATTTGTCTTCGTAGGGATATGTCCTCGTAGTGATTTGTCGTTGTAGAGCGACGAAAGATCGCACTGTGAGAGTTTGTTGACAATCAATGGAGGAAGCCCAATGGAATTCAAGGAAGTAGTCGGTAACCGCAGGTCCATTCGTTATTTTCTACCCTGGAGACCAGTCGAAAAAGAGAAGATTATGATCATGCTGGAAGCGGCGCGGCGTGCCTCGCGAGCAGTCAATGCCCCATTCTATAGGATTGTGGTCATGGAGCGTGATGAGCTGACTCCCGAGCAAAGGGAGGGTCTGCGCACCCCGACAACCACTACCGATCTCGAACTTGCCCCGTTGTTCATGTTCTGGTTTATCGATCCGACAGCCCCCAATCGTGGGCCAAGGACACTCAAGCAACTGATCGATGTGGGCGCCCTCAACGCCAGTCATGGCTGGTCACATGCCTACGTCGATGAAGTGGTCTTCCCGCTTGTCCTGCAACCGCTGATGAAGAATGACTTGGTAGCTGCGATGCTCGCGGCATGTGAGGCAGGCTTTGCAATGACCCAGGCCATGCTGGCAGCAGTCGACGAGGGGCTTGGTGTCTGCCTGCACGCATTTAAACCAGAAGGGGTCAAGGATGTTATCAAGGCGCCTGACTACCTGATCCCGATCTGGGTCTTAGAGGTGGGTTACCCGGCGGAGGACCCGCTCACTGGCGGGCAGCGTCCCAGGGAGCCGCTTGCGGAGACATGCTTCTGGGGTTCCTTCGATAATCCCATCGAGAGCGACCCGAAGGTAGTTGAATACCTGCGGGAAAAGAAGATGATTCAAGCCGAAGCTCCGGCTCCCTGGCGCATGCAGGAAGTCGCGGCCCTTTCGCGCATGTTTGGACTACCTGAGTAAGCGGCGAGTAGGCCCTGGTGTTGAGCAGAGATGAATATAGAAACAGTAGAGCAGCTTGCTGAATATAGGACTGTGCAAAAATGGCTGAAAGGTGTTCACCATCAATCCCCGGCGAGCACCACGACCGACGCGGACCGTCTCAGTACGCTGCTGAAGTTCTGCCATCTGGCAGAGAAAGACCCTGATGTGATCATCGAGGAATGCTTCAGAGCGCCGAAAGAGGGAGATGTGTGGAAGCGCATCAAATTCAAAACCCGGCGCACTTACTCAGCTCTGATCGATCAGGCTGAAGAGCAGCTATTCGGCGGCGGTTCCGCAGGCAGGCAGCGAGGAAGCATTATCAGGAGCTTTTTCATTCATAATGGAGTGTCCATGCAGGCCGAGCCCCTGCGCTAGCCTATCTTTGTTCATGCGCCTGTGGCAAGTGGCCAGGCACAGGTTCACGTGTACATGAATGAGCATATGTCAATTCTAAACACATGAGGAGGTGTGTTGTTATGGCTATTGCGAGGCCGCAAATCTCAGCGGATGCCCAACAGCAGTTGCGCCGATTTTTCGAAGAGACGCCCCCAGTTTCCAGGCTTCTCACGACGTTGCGCAGCCGCAGAGTAGCATTGGGCTATAAGATTGAAACCGGAGAAGAGGAGGCGCATCCAGTCACCGGACGAGTAATGAAGCAAGAGCGTGGGCCGCTTGCCTTTGCCTCTGCCGAACCTGTCATGCCGCTTTCGGAGACGGAGCAGGCGATCCTCTGCTGGGCCGGTATCGGACCCAACGGCATGGTCAACTGGGACATCGCTATTCACGGCGGGTTCCACGAACTCGCCTGGTTATCTGGACGAACGGCAGCCAGTCCAGGCAATTCCTTCGCGACGGACCTCATAGTGATCAACGATAATGGTGTGTCCCTATACAATCCAGGCAAGGAACGCGAGAAGCGCGTGGAGATTGAGGGGCCAGAGGATTATTGGAAGGTGATAAATTGGTTCGAGACGGGGACCCAGAAGATATCAGACTCCCGACCTGACATCGACTGGTCTGTCAGAGCACCAGGAGCACCACATGCTTCCCTCTTTGGCCCATACCAGTACAACGTCAATAGGCCAGGTACTGCCTGGTTGATACCGATTACTGATATGGGCTGGCTCTATTTTAGCGTCCTGCTCAACCTGTTCGATGTCTGGCACCTGTTCCCGCTTGACGATGCCACGCAGCAGCCTGCCGGTGTTGGCCAGTGGGTCCGCGAGGGTCAACTAGAGATGCCTGTACCTATTAGCTCGCTGGAGAGATTCCTCTTCCAGGTTGAGACCTATCCTGCTGGCTCGATGGTCCAGAATATCCGCCTGACAGCAGAGTCGATGGGCCTGGGTGCATGGATATTCTGCGGGTTCTTTGACGACATCCTCATGGGTGCCTACCCCGATATTGCCAAGGGCTTCGGCTTTAAGTGTGAGCCACTCAACCCGAAGGCACCTGCAGCTATGGGGGCACTCAAGATATTCGGACTTGAGGGCGTCAAGGAAGGAACCTATGTCCCTTCACCGCGCTACAAGAACGGTGCTGAGGTCATGAAGCAGATGTTAGAGGAGAAGTACGGGCATGGGGCAACCATGGCGAACGACGACTCCAACTGGGTCCTCACTCACGGTGGCCCCTTCAAACCGGAGGTCATACGCGAGATCGTCAAGGACCCTGCTGTACATGTCTCGGACTGGGCGGTCGAGGCAACCATCGCCTACGTCGACTACTGCGTTGACCGGTACGGGCAGTGTCCAGTCTATAACAACTCCCTGGAGTGCAACTTCGGAGTGGTTGTCCACCACCTGGATCCCGCTTTCTATGAAAAGTACTACAGTGATAGCGGCATCACGGAGCAGACCAGAGAGCACATGAAAAATTGGCATTAGCCAGGCTGGTCTATACGACCCGTTCGCCTTTTTTGCGTACTTTCCGTAACTGGCGGCACAAGGCCCATGAGTAGAGCATATTTACTCATGGGCCTCAATTGGAATCGTCTATCGGGTGGGTAGGGATGTAACCCGGTTTGCTGAACGCCCCTTGCTTTATCCTCTTGCGAGGTGAGGAGTTTGATCTCTTTCACTCTGCTACGCGCAAAACGATTTTTCCTCGCGTCCGGTGCGTCTCGCTCAATTCATGGGCTTTACGCGCATCAGCAAGCGGTAGCACTGTATCAACCGTGATATGCACTTTCCCTGCGTCAATCAGTAGAGCAATCTGGCCTAGGTGTGCAGCATTGGGTTGCACAAGCATTCCTTGCACGTTGACGCCTGCCGCAGTCTGTTCTGCGGAGCGTCGGCCAAATACAATCGATACTAGCGTTCCACCCTGCTTTATCACACGCAACGAACGTTCACGTGCTTCTCCGCCCACTGTATCGAAGACAATATCCACATTGTGGACTGCGGTCTCTAATACTGTTGTCGTGTAGTCAATGGCTTGATCGACACCAATACGGTGCAGAAATTCGATATTGTGAGTAGAAGCTGTCCCTAAGACATACGCCCCTTGCGACTTGGCGAGTTGGACGGCAAGGTGACCGATTCCGCCTGCGGCACCCAGGATAAGGACCGTCTGCCCGGCAGTTAGATGTGCTTTCTCGAATAGTGCCTGCCATGCTGTGAGTCCTGCCAGGGGTACGGCGGCGGCGTGAATATGGTCAATAGTTGCAGGCTTGTGGGCTAGATGGGCAACTGGTGCAGCCACATATTCTGCATATGTAGCTCCTGCCTGTGGAAAGCGTATCATGCCGTAGACGGCATCGCCTTCGTGGAACTCGGTCACATCAGGGGCAAGAGCTTCGATAGCGCCTGATACGTCCCAGCCGAGAATCATAGGGAGCATGGCTCCGGGTCTGGCTGGTCCACTACGGGTTTTCCAGTCTGCCGGGTTGACACCAGCCGCGTGAACGCGTAGCAAGACCTCTCCTGCTGCTGCTTCCGGACGTGCAACATCCTCATATACCAGTACTTCTGGACCACCATAGGTATGGATCCGTACGGCCTTCATTGTAGCCTTCTTTTCGTCGCTCATGCCATCTCCCTTTCTCTGTTCGCTTCGATGCGTTTGATTGCTTGACGCCCACAAATTGCATGGCGGGTAGGCTCTACCCATGGAGTCGAAGTCGGTAAACACATTATACACCGCATGATGCCGACCGGTGTTCTGCCGACTTCAGCGGAAGGGGTACTATCTCGGCTTATTTGCTTGAGGGAGTGAAAAACCAGGAAGAAATGGCTACACACTGTTTCCCATGATGAAGCATTTCATCGTTAAATACCTGAGTTTGGCCGGAGGAGCCATGCGCCAGAGACGCACCATCAAGGATGAAAAAGAGTTATACTGGGATGTTCGAATGGAGTCTGGTCAGGTTGTCGAATCTGATCTACCATATTCAGAAGACGATGTTGTTGAGCCTATTCAGTTTCAGCCAGTCGGTGTTGGCAGTGAAAAGAACGCTTTTCCTCACCTATTTGTTGATTTACGTGTTTTATATTTGAAGGGTTAATATATATTAGATTCTATGAGATGGCCAGCGTGACAGGCAGACATGGAAGGCCACTTCTACTTTTCCAATGGAAGGATGCTTCATTTTGCAAAGAAAATAAGGAATACCTCCTTCCTGGCGCTCAAGGCCACAAAGCCTTCCCAGGCTCATGGAAAGAGTAAGTAAAACAAGCATATCGCGCCTTTTCCATCAGAGTTACTTGGTCAGGCGAAACCGTGGTAACATAAACATAGTAGAATGCACTGCCAACAATGCATTCTACTATAAATCGACGGAACCGACGGGCATCGACTACGCTGTCGCCAATTTTATACCTCTTCCTTGCCCCTTCCGGAAAACTGTATCAAAAGCTCCAATACCTTCTCGCTGAGGATGAAAAAATTCAGAGAAGCACTCCTCCTATTATACAACATCGCAGGCCAGGGCCAAGAAACCCGGCATATGGTATACCCGCTTCAGAATGGCCGACTGTCCTAAAACGTGTGCTTGCTAATAAAGAACCTCTCCGCAAAGTCGCAGATGACTATGGCGTTTCATATGAAACGATTCGGCGTGTTGTTCGTGCTGAGCGAATACAAGGTGTACGGTAAGAACCTTAATTGTATGTCAAGAAACCAACAGTGCCCCATCTTACACTCGCTCATTGGAATTTAGTAATGTAACGAGGGTTGCAAAGTACTCTTGTAGTAGTCGATGGGTGAAGATGTAGCCTCCACCTACTTTTCTCAGAAGAATCTGCTCAGCGGCGTAATCGAGAAAATGTGCATACTCCCAAGGTATAGACCCGGCACGCAAGAGGAACCACCGTAGAGCAAAGTGCTGGATAAATGCCATTCCACCATAGTGAAGTCCTGAGTATAGCCCGTATATTAACCCTAAATATAGCCCGAAGTCTAGCCCATTCACTAGACCAGAAGCTAATCCGTTAAATAGTCCAAAGCCTATCCCAAAGCCTGTTCCGCTAATCAGTCCAAAGCCTAATCCATTCACCATCCCGACGATCAGCCCATTGCGTATAGAATACCAAATGCCTTGATTAGGTCTGATACGTTGTTGCTCATCTAGCATTCTACTATCCCACCCACTGCCCACTCTAAGCACTAGAATGCTGATTAGTATGCTAATTAAACTGCTAAGTAGAGTACTAAGCAAAGTTTTGATGAGCCCATTTGATATCACGCTAATGCGTCCATTGAGCAGAGCAACAATTAATCCGTTGAGCAGTGCTCCTACCAGTCCAATTACTAACCCCCATTGTACGCGCCTTAATGACCAGACAACGATCTCTGTAGGCTGTATTTCAGCATTCGACTTACTATCCCCTATCGCGATTCCAAACCCGATAGCCAATCCACTTAGCAGCCCTACGATCAATCCACTTATTAGAACGTCAATCAATCCAACGGCTAGACCAACAACTAGGCCAACGATTAGTCTAACAATCAGCTCGTAGAGCCGTCGTGATCGAGTGCTTGCTAGCCAGCTGGGCTGAATGTGCTCGATATAAAACACTGTTTGGCTGTGTTGTATCAAATGTTGTGCTAGCCAAGCTAGCCAGTGTACAGTCTGCTCAGAGGAGTAACGGATTTCGGTACTTCGACGTTGGAGCATTCGCTGGACGTAGGCTGCAAACACTCGTCGCCGTAGCATTGTAATCGATTCCGCTGTTAAGAGGTTACTTATAGGCTGTTCACGATAAGCTTGTGTTAAAACAGTGAGCATTAGTGGTGTCTTGGCTAGTTCTCGCAGCATCAAATCATTGTGTAATGCGATACGCAACTCTGCTGACTGTCCAACTGCGCTAGCCAAGTAATGATCAATCTGTTGCGCCGTTAGCGGCTGCAGAACGACGGCGTTGTGTAGCAGTAAACGCTTTTTCTGGACAAAATAATCAGTGCTCCTACTGCATACCACAATAGATACCAAGCCATGTTCCTGTCGGTAAGCGTTGATGGTATCCACACATGCCTCACGATGCTCTGGTGCAACTTCATCCAGCCCATCGAGAAGAGGCAATATTTGATCATCATCTTCCCACAACTTACCGAGTTTGTGTGGTACTTGGTACTTAGTATTCAATTCTTCTACGAACCAGTCTGTCAAAGACTGCCTCTTCACAGCCCACGATGATAGATTAAATACCACTGGCATGGGGTAAGTGTCATCTTTTTGAGCACGATCTAAGAGATCACGTGCTAATTCCAATAGTAGTGTTGTCTTGCCAGCACCAGGTTCACCAAGTATCAGCAGTTCGCCATTAGCATCATCGTAGACCTGTATGATGCTGGTACCAGATGGAAGCGGGCGTGGTGGCTGATCTGGCTGTTGGAGGACAAGGTGCCAAGGATTGACAGTAACATCGGACTGCTCAAGTAATCCCGGTACGATAAAGGTGGCGTCATGGAGAGACTTCTCTAATACACCCTTTATCCAAAAGGCATGCACCCTATTTAGCAAGCGGTGGCGATTTTGAAGACTTAATTTAGGTGTAGATACGTAATTAGCAACTTCTACTGAGCGTACTCTCTGCCAAATAAACAGTCCCATAAAAACTAATGTAACTATGCCGAATAATGCACCTATAATTGGAAGGTAGGGTGTGGCTACCTTAGATAACACTAGTATCCCGATGGTAACTAAGATAACAACCAATAGAGAAAGTAGCCCCCCTATAATGAGGATTAACCTAATCGAGTTTGTTAAGAGTCCACTATTAGAACGGTGTGTTTTTTCACGACGTGCAAGAGATGGATCCAAAGGTAGTAATTGTTGAAAGATAGGAACTTCTTCGGATTTATCGATGGTGATTTCTGACCAATAGCGAATTAAAGCAAGTAATAAGGACCGTTTTTCTGTATCCTCAGTAATTGCTCCCGCTTCAGCCACGTTTTTGAGAAACTCTTGAACTTGATTGACGTCGAAATTGCCTATCCCCGAATTTTTGCGGAGCAGTTCTTTATGTTGCTTCTGAATTGCTTCAAATATTTGCTCCTCAGTTACTACCTGTTGAGTCATGTGGTATTCTCCCCAAAATCTGATCCGAGATGTGATCAAGTTCATTAACGGCTAATAGTAGTCGCTTGTCAATGCTACGTAGATGAAAACGACATTTACTGAGAAGCGCACGTGTGAGATAGTTTACCGTTCCTATTTCTGGTTCTTCCATACTTGCCTGAAAAGAGTTCTGCAATATAATTAGTTCTATGACCCATTTCGGACCTTGAATATTCCCATTATCAATACGAAAACGTTCGTCTTCTAAAAATTGCATTTCATCTGCCGCAAAATCTTTAATATCATCAATCGTTGGTATCACATGATACTCCCAACTAATTTTAATAACTTCAAAATCTTTTTGCGTTCTCAGTAACTGAAGCTGTATTGTTACCCAAAGTCCCTCTAATTGCAATTCTATTTGATGTAGTTTGTTATGCACACTTTTCAACTCACTCACCTTTCTCTGGCAAAGATGAAGTTCATTTAAAGCTTCTAAGAGATCTGGAAGAAGGTACATGGCGACTCCTTTGACAGAGCGAGTTCGTGCATTTTATTTTGTTTTATTATCTGGATTATCTTTCTCTAACTTTGCATTTTTTATTTGCCTACTATATGCTGTACCAAAGGATGAGCTTAAAACACAAGATGTTGTAGGCAGAGCTCAGTTGGTTGACAATAATCAAAAACTGCAAAGATAGAGATATTTCAATGCTACACGAATTAAATCAAATATCTTTTCTTCACAAAGGCTAAATAGTCCCCCCTTGCTTAGTTCATCCACATCTTTCAGGCTTTGCCGATGATCTCGAAGACAAGGCCAGATCAAGATATGCTTACAAAGCCTTCTCGTTGAGAGGCATTGGAGCTTAAAGCTGCACTAGCACAGGCGTTGCAGAAAAGCCATTTTAGCAGGTACATGGCAACTTAAGCTTACTTGCATCTATCGGCGCCAATCTAATTGGGTGACTTGTCCTTCAGCAATATCTGCCATTTGAACAGTACGTATTGGTAATCGGCTCGCTGTGGGACATGTAAGATTGTATACTCCTGGTGCTCGCAGTGCCTTTGCTACATAGATAGTATGTCCGTTATAAGTCCGAGTAACAACAGGTACTTCCATTTCTATTGTTTGCGTCCAATAATTTATAACTATAATTTGCTTATTAAGCATTTGTTCTATAGTAACAATAATTATTGCTCCCGTGCCTGATTTGTACTGCAAATCGTTTTCGACTTCTTTTTGGAACGTGGCTAATGCAGCCTTGTCTTTATCAATAAAGGAAGCTAAAGGGGGATTGGGAATGGAAGGAAGTGATGTTTGAGATGCTTTTCTGAAAGCAACAACGATTTGAATAAAAGCAAATAAGACACCAAGCACAATAAAAATAGCAGAAAATATAGAAGCCGAGCCTACAGAAGGATTAGGGGCAATTAGGACATTTAGTATGTAAATTACTCCAAGTCCCAAAATAAGGAGAATTACAATAATGAAAAAAGATAGACGAACTAAATCTCCTAGAGAAATCTGTTTATCTTGCCATCTTTGAGGTTGCATTTGAATTACAAAACCTCCTTTATTCTCATTAGAGAACGAGTATAATGAGTTTCATAAGTTGGAAAAATTCTATTCTGACTTCCTGTTTCTATTTTCGCATTTATCGAAATACTGAATTTCCATTTTATGCAACATTAACTGATAAAGTCAATATATAGTTGTTAAGCAGCAAAACGCATGTCATGCTTTATGGCTATATGGCATCGTTCAAATTAAGCGTATTTTACTTGATAGTTTGAACAATCCAAACAGCCAAAAATAAACTCTAAGAGGGCTTCCTGAGCGGCTTCAGACTGTTCAAATTGTCAGGTTAATTTGAACCTTGCCTTAACATGATAAACCGAGTTTCGTCTGCTATGGTGATCGGTTGGTCTATCTACTCGCGCTACATATAGTAACTTCTCAGAACCACGAAGTGACATCACTGTTCGGATTTATAATACTATGTACCTTCCATTCTGTCAATCTTCTATATCTTAACCCACATTCCGCAGTTTCGGATAACGCTTATCCGATTATTATCTGTTACATCTTTTGTCACTTTGTAGGAGAAGTGAGGAAAAGCAAAAATGAATTAGTACTTCGCTAAAATAGCCACAGAGGTTGGGCAATGCAGGTACACCATGCATAACATCATCGTTCCACTGGCGCATCACGATTTTCCGAAAAAGTTCGTACCCAACTCCGGAATGTGGGTCTTAATGAAAATATTTTTGAAATATGCCCTATACTTATTCTGCTCAATAAGTAAAGAAGGAGGATATCCTTTCCAAGAAGTTATTGAAAGAAGATGGCTGCAACCAAACACAAATAATAAGCACGCAGTTCACTGGCAAAATCATACCGAGAAAGTTTTCAGTAGGGTACTGCGAAGTAAGCTAAATGCAACTTGTTCCCAATAATAAAGAATTTAGTGTATTTTAATACACTAAATTCTGCTAATAATCTATAGGAACCGACGGGCTTCGAGTACTCTGTCGCCAATTTTATACCTCTTCCTTGAGCCGTCAGGAAAACTGTATCAAAAGCTTCAATACCTTCTCACTGAAGATGAAAAAGCTCAGAGAAGCACTCCTTCTATTATACGACATCAGAGGCCGGGGCCGAGAAACCCGGCATATGGTATCCCCTCTTCAGAATGGCCGACTGTTTACAATCGTGTGCTTGAGAAGAAGGAACCACTTCGGAAAGTTGCAGATGAGTACGGTGTCTCACATGAGACGATACGTCGTGTGATTCATGCTGTTTGGCGGCGCTAAGAGGCATGTTTTAGAGTAGATGACTCAAGTAGGCGGGACAAGTAACGGTATGTCTGTCACTTTCCCTTTTTACTTTCGTTCTAGATGGACGTTATTAATAAAGTAGACCTTGGGCTATTGAAGATTTTTAATCTTGTCAGAGTAGTATTTCGTGATATCAACGCAGAAGTGCATAAGGTGCAGTTTATCTATATACTGGCCGGTATAGATAAACTTACTTGTGGTAGCATGAAGTGTCTTTGTGCAGAGAGAGGTGTCTAAGGGCATGCAGCTTTGATTTTGAGACTATGGTAGGGATTGCTCATCTCTTAGCTGCTAGAACCATTTACAGAGGCGGTCCAAGGAGTTTGTAAGCACTGTTATCCTGCTCAATATACTTGAGAATGTTTTAAAAGGGAGGACTTCCAATGAGTTTTACTCCTGATCAATCGATGAAGATAGATGCAGATGGGTGGGATGTAATTGCGAAGCAGTATGCCGAGTGGGTTGAGGGAAATATTGGAGTACAAGGGCGAGCATTTACTACGATCGTGAGGGATAATGTCCTGGCCACTCTAGGGGATGTTCAAGGCAAAGATCTTCTAGATCTCGGTTGTGGTGAGGGATATCTTGCACGAGAGATGATACATCGAGGAGCACATGTCTGGGGTATAGATGCTGCCCCGACGATGATCGAGATAGCTAAGTCAAAGGATCCTCTCGGTAGCATAAAGTACATTGTGGGGGATATTACAAAGGACCTGCCGTATGAAAATGACAATTTCGACCTTGTTGTCTGTAACATGGTATTGATGGATTTAGAGGACATAGCATTCACAGTGAAAGAGGTTGCACGAGTTCTTAAACCAAGGGGTCGATTTATTTTCTCTGTAGTCCATCCGTGCTTTTTCGATGCGCTGGGTGATTGGACAGATATTGGCTCTCCTCATCCTGCACTTCATTTTAAAGAGCGTTATACAGAACAAGTTAGGTACTTGAAACGGTTAGTAGGGCTTCCTTCAGAGGGTAAGGTAGCTCATTACAACCGCCCCATCCAAGATTATGTAAGGCCATTGATCAAAAATAGTCTTTGTATTTCGGATTTTATAGAAACAAGCTTCTCTCGCGAGTACTTGGAGGCCATTGGGTTTTTTGAGGAATTTTTGCGTTATCACCTGACTGCTAACAATCTTATCATAGGAGCAGCTAAGTTACCGGTGCACTACCTTGATTTGCCACGTTAGACCAAACCCTTAAAACTTTAAGGACTAGCTGATCTTTAGCCCACAAACCAAGGCTGGATCTAGATATGCGCCCTTGAGAGGGTTTTGAGTTGTTACCCCTAAACAAGGTGATTTGGTAATTCGCCTCAGTTAACGTTATAATTATTCGAATAAGTTAAAATTCTTGTATGAAGAATAGCTATGCAGACATTCATAATGCCCGAAAGTAATAGCATTTTTTGTGTCGACGAAGAGGCCTTTTTCATAAGAGCTTGTAATTAATGAGAGGATAGACATAAGCGGCCCTGAAGTCTCCTGAAAATGATCACTGAAAACGAGTAGACACTCGCTGAAGTAATCCCTTGGATCTATCAGCATATAAATTGTGGAGGTTTTGCATGATCAATCCTCTTTGGGATGCGGTTGAGGCTTTAGTATCAGCTATAAATGTCAGAAATCGAACTCCAGGTCATAGTGTAGATGTCGCTTATTATGCTGTAGAGATAGCTAAGGCAATAGGTATCGTTGGACAAGCCCTAGAAGAAATCAGGTTAGCTGCATTGCTTCATGATATCGGACAAATTATCTTCCCTGATAGTCTCATACAAAAGCAAGGAGAACCACTTAATGAGGAAGAGCGAAAGTGGATATACGCACATACATACAAAGGTTTAGAATTTATAAGCAACTGGCCCTCTCTTAAGTTTGCTGCTCCCTTTATACTTTATCATCAAGAATGGATAGATGGTAGTGGCTATCCATACGGTATTAGTGGTGAAGCTATCCCTAAGGAAGTACAAATAGTATCAATCGCAGACGTTTACGAAGCATGTCGTAAGCCAAGACCTTCGCGCAATCGCCCAGGGCTATCACATGTTGAAACGATAGAAGAAATGAAAACAATGCGAGGCAAACGCTGGAGTACTGACCTTTTCGATTTATTCGTCAGTGTTTCTAAGAATTGGGAGTGACTCAACTGGGCAGTTAATTTTCTTGCTTGTTTGGAAGTCATTTCTATCTAAGAAAAGCGATGATCATAAGGGCGGAGTATGCGACAAGTAGATATGCCTCATGAACCGAGGCAGAAAAGCAAACGAGCTAACTGGGTACGCATAATTATTATTATCGTTGGCTTGCTTTTGATCGCCTCCAGTGTGGCATTGAATATTTTGAATCGCCTCCAAGGATCTATAGCCCTTACAGTGCTTGCTCTTGTTGTTGCTTTACTCCAATGGCTGTTTCCTGTCTCATTCAACTCGTCTCACCACCCAGAAATCTCTAGCTCATCTCAATCTCTTCAGCCGCCTCCTATGACTCAGGCACAAAAATTTTCTGCCACTCCTCTTCAGATGGATCTGGAACCACAACATGACATAGGAAGGAAGACCAATACTACTACCCGTTCGCCAAGAACTCTCTGGAATGTTCCTTTCCGGCGTAATCCTTTCTTCACGGGGCGAGAAGAACTCTTGGCACTCCTCCACAGGAGTCTCGTTGATAGAAGAACTGCTGCCTTGACGCAACCCCAAGTTATCAGTGGCTTAGGTGGAATTGGCAAAACGCAGGTTGCTGTAGAGTATGCCTATCGCTACCGTGACGAATACCGTTTTGTTCTTTGGGTGAGAGCAGCTGCCCACGAGACGATCATCTCCGACTTCGTGGCACTTGCCCATCTGCTACACCTACCAGAGAAAGATGACCAAGATCAAAATCTTGTTGTTGCTGCCCTTAAACGATGGTTCACGCAGCATAAAGGGTGGCTACTCATTTTAGACAATGCAGATGACCTCGTTCAGGTGTACGATTTCCTCCCGATTAACGGCTTGGGACATGTCTTGTTGACGACACGTTCACACGCAGTTGGATCACTTGGTCATCTAATTGAAGTAGACAAGATGACTACAGAAGAGGGAGTTCTTTTGCTTCTTCGACGTGCTAAACTACTTGAGAGTGAAGTATCACTTGATCAGGCTACAAAGGAAGACCAGATTCAGGCCGAAGCGATTGTCCTAGAAATGGATGGTTTGCCTCTTGCTCTCGATCAAGCAGGAGCCTATATTGAGGAGATGCGTTGTAGTCTATCGAGCTACTTCGATCTCTACCATATACATCGCAAGGATCTCCTACAAAGGCGAGGTAAGTTCTCTACTGATCATCCCGAATCTGTTACCACTACTTGGTCGCTATCCTTCCAAAGAGTGGAACAGATCAATCCTGCCGCATCTGATCTCCTACGGCTCTGCGCATTTCTCGATCCCGATGCTATTCCCGAAGAGATCATTACAGAGGGCGTACTCGAACCCAGTTCATTCCTGAGTTTATTAGCAGCTGATCCATTGAAATTGAACGAAGCTATAGAAGTACTCTTACACTTTTCGCTCATTCGGCGCAATCCTAACACAACAATGCTGACTGTTCATCGTCTCGTACAAGCGGTGATAAAAGAGGTCATGAACGATGAGACGCAGTGTCAGTGGGCAGAGCGAACGGTGCGCATCGTTAACCGCATTTTTCCTGATGTGGTGTATGAAACCTGGATACGCTGTCAACGGTATTTGCCTCATGCGCAAGCCTGTGAATTACTCATTGAGCAATATCGCTTCTTCTTCCCGGAGGCTGGACGACTGCTCAATCAAGCAGGCTCCTACTTATACTTCCACGCTCAATATGCTGATGCAGAGCCATTGTTGAAGCAAGCATTAACAATTCGGGAGCAAGTGTTAGGAAGCAAACACCCTGATATGGTGATCAGCCTCAATAACCTGGCACTATTGTATCGCGCACAAAGTAAATATGCAGAAGCGGAGCTGCTACTACGCCATGTCTTGGAGAATCAAGAGCAAGAGTCAGGCCGATGGGAACCTGGCATGATACAAAGCCTTATTGATTTGGCCTTCCTTTGTCAGATTCAAAGCAGATATGAAGAGGCAGAACAACTCATGAAACGCGCCTTGGATATTAGTGAGCAAGTGTTAGGTCCGCAACACTTCCTTACGGTTCGTAGCCTCAACTACGTGGCCGGGCTTTACCGTATTCAGGGAAAATATGAGGAGGCAGAGCAACTCATGAAACGTGTTGTGGCAATCCGTGAACAAACATTAGGCCCAGAGCATCCAGACACCGGAGGTGCTCTTAACAGCTTAGGCTTGCTCTACAATATATGGGGGAAGTACACCGATGCAGAACCCCTATTAAAGCGCGCCCTATTGATTCGAGAGCAAGTACTAGGTCCTTTGCATCCCTATACCGCTATCAGCCTCAACATCCTCGGTGAGGTCTACCAAGCCGAAGGCAGATATGAGGAGGCAGAGCAACTGATGAGTCGTGCTCTGGCGATTCGAGAGCATGTTCTGGGGCCTGAGCATCCCTACACAGCCATCAGCCTCAATACCTTGGGGGCAGTCTACCAAGCCGAAGGCAGATACGAGGAGGCAGAGCAACTCATGAGCCGTGCTATCACAATTGATGAGAAGGTAATGGGGCCAATGCATCCTGAAACAGGCCAAATTCTTAACAACTTGGCTGATCTCTATTGTGCTCAAGGAGAGTATCAGCATGCTGAATTGCTCTACCAGCGTGCTTTGACTATCTATGAGCACTCATTAGGGTCTGAGCATCCCCAGTGCGCTGCGATCCAAAAGAAGTATATAAATGTAGTTATGCAGGTGGAACGAAAACAAAAAGAATTGCACTAAAATCGCTTATCTATAACCTTTTAAACCAAATGCTATACTGACTGCTTAGGATATTTGTTCGTTACTTTGATAAAAGGCTTATCTGTAACTTCTGGGTATTTCAAGCCAGCAAGTATTGGCGAAATAACGAATGTTTCGTCGGAAATATTATCTCGAGTACTAAGGTTGTGGATGAGCCGAAGGAATAGGCATAGTCATTAAGCAGAGTAAATCTTGACCCGAGTGGGGAAGATAATCAAAGTTGCAATTGTGATCTGAAGGAGGCGAGAAGCAGCAATGAGTGAGGAAGAAGGTGCACAAGTTCCTCTGCTACCGCAGCCTATCACGAGCGATTCCAAGGCATGGAAAGCGTATTGGGAAGCACAGGGCCAGCTCTGGCGTACTGAACCAGAGATTGATGCCAAGCGACAAAAGGAACTTGATGATCGTCGTAAAATTGTTCCTGATATCAAACAGGCTATTTATCCTTTCAGCGAGATGAAACTGAGCCGTGCGGATGTGGAGTGGCTGCTAGCCACGCATCAAGACGGACGAGGACCAGTGGTATGGGATGAAGAGAAAGACAGACCTGAATATGAACGTCGTACAGGACTAGACTTACGCGGTGCTGACTTAAGCAAGGTGAATTTGGCTTACCTTCCTCTGACATGTTTGCGTGGCGCTCTCCACAGAAGAAATGAATGGCCAAGAACAACTTTAGAGCAGCGAGATGCTGCGGCTATTCATCTAGAAAAAAGCAACCTATATCAAACACATTTGGAAGATGCAAGTCTAGCACGCGCACATTTAAAAGGAGCTTTTGCATTTGAAGTGCATATGGAATATGCGGACCTTTTTGAGGCTCATTTAGAAGGTATAAACCTAACTGTTGGATGTCTTTGTGGAGCTTCTTTGCGGAGAGCATTTTTTGATGGCGCAAGTATCTTACTTAACGTTTCCCTGGGTGATGAACAGAAGGGATTTGCCCGTCTTGCGGGAGTACATTGGGGAGAGTCAGATTTATCGAATATCCCATGGAATCAATTGACGATGCTGGGAGACGAAGTTATTGCGCGAGACCGATTAGATTTTAATGGCAAAATAAAGGATGATACCAAACAACTCGAAGATTTCAAAACATCTGTACGGGCCAACAGACGGTTAGCAACGGCTTTAAGGAACCAGGGGCTGAACGAAGAAGCGGATTACTTTGCGTATTGTGCACAGAAGCTTCAGCGTGTTGTCTTCCAACGACAAAGGAAGTTTGGAAGATATCTTTTTTCAGAGTTCCTCGACTTGCTTGCAGGCTATGGTTATAAACCTTGGCGTAGTTTCATGGCATATCTTATTGTGATTATTGGCTTCGCCGCCAGTTACTATGTAATTGGGCAGATCGTAGGGCCACATCTCTCACCAGTGGGATCGGTGGTCTTCAGTATGACCTCATTTCATGGACGTGGTTTTTTTCCAGGTGGTATCAAACTTGATGATCCTCTGACAGTTCTTGCGGCCATTGAAGCCTTTGTTGGGTTACTGATCGAAGTTACCTTCATCGCAACGCTAACCCAACGCCTCTTTGGAAAGTGATGCCGTGTTAACTATTGATACTGCATTTTCTCTTTTGTGCGATTTATATAAAATTGAAAATCTGTTCTGTTCAATACAAGGGTGCTATCGAGATTCGTTCGTAGATAGGTGATAAGGGATACTCATCTCACTAACTCTTTGTTGAGTTTGTAATCATCATAAATAAACACATTACTCCATGCAATCGAGCTGATGTGAACAAGAAGCGTTATGTCTACAGCTGCTGCTCCTGGATTGTATTCTTTCACGATCCTGCTAAATTCTTTTACCTGCCAGTAAATAATGCAAGCTATGATAAGAGTTGTGTAATTGCCGGAGCTGTTGATGTCTTCCATGCTCCTGCTTTTGAGTTTGCCTCGGTTGCCACAGGTAATATCCCGTGCCAACTGTTGAATTTGTTCAACTTATAAGAGTCCCTTGCGGGGCTATCTCTACCAGAACGGTGAAGAAGCATAAATAACAATGACGTTTTTATTTCTGTAGGCTCACTGTGGTATATAATACGCACATGGCAAAAGAATCGCTTTCACTTGTATTTTTGAATTCTGCCGGGGGAGATCAATTTGATCAAAGTAGAAAATTTCTTGGGCCTCGTTCTCCAGATCAATTTGCAACACGATTGATTGAAGCCTTGGCTTCCCGAAGAGACTTAATTGGTTTTGCCGAAGTTCCTGAAATGGGAGATCGAGATCCAACAGGCATCAAGCGATCAGCTTTCCTAAATGCTGTAGCAAGGGGTTTAGGAAATGAATTTAAAACTGTTCCCCAACCCGATATACCAGTGGACAGAATGCAAGCAACTCTTGGACTTGCTCTCGTATCTAGACTGCTGATTAGCAATATAGAGTTGCTTTTTATAGAACCTCCAGTGGAAGATAATTATCTTACCCATCCAAAAGGTGCTCTAAAAGTAAAATTGGAGCAGTTTGGTAGAGAAATTGACTTAGCTATTGTTCATTATCATCCGCTTCATATCGTACGAGCCAAAAGAGCTTTCTCAGAAGATGAAATGGCGGCAATTGATACCCAGATTGAAGGCTTCACTCGATTTTTAACTCCACGAACTGACGAATCGTATGACAGAGTTCCAACTGTTGTCATTGGTGATTTTAATACTCATGAATTAAATCAACCGGCAACTACTTTAGTCGAAAATTTACTCAACATAGGATATATAGAAACCTTAACCGATCCAACTATTCCAGGATCAGCAATTAGGAGAGCTGACAGACTTTTTGTAACCCCAGAACTCTCTGTTGAAGAAGTATCTCTCTTTAACGCTGATTCGGATCATTACGGTATTTCTGCCTTGGTAGTATCTATTTGATCCTTATCAGCTATCTACAGACAATTCTCGGTGGTACCCTACAAATCTATTCTTCTAATGAGGACAAGGATATGATTAAATAGAAAATAACCTGGAAGCGGGAGATAACGAAGCTTTTCCAACTGTTCGGCTACTCGGTATATCTGTTTAAGGATGTTGAGAGGATATCTTGAAAAGAAGGCACTTATTGCTGAGTTCGTAGGCAGAGGCGGAATCAGCCATGCATCACTAGAGAGTGTTGCATACAGATACATAAGAGCCAGCGTCAGGAGGAGACGTCAAAGTGAAGGATAAATGTCCTATTATTTATAGGAATATGAATAAATAATCGAAACGGAACCGACGGGCATCGAGTACGCTGTCGCCAATTTTATACCTCTTCCTTGCCCCGTCAGGTATACTGTATCAAAAGCTCCAACACTTTCTTTCTGAAGATGAAAAAGCTCAGAGAAGCACTCTTCCAATTATACAACATCGGAGGCCAGGACCAAGAAACCCGGCATATGGTATACCCTCTTCAGAATGGCCGATGGTGCTATGTCGTGTTCTTGAGAAAAAGGAGCCGCTTCGAAAAGTTGCAGATGACTATGGCGTATCGCACGAAACGATCAGACGCATGGTTTGTGCAGTTCGTAAGACGCAGGCAGATTAAAGTGTCTTTACCTGGGAACATCGTGAGGAACTGGCTTGAATTTTGTTGGTGAAGATCGAAGCTGTCTTGGAGTAGGTTCTCTTTTTCTCTATTATACCGTTCTTGGCGCGATAGTTCTCCCTTAAACGCTTGTTTATTAAATCGGGTATTGGACACACCGATTGGTTCATTTTAGAACGAAGGAATACAAAGGAAAGAAATGGAGGAGAGTAGCTCTTACAACTGCCCTTCCTCCTGTCTTGACAAATGGGTCCACCTTAGTTCATCGCCAGAAGAAGCGTACCACAAAGCACTCAGCCAACTCAACTCCAAAGCAGTCTCAGCCCTCTGTTGCCAGAGTAACAGGAATTTCACCAGATTTTGTATAACCTAGCCGGTAGTGGCATTTGCATTGTATTAGAGACAGTAATACGTGCGGAATTAAACGCGCTCATCGGTGTAGGCTGGCAAGAGCGCAACTGCACCCGCTGCATCCTGCTCGCGTCCAAACGGTGCGGTGAGCTGAACGGGAAGAGGATGCTTTGGCGCTGGCTCAGTCTCACTGAGTCGCTCAGCGCCAGTGCGTGGCGTGGGAAAAGCGATGATGGAGGCCTGGTGAACCTGCAAAGCTTGATCTTCAGACACCCGCAGGGGTCGATCAGTCCCGCCCGCGAGAGCCTCTCCTGCTCGCTCAAGAGCCTCTGCCACTGCGTTGAGTCGTTGGTGGGTCAGTTCCTCTGACTTGCCAAGGTAAGCACTGTGCAGCTTGCCTTGCCTGCGTCGGTAGGCATACCAGACCAGCCGCTAGGCCGCTGTTCCTTGCGTGCCGTAAAGGTCATGCGGGGAGTTTCAAAGGTAAACGCATGGTAATGCTCTAACCAGCTATACCACTCAGCCGTCCCAATGCTGATGGTATCGGTAGAGGTGCCCTCTTTACTCTGCTGTTGCAAAGAGCCTTCGTGGACTTTAGGAATGCGGCGCGCCATTGTCCCTTCCTCCCTGCGCATGCCAGTTACACAGAGAGCATAGCCTGCTGCACCTCAGCTGTCAATAATCACATCTATAGCAGACACGACCGGAGGGAAGAGCGGAGAGACTATCTTCTATCGTTTCAACAAGAAAAAGACTATATATATAATATTATATATATAGTCTTTACGGAACCGACGGGCATCGACCCATCGGTCGCACCTTTCATTAGTCCCCCTTGAGAAGCTGTTCCCAGGCAGAACTGATGTATCTACTCAGCAACACCGACCAGGGCCAGACCCGCACTGGAAGATACCTTTTTCTGAATGGCCCACCGTTCTTCATCGCATTGGTCAGGGTGAACCGCTTATGAGAGTTGCCAGTGATTATGGTGTGTCTTATGAGGCGATACGCCGGGTTGTACGCGCTGCTAGGGAACAGAGGATAGGCTGAGATGCTAATGAGATTTATAAGTTTATTTATTTGCCCGCAACTTCTTTAGTTCGTTCAGAACTTCCTCAATAGTTTGAGGGCGATTGGTAGGCACTCTTGCGACCATTCTCTTCATTAATGTGCGTGCGGCTTCAGGCAACTGTAGAGCATCTACCTTTGTCTCAGAATGAGTAGGTTCAAATTTAGGGTTTGTGCTTGGCAAGCAGCCCAGAAAATACCAGAGAACGCCAAGAGCATAAATATCACTTGCCGCAGATGCAAGGGAAGCATTCTCTAATAACTCCGGGGCCGTATAGGGTTTCTCGATCAGAGGCTGTTCGCCAACAGTGATGGTGTGTGGGCCGAACTTGGCAAAGTCAAAATCCCCCAGTTTTACTATGTTATCATTTGTAACAAACACCGTCTCTGGACTTATATTACGATGATAGATTGGACTATACCCGCCACGTTCTCCCTTATGATTATGTGCAAATGCCAACGCTTTACAGAGCGGTTCCAGATAATCCAGTTGATTCTCTAACGAGAGACTTCTTTTAGTAAGCGTAGTACGCGCCATAACTTCATCAAGACGGTCTCTCGCCAGTTCGGTAATCTCATAGAGGACGTCTGGACGTTGAGGGTCCGGGAAGAAGTCGAATGTATTAAGAATATGCGGATGGAAGCCGAGGGCAGCCACCGATTCCGCACATCGTCTGAAATGACGAATATCTCTATCCATAGCTGGTTGTGAGAGCCTTTGTAGTTGGTAACGCTTCACGCGAACGCGCCGTGTAGGGATATTAATATGTTGCGCCTCATAAGCATCAAATAAATCGCCATACGAGAGTACCCTAAAAATATGGTAGCTATCGACTATTTCTGCTCGTTTTGAGTAATGTCTCTCAAAGAGGACTTCTCTTACCTGCCTAATCTCTTGATCGCTAAGTATCCGGCTACTGCTACCCTTCCTGAGTAGGTCCGTTGAACCAAGTGCTCGGAGGAGTTGAGTATCTAACCCGACAACGGCTCTGGTATCATCATTGCTACGATTCTTGAAGCGATTAATCCCTTGAGTTAGCACAACTAATCCTATAACACTTGTGTGATGCAGATCTTTTAGTTCACCCTCATTACCAAAGACTCTTGAGTAGAAGATTCTAGCCTTCCGATTAATAGATAGCAGAGCATTCTCCCGTTTGTATGTACCGTCTATGATCCATACATCATTGTATGCATCAATTTGACCTATCCATCCTTTCATTTCTAGCAAAAACACCCCAAACTTGTTGATAAGTATTAAATCGAACTCTTGTAAATCTGTGCCTTTTATTGGCAAATGGTAATTCAGCAGGATATGATAGTCACCTACGTTATTGACGTTTATGTTATGAATGAGATACTCGATGGTTCTGCGGTGGTCTTCATTCCAACGATCGATGAAGGGACAAAAAGTAATGTGACGCTCCACCTCGAATCTGATTCCCATCCCCCTCGTTAAAAATGTCTCGCTGGATTTATTTTCATCATTTCTTTCTAGTGTGGTGAGAAATGCTTTTAGTTGATCATGCAGTTTTGAGGCACTCGGTCGTTTCATAGGATGCTGACTAAGTAATGCACAAAGGATCTGATAAAGTGGGAGAGGAATATCATGTTGCTTCGGCTGTGGAAGCTTGCCATCATACTGTTTTGGATTGTTACCGAATGGATAAGGCCGTTGACGTGAATTCGTTAATGCCTGATATAGCACGACTCCTAAGGCGAACATATCTGCAGCTGATCCTACATTCTCTGGATGCTCAAATTGTTCGGTAGCACTATATTCTGCGCTACCTATATAAGATGAAGCCTCGTTATACTGTGCATTCGTATTTTGATGATTTGAACTTGCAATATCAAAATCAATTAATATCGGTTCTCCTTGCTCATTTAAGATAATATTACTCGGCTTAATATCGCGATGTGTTACGCCCTTATTATGGGCATAACTCAAGGCGTTTGCTAACTTCATGCCTATTTTGACGATATCATAGACTGGAAAGGAAATACTTTCATTTAAGATTTCATCTAGAGATCTGCCCTCTACCCATTGCATAACAATCGCCAAAGGTTCTCGCATGATACTAAACACTTTTGCTATGTTATTATGATCCAGGTTGCCCAAAATGCTTGCCTCTTGCAAGAGATTATCCTTGAATCGCTTGAGATGATTATCACTTAGTCCTGCTTGATCCAAATACAAAAGCTTTATTGCAAATAAACGCTTCAAAACATCATCCCATGCCTTAACAACCTCACTATGATTTGTTCGTCCAACAATTGCGAGTACCTGGTAATGGTTCCATAAACGTTGTCCTACCTGTACTCTAGAATCTGCAACAAGAATCTCTTGAGGTGAAGCGAAATGACTAAACTCCTTATTTGCCTCAGCGAGCATACTTTTATTAGCATCAGCTCGCACTTCACTCACTTTCTCGTTGGTCAAATGCTCCTGGGGAATCCTGGTGTTAGAGATGACTCGTGCTATCTTGAGCCAAGTTTCTTCTTTCTCATGCCGGCTCATTTTAGAAAGCGGTTTCGAGGGAGGATTCACAGCTTGAAATTGGAACAAACTGCTTGCTTCAAATACACAAGGACTTAATATTACAGGAAGAATGATTGCTCCGTTTGCTTTTGCAGCACTCAATAAGGGAGGTAATTCATTCTCGGAGATAAACTTGGAGGCCAAGAAGTCAGCACTGACAAGTAAAATAGCGACTTTCGTAGACTGGAGGGCCTTCTTGATCTCCTCCTTCCACTCTGCACCCGGTGAAATCTTCGTATCGTCCCAGTAATCTACAACTCCAATTCGTTCATAATGTGCTAAATGAGTATGGAGACGATCTAAGTGTTTTGTATCTTTATGGCTGTAGCTGATGAAGACTTTTGTACGTTCTGGAAACGTATCCATGAAAGTCTCCTTCTAATCAGCAACTAACTACGTCCATGTTTAATATGATGAGTATAAAGCATCTTATCTATTGTTGCAAGTAAAAAATGGTGTCCAGTAACTAATTTTTTTGAATATTGCAACAGGATACAGAAGGAACAGAACAAGTATCTGTCAAGGTTTTTTTTGAGGGCATACACCTGCTGACTGGCGATTTGTCCAAATACTTGGGTTGTGTATCCAAGAAAAACGCGATTTATATGAGATTGACCCATTTTTACGGAGGCCCCAAATCTTTGGAGCTAGCACATCAGTTGTTCATAAACGATGGGACTCTGGTAGCCTAAAGATGAGTGTCGCCGGATACGATTGTAGAAGCATTCGGTGTACTCAAAGATGGCCTGCCTGGCTTGTGCCCGACTCTGGAAACAAACACCTTCAACACATTCTGCCTTGAGTGTGCCGAAGAAGGACTCCGTGACCGCATTATCGTAACAGTTGCCGGTGCGACTCATGCTGACGGTGACGGTTGCTTCCGCAAGCAAGGCTTGATAGGCGTCACTGGTATACTGCGACCCGCGGTCGGAATGGAAGAGTAAGCCGGTGCCTGGATGCCTGCCCAGGAGTGCCATACGGAAAGCCGCTTCGATCAAGGATTCGTCTTGATGGGCCGCCATGGCCCATCCTACCACCCGGCGAGAGAACAGATCCAGCACCACAGCCAAGTAGAGCCATCCTTCATAGGTCCAGATGGCGGTGATATCCCCGCTCCATTTCTCGTTGGGGCGGCAGGCGGTGAACTCGCGATTGAGGCGGTTGGGGGCCACCCGTGCGCTGGGATCGCTGTGCCTGGTTCTGGTGCGATGACGAGGTCGGCATCCCGCCAGGCCGTGTTCCCGCATGAGACGAGCGACTCGCTTGCGTGCTACTTTGATCCCTTGGGCTTGCAACTCCCCATGCACACGCGGACTGCCGTACATCTTGCGAGTGGCAGCATGGACCGCTTGAATCTGTCCAGCCAGTTCAGCATCGGCTTGGGCGCGCTGACTCAGCGGACGTTTCCTCCAGTCGTAGTAGCCACTCACCGAAACCTCAAGCGTCTCGCACAGCACGCTCACCGGGTATTCCTCTCGATGGGCTTCAATGAATTGGTGACCTTGACCCGCTTGTGTGGAACCCCGAAACCTTCGGGCTAACCCATCAATTGCTCATAGGCCACTGAGCTGACCTAGCCTAGCGAAGAGGGACGCGGTAGCAGAGGGCGCGTCAGTCAGGCATCGCTGAAGAAAGTGAGCGTGTTCAGAGAGGAGAGATCGTAATGGAAGAACGCATGTTCTATAAATTCTAGAAAATTTCATAAATAATCTCAGCGGAACCGACGGGCATCGGCTTCGCTCTCACCAGTGCTGATCCACTTTGTTGCTCCTCACGGCAAGCTCTTTCAAAGACTGCTTGCACTGGAACAACTGCTTGGCAGTATTCCTCCTCACCTCACAACAGTATCCGGGTCCACGTGAGGCTCACCATGGCATCCCACCGGAAGAATGGCCGAACGTGGTGCGCCGTGTCATTGAACACCACGAATCCTTGCGCCGGGTTGCCGCTGAGTACGGCGTGTCCCACGAAACCGTCAGACGTATCCTTCGTACTTCTCGCAACCACAGAGCAGGATAAACCGCTCACATTCCCCCCCGCCTGTCTTTGAGGACGCTTGTGTGAGATATGACTCTCATGCTGTCACTCTGTTCACAACCTGTTCATATGGCATCTTCATAGAACCCGACACGTTCTTCAGCCAAGTCCATACGTTCCAGGCTTGCCTCTCGCGCACCTTCCCTTGCCTCTTGCTCATGCACTGTCTCTCTCTGCAGGGATATGCTACCGATGCCAGGCCACCGCTACAGAATCAGTATAGCAGAGGAGGACGGAATGAAAGCGGGTCGCACCTGGACAAGGGGCGGGAAAAGGCGGCAAGCAGAAACACTCGGCGTTTGCATAGGCGGCAATTCCTTTGATGAGCGAGATCGTCAAACGATCCAGCAGCGGCGAAAATCACACAAGTATCCTGTTGAGCAAGCTGTCTCAGCAGTTCGATTCGTGTAGCGCTACCCGACACGTGTAGAAAGACATGCCCCATCCTTTTCTGATAGTGACGCGTAGGCAGGACACAGAGATTGATGTTATAGTTGTTGAACGTCAACCATTTCTAATCACTGGTGCGCTTGAGCTTGCCGATGTTTACAAATGAGCCATCATATTACCATTGCGAAAACATTTGCTGCAGTGTCCTGATCACGGTCAATAGAAATGGCTTTCGGTAATTACTACGGCTCATTGACAACAGCAGACCAATGATCCTTGAAATTGGTTCCGCTCAGTTCTCAGCATGACGCCACAGGTACGGCACCCTTGCCTTTTTTGGCAATGCAGCCTTAAGCTTGACATGTTGTACCATATATGGTACAACATGTGCATGAATGACTCGCTGAAAATTCTCCCAGCCCGGTTCTTCAAAACTGCTTCTGGCACTGAACCGGTGAGGGAGTGGCTAAAAGGCCTGGACAAGGAGGATAGTCGAATTATCGGCGGGGATATCAGAACAGTCGAATATGGTTGGCCCATCGGTATGCCTGTGTGTCGCTCTATCAAGGGATATAAAGACCTTTGGGAGGTGCGCAGCCGTATCTCCGGTGGGAGAATTGCACGAGTGATTTTTCATATTAGCAGCGGTGAAATGATTTTGCTGCATGGGTTTATTAAGAAGACCCAGCAGACTCCACACCAAGACTTAGAGTTAGCAGATCGGCGCAGAAGGGAGTATGAAAGCCATGCCTGACAATCCCAATCGAGGCTCCTCATTTGAGGACTTCCTGAAAGAGGAAGGCGTCCTTGAAGCCTCTACCACTACTGCAGTGAAAAGGGTGCTGGCCTGGCAGATCGCAGAAGCGATGCGCACCCAACATCTCACCAAGTCGGCCATGGCTGCCCGTATGCATACCAGCAGATCACAACTGGAAAGACTTCTCGACCCAGAAAAGACAGGGGTATCGCTCGAAACGATACAACGTGCCGCTGCTGTCGTCGGCCGAGAGTTACGGGTTGAGCTGGTGTAAGCGGTTGTGTTGCAAGAACTACCAGAGGAACGCCGGCGCGAAATCTCACTTTCTTGTTCTACTTAGACAGCCGCTCCAACCTGGCTAGCGATACATGTCGCTAGCTTGCTGCCATTTCACGCGGACCTGACGAAAAAGCCGGCAACTCCCCCTCACATACCCGTCAGGTTCATGTTTGGGCGGATGGCGCACTAGGTTCGTGAGGAATCCGTGAAAGTTCCTGTAATAGGGAAGAGGTCCGCCTGTTATCATAGCTTGAGGAAGGCACATGCGCCAGGAGGCGTGCACAAGAGAAGAAGAGAAGCCCTACAAGCTATGCAGGAACAACAAGAGCCAGTTCCGATCCATATTCGCATCGACACACAAGAACAGCGATCTGGCATCCCCGATCTGCTGGCCAGCATGCCGCAGGTACACGTCGAGCTAACCCCTCTGCGTATGGGCGACTACGATGTCGGCGGCGATCCATGCCGCATCTTCGAGCGCAAAACAGGCAGTGATTTTCTCTGCAGTCTGGCACAGGGACGTTTATTCCCGCAACTAGCCGCACTGCTCAAAAGCCGCTGCGTGCCCATTTTGCTGCTGGAAGGGGACCCCCTGAGCATCAGCCACTCCCAGATGCGTCCTGAAAGCATCCGCGGGGCGCTCGCCTACATCGCCGCCATCTTACGCGTGCCGATCTTACCCAGTAGCGGACCCACTGATTCGGCGCACCTGGTCTATGCGGTAGCAAAACGCTGCCAGGCCGGGAAAGTGCATGGTCGTGTTGAGCAGGCGGCTCACGGTCCCCCGGCAGGACGACGCCGGGCGACGCAATCCGAACAGCAGATGCACATCATGCTGTCCCTGCCAGGCATCGGCCCCGTCACGGCACGCGCTGTCTGTGCGCGATTTCGCAGTTTGCATGACCTGTTGAATGCAGACGCCGCCCAACTCGCGGCGGTCCCCGGTGTCGGGCCCTCGCGAGCCGCTGCGCTGGAACAGCTGCTGCATGTGGCCTTGCCAACCTCACACGATGCGCTCACATCAAAAAGAGGGGAAGACGTACCAATGCAGGCCACCTACAACATCAAGGAGCAAGCACCCAAATAACCAATCGAGGGGGGAAGCGCAGAACTTCATCCAATTCGGAGTGGTTAAAAGTCCTGGTGGGTCGTGGTGGCGCTGCCGACACGACAAGCCGGGTGAATGTTGGCGAAGAGCAGCGTCCTTCTGCCTCTTCCCAAAAGCGAGAACATACCGAAAGGAGGGCGCCTGCGGGCGGCGATGTTGATGATCAACCGAGACAACACTTCCTCCATCACGCCGGCTAGTACCGTGATGGGTATCCTGATGGACAACGAGCTTCTGCTCCTTGAGGCTATCCAGGGCAAGCTCGTGCTTCGCTCGCTCCAGCTCACCACTGACGTGAGCGAGCCAGGTGGCCTGCTGAAATATCTCTGGGATGCTGGACTTCACTCGGCCTGGGTGATGCCAGCCACGACACGCTCGCGGAGCGCCACCTGTTCCTGGCTTGAGCAGGCGAGCAACCACTGGGTGGTGCGAGTCCATCCCGATCCACAAGAGCCAACCAGGCCGATCTATGCCCTCCTCTGGCCAAGGGAGCGCGACCAGTGGCAAGCGCGTCGCCTGGCACTCACCTTTCCCGAGTACGCCGGGTGGGGCTGGGACTTCACAGACGCGCGGAGTCTGCTCGCCACGGTGAGCTACCTGCAGCAGGTGCTGACCAGGCCGGTGGCCGACTCCCCCGACCTGCTGGCACACGCATTGCTCAACGACCTCACACACGATGCTGCCGTCTCGCCACCCGGTTCCTCCCCGGTCGACCTGTCCGCCTTATCCGACGGCGGCGCCACGCCTGTCCCGCTCAGGGAGTGCGCACGCGACGTGGTGTGGATGCGCCCCCTCTCGGTCATGGAACAACGCCAACGGTATGTACATAAGTACGTTCACCTCTCCTGGCACCTGCAGGCGGCGTGTGGCGCTCCCCTGGGGAGAGGTGCGCCGCAGTATTGCGCGAGTGGACGTGCCTACGATGGCATGCGCCCCGGCATCTGGCGTGCCCACGTCGAGCGGGCTGGCTCCGTCTTTGACGGCAAACAGCTGCCGAGTGGCCTGGACGGGGAGTGGATGAGTACGCCCCAGGTCCGGTGCTGCCAGGACATCGGCTACCGGGTCCAGGTACGGGAGGGCTGGTACTGGCAAGAAGCCCACGACCTGCTCAAGCGCTGGGGCACCACCTTGTGGCAGGCAGCTTCGCGCCTGCACCTACACCCCCAGGTCTATCGACATGCACTGGGGCGAGCCAATGCTTTGCACACCATCACCCGGCTCGCCGAGCTCGGTATCTCCCTCCTCGCCCAGGAGCAGACGGTTGGGGGCTGGTCCCGGCCGGATTGGTGGGTCCAGGTCGTCGGTCTGGGTCGAGCACTCCTGTTTGCGCAGCTGGTCAGTCTGGTGAGCAAGGGCACCATGCCAGTGCTGGTGGAGAGGAATGCCTTCTGGGTGATCTCCGATGAGGCCTATCCACCCTCCGCGGTTCCTGGCCTGTTGACGGCCCAGCCATGGAGGGGGTATACCGCGGGGTATGCAGCCCCCCTCTTGCTCACATCAGAAGTCAGAGACGCCTTCAAAAGGGCGCAGCATGCTGGCGAATTGGCCCTGGCACTCGATACCTTGGCAGGGGAGGTCCTCCCCTAACAGCTTTATCCTGCGGTATCCACTGAGTAACCGAGACTTGGAGGAGATGATGCTCGAGCGCGGCTTGCATGTCGATCACATAACGATCTACTGGAAGTAGAGCTGAGTCCAAGCGCCCCATGGGAAGCTCTATCAAAGGCTCCTCATCCTTTCCCAGCAGCCCTATGCCTGCCAGCCAAGGGAGAAGGAATACCATTATGATATAATGAAGCCAGTAAAACAACAGGCGTATGGATTATCATATCAGACTGGAAGGCCGTGATCGATGGCAGTAGAACGCAGCGCGCAGTATGAACGAATGAGCCTGGAAGCATACCTGTTTCTGAAGAGCCTGCGCGCATAACGCATCCATATGTACTCTAAGCTCATCGTTGAAGAACAATATGAATAGCTATGCCATCTAAAGAGAGCACTCAACTGAAGCGCACCCTTCACTCCTATCACGAAGCAGGTCACGCCGTGGTGTGGCATGTCGTTGGCGGCCTGATCGAGGAAGTGTCGATCGCCTCCAGTCCAACAGGGTATGGGGGATATTGCCGCTTTGGTTTGCTCGTCCCACTATCGGATGACCAGCTATCGACAGATGGGTGGCTCCGGCGAGGCAGGATTGATCCCAGGACGGTCACGGCCTATTATGCCGGAATGCTTGCTATGGCCTATTATTGTGCCTCGTATGCAGGGGAGGACGAGTATCTCGCGGGCAGCGAGCGGGACGATCTAGAGAAAATTCATACCTTGCTTCTCCGCCTCGGTGCTGACGAACAGGAGCGTTCGACCCTGCAAGAGGCATGCTGGAAAGAAGCGCAGCAGATTCTCTCGGACTATTGGCCAGCTGTTCAAGCGCTAGCAAAGAAGTTATTGTGGCACCGGACCCTCGATGGAAGGGTTGCTCACCTCGTCATCTGGCGAACGGTTGGCTATCCTGACGCCGATTGGCGATTCGCGGCTTTGAATCTTCAGTAAGAGCAAGTCGCTTAGGCCTGGGGAAATACGAAAAACCATCCACGGCGCTCCTGCTGAGCGCGGGCATGATAGCGGAACCGACCGGAACCAACGGACATCGAGCAAGCTGAATTTCTCAAGGTATGTAGTGGAAACGTTATTCCTGGTAATAGGTTTCATAGGTATGCCAGCGCGTAAGCTCCCTGGCAAACGGCGTGATGCCAAGCCACGCGAGAGCGTAGACGCTATGTTTCACGACAGCATATCCCTCCGCTAGTTCCTTTTCCAGTTTTAAGCCCACAATCGGGCGAAAAGCGAAAAAGATCGTCCTGAGATCATACAGCGGATACCCTTCGGTAAGCTCATAGGTAACAAGCATGAACTCTGGTTCGTCTGGGAGAGGATACCAGGGCTTGACATCAACAAGGCGCTCTTTGACAAATTCACGGTCAAAGGTAGTTATAGGAGGTTCTCTGTAAAATTTTTTCTGAGACATCACGTACTCAGGAATAGGAGAAGGACAATAACCTGGAAAATGTATCTCCGGCATAACGGTACGCACTGAGTACATCTTTGGTTGATAGCCCGCTTTCACGTAGGGTAACGTAAGATCATAGGCCGATGCAAGCGTGTGGGAAAACTCCTCAAGAGAGAGCGCGGTAAAGGGGTGCTTTTGTTCCTGTAGTGAGAGGCTCGTTGGAAGATCAGTCACCAGCAAGCTGAAATCCATATGGGTAATAAACACGGTGCAAGAAAATTTTTTGCTCCCATCAGGATAGACAATCAATACCGGTTCAAAATGAACAGTTTTCCTCTCATCTTTGTCAAGGGCAGCATGTTTCTCCCGATCCCACCGGTGATATAAGGAGGAGACAATACGAGCTACCTCTTTGTATAAGAGTCGCTCGCTCGCCCGTTCTTTGCCGGAAAGTTCCTCGATCAGGGTTCGGTTACTCCTTTTCATCGTCTCCCTTTTTTCAGTGACTCAAAGTTACAGGCTACACATTGACACTCAGACAGATATACCAGAACGCATGTGCTATATGATACTATATCATCGTACTTTATCGATGTGAAGCCTTTTGCCAGAATAGTAAAAAAATACCAGATCGATCACCAGGAGCACTACTCCACCGTGCAGCTTCCTTCCCCTGGTTCTGCACAGCAGGGGAGCGATGCGCTTTCCTTAGCATACACCTCCGCTACATTTGCGATGGAACCCCTCGAGAAGAGCAAGATACGAGAAGTTTTTGCTTTTCAGCACGCAATACTGCTCAAGTGACCAGCGCAAGGATGCTTGTCTGATGGGGCTTAAGCACCTCGAGGAACACCTGAAAGGAACGGAAACTATGAATCAAACGACCCTGAGAAAACTCGTTGTTTCAGAATGGATAACTCTCGATGGTGTCTTTGATGTGGATACGATGGACCAATGGTGATTCCCTACGATAGTGTTGAGAGGCAAGCATAGGTGAAATCGCCAAGCTGAAACAGCAGTCAGGTGGAGATATGCTCATAGTCGGCAGCGCTACTCTGGTGAAGTCGCTGATGGAAACTGAACTTATCGATGAGTACCGGTTTTTAGTCCAGCCTATTATCATTGGACGTGGAAAGCGTTTCTTCAAAGACGGGATGGACACCTGGTTCCAGTACCCAGCCAGGAAGGGGCGGGAGGTGGAAGCAGCTAAGAGCTGCTCGGCAAAAGACAGATCAGAAGTGCAGGAGAGCGTATGAACACAGTCATTTCACCAGACGGACCCACGATCGCTTACGACAAACTCGGCCACGGGCCGGCAGTAATCCTGGTAGCGGGGCCTTTGGTTCACGGACCTTCTGGTCCGGACCAGAGCTTGCCAAACTCCTTGCGTCCTGCTTTACGGTCTACAACTATGACCGGCGTGGCCGCAGCGAGAGTGGCGATACCAAGCCCTATGCCGTCGCGCGTGAGATCGAGGATATGGAAGCACTCATCGACGAAGCCGACGGGTCGGCCTAGCTGTATGGCATTTCCTCCGGAGCTGCCCTGGCCCTGCAAGCGGCCGTACAGCTCGGCACGAAAGTCAAGAAGCTGGCCATGTACGAGTCGCTTGTCCATTGTCGGGGCCATTCGGCTGTCGAGCACAAGGCATTGCTTCCACTCTATTAGGGAGTGTATGAATGGCAGGGAAGAGAATGCTCTTGGAGGCAGGGCTGCTATTCGAGCTTGTTGCCACAGACAGCCTCAACTGAGGAAGAAGCGCGACTTCCTCCCCAGCATGTTCCCCCTTGTGTATAGGCAACA
>WNGK01001225.1_pt1 | contig 38820 bp, 32 predicted proteins | sample 5400601 | NCBI WGS metagenome assembly WNGK01 (sample SAMN13153376, study PRJNA577476) | soil metagenome | isolation source: 60 cm soil or saprolite under Garry oak tree replicate 1 | place: USA:California | collected 2016-06-15 | reverse complement strand
GCCAGCGGAAACAGTTCGTCCTTGTCCACCAACTCCAGCCGCGAGAACGCATAATTTCGCTGCCGGAAGTTCAGCGTCGATTCCATCAGATAGCTGTTCAGCTTCGTATCTGCCGCAATCTTGTGTACGCGCCCCCAGATCAGCGAAGTCGTCCAGCGGCCCGCCGCTAGTGGCCGGTTGTATTCCACCGAGGCAGTCTGCCGCCATTGGCTGCCCGGCTCCAGCGCCTCGGGATGCTCCAATCGTCCGATGCTGTACTGCGCCGTCCAGTTGCGCGTGGGCGCCACAAACGCCCGGCCCGACCAGGAGTTAAGCGCCGCCAGTTGTATGCTCCAGCGCTCTTCGTTGGGTTCGCGCCCATTGAAGGCGGAAGCCTCCAGCTTGACGCGGTCGATCACGAATCCGGTGGTGAGGACGCCGAAGCTGGTGTGCGTCGAATCCTGTAAATGATGGCCCAGCGGAGCCAGGGGCAACTCGGAAACCGAAGCGCGATGAATGTAAGTCACCGGACCAAGCGCCGGCTCTGCCGACGGACCGCCATAAAATTCCCACGAAACCTTTTTCGTCAGAGGCAACGTGTAGAGCAATGACAATTCGGCAAACACATTGTGCGGGTGCTGATGATCGACCAGTTGCTCGCCATGGTAAGTCTCCCCAGTCTGAAAAAGCTCGGGAAATCCCGGGTGCGGCGACGTAAGCGACTCGGCGGAAAACATCTGCCGGAACAGGATCGTGCCCGCGCCCAGCTTGTGCTGTTCCATCAGCATGCCAACGTTGACCGACTCAGCCTTGCCCTCGCCGCGCAGCCCACCCTGCTGGTTGTAATCCACGAAGATGACGCCGTGCGCCATCAACTCCCACCCGCCTCGCATCCACATCCACTTGGGTGCTGACACAGAAGCCGGTTGCCACGCAGTTCCAGACCCTTCATGCGGCGACGGCAGTTGCAACCCCGTCTGCTCCTCCATCGGCATTTTCATTCCTGCCATCGATGTGTCTTGCGCAGGCGATGCCTCATTCTCGGAATGTGTGTCCGCCGTACCAGCAGCCGTGTTCTCCTGGGCGCAAGCCGGTATCGGAGATAGCGCCAACAGCCACAAGATAGCGCCTAGAATTTTTCTCACGCGAATCCTCGTTACGAATCGACAAAACGTGGTGAAGTTTCCGGGCGGGCGTGGGCACAATCCCGCACGAAGGGAAAAGGTGAGAATGATCTAGATGCGCAGCAGGGCAGCGCCCGGCGGACTATTGGAAGGAGCGACGGATAATCGAGTATCCACAAAACCAACGGAGATCAGGGAAAACTCCTCCCCTCGATCCAAACCAAGAACGAGGGCGACCAAGGGACGAGTAGAAAAAGTCGGGTTCGGAATCGCCGCCTGATGCCCGCTCACACAGCATTCGTAGCTGGCCGGCGCGGGAGACGGAGAAGGAGAACGAGTCGCTGGCCCATGCCTGTGACAGCCCGCCGGATGTTGCTCTTGCTCCGCAGCAAACGGAAGCGCATGAGCGCCGGGCAAAGCAGTGGCCACAGTAACCACCAGCAACACCGCGACCATCCGCAAGACTCCGTGCATTCCGTTTATGTTCCAGTAATTTTGATGCGAAGCTCTTCCGGCAGCCGCTGCCGGATTTCCTGCGGCAAGCGGTCATGCATCCGCCGCGCTCCTTCTTTTGCCGCGTCCAGCATAGTCACCGGGGCCGGCGTAGCTACGGCCACGCCTAGCCAGATCAGGGCAGACAAACCGAATCCCGTGAGCGCCGCGATTTCCAGCCAGAAAGCATGCCGCGGCCCGAGATGCCAGATCACTCCAAACGCCAGCAGAAACACTCCCGCGGAAATCGAGGCCAGCGCGATCAGCCCTACATCGATCATGCGATGAATCTGTTGCCGGCTGCGGCAGTGTTCGCAACCCTCGAAATGGCTTTCGTAGTCGCCGCGCATCTCCGCAGCCAGGCCGGAAATGTCATACCGCCAGCCCGCCAGAATCTTGCCCACGATTGGATCGATGCACTGCTGACTCATTGGGGGTAAGACAAACGCTCCAAAACTGCCCGCCTACAGCCGAATCGGCTCCATGGCCTCGGTCTGCGACGCCAGCAGCACGCGGTTCTGAAACAATCCACCCCGCGTGGCCAACGCCTTTTCTGCCTCTCTCCGAGCTATTTCCGGATGATTGTTCTGCTCAGAGAGATGCGCCAGCACCACAAACGTCGCACTATTATCATAGTCGTTCGTGAAGAAATCAGCGAGCGCCAGGTTCGACAGGTGCCCCACCCGGCTCATCACCCGCTGCTTCACCGACCACGGATACGACCCCACCCGCAGCATTTCCAGATCGTGGTTCGATTCCATGATCAGCACATCGCAGCCCCGCAGATGATCGCGCACGCTGACCGGCAAATATCCCAGATCGGTGGCGACCCCAACCTTGATGCCCTCCGCCCGAAACGTGAATCCCACCGGATCAGCAGCATCGTGCGGAATGGTGAAAGGCTTGACTTCAATGTCGCCAACCTGAAACCGATGTCCAGACTCGAACGGCTCAAACTTTTCCAGCCGTGGCCGCTCGCCTTTTTCATTGCGCAACGCCCGCGCCCACGCCTGGTGCGTCGCACCCGTCATGAACACTGGGATGCGCAGCTTCTTCGCCAGTGTTGCCAGCCCGTAGATGTGATCGGAATGTTCGTGAGTGATGACAATCGCCGAGAGCGACTGCGGATCTTCTCCCAGCGTCTTCATCCGCTTGAAAGTCTCGCGGCACGAAATTCCAGCATCGACCAGAATCTTCGTGCAGGCGCTGGCCACGACGGCGCAATTGCCCCGGCTCCCGCTCGCCAGCATGGACACACTTACTCCCATGTTTGCAGACCCATGTCCGCAGCATACGCGCCCGCCCTGTGGAATCGGGAGTAACTTTCTGGTTATCCAGTACCTTCGGAAGAAGGCCTTAGGTCGTAGGTCTTCTTGTAGGTCGTAGGTCTTAAGTTCTTGGCCTAACACCTAGCACCTAACACTAAGACCCAAGACCCCGTCCTATTTCAACCCAACCCCATAGTAATACGTATACGGCGCATAGCCCTGAATCGGCAGCCCGGTCTGGAAACTCGAAAACACAACCGCATTGCCCTGAAACGAAACGAACACATCCTGCTGCACGCCATCCGTAGACATCCGAAACGTGAACATGCCATTGCACGGATCGGTCAGCTTGCTCTGTGTGCCGTCGTATAGATACGCCGTATCCGCCACCGCCGCCAGCGTCCCCGTAGCCAGCGTGTTGTTCTGACTGTCGGTGACCGTCATCACCCCAGCCGTGTCGATCGCCACCGTCCCTTTGCCCTCCGTCGCTGTTCCAGTTTCGACGTTGCCCTGACCTGTCTGCGCCCCAGCCTTCTCGTAGAAAATAGCCGTGTAGGTCCCGGCATTGGACGAGGCAAAGCTCTTCGCCGATGCCTTGGGCAGCCCGAGGATGGCGCCGTTGCCCGTATCGACGACAAAAAATCCGCTCTGCGTGCCAAACACGTAGTCGCTCGAACTATTACTCTCGTTGATCGTGAAAAAGTTTCCCGAAGGATCTTCCTGAATGCTGGACGCGGCGAAACTCCCACCGCCAAAAAATTCTGGCTGAAGACGCCAAAGGGCCAGTAGCCGCTATGCTGGATGGCGCCCTGCGCGTCGATCGTGATGGTGCCGATCTCCATCCCTCCAGCCGCCGTCCGGAACTGCACATAGTTGAAGCTTCTCCCCGCAAACGTACTGATCGAAGATGGCGCACTCTCGACCGCCGTAATCAGCGCCGGCGTGTCGCGGTTAGGACCGGCGTTCGCGGCCTCCACCATGAGCACAAAGCCCGGCACTTCGTACGCCGCCACCAGATTGCCGTTCGGATCGGTGATCGCATAAGTCCCGTCCGTCTTCACCGCGTAGGGCACTGTGCCGCTCTCCCCGTTGGTAAAGTTTTTGTAGGTGATAGTCAGCGCAGACGAGTCGATGGAAATCGTTAAGAAATCTCCCACCGAAGCCGTCCCGTTATAAGCGCGCACCGCACTCTGCGGCGCCGCCAGTTTCGAAGTGGAATTACAACCAGCTAATAAACAGACCAGGACCAGCAGTGCAAGCCTTGCGGTCTTCATCGGGGGATAACCCTCCTGAGGATTAAGCATCGGCATTGCGCACAAAATACTTCAGGAGGCGTTAGACCGGGGCAACGAACATAATCGCTCGTTAATATTTCCGGCTAGAAGTTATCTCATAAATGCTTTTGGGAATAGCACGGCTTCAGAGTGCCGCGTAGGCCCAAAAAGGCGCGGGCTTTTGGTGTATGAGTGAGAACTAACTTTTCTGAGAGAGCGGTGGCGCGAAACGACCGAAGTCCAGCCGCGAAGCGGCGGCATGTGAAAGCCCGGCACGGAAGTGCCGGGTCTGAGTGAGAGAGGCACCCGAGTCCCGGAGGAGTTTGTGTCGTAGCTTGATCGCGCCTACAGGGCGGAAGGACGAAACCGTCCAAAGCCGCGAAGCGGCGAAAGAATGCAGCCCACGGCGCAAGCCGTGCGTGGAAGTGGAAAATGAGCCAAGCCCCAGAGGGGCGAAAGAGAAGCTATGACACAGACCCCGGAAGGACGCCACTAGTTTTCACGGATACCCTTAGTCCCTGTGGAGACACGCGGTGCTAATCGTGAGCTCCATTCGCCGGCATTACTTCCCCTGCCGCAAATTATCGATCACCCCGCGCATCACCGCCCCGCCATACGCCCCGGCAATTCCGGGAAGAAACGCGAGAAACGATCCGTAAACCTGCGCGCGAGTCGGCTTCACCGTGAGGATCACGTAAGCCCCCAGTTCGGTCAGCGGAATGAAGACCCCAACCATCACCACCCACCGCCAAGGCCACCTCGGCCGCAACATCCCAAGCAGGATGCACGCCGCCAACACCAGCAACGCCGTAAACAGCAGATCATTGACGATGACGTCAGCCCAGCCCGCCCCGACGCCACACAGCGCAGCCAACACGTAAAATCGCGCGTCGCTCTTGGCCGATGCACCTTCTTTTGTCAGGGGACTCTTCGCTTTCCTCTTGAAGGCGTCATCCCGAACCCGGCGCACTTCAGCCGGGGGAGGGATCTCGGGTGCAGAGTCTCAACTTGCCCCACCGCAGCCGCTTCTCAATCAAAAATCCGCAATCAACAATCTGCAATCATCAATACCTATAAAACCCCCGCCCGCTCTTCCGCCCCAGCCATCCCGCATCCACCATCTTGATCAGCAACGGACACGGCCGGTACTTCGGATCACCCATCCCACTATGCACCACCCGCATGATGTCGAGGCAAACGTCAAGTCCGATGAAATCAGCCAGCGTCAGCGGCCCCATGGGATGCGCCATCCCCAGCTTGAACACCTCGTCGACCGCCTCCGCCGTAGCCACGCCCTCCATCACCGCGTACATCGCTTCATTGAGCAGCGGCATCAGCACGCGGTTCGAGACGAATCCAGGCGCGTCGTTCACCTCCACCGGAGTCTTCTCAAGCTTCACCGACAAATCACGAACGGCAGTGAAAGTTTCCTGCGAAGTAGCCAGCCCGCGAATGACCTCCACCAGCTTCATCACCGGCACCGGATTAAAAAAATGCATGCCAATGACTCTGTCAGGCCGCTGAGTGAGCGCCGCCAGCTTGGTGATGGAAATGGAAGAAGTATTCGACGCCAAAATAATCTCAGGCCGGGTCACCCGGTCGAGATCGCGAAAGATTTCCGTCTTGGTCTCAAATTTCTCCGTCGCAGCCTCGATGACAAAATCGCAATCGGCCAGCTTGCCGCGGTCGGTGACAGCCTGAATGCGGCTCAGCGCGGCCGCCTTGTCATTCACGGTAATCTTGTTTTTGGTGACCTCGCGCTCCAGATTCTTCGACACCGTCTCCAGCGCGCGCTCCAGAAACCGCTGTTCCACATCGCACAGCACCACGCTGTACCCGCCGCGCGCAAACACATGCGCAATCCCGTTGCCCATCGTGCCCGCACCCACCACGCCTACGCGTTGAATGTCCATAAGCCTCGCCTCGATGAAAACGTTCGAGTCTACCACCTCAACTTACTCTGCCGCGAAAACGAACGCGCATCAAACCCACGCTTCCGACAAAAGTTGCGCTGGGTGGCATCGTCCTGAAATCTCTCGTGAGATCGGCCGAATTCCTGGGCGCGAAGCAGGCATCACGCCAAGGCTGCCACCGCATCCGATCTCATGTAAGCAAAGACTGCCCCTCCCGAGGCTCGGAGGTTGGAGGTGATTATGTTGCGACAGAAGACGTTGAGTTGGTTAAGCTTGCGTTGGATAAGAACGTTAACGCTAGCCGCGCTAGGTTCATTGGCCTTTGGAAGCGTGGCGTGGGGCCAGGCATGGGGACGATACGATGACGATGACTCCTACTACCGTCATGACGAAGCCCGTGAGCATGGCTTCAAGAATGGTTCTCGCGATGGTTCTCGCGCCGGCCAGTATGACAGCGAACGCGGCCGCCGTTTCAAGTTCAAGACCGATGACTGGGAAGACTCCCGTGGCTACGAACACTGGATGGGCAATCACGGGAGTTACAAACAGGCCTATCGCGACGGATACGAACGCGGATATCGCCGCGCCTACGGCTACGACGACGGCCGCTACCGGGATCGCGATGACTACCACTGGCGCAACCGCGACTGGAGATAGTCGAGTAGCAGAAACGGAGCCGCCGGAAGTGTCCGGCCGTGCCCTGTGCTGGGTGCCCCATTTCTCGCGCGCACTTTGCGCGAGAAGTGGGGATTTTCGCATAGCCTGTGGAGCGAGATTTTGACTTTGACTTCTCCGGCACCAGGACATGGTACCTACGCTTCGCCAAAGGCTGCAAAAACACAAAACGAGCCTTTCCTTTTTCACAGCCCTTCACAGCCTCACCCTGTGACGAACAACCTTTACTGAGAATGCCGAGAAGAGGAGAATTGGGAATATGCGCGAAGGATCTTCCAAGAGGTTGGGCACGACCCTAAGATTGCAGGACTCAAAAGTAGAAGCTAAGTCTTTCTTCTGCAATATTTTACCCGTAAGTCATTACGCCTCAATATTTTGCGGGCTCTCGCCATATCAAATGGCCGCCAAAGCATTGAAAGCAGATATTTTAGCGGAACCATACCAAAAAAATATCGCTATATATCCCGCAGATTCTCTGTCGACCTCCGAAGCCACGCAGCTTCGCGCGCCTCACTCGCGCCAACTCTCGCGTCTTCATGCGGTGTAAACTAATCCAAAGTCCATAGATCTGATCCGTCATCTTTGAAAGGATTCCCCCATGGCAACGCTAGAAGCCCCCGTCCGGCCGCGCACAACCCTGCATCAGGGACCGTTTGTTACCGAACCCTTTTTCGATTTCCGCAACGAAGAAAATGCCCGCCGCATGCGCGCCGCCATCGCTAAAGTCCGCGGCCAGTTGGGACGCGAGTATGACCTCATCATTGGTGGCAAACGCGTCAAGACCACCGACAAGATCAGGTCGCTGAATCCGTCGCAGCCGTCGCAGATTGTCGGCATCCATCAGAAGGCGGGCAAGGAACACGTCGAACCAGCCATGAAAGCCGCGCTCGAAGCCTTCGAATCCTGGAGCCGCACCACGGTCGAAGAGCGCGCTAGCCTGGTCTTCCGCGTCGGAGATCTGTTGCGCCAGCGCAAGATGGAATACATGGCGTGGCTGGTCTTCGAGGTCAGCAAGAACTGGGCGGAGGCCGACGCCGACATTTCCGAGACCATTGACTTCTGCGAGTTCTACGCCCGCGAGGCTCTGCGGTTTGCAAAAGCTCAGACGCCCATCCAGTTGCCCGGCGAGCACGATACGCTGACGTACATTCCGTTAGGCGTAGGCGCGGTGATTCCGCCGTGGAATTTCCCCTGCGCCATCATGGCTGGAATGACTCTGGCTTCCATCGTCAGCGGCAACACAGTCATTCTGAAACCGTCGAGCGACTCGCCGACCATAGCCGCGAAGTTTATCGAATTGCTCGAAGAGGCCGGCATGCCCGAAGGCGTCGTGAATTTCTGCCCCGGCGCCGGCGCCAGTTTCGGCGATGCCGTCGTCGCGCATCCCAAGACGCGCTACATCGCCTTCACCGGATCGCGCGAAGTCGGCCTGCACATCAATAAAGTCGCAGCGACGCAGGCTCCCGGCCAGATGTGGATTAAGCGCACGATTCTTGAGATGGGCGGCAAAGACGCCATCATCGTCGACGCCGACGCCGATATCGCTTCCGCCGTTGAAGGCGTTGCGCAAGCGGCCTTTGGGTTTCAAGGACAAAAATGTTCCGCCTGCTCGCGGGCGATTGTCGACGAGCGTGTCTACGACAAATTCCTCGAGCAACTCAAAGCCCGCGTCGAGAAGATCCAAATCGGCGACGTCACCGAGAACGCCGCTATGGGCGCGGTCATCAACGAAGGCTCGATGAAGACCATCCTCGGCTACATCGAGCAAGGCAAGAAAGACGGACGCCTCATCACCGGCGGCGAACGCGCTCCCGGCGAGGGATATTTCATTCAGCCCACCGTGATTGCCGACATTCCCGCGAAGTCAAAGGTGGAGCAGGAAGAAATCTTCGGCCCAGTGCTCGTCGTCATCAAAGCCCGCGGCTTTGACCACGCGCTTGAAATCGCCAACGACACCGAGTTCGGCCTGACCGGCGCCGTCTACACCAAGTCGCGCGACAAGATCGACCGCGCCATCCGCGAGTTCCACGTCGGCAATCTCTACATCAACCGCAAATGCACAGGAGCGATGGTGGGCGCGCACCCCTTCGGCGGCTTCAATATGTCCGGCACCGATTCCAAGTCCGGCGGCCCGGATTACCTGTACTTGTTCACCCAGGCGAAGGTTGTGGGAGAAAAGATCAGCTGAAGTTTGTCTACCAAGCAGCCAGCAAAAAAGGCCGCCCGCGGGCGGCCTTTGATTTTCGTTTTCGGAATGCTTACTGAGCGACTCCCGCAGGCGGTTGCGGCGCTGTCCCTTGCGTAGTGGCAGCGGCGGCCTCGTTCAGAATGCGGTGGTGGATGGTGAACAGCGCGAGCTCCAACCGATCAGACACGCCGATCTTGTCATACACATTGCGCAGATAGTTTTTGATGACCTGTTCGGTCGTGCCGAGCTGCGTAGCGATTTCCTTGTTCTTGTATCCCTGCACGATCAGCGCGACGATGCGGAGTTCCTTCGCTGTCAGCCGGTCACGCACCCGCAGTCCGACCATATCGTTTTCGGTGAGTTCGCTGGGCACGGCGACGTCCTGTACCCAGGTTTCCCCGCGCGCTACTTTTCGCACACAATCGACAAGCGCAGCGCTGGTCACGTTGCGATAGACCACTCCGTGCGCCCCGTTCGTCATGTGCCGCTGCGCGCTCTCGCCCGTATCGGCGAGCACGATCACACGGGTCTTCGCCTTGTTCGCCGCCAGCACAATTGCGGCGAAGTCATTGTGGAATCCCGCGGCCGCTACCAGCACTGCGGCGCGAAACTTATCGAGTGCCATGAACATCTGTTCAGGCGTCTGGGCCTGGGCCACAATGCGCATCTCATCTTCCACGGCAAGCACTTTGGCGATGCCCGCCCGGAAGATCGCCTGGTTATCGGCCAGAATCAATTTGAGCATGTCGTCAACGCTCCAAGAAAGTCCGCTTCAAAAAACGTTATGAGTTCCTCACGAACTCGTATGAATCGATCACGCAGGCCACGCCGCGGCCTTCTCCGCCTTTGCCGGTCTCGTCGGCGCGCACCACCCGCCCCTTGCACTGGATGGTCACATTCTCCTGACCGCCCGTCATCTCCGGTGGCAGCGTGATTTCAAATTCCACGGGCGAACCAATCTCCATCGCGGAATCCGCGCGGATGTAGACGCCCGCCGCGCTCAGATTCCCGGTTACTCCCTCGGCGTCTCCGCCGATCTCGCCCTTATGGATCTTTATCGGCAATTCCAGCGGGAACCGTTTTCCGGTCCGTGCTTCTTCGCCCACGGTACCTCCTCCATGCTGGCCTACCGTCTGTTTCTTGTCTGCGAATGAGGCCAACGTCGTCAAACCAAGCTCCTGGCGGGCAAACGCCCACTTTTATGCTCAGGGGCGGTTATATCACGAAAGGCATCCGCGTAAAAGCCTGATTACGAATTAGTTAACGGTAGTACTTAGATTCCCCCCGGCTGGTAAGCCATTGCCGGACGCTCCTGCGACGAGTTGACGGACCTTTACGCCGACTCCGGGACGGGCGTGTTAGTGTTTCCTTCGGGCATCTCGACACATCAATTAGGACCGGTATTCCTATGGCGAATCTATTTCGGATTAACGGAAAGTCCAAAGCCCGATTCCTCGGCATTCTTTTTTTCATCCTTCTCTTCGCAGCCCTTCCGGGCGCTCTGGCACAAACCGCGCAGAAGCTAGTTACCCAAACTCCCGTCCAGAAGAAAACCATTTCGGGCCAGGCTGAGACCAAATCCGCCGAGCGTCCCGGTGTTTTGGTTCAACTCAATGGCGCTTTGGAAAGCCTTGCCGCCAAAGTTTCCCCTGCGGTCGTGCAGATTCTGGTGACCGGATACGGGCCGCTCCGCGAGGAGGATAAGTCTCAGACAGCGTTTATCGTGCGCCAATACGCGGTCGGCTCGGGAGTCATCGTCGACTCCAACGGCTACATCATGACCAACGCCCACGTCGTCGAAGGCGCGCAACGCATTCGCGTGGCACTGCCGCTGCCCATGGGCGACTCCGCCGGCCAGGTGCCGATCGGCAAGCGCCGGATCCTTGAAGCGCGCCTCCTCGGCCAGCATAAGGAGACTGATCTCGCGCTCCTCAAAATCGATGACACCGATCTGCCCACACTTCCGTTGGTCAGCCAGCAGCGACCCCATGTGGGACAACTGGTGTTCGCCATCGGCAGCCCGGAAGGGTTGCAGAATTCCGTCACCATGGGTGTGGTCAGCGCGCTCGCCCGTCAGCCCGACCCGACCAAGCCGCTCACCTACATTCAAACCGACGCTCCCATCAACCCCGGCAACAGCGGCGGTCCTCTGGTGGACATGAATGGCTCGGTCGTGGGCATCAACACTTTCATCCTGTCGCAAGGCGGCGGCAGTGAAGGCTTGGGATTCGCCATTCCCGCGCGCGTGGTCGACTTCGTTTACCGCAGCCTGCGCACTCACGGGCACGTCCATCACGTTGAAATTGGCGCAGGAGCGCAGGAGATCACGCCTACCCTGGCCGAGGGTCTGCATCTTCCGCAGCGCTGGGGCGTCGTGGTGGACGACGTGAAACCCGACGGCCCGGCCGCCGCCGCTGGCCTGAAAGTTCAGGACATTATTCTCACAGCAGACGATCGGCGCATCGAGACTCTGCCATCGCTTTCCGCCGCCTTGTACCTGCACCGTCTCGATCAGGTTGTGAAGTTGGAAATTCTGCGTGGCAACGAAAAGAAGACTCTCTACGTCCCGGCAATTGAGAGCCGTGATCACATGGACGAACTGATCGACACAGTCAATCCCGATAACAGCCTGGTTCCCCGCCTGGGTGTTCTCGCCATCGATCTAACCCCCGATCTACGCTCCCGATTGAGCTCACTGCGAATCCCCTCCGGAGTGGTCGTCATCGGACGGGCTGCCGACTTGATCATGCCCGATACCGGCCTCCAGGCCGGCGACATCATCCACCAGCTGAATACAACACTCATCGATTCCGTGGATACGCTGCTTACCACCGTGAGCGCACTGAAGACCGGCGATGCGGTCGTGTTGCAAATCGAACGCGAGACCGGCCTGATGTATGTGAGCTTCGAGATGGAGTAGTGAATGAATGTGACGCCGGCGCCCACGCCCGCGCAAACCGTTTTGGTCTTGCCATGTGCTTAGCGGGCAGGCTTCCAAGTGAACATCGCGATCCCTTCGACAGAATGCTGATTGCCCAGGCGCAGGCGGAAGACTTGAAGATTATCAGTACCGATCGAATCTTCGATGACTATCATGTTCAGCGTATCTGGTGAGGTTCTACCTGGACGCGGCTAATGCTGCGCCGATCCCGCTGCGATTGCCGAGGCCTTGGGCTTGCCGGCGCTCTCGATTGCAACTCCCAGACCCGCAGATATCGCTTCCACGACGCGAAGATCGTCGGCGGTGAACCCATCCTGACGCGCGCGATAAAGCGCCAGCACCCCTGCCACTCCGGCAGTTCCTTCGAGAGGCACAGCCAGAGCCGAACGCAGCGTTGAGAACTTTCTGGCATCGTTGAGATAACCGGGTTCGACAGCCGGATTGCCGTTCAAGATGGACTTATGGTTTTGTGCAACCCACCCCGAGAGTCCTTCGCCATCCGGAATCCTTAAGGAGGAGAACAACCGGAAGTTCTCCCCGCTCACAAACTCCGCGGCCAGCGCGCCGTTCTTGGGACAGTACACGGCCATGGAGTCGTGCGGCACCAGACTTCTCAAACGCACCGCGAGCAAAGAGAGAATATCTTGAACGCACAGAGAGAAACCGCGTTGGCGGCTGAGTTCGAGGATTTCGTGACTTTGCTGCCGAGCCGCCGCAATGCGCGCCGTCGCATCTTCACTTGGTAGCGATGCATTGGCATCTTCTTCCGCGGACTCCGCGAACCCCGCTGCCGGCGCGGAACCTCGCTCAACCTTGATATCCAGCGACAATTTCGGCGGTGCCTGCAGTGGGTGCGCATTGGCCAACTTCTCGAGTTCGACATAGCGGCGGTGCAGAATCGCAACCACTCGCGGATCAAAGCTCTTGCCCGCCTCCGCAACCACTTTGGCCATAGCCTCGTTCAACGGAAAAGCCTTCCGATATTGGCGGTCCGAGGCCAGAGCATCGAGACAATCCACCGCGGCGAGAATGCGTGCGCCGATCGGAATCGCCTCTCCGGCCAATCCGTTCGGGTAGCCGCTGCCATCCCATTTTTCGTGGTGCGCGCGCACGATCGGCACCACCGGATACGGGAAGTCCACCTGCTCCAGAATCTCCGCCCCAACAATGGGATGGATCTTCATCTTCTCGAATTCTTCCGGCGTCAGTTTCCCAGGCTTCGAAATAATGTGTTCCGGCACGGCCAGCTTCCCGATGTCGTGCAGCACGGACGCCGCTCGCAGTGCCTCGGTCTCGTCCTCACTCAGGCCCAGTTCCTTTGCCAGTTCCATGGCGTACACCCGCACCCGCTGCAGGTGTTCGCCCGTGGTCTCGTCTTTGGCTTCAATGGCAAGCGCGAGAGCTTCAATGGTGCGCAGGTGCAGACTCGAGACCTGCTCTACGTGCCGCTTCTCGGTCTCCAGCTTGCCGAGATACAACCGGTAAGAGCGATACATCAGGTAAATCGGCGGCAGCACCAGCAGAGAGGATTGCCATCCGATGTGCCGGTTCAAGAAATTGACCAAGCCCGCGGCAGCGGCCCCTACCATGTAGTACGGAAAAGACCACAGATAACACGTAGTCCACACTTTTCGAATGGCCTTGTCTTCAGTCAGCCCGATGATGGTAGCCATGGCGGCCGTGTTGCAGCCATAGTGTGTGATTGCGGCCACGAGAAGCGCGAGTGGTCCGGGAGCGTGAAGCAAGTAAATGACAACCAGTTTGTAGGCTCCGTAGGCGACCGCGCTCGAAACCGTTACCTGGGACAGATTGAATAGCAACTGGACCAGTGTTACCCGACGCGCCGGTCTCCAATAAAACTGCGCCAGCGTGCTGGCGAGTCCGATCACCAGCGTTTCAGGCAAACTCAATTCTAGGATTCCCAGCAGAGTGAACAGAAAGTTCACCGATAGCGTGCCCTCGATCCCGGGCAAACTCACCTTCAGCGAAGATGCCAGCAGCGCCGCGATGAGGTAACAAACAAACTTGACGGGATCACTCGACTGCCAGTGTGCGAGCGCAAGTGCAAAGGACAAGGCTCCTGCCAGAGCCATGCCGGCGATAAACGCACGTGCGCCAATAGAGCGACCCCAGGACATGATAAGTACTTAAATTTTCAACGAACTGCGGGTGCCTGTCCGCCCAAAAAGACGCTTGGTGATTACCATGGTTTCTCCCAGAAATCAGTCGCTTACCGCGGAGATTGTCCAACTGGCAGACACGGACCGACGCGTCCCTGCCTGGGACAAGTTGTCCCGCGCCCCCGGCGATGGGACAAAGTGCCCGTTTAGTTCCGCAACACTTCCCCTAAGTCATTGATAAATAAGGCGCAACTTGGTCGTGTTTGGACCAGCACCTGCCATGTATAGGTCACTTGGGCAAGGTAACGCGCCCATCGGGCGCTTCAAAATGCTGGGGGGAATATGAAGAAAGTCGTGCTGCTGCTACTGATTTTGACGGTGACCCTGGCAAGTGCCAACACCGCGAAGATATCGCCGGAATTGCAGAACTATCCATCGAACCAGAAAGCGCAAGTCATCGTGCAGTACGCGCCTGGAACGCAGGTGAGTTGCAGCGGTCTGCTCGGTCTTGTCGATTGCCTGGTCGATGACATTGTGAAACTTGGAGGCACGATCTTGGGACAGTTGCCTCTGGTGAATGGCGTGGTTGCGCTGCTCGACGGCAACGGCATTGTGACTCTCTCGAACCAGTCGAACGTCGTATACATCAGCATGGACCGGCCATTGGCGCCGTCGCTGAACAATGCCGCCTCCGCAGTGAACGCGGAGTTCGCCTGGCAGTCGAACTATACCGGCGCTGGTATTGGTGTGGCTTTGATCGACAGTGGCGTGAGCAATAGCCTCGATCTGTATCAGGGTCTGCTCTCGAGAGTTGTGTACCAACAGTCTTTTGTGCCGGGAAACTCGAACCCCGGTGACCAGTACGGACACGGCACTCACATCGCGGGGCTGATCGCCGGTAATGGATTCAACTCCACCGGCATTCTCTACAACAAGACCTTCAAGGGAATCGCGCCGGGCGCGAAGATCGTCAATCTGCGCGTACTGGATGCAAACGGGGCGTCTACCGATAGTGTCGTGATCGCCGCTATCAATCGGGCGATCTCTCTGAAATCGACGTACAACATTCGCGTCATCAATCTTTCGATGGGCCGGGCCGTGTATGAGTCTTACAAACTGGACCCACTGTGCGTGGCGGTCGAGAGGGCCTGGAAAAACGGGATCGTGGTGGTCGTGGCCGCCGGCAACAACGGCCGCTATCAGCCTACCAGTGGTTACGCCACCGTCACCTCGCCCGGCAACGACCCGTACGTAATTACCGTGGGCGCGATGAAGCCCATGGGTACGCCCACCCGAGTGGACGACCTGATTGCCAGCTACAGCTCAAAAGGTCCGACCCCTGTGGATGCGATCGCCAAGCCTGATCTCGTGGCACCGGGCAACCTGCTGGCGTCGCTCGAGGCTCCGAGCTCGACGCTCTACAACAATTATCCTGGCAACCGTGTGCCGTACAGCTACTACGTCAATGGGGGAAGCAGCCTGCCGTCTTCCAGTTATTTCACACTGAGCGGAACCAGCATGGCTACAGGTGTGGTCAGTGGAGTCGTGGCGGATCTGTTGCAGAAGAGTCCCAGCCTTACTCCAGACCAGGTGAAGGCGCGGCTGATGAAGACGGCCTGGAAATCGTTCCCGGCATTCAGCAGCACGACCGATCCGACCACGGGAATCACCTACACCGATCAATACGATGTGTTCACCGTGGGCGCCGGATATGTGGATCTCGAGGCGGCGATGATCAGCAGCGACGTAGCCAGTGGCACCGCAATGTCTCCCAGTGCTACTTACGATTCGAAGTCCGGCAAGGTGTACCTGACCAAGAATTCCTCAGCGGTTTGGAGCAATTCTGGCACGTGGGCATATTCATCCGTATGGGGATCCAATGAGTTCGGGACTTACCAGGAAGTGTCGGGTAGCAACGCGCTGTGGGGCAGTAACGCACTCTGGGGTTCTAATGCCTTGTGGGGATCGAACGCACTGTGGGGCAGCAATGCGTTGTGGGGGAGCAACGCCCTCTGGGGTAGCAACGCATTGTGGGGCAGCAACGCCGCCGCCGGCGAACAATAAAAGCCTGCGCACTTGAACGAAAGGGCCGTGATTCCATTCGCGGCCCTTTTTTATTCGCCGTGATTCTTGGAATTGGTTCTGATAAACCGGGTTTGGGAAGGGCACGGCTTCAGCCGTGCCACGAGCGCTCAAACGACTTGCGGGCTTCAGCCCCGGTCCGCTGATTCGGTCCGTTGGACACATAGCCGCACAATGCGGCGGGCTCTTCAATGGGGCGTCGGAACCGTCTTTTGTATTGCGGTTTTCAGTTCGTCAGCGTGAAAGCCGAAAGGCCCGGGCCGGCTCTTATAGGCCACCCGTCCCGCTGCATCGATCAAGTAGAGGCGATCCGGCCAGGCGGTGTACGCGCTTTCAGTCGAGTTGCCGAATTCGTCGAGGACCGCGGGAATCTCGATTCCTAACTTGCGCACGCACGCTCCGGCCACGAAACCGCGTTCCTCTTCACTGTGAGGACTGGCGAAGACGACCTTGTCTTTTACGTTGATCTCCATCTGCCAGACGTCGCTCGGATGCGCTTCGGTGATGTAGACCACGAGGAACGTAACCTGATTTCCATATTGCTGGTAGAGCTTGTTGAGGGCAGGAACCTCCCGCCGGAACGGGGGTCAGGTGTAGCTTCCAAATACCAGCACTACGGGTCGCTGCTGAGCGGTGAGCGAAAAGAGTTGCACCTGCGCCGTTTTGTCGAGCTTCATGAGCGAGAAGTCCGGTGCGGGACTGCCTGCCTGCAACGTCCCCGCCCGGGCGCGCATCCAGAGCGTTTCGAAGGGAAGAATCAGAAAAGGGATCGGTCCAGGTATTTTTGCCATCACCCGGGCGAAGCGCTCGGGCGGCTGCCGCATTACGCTGTACAGCGCCACGCAAGCGATCACCCATAGCGTGGCGATCACGCAGAATGTGGCGACCGTTGCTCTGACATACCTGGATTTTGCGCTCACGCGATCAGCGATCGAACCCCAGAAAAGAAGTGCGCCGATTATAGGCGGGCAAAGAGCAAGGTCAATAGTTGGAAAACAGTATTCAAGTCACGGCTGCGGCGATCAGAGTCGCGTCTCGTCAAAAAGCGCTTCCGCCCCCACCGCCAAATCCCCCGCCGGAGAACCCTCCTCCGCCGCCTCCACCAAATCCGGAGCCGCTCGAACTCGCACGCGGCGCTGATACGAAGACCTGGTGCATATCGGTGGCCATGCTGTGCATCGAACTCGAAAAGAAGATCGGATTGAAGCCTCCGACGTAGCCTCCCGGCCCGACATACCACTGCGGCGGATCTTTGACGATGCCCGCAAACGCCTGCGCCCAGTGGTGCTCCACTCCCAGCGCCATCGCGTATGGCAGAAACTTCTCGAACGTCGTCGGAGGCATGACCTTGAGCCGTTCCGCATCCACGCGATTCATAAACTCCTGGAACCCGAGCACCGCGACATGAACCCGCCCTCCCCTTACAGTCTTGGCGGTCATGACTCGCGCAAACAGCCACCAGATCACCACCGAAACCGGGACGCACACAATCAGCAGGAGCGCAGAGTTGAAAAAGTTTGCCCATCCCATGTACTGGATAATACCGAACGGGACGAGAATCGCGGCGGCCGCGCCAATGCTATATCCGTTGGCCGATTCCGGATCGAGCAGATAAATCCCCTTCCTCTTCAGCGCCCCCATAATATCCTGACGGATCACTGGAACCGCCGTGTAGAAGCGGTTCTTCAGGCTGGAGAGGCGCGTATCGGCTCCCTCGGCGAACACATTCTCCAGCATCACGCGTTCATGCGGAGCCAGAGCGGCGTCCGGATTTGCGTCCCATTGTTCGCGGGGTTTGAGCAGGTGGAAGACGAAGTCTTTGTGAGTGAAGACCAGGATCTTCTCTGCCGTCTCTTCGATCTTGATGTACCCACGCACCGCGAGATCGACGATGGTCGATGTAATGTCGCGGGGATGAATCGTGTCGTCGAGCAGCGTGCCCGCCTCCGCGGGAGAGATCCCGGACGGCGGTTCGTACATCGGCGCAACCGAGACTCCCGGATCGGGGTCCCGTCCCTTGTACCACCACAGCGCGAACATCCCAACGAACGTGACCAGCGGCAGAAAGACGATCGGATTGCCGCCCACGAACCAGAAAAACTTGGTCAGCGCGCTGGGTTCCTTGAGAATGTCCTTCGGAAGATAAATGTCGATGGTCAGCCCGCCGCGCATGGGCAGCGGATTCGTGGTCTCGAACTGGGCCTCGGCGCCGTTGACTTTGGAAGTCGCGTCGCGTTGAACCGAGCCGTAGACGCCGGTAAATGCCTGCGCGCTCAGCGAGCCCGCCGCGAACATTGGGAACCGCACGGTTGCAGCCGCATGATCAATCGGCACCGGCCAGTCATTCCCCGTGACGTTCCAATAAAACTCGTCGTGCGCGTCAAAGAATCGCGTTCCGTTGCGCACCCGGTACACAATCTCGACCGTTCGAGTCGCATCGACCGCCTCGGGAATGTAAATCTTCAGATCGCGCGAGCCGTGAGAAGCCGACGAGTCGTACTTGAGTTTGCCGCCGCTGCCATCGGTGACGCTGGTGACATCAACGAAGAGTTCGTAGTTCGTCCCATTCGGCCCGGGATATTCAATCGGAATCGTGCGATGAATCCCGTGCCATTCGCCTTCAAAAACGAGCGTGATCCGCTCGGTCACCACCGCGCTACCGTCCTGTGCGACAGTGATGTTGTCTCGAAAGTCGGCGACCCGCCAGGATTTTGCTGCGAGAGGCGATACGAAAACCAGAACGCACGCAACCACTTCGTAGAGACGTAGCTCGCTACGTCTCCTGCCGCCGCCCGAGAAAGACGTTGCCAGCAACGTCTCTACGACAGAGAGTGCCTTCATCGGACTAAAACTTCACCTGCACCGGCTCGCGATCGGCCTCGGCGGTTTCAAAGAATTGCCGCGCCGTGAAATTGAACATCCCCGCCAGAATGTTCGTCGGGAACACCTGAATCTTCGTGTTCAGGTCGCGCACCACCGCGTTGTAATAGCGCCGCGCATTCTGAATCGAATCTTCGGTCTCGCTCAGCGACCCTTGCAGTTGGGTGAACTGCTCCGAAGCCTTGAGCTCAGGATAGTTTTCCGCCACCGCGAACAGGCTCTTCAGCGCTCCGGTGAGCTGGTTCTCTGCAGCAGCCTTGTCGGCCGGCGTTGTCGCCTGCATGGCTTGGGAGCGCAACTTGGCGATGTTTTCAAACGTCCCCTTCTCGTGCGCCGCGTATCCCTTCACCGTTTCCACCAGGTTGGGAATCAGATCGTGCCGCCGCTTGAGCTGCACATCAATGTCGGACCACGCCGAATCGCAGCGCACCCGCAGCTGCACCAGGCTGTTGTACATGCCAACGAGCACCACGGCGATGACAACCAGAATTACCAGGAAGATGATGCCAGCCATAAGTGTCTCCTCAGTTGTTCTTGGATCTGAAGGGGAACTGGAAATCGGTGAACTGGAAATCAATGGGACGGTATCACAGTGGAAGCGCCGCCGCAAACGCGAACCAGAGTCCGCAATTTGCATTCTGCGATAACGAGTTTACAGGGACCTGAAGGGGCGTGAGGTGTGAGAACTGAGAACTGAGGTCTGCTCCCTACTGCTGCGGCGCGAAATACCCCTTGCGCGCCCGTACTTGCAGATCCTTCTTCAGGGATGAGATTTCGATGGAGCGGTAACGTCCGTCCGCATCAAAATTGGCCGGCTTGTACGAGACCACGTACTGGCTGCGCAGTTCGTCTTCGATCGCCGCGTACGAGTGCGTGATGTCCTTCATTTTGAATGGAAAGAAGGCGCGTCCGCCAGTAGCTTCCGCCAACTGCTCGAGCACTTTGTCGCCGCGCATCACCAGACCGCTGTCGTCGGTCGAAATTGCGTAGATGATCACTTCCGCGCGCTGCGCCATCTCGATCGCCTGCGCCTTCGAGATTTCGCTCTGATTATCTTCTCCATCGCTGACGATCACTATTGCTTTCCGCAGCGGATGGTCCGAACGGTCCTTCAAAAATTTCTCTTTGCAGGCTCGGTAGACAGCGTCGTAGAGAGCGGTTCCACCACCGTCGTGCAGCTTGTGCACGCCAGTCGACAGCAATTGCACATTGTCGGTGAAATCCTGGGCCATCTGGCTGTGGCTGTTGAAGCCGACGATGAAAGCCTTATCAAACCCGGCGCGCAGCGTGTGCTGCAAGAAGCTGGTGGCTGCATTCTGTTCGAAATCAAAGCGGCTGTCGATCGACCCGCTGACGTCGACCAGCAGGCCAAGATGCAGAGGCAGATCGGTCTCACGACGGAAGTTGAGAATCGCCTGCGGCGGTTTGTGATCGTCAAGAATGCTGAAATCGTTCTGATTCAGGTCGCGCACGAACTTGCCATGCTTGTCGGTCGCGATGAAGAGTACGTTGACCTCATTCACCCGGGCATGCAGAGTAATCATCGCACTCTGCGGATCGTCGCCAGGAGCATTCTCAGCCGCGCTGTGCTCCGCGTTGTAAGCGCTCAGGCTCGGCGCCCCTGACACATACGCAGACTGCGCTTGCGCAACCGGCACGGAGACAAAGGTTGCCAGGAAAAGCGCAAAAAGGCGGAACGTGGGGTTCGTGTACTTCATGCCTGAAAAATCCAATTTTTTCACTCTAAACCGCGTCTGGCACACTCCCAAGGTATTAGATGCACGCCAGATGCCGAAATCGGGTCCGCGCTCGACCCCGCTATGTGATTGACTTTAGGAGCGTGCTGCCAAAGTGCCAAGTTACAAAAGGAGCACACGTTTGGTCATGGCACAAAACATCGCCGATTCTGCCAGTTACACGCCGCCCATGCACTTCCGGGCCTATCCGCCCCGTTAGCCAATCGGATTCAGGGTTTAACATAATGACACGAACTCGACGACTTTTTCCTTAAAATCTATTGTGGAGGGATTTATGAAGAAATCCATCGCATGTTTCATCGCCGTCTTGATGTCGAGCGTTGCGGCGTTCGCCACCAACGACGAGCACGAAGTCGACCGCGTGAAGGAAGCTGGTGTGGTCCTGAAAGAAATTCTGAATATTCCAGACGACATTCCGCAGGACTTGCTCGACAAGGCCGAATGCGTGATTATTCTTCCCTCCGTGAAAAAGGGAGCGTTCGGCATTGGCGGCAGCTACGGACGCGGCGTGATGGTCTGCCGCGGCGGCGAGCACTACAAAGGGAAGTGGGGCGCTCCGGCTCTGTACGCACTCGAAGGCGTCAGCATCGGATTTCAACTGGGCGGGCAGGCCACCGATTTCGTCCTGTTGGTCATGAACCCCAAAGGAGCGGAGTCTCTGCTTCACAGCAAAGTAAAGCTTGGAGCCGATGCCTCGGCAGCTGCTGGTCCCAAGGGTCGCACCGCGGAAGGCGCCACCGACATTGTGATGAATGCCGAGATCCTCTCCTACTCGCGGAACAAGGGCTTGTTCGCGGGAGTCTCTCTGGAAGGCTCGACCTTGCGTTCCGATGGCGGCGCCAACGAGAACCTGTACGGGAAGAAGTTGACGGCCAAGGAAATCATTCGCCAGGGCAAGGTTGGCATCCCTGCCTCCGCACGTGAACTGGTTTCTCTGCTCGATAAAAAATCGCCAGTCAACAAGTCAGAGCCAAAGTCATTGGAGTAGACTGGGCGTCCGTAGACTTGTCGTACTGGGTGAGGCTCCGTGACGTCTTCGGCTAAAGATTCGCCTCAGCCGGTTCGCTGCGCATGGGCAAGCGGCGAACTCTTGATCCGTTATCACGATGAAGAATGGGGCGTGCCAGCGCACGACGACCGCAGGCTCTTTGAATTTCTCATTCTCGAAGGCGCACAAGCGGGCCTGAGCTGGAGCACGATCCTCAACAAGCGCGACCACTATCGCAACGTTTTCGATGGATTCGATCCGCAGCGCGTCGCAAAGTATGACCGGCGTAAGGTCGAGCGGTTGTTGCGCGATCCCGGCATTGTCCGGAATAAACTCAAAATCGCATCCGCCATCGCGAATGCCAGGGCATTTCTTCAAGTGCAGAAAGAGTTCGGCAATTTCGACCGCTACATCTGGCAGTTTGTTGACGGCAAGCCGCGACTGAACTCGATCAAGTCACTGAAACAAGTGTTGGCTAAGACTCCTGACTCCGACGCCATGAGCAAAGACCTCAAGCGCCGCGGTTTCAACTTCGTCGGATCGACCATCTGCTACGCCTTCATGCAGGCGGTGGGCATGGTGAACGATCACGTGGTGAGCTGCTTCCGTTATCAGGCATTGCACTGACGATTGCGTCGCTTGGTCTGTGCTCCGGTGGTAACCATACCGTCACTCCGACGTTCCGACTGCGGAATCAAATTGCCTTGACGGGCCGTCCCCGAAGCACGATATCCTATAACTAAGATTTAGGGCTCCCCAAAAAACAGGCGATTGGCATAGGCGCAGAGTTAGCGCCCGGTTGCCAATCACACCTCCGCCCTTGCGGGCGCGGAAGTCGCCAGCTCCGGGTTCCCGGGCTTCGTAGGACAGAATGAGAATTTAGAACTGATGTTCCACCGCCTGCCCACAGCTCGGAAGTTACAGATCATTGTTGGCGTCTTCGTCGCCATCGTGATCTGTGTTTTTTATCTAGGCGTGCTCCGTTCGGAGATCCTCTCCGGAGTCCGCGCCTACGTCGGCGGCGAAGGCCTGTGGTCGAAGGCGGAAAAACGCGCTGTCCTTAGTCTGACCGAGTACGCCATCAGCCACGCGGAAAGCGACTATCAGCAATATCTAGCGGAGATTGCCGTTCCCGCGGGGGACAAACAGGCCCGACTGCAACTGGAGCGTCTCTCGCCCGACATGGCGCTGGTTCAGCAGGGCTTCGTGCAGGGCCGCAACAATCCCGCAGATGTAGACAACATGTCCATGCTCTTCCGGCGGTTCGGAAGCATCGGCTACATGGCGCGAGCCATCGTGGTCTGGACCGAGGGAGACCGCTACATTGACCAATTGCGCTCCCTGGCGGACGATCTGCATCGCGAGGTGAATTCGGCTCATCCTGATGCGGGGAAAATAAAAGAGATTACCGATCAAGTCGCCATCGTCGATGCCCGTGTTACTCCGCTGGAAGATGAGTTCTCGGCGACGCTAGGCCAGGGCGCTCGCTGGATCGACCGCGTGCTCTCGGTCGTCACCCTGCTGGCCAGCGGAGTGTTGCTGTTGATCGGCATTGGCCTGTCTTCGGCTGTGCTGAAGCAGATTCGCAACTCGGAAGAGAAATACCGCAACCTGATCGACACCGCGAATGACGGCATTCTGGTAATCGATGCGGAGACCCGGCTCATTCTCGACGCCAACAACCAGGCTGGCGAGATGCTCGGAATCCCCGAGCGCCGACTCGTAGGCATGCCGGAATCTCGGCTTTATCCCAAAGATGGAAGCGAGCTGATCCGCGAACCTCTTGCCCCGAACACCCCAGGGACAGCGCGAAGCCGGGAACTCGAACTGCTGCGGGCCGACGGAACGCGAGTGCCCGTCGAAGTCAGCGCCAGCGCCACCGAATTGGGTGGAAGACCGGCAGTCCTCGGCATCTTCCGCGATATTCGGGATCGGCTGGAAGCAGCGGCCATTCTGCAGCGCAGCGAAGAGCGCTTCAGCTATCTGATTCAGAATCTCTCTGACGTGATCACCGTGGTCGCAGTCGATGGGACCATGCTTTACCACAGTCCTTCGGTCGAACGCGTCGCGGGCTATAAGCCGTCGGAACTCCTGGGCCAGAGTCTTCTCGCCTGCATTCATCCCGAAGACGAGCCTGCGGTGCGGGCCGCGCTGGAGCGCGTGACGCTGAAGGTCGGGAGCGCCGCTCCTCCCGAGTTTCGTTTTCGCCGCAAAGACGGCTCGTGGGTGTGGCTGGAATCTGTGGGCAACAATCTGCTGAACGACGTTGCCGTGGGCGGCATCGTCGTGACCTCACGCGATGTCACCGGCCGGCGCGGGCTCGAAGAACAAGTTCGGCAATCGCAGAAGATGGAGGCGGTCGGCCGCCTGGCGGGCGGCATCGCTCACGACTTTAACAACCTGCTCATGGTCATTCAGGGATACGCGGAAATCCTGCTGCAGGAAGAAGGCACAAGCGCCGCCGTGCGCAAGAACGTGGATACGATCCTCCGCACTACCGAGAGTGCAGCCAGCTTGACGCGGCAGTTGCTTTCCTTCAGCCGCAAGCATGTGTTCAGCCAGGAGGTCCTCGATCTCAACTCTCTGGTGAGCCGCATGAGCGAAATGCTGCTGGGTGTGCTGCGCGACGAAATGGAATTCGTGGTCAAGTTCGACCCGGACGCAGGCTGCGTCAGCGCTGATCCCGGACAGATCGAGCAGGTCATTATGAATCTGGTGGTCAACGCTCGCGACGCCATGCCTCAGGGCGGAAAGCTCACGCTGGAAACCGCTTACATCGGTACCGACGCGGTTCGCGGCAGCCGTACATCCGATCTGCCTGCGGGAGACTATGTGATGCTGTCGGTCGCGGACACTGGCATCGGCATGGATGCCGACACGCAAAGCAGAATTTTCGAACCGTTCTTCTCCACCAAGAATAAAGATGAGGGAACCGGTCTCGGCCTGTCGGTGGTGTACAACATCGTCCGGGCGAGCGGCGGGCATGTTCGGGTGAGCAGCGAGGTTGGACAGGGAGCAACTTTACAAGTTTTTTTTCCGCGCGTAGCTGCACCGCCAAAACCGCAACCGGTGCAAGCTCCGGTCAGGACTTCGCGCACGGGCATGGAGACAATTCTGGTGGCCGAAGATCAGCCCGACCTGCGCTGGATGATCTGCCAGTTCCTGCAGGAACTCGGCTACTCCGTCCTCGAGGCCAAAGATGGTGGCGATGCGGTTGCACTGGCCGAGCAATACAAGGGGACGATCGATGTCCTGCTGACCGACATCGTGATGCCGCATGTCCGCGGATCTGAAGTTGCGCGCCGGCTGGTTGCGTCGCGTGCCGGCATGAAGGTTATATTTATGTCGGGATACACGGAAGGGGAATTCGGCGCAGCTCCCGGCGAAACCTACGGGCCTGGAATCACGCTCCTGCAGAAGCCGTTCGAACTGGACTCGCTCGCCGGGAAACTCCGCGAAGTTCTGGAAGCGCGAAGCCGGCAGTAAACACGGCATCTTCCAGCAAAGTAGCGCCGGCGTCTCGCCGGCTGTAGCGAGAGCCTGCCCTGAGCTTGTCGAAGGGGCGCCTCGCCCTCGCACCCGCGGGACGAGACGGTCACACCATTCTTATCGCCGGATGAATTCACTCGAAGTTAAGTAAACCACAACCAGTCCCAGCAAGAGCAGAGCGCTCTCCACGCGCGTCGACCACACGTGCAGCACGTCGAACTGTACACGCGCAGGACTATCCAGCGGGACGGTCGCGAAGTCGCTGACCGAAGCGCGCAGCGTGTCCATGCGCGGGATAATCCAGAACTGCGAGAGCAGCGTAAATCCAAGCATCAAGCAGATGAGCACGTGCCGCATGGCAAAGATGTGCGCGGTACCGTCGGTGACGCGGCTGTAAAGCAGGGAACTGACTAGATAGACAATCCCAGAAACGATGGCGATCCAGTGCAGTTTGCCGAGGGAGCGTCCAACCACGTTCCCGGCAAGATGCGTATTGGGGAGAACGCCGGGAGCGAACACCGTCGGCGCCACGACAAACGCAAAGAAGATTAGACCACCGATCCAGGCAACAAGCGAGAGCAGCATCAGGAAGCGAAGGAAGGACATGACGCGAGGATTATAGTCGGGTCGAACCCGAATCAGCGGACCCGGCTTTTCCGTTGCAACCAGAGTTCAGACTGAAGAGCCTCTTCCGCAGAATCCTCCAGATAATCTTCGGGATACGATAGAAGTTCCTCAGCCAGAAGCGTGCCCAGAAAAATGCATATTCCCAGACTAGCGGAGCTAGCGCGAGCCAGCCGAGACTGGACTCCGGTTTCTTGTGGGAAAAGTATTTAAGCGTCTTGCCGTCCCCAGAGACGGACAGTTTGGGTTCATACCTGAGAGTGGACAACCGAGGCATGGCGTCGCCGATCTTGCAAAATAGAGGCTCGAGAAGAAACGACTTGCCGCTCTGAAAGTATTCCACCCATGCATGTCCTTCGCCGTAACGGCCGCTCGATCCGCCAATGAATCGCGCATCGTAACCCATGCTCAACAGTTGTCTCCAGGTCCATAGAGCGAAGTCTTCGCAGTCGCCTTTCTTTTGCTGCTCGAACTCCTCCGGTGGTTGCCAGTAGTCGTCTCTGCCGAACAGTTCCTTGTCAGAAACATATTCGCAAGTGATGAGAAACTCCCGAACCTCACGCATTGTATTGCAGTTAACGGTGAGCGGCTGACTGACATAGCGTCCCATCGGGAACGTGGGATGCGGTCCCCTGCGGCGAAAGAACGGCTGCGATACTTGTCGTCCGGTTGAGTCGTAGGCTTCCGGAATGATTTCGGCAATCACTGAAGTCGCATTCCCTCATGTCAGGAGAAAAGAATTAAACACAGAGGACACTGCGGAACACAGAGGAAGAAAAAACCGGTAACTGATCACTGATAACTGCTTTTAGACCGGTACGGGAACGTCCTCGATTAACTCTTTCAGCACTTGATCCGACTGCTCGGATTTTTTCAGCGTTGAGGCGTATAGGCCGCTGACTACGACGCGGTGGGCGAAGACGGGAACGACGAGGGGCTTAATATCTTCGGGAGTGCAGAAGGTGCGGCCTTCGAGGAAGGCCATGGCTTGTGCGGCGCGGTAGAGAGCTTGCGATCCGCGGGGCGAGACGCCCAGCGACAGGAATTCCGATTCGCGGGTGCGGCGCACGATTTCGAGAGCGTAGGTCACCAGGGAATCGTCCACACGAATCTGCTTCACCGCCTGCTGCATTTCGAGCACGTCCGCGCCGGTGAGAACGGGGCGAAGATCGTCGAGGTGTGCGGCGCCTGCTTCTGAGCGAAGAATCTGGCGCTCGGCTTGGGCGTCGGGATATCCCATGCGGACACGCATCAGGAATCGATCAAGTTGTGACTCGGGCAGAGGATACGTTCCGTGATGTTCGACCGGATTCTGGGTTGCGATTACCAGAAACGGTTGGGGCAATTCGTAGGAATGCGCGTCGACCGTGACCTGGCCTTCGTTCATGGCCTCCAGCAGCGCCGACTGTGTCTTAGGCGTGGTGCGGTTGATCTCGTCGGCCAGCAGAACGTTGGTGAACACTGGGCCGCGCTTGAACTCGAACTCCTGTTCGAGCGCCGAATAGATCGAAATACCGACAACATCAGAAGGCAACATGTCGCTGGTGAACTGTACGCGCTGAAAGGTGCAGTCGATGGCACGGGCGAGCGCCTGTCCCAGCGTGGTCTTGCCGACGCCGGGAACGCCTTCGATCAGTAGGTGTCCGCGGGCAAAAATGCTGACCAGCGCGAGGCGAACAACGTCATCCTTACCGCGAATCACGCGGCGATAGCGGTCTCGGGCGACATTGTTTCGATTCTACTATTTGATGCCGATGGGCCGGAGTTACCTACGTCATGCGGCTCTTGGCTCTTGGCCTTTGGCTCTTGGCTTTGCTGCTCCCTCGATCGGATCGATGATCTTAGAACGTTCCCGCAACTGCGAACTTGCACGTCCGCAACTTGCGCTGCTCAGAGAATCCGATCCAGCTAAAGGCCAAAGCTAAGAGCCAAGAGCCTTACTGCGTAAACTCCGCGGGCCTTCCGGTGAGGCGCTCGATGCGCTTCGCGATCGGAGGATGGGTCGAGAACAGGCTGCCGAAGCTCATTCCCAGGAACGGCTGGATGATGAACAGGTGCGCCGTCGACGGGCTGGCTTGCATCGGCAGGCGGCGCGAGTAGGCGTCAAGCTTTTGCAACGCGCTGGCGAGGGCGTAGGGATTGCCGGTGAAGTGCGCGCCGGTGGCGTCGGCTTGATATTCGCGCGAGCGCGAGACCGCCAGCTGAATCATAGTTGCGGCGATCGGGGCGACGATCAGCATGAAGAGGGCGGTCAGGCCTCCGCCGCCGGTGCGGTCGCGGTCGCGGCCTCCGTAGCCACCGAAGAGCATGGCCCAGCGTCCCATGCTGGCGAGCATAGTGATGGCGCCTGCGAGCGTGGCGGCGACGGAGCTGATCAGGATGTCGCGGTTGTTGACATGGCCGAGTTCGTGGGCGAGCACGCCTTCGAGTTCTTCGTCGGTCAGTAAACCCAAAATCCCATGAGTTACGGCGACCGAGGCGTGGCTCGGATTGCGTCCGGTGGCGAATGCGTTGGGCGACTCCGAAGGGATCACATAGATCTTCGGCATCGGGATGCCGATCTTCTGGGTGAGGCGTTCCACGGCGGCGTAGGCGCGCGGAAGTTCTTCGCGCGTGACGGGCTGCGCGCGGTACATGGCCAGCGCGATCTTGTCGGAGTAAAAGTACGAGACGAAGTTCATGACGGCGGCGAAGGCCAGAGCCAGGAACATCCCATTCTGGCCGCCGAAGTAACGGCCGAAGAACATCAGCAGCAGCGTCATCGCGGTCAGTAGGAACGCGGTCTTAAACATGTTTCCCATAATTTTGTGGAACTGTCTCATTGGATGTTACGCCGAGTGGGGAGATGCATGGGGCTGTTTTGGGAAATTCGATTTGGGGGGGACGACCCCCCTCCCCCTCCCCCTTCTTCCACCTGATCTATTAGAATCATTGGGTTAGCGGGAAAATCGATTGGAAATCTATGGGGCTCAACGAGTTACGGGTAAAATCTTGTGGAATAAGGAGTTAGGTGGGGTTGGCAGCGGGGGCTCACTGTGTGGTGGCACTTTTTTCTGGAGGCCGGATTCATCGAGCGGCTGGGGCCGTGGACCTCGGTGAGCAGTGGTAGTGCTCGCCTCGCTCCGCTTGGCGGGACGGGCGAAGGCGCCCGTCCCTACACAGTCAGAACCTTCGAGACTCGAGACTACGCTTTCTGGGCTTCGCGTTTCAGGGCGCGTTGGAGGGTTTGATCAAGGGCGGCTTTCGCACTCTCGTATTCTTGCTGGCTGATGCGGCCCTGTTTGTGTTCGACTTCAAGTTGGAAGAGTTCTTCTTTCAGGGCTTCGAGCAGCATGGATGACGAGCGGGGCACGGCTGGTTGCCTGGCCTCGCTTCGGACTTCGCCTCGTACTTCACGCGCGGAGACTTCCGGGGCTTCATGGTCTTCGTCGTCCTCGTCCACCAGGGCGGGAAGGCCCTTTGCTTTCGCGCGGGCGGTGCGGTTGTTGGCCTGCTGGCGCGAGGCGACGTAGACTCCGCCGACGATCAGCACTGCCGCGAAGCCGCCGAGGATGTACCAGCGATATTTCTGCAGAGGGTCGGGAGCGTCGATGGGCGGTCCGAGGCCGCCGCCGGGGCGGCTTTCGTTTTGTGCAGAGGATCCCTGACTGGGCTGGCCGCCTTCTTCTGTTTGTGCCGCGAGCATCCCTTCTCCCGAGAGTTTGAACGCCAAGGGCTGGCCCAGTTGCGTGTTGGAGGTCACTTCTACGTTGGCATCGGGCTGGCCGGGATAGGGTGCGACTTGAAAATTGGCTCCGGGAACGGCGGAGAATTGGATCGACTTGGGCGCGATGACGACGAAATGCTCCAGCGGGTAAACGCTCTTGGGATCGATATTCGCGCTGCCGGTGTAGGGAACCGTGTAGACCACGCTAAATCGCGTCTCGCCGGGGCGCAGGGGAAAGAGGAAGGCGTAGCGATTCTTGGCGTTCTCACCCTCGGGAACGGGGGCGGAGTTCACGGGCTGGCCACCGGCGGTCATGGCCTGGCCCTCGTTGATGGTCGCGCCATCGGGCACAGAGAACTCGAGATTGTGCTCGTTCATCTGGGTGCGCGGCGGCTTGGAGTTGTTGTTCACCGCGAATGTGCGTTCGACCTGGAGCTGTCCCTGACCGGCCTGAAAGCGCATGATGTCGGCGATGACTGAGATGCCTTCGACTTTCTTGCCGACGTCGTAGACGGTGACTTCGACCGAAGTCGTTCCGGGAGGGGCCATGCGGTGATAGGTGACGTCCTGATGGATCACGCGGACGAGATGAGGGCCCTGGGCGTTGTCGAGTTTGAAAGTGAAATTGCCTTTGGCGTCGGATTTGGTGCGGCCGGCTTCTTCCATGCCTTGGCCGAGGCTGAGGAGGATGACTTCGTCGCCTGCGGCGGCCTTGGCGGTGGTGGAGTTTTTCACGGTGCCGGTGAGGGTTTGGGCGGCGGCTAGGGAGGAGAGGAGGAGAGTCAGCGCGATTAGAGCGCTCTTTCCGAGGATGGACGAGGATTTCAAATTTGCGGTCCTTTCAAGGTACAACAGGCGTTTCAGCCGTCCCTACAGGACGGAATTCCGCATTGCTTGTCTTACCCGGCGTTGAAACGCCGGGCTATTTTCAGTTGCCCCTCTGGGGCACAACTCTCAGCCCTTCATTTGGGCGCGACCCCTCGTTTGTTTTGGCGCGATGTTCAGATCTTTGTCCTCTTCGGCTCCGAGGCGGCTTTGGATTCGAGGCGCGCGATTTCGGCCAGGAGGGTGGCGGCTTCGTCTTGTAACGATGCTTTTAGCGACTGATAGTCGACTTCGGGCATTTTGCCGGCTTTGAATTCGAAGTTCAGGTCGCGGAGATTTTCGTAGACGGCATCTTTGCGCTCGCGCAGGTAGGAGGCGCGCGTCTTCTTCGGGCCGAGGTAGAACGTGGCCGGATAGAAGATATAGAAGAGCGCGGCAGCCGTCGCCAAGAGACAGCAGGCTAGTTCGAAGGTCATAAGTCAGTCTCCTTGCGAGCCTGATCGCGGAATTGTTCCAGTTCCGCTCCTCGAATCGGTGGCACGCCGCCAGGAGGCGGCGGCGGAGGACGGTTCTTCCAATTGCGCACTACGAAAACCACAGTGAGTACTCCTACTCCGAGGGCGACGAACGGGACGATCCAGGCGGTGCGATCGAAGCCGGTTGTGGTGGGAGCGGCGAGGACGGTCGGTCCGTACTTTTGAACAAAGGATTGTTCGACCAGGCTGTCGCTGTCGCCACGGTTGACGGCGGTCATTAGTTCGTTGCGCATGCCGTCGGAGTCGGGACAGCCGACGTGATTGCATTCGAGAAGAATCTGGCCGCAGCCGCAGACGCACATCATCTGGTGGCCGAGTTCGTTGAAGCGGGTCGCAGGATCTCCGGCGCCGGTGAAGGCGAAGACGGCGAGGGAGAGCAGGGCGCAGTGGAAGGCGCGGCGCGGGATCGAGTTGGGTTTGGTTGACATTACGTTAATCTCTTAGTGCGGCGGCCCTCAGCGGCTGAAGCCGGAAATCAAAATCGAGCATTTGCGGCACGACTTGAAGTCGTGCCCTTCCCGTTCTTGCCTCTCTGAACGGTAACCGGGCTGCGCCCGGTGGACGGACGAAGGCGTCCGTCCCTACATTTAATCTCCTGTCGCCACCGGGGCGGGTTGCGCGCGTTCCAGGCGCGCGACTGCTGGGACGCGGACTGGGGCTGGGGCGTTGGGGATCAGGGCCAGCGCGGTGCCGCCGAGGATGATCCAGACGCCGAGCCATATCCACATGACCAGCGGGTTCAGGTGCGCCTTGAGGATCGGCTGGCCCTTTTCGTTTTGTCCTTCATAGACTAGATACAGATCCTCTTTCATGCGGGAACGAATGGTCGGAATAGTCTGGGCTTGCTGGCTTGCCTTGTAGAAGCGGCGTTCGGGATAGAGCGTGTCGATCTGGCGTCCATCCTTGTAGACGTCCATGATGGCCCATTCGCTGGCGTAGTTGGGTTTGTCTTCCTCAGTGTAGGAGCGGCAGACGAGTGTGTAGCTGCCGATGGTCATTTTGTCGCCGTACGCGAGTCCATGCTCTGACTCTTTGTCCTGATTGAAGGCGGAGCCGGCTAACCCAATAATGACAACCACGACGCCGAAGTGGACGATGTAGCCGCCGTAACGGCGGGTGTTGCGGTGCGTGAGTTGGACCATCGAGGCGAACATGTCCTGGCCGGTGTGTCCGGCGATGACTTTGCCGCCGCGATAGTATTCGCTCGCGATGGTGAGCGTGACCAGCACCGAGAGACCGATGGCCATCAGGGAATAGAAGTATGCAATGTCCTGCCAGGGGCGCATGCCGAAGGGCGATCCCCAGGATGGAGGCGTGATCATGAGGAAGGCCATCACGGCGACTGCGCCGATGCTGGGCCACAGGAAATTCCGCTTGAGGCTGTCGAAGGAAGTCTTGCGCCATGCGAGCAGTGGGCCGACTGCGGTGAGGATCAAGAGCAGCAGCGCGACCGGGATCGCGACACGGTTATAAAACGGCGCTCCAACTGTGACTTTGTTGCCTTGCGCGAGTTCGGAAAGTTTTGGGAACCACGTCCCCCACGCCACGGTGAAGCAGAGCAACACGAAGAGAAGGTTGTTGAAGAGGAAGCTCGACTCACGGGAGATAAGCGACTCGAGCTTGTGCTCGCTGCGCAGGTGGTCGTGATTCTTGATGAAGAAGAAAAGGAACGCAATGAACGAGATGACGAGGAACCAGAAGAACCATGGGCCAATCGACGACTGCGCGAAGGCGTGGACGGACTGGATCATACCGCTACGCGTGAGGAAGGTTCCCCAAATCGCCAGCCAGAACGTGAAGAAGACGAGCCACATGTTCCAGACTTTCAGCATGCCGCGTTTTTCCTGCATCATCACGGAATGCAGGAAGGCGGTGCCGACGAGCCAGGGCATCAGAGAGGCGTTTTCGACGGGATCCCATCCCCAGTAGCCGCCCCAGCCAAGGACAGCGTACGCCCAGTGCGCGCCGAGAAAAATTCCGCAGGTGAGGAATCCCCAGGTGACCATGGTCCAGCGGCGGGTGATGTGAATCCATTTTTCGCCGGGATATTTCATGATCAGCGCGCCGAGGGCGAAGGCGAAGGGGACGGTGAATCCAACGTAGCCCAGGTAAAGCATGGGCGGGTGGATGACCATCTCGGGATATTGCAGCAGAGGATTGAGGCCGCTGCCATCGGCGCGCAGCGGGCCTTCGAGCAAGCCGAAGGGGTTGGCGGCGAAGTTTACGAGAGCCAGAAAAAAGATCTGCACTCCGGCGAGAACGACTGAGGCGTAGGCGAACAGGCGCGGATCGGTCTTGTAGCGCAGGCGCAGGACGAAGCCGTATCCGGCGAGCAAGAGCGACCAGAACAGCAGCGAACCTTCCTGGCCGGACCACAACGTGGCGAACTTGTAAGGAGCGGGGAGGTCGCGATTGCTGTGGTGGAAGATGTAGGCGATGGTGAAATCGTCTCGGAAGGCGGAGACGACGAGGGCGATGGCGGCGAGAAGAACTCCTCCAAAAACTACGATGCCGGCGCGACGCGCTGTCTCGCCCAGACGCTCCCAACTGGGGTCGCCTTGAAAGAAGAGGGCGACGATGCCCACGCCGAACGAATAAATGCTCAGCGCCAATGCGAGGAGCAAGGCAAAACTACCGATTTGCGCCATGTGAAGATCCCCAATGTATTTTTTCAGAAAGCTGCGGTAGAGGCAACCGGGACAAGGGCGACGAGAGACCACAGGGGCTGAAGCCCATCCTGGTTCGTCTGTTTTACGCGGCGCTGAAAGTGCCGCTCTTCCACGGCGATCCACACATTCGTACACGAGGATGGACAAGTTTGTAATTTTGTAGACTGGGCAGCGAACGCTTGAAGGCGAGTGAGGCAAGACGAGAAGGTCGTAAACGTTTCCGCCAGCGGGCGGCCGCCGGGGCTCGGCCACCGGTCGGTGTCAGGGATCGGCTCTATGCGCTGTGCTGGTGGTAGCGCTGGCGAACTTCGCGCTCCGCGGCCAGCCAGTCTTCGGCTTCGTGGCCTGGTTCGAATCCGCGACGCTCGGAGAGCAAGTAGGCAAAACGGCGAATTTCGTCCTCCAGGTTAATCGGAACAAGATTGGGTCGCGGTTCGGTCTTGACGATTTCCGGCTTTCTCGCGGCCCTTCTCGTCTCCGGTTTCTTGGTTTCAGTTGCGGTCGCCGCCGCCAATGCGTCTGCCGTCCCGTTGTTAGTATCGGACGAGGGCACATGGCTGCTTGTGGCGGAGATGGTTTCTTTCACGTTGTTATTCTTCTTGGGGAATTTTGGTTTCGCCATAATGGGATACTCCTTGCATCCTCCTAGATTTAGGAATGATTGAATTTGTTGATGAACGAACAACATACACATTGCCCCTGCGATTTCGTTTTTGCGATAGTGTTGGTTTGCGGAGTTACATTTAAATATAACGCTTGCCAGCCTGTGGATGGGAGCAAGTTGCACAAAAAAATGCGATGGGGCCGTGCGGAAATGCGGAGATGGGACGGGTAAGCGGGACGCAACGAGGCGTTGCCGTCCGCCGAAAAAGAGGCGAGGCTTTGTTATAATTTAGTCTCGCTTCCGAGGCGCTATCGTCTAGGGGTTAGGACGGAAGATTCTCAATCTTCAAACACGGGTTCGATTCCCGTTAGCGCTACCATCTTCCTGGCGCCGCTGAATGTAGTTGCAAAGTGCCTATATTAGTCTTGCGGTCCTCGGCGCAGAGCGACTGTCTACCTACTGCTACCGCCTGTCTTCGGCTCGAAACGGAGTATAATCTCTGCGTGCCGAGAGCAGCCTTGTTTATCGTGCTGGCCCTCACCCTTCTGAGCGGGTCGCTGCAGGCGCAGCGAGTGGCTCCGGCATTTCACGGCAGTGCTGGAGGGCGGCGCGGCGTTTCAAACAGGCCCTTTGCACGACGTGGCTCTGCCGGAAATTTTCACCGCCGGGGCGGGTATGGTTCATACTTTGTGCCGGACTACGAGCCGTTCGGGTACGACCAGCCCGAGAATGAAACGGCAACGAGTGGGCAGCCTCAAATGGTGATCCAGCGGGTACAGGAACCTCCTGTCCCTAAGGGGCAGGTCATCGAGATTCCGGCGGCCGCAAATTCAAGTGCCGCCAAAGTGCTTCCACCGACGATATTCATTCTGGCAAACGGAGAGCGGCTGGAAAGTCGCAGGTTTGTGCTCACCTCTCGCCTCCTGTCTTTGAGTATTGACCGCCAGCAACGTAGCGTCCCTCTGGACCGGGTCGACATCAACGCGACCATTACAGCCAATCACGAGCGCGGAATTGATTTGCGAATTCCCGACGACCGGAATGAAATTTCCCTCGGCTTCTGAAAAAGATAAGTGTGGGTGAGACTTAATTCGGCAGAACCACCACGCCCCACGGTCCGTCGCCGGCCTTAATCTTCTTTGGCGCGCTCGAACTCCCAAGATTCACCACTGAGACGTCATTGGAGGGACCGTTGGCGCTGAACAGCGTTTTGGCGTCGGGAGAGAGGGCGATACCCGTAGAGGGTTGCGCCATCGGGGGAGAGCAAGACCGACATGGGCTTGATGACTCCCGGTTGTCCCAGCGAGATGGTTTGAATGGCTTCATGTTTTGCGGTATCGACGACTATGACGGCCGCGTCGTTTTCGACGCTGACGTAGGCGCGGGAACTGTCGGGGAGAAACGCGACGGAACGCGGGCGGCGTCCGACTTTGAAAGTCTTGATTAGCGAGGCGGTGGCAACATCGATCGCCGAAATCGTTCCCGTGTTTTCTGAAGTCACATAGACCTCCCTGCCGTTGGGACTCACCTTCACGCCCTCGGGTTCTTCTCCGACGGGAACCGCCTTGGCGACTCTTCCGGAGGCGACGTCGACGAAGCTGGCTTTGGCATCGTCCTCGTTCGAGACGATGATGGTGCGTCCATCTTTGGTGAGGTCGAAATTCTCCGGGTCGGAGCCGGACTGGATGATGCGCACGAGTTTGTTCTGCTGAACGTCGAAGACCCCGATGCCGTCGGCGCTCTTGTCGGCGGGCGGGAGTTTGCTTTCGTCCACGCCGGGGCCTGCGAGCGGCGAACCGCTCAGGGCGATGTAGAGGAAATGGCCGTCAGGGCTGGCGTGTATCCCGCGGGGGCGCTTGCCCAGGGGCATGGTGGCAATCACTTGCAGAGTAGGGGAGTCGATCTCGGTGAGGTCGCCAGATCTTTCGTTGGTTACGTAGATGCGGAAGTGCGAGGAGTCGGCTGACTTTTGGGAAGGGCTGGCGATCGCGGAAAGAATGATGACGAGGCAGATTGCGAACCAGTGAGGTCGTGATTTCAACATACTCTATTTGAACATATTTCCAGTTTGCGGCTCCATTGCGGGCGCCTCTCAACTTTTCCAGTTCTGACGGCGAAAAGCCTCGAGCTGCGCTCGAGGGACAGCCGAGAGCGGCTGTCCCCACATAATTGCTCACAGTCCCCACATATTGCTTAGGGGTTCGCGATCCGCCAGATGGTTCCACAAAACAAATCGCAGCCGGTGACGCCGCCGTTGATAGCAGTACCGTAGAGAGTTCCGGTGGTGGGGGTCTCTGGTGATGGTGCCTGTGGGGTAGCCGCCGACCGTTGCATAGGTGAACTGGAATAGGGTCGATTCCGTCCACGCACCGCCTAGCACGGTTGGGGGCAACAACTTGAAAACCGATCCGCGAAAAATTGAGGTTCAGCTTCGCGTCGGTCGATGCTGGATATGCATTTGGTTCGCATCCTTTACGCAAAGTAGCTAATCTAAAGGGGAAAACTTAAACCGTGAGGATACTTATGCGTTTGGGTGCCAGCAGGATCGTCCCGGTAGTTCTGTTGTCTCTTCTTTCTATTGTGCCGGTGCAAGCGGCCGACAATCCGTTTCATAACGCGCCGGAGTCGGCGAAGGCCCAGAAAAATCCGTTTGCGGGGCAGCAAACAGCAGTGGATGCCGGAAAGGCTCTTTATGCGCGGAACTGTCTGGCTTGCCACGGCAAGGCAGGAAAGGGAACCGGCAATGTGCCGTCTCTGGTGGATGGGAAACTGAAGGGAGTAAGCGCGGGCGAAATTTTCTGGTTCATCACCAAGGGGGACAAAGAGAACGGGATGCCCTCATGGGCTTTCTTGCAGGAGCAGTCGCGATGGCAGGTTGTGACCTACGTAGAGGCGCTGGCGTCAGGCAAGGTGGCCGCCGGTCCAACGTCGGCGCCCGAGCCGGAAGTTAGCGGGGTGAAGGTGAAGGGTGCCGCGCCGAATGCCCCGTTCACGGATTTCCGCTACGAGAAGCCGGGGACGATTCGCAAGATCACGGTGAAGGATCTTCCGAAGCCGTACGCCAGCGATTCGGCGCAAAACGGCGCTCATGTGGTGGCGCGTCCGGAGACCGTGTGGCCAGTGGCGCCAGCCGGGTTCAAAGTAGAGCTCTTCGCAGCGGGGCTCGATAATCCGCGGTGGCTGCGGACCGCCCCCAATGGCGACATTTTCCTGGCAGAGAGCGATGCCGGACGCATTCGCGTATTCCGGGGAATGACCGACGATGGTAAGCCGGAACAGAGCGCCATTTTCGCCAACGGTTTGAACAAGCCTTATGGCATCGCGTTTTATCCGCCGGGGCCGGATCCGCAGTGGATCTATATTGGCGACCAAAATGAGGTGATTCGATTTCCGTATCACGCAGGAGATTTGAAGGCGAGTGGTAAGTGGGAACACATTGCGGACTTGCCAGATGGGGGGCACTGGACGCGGGCGGTCGAATTTTCTCCTGACGGCAAGAAGATGTTTGTGGCGGTGGGCTCGGCTTCGAATGACGACGATGTCGACACGCATCCGGGGGAGAAGGATCGTGCCGACATTCTTGTGTGTGATCCGGCAAATTGCCAGTTGAAGGTGTATGCCTCTGGCATTCGCAATGCCGGGGGTGGGATCGCGGTGAATCCGCAGACGGGCGAGCTGTGGTGCTCGGTGAACGAACGCGACGCGCTGGGCGACAACCTTGTGCCTGACTACATCACGCATGTTGAGGTGGGCGGATTCTATGGCTGGCCGTGGTGGTATATCGGGGCGCATCAGGATCCGCGGCAGCAGGGGAAGCATCCGGAGTTGAAAGATAAGGCGATTATTCCGGATGTGCTGTTGCAGCCTCACAATGCTTCGCTGGAATTGACGTTCTATGGGGCGGACAAATTTCCCGCGGAGTATAAGGGAGATATTTTCGCGTCGGAACATGGATCGTGGAACAAGGCGGTGCGCGTGGGCTATGAAGTGATTCGCGTGCCATTGCATCAGACGGGGCACGCCACGGGGGAGTATCAGGATTTTCTGACTGGATTCGTGTTGCCGGATGGGCATGTGTGGGGGCGTCCGGTGGGGATTACGGTGGCGCCCGATGGATCGCTGCTGGTGAGCGACGATGGGTCGAACTCGATCTGGCGGGTGAGCTATACGGGAAAGTGATAGTAGTGGCTAGTGATTAGTGATCAGTGGCCAGACAGCTTCTAGTGGAAGTCGTGCGAGACGGTTTCGGCATTGGTGACGAAGAGCGGCTGGACGCGTTCAGCTTTGACGGAGATGACGTTGTCCTGATTTTGCAGGATGCCTTCGATGGCGAGGAATTTCTCGCTGGCCAGCAGCAGGCGATTCTGATGGAAGAGGTCGGGCGTGATGATGGCGTTGGCCACGCCGGTTTCATCTTCTAAACTTAAAAACACAAATCCTTTGGCAGTTCCCGGGCGCTGGCGGACGATAACACATCCGCCAATGCGGAGACGTTTGCCGCTGGGAATGTCGCGCAGCTCGCTGGCGCGGCGAATGCCCATGGCATTGAGCCAGGCGCGGCGGTAGGCCATGGGATGCGGGCCGACGGTGAGTCCGGTGCCGTGGAAGTCGGCGACCAGGCGCTCTTCATGGTTCATGGGCTGGAGCGGCGAAGGGGAGTCGGGCTCGGGCTGGCTTTCGAGTAGG
>WNGK01001949.1_pt1 | contig 38822 bp, 35 predicted proteins | sample 5400601 | NCBI WGS metagenome assembly WNGK01 (sample SAMN13153376, study PRJNA577476) | soil metagenome | isolation source: 60 cm soil or saprolite under Garry oak tree replicate 1 | place: USA:California | collected 2016-06-15 | reverse complement strand
CCGCCGCTTCTTGTCATAATGCTCCGCGGCTTTTTACGATTACCAAAACCGTGGAACTTGTCGGCAATCTGCGTTCCGGCATTGCTCCTGTACATCGTGGTTCCATTGGCCATAGAGAATCACCGTGATGAAGCGCCAGCAGTCCGGTTCGTACGCTATTTGGAAAAACTTTATCCGCCCTCGAAGCGCGGCAACGTGCTCTTGATTCTACCCGTTGTGTGCCGTTCCGCTCAGTGGTACGCGCCGCAATTCAAAATATTGGACCATGTCCCCACCGCGGAGGACGAGGAAGTGTTACGGAATGCGGCAGCGGTTTATACCGACGAGCTATCTCTCAAGCGGAAAGATTTTTACCTGATAGAGCTCGCCGTTTTCAGACGCTCAATGTTGATTTACCCTCAGAATCGCCGTGTCCGACTTTATCTTGTCGAACGGCGCCGCTCGTCATGAAACGCATTTTTATCACCGGTGCCAGCTCCGGTATCGGCCTCGCTATTGCCGCTCACAAAAATGGTCACAATGCACCCATAAGCGCCGAGGTATTGCTTTGGAAGAGACCGGGAACGCGGAGCTGTGATGATCGCGCGGCACGCCTCGCCTTAAAGTGAACTGGCCAAGCGCCGCAAGGTCGGAGTCAACAAAGGTGATTATGGCGCATTCCGCTCGTCGTTCTGCTGGGATGGTGTGATGGTATAAAATGCAAAATCGATTCACTCGGCCAGTTCCAATCGCTCACTTTCGGGCTATTAGCTGTGGAATCGGTGCGGAAATGCGCTGAAAAAATTTCCGCATCGAATTAAAGCACACCGGCTTTCATTTCGACATGGCGCTCGAGCAAGCAACACCGACAACTTTGCAACACATATCGCTTGCGCGGCGCGGCGCGACTTATTTCAAAATGTCTGGTCCGGGCGAATTCATCGCCGCAGCAGTTCTTTTCGCGCTGATGATCGTGATCAGGGTCGTAAATATCCTGCACTACAGGTTTGACAGCGATGAACCGCAGCATCTTCACGTGATCTGGGCTTGGGCACGCGGCTTCGTGCAATACCGCGATCTGTTCGACAATCATATGCCGCTGTTTCATATCACGTTTGCGCCGATATTCGGATTCATCGGCGATCGCGCCACCATTCTTTATGTGATGCGATTCGTTCTGCTGCCCATGTATTTCGTCGCGGCATGGTGCACTTACAAAATCGGCACGTGCCTTTTTTCCAGGCGGGCCGGCATCTGGGCTGTAATCCTCGCCGGTCTTTATACCCGCTATCATTTTATTTCGCTCGAATTTCGAACGGATAATCTTTGGGCGCCGCTCTGGTTGTTGTGTATTACGGTACTAGTCACCGGTCCGCTGACTGCGCGTCGCGCTCTCGTCGCCGGTCTTTTGCTTGGACTTTGTTTCGGCGTCTCGATGAAGTCGATTCTGTTTTTACTGTCGATTGCTCTCGCAGCGCTGCTGACGCTGTTGCTCGTTGGACGCCGAAGTCTGGCCCTCTCCTGGACTCATCTGGTGCAGTGCATCGCCGCCTTTGTTGTTTCGACAGCGACTATTCCTGCAACAATAATGATCTTCTTCGCCTTCAAAGGGCTCTGGCCAGATTTCCGATATTGCGTGTTCAACTTCAATTTCCTGGCTCCTGGCGCATTCTCTCTCGCTTACAGAATCCATCTCACGCTAACAATTATCATTGCGCTACCGGTTATCCTTTACGTCGCCCGGCGAATGATTAGCGCTACAGATGGTGCGGGTTTGGCGTTCCGGCGCGTCTTTATCCTGATGGTTTGTACTTCCTATTTCCTCGCCTTCAAGACTTTCTGGCCCGTGAGAAGTCATGATGACGATCCGCCATTTTATCCGTTGGTTGCCGTGCTTTGCAGCGGCGCGCTGCTTGCTGCCTCCACTAAGTTGATCAGTTTTAAGTGGAACGGGGGCCAAATCCTTCGACGAGTCCCTGTCCCGGTGTTTCTCGCCGTTGGCGAAATCTTTATTCTCATTGCAATGCAACCGATTTGGAAAGACAGAACCAAGCGGGAGACCGATTTGCTCCGGAACGTGCTTACGCTGCTAAAACCGGGCGATTACGTCCTCGATTGCAAAGGCGAAACGGTCTTTCGACAGCGCGGTGTTCGCGCCGTTTATGAAACGATCACGAAATCGGCTATTCAGCGCGGGCTTATTGTGGACAACGCTCCGCAAAGATGTGTGGAGACACACACTTGCGTGGTAGCTACCACGCTGATCAGAACATTCCCGAGTGACACATCCCGTTTTGTGAGACGTAATTACTTGACGGTGACAAACAACCTGCGGATAGCAGGCAAGGAATTGAAACCTTCAGCCACGAATCCGCGTCGGTGCGAGTTCGCAGTAACAATTCCCGCATCCTATGAAATCATTTCCCGCACGGAAAATGTCTCGGGTACGCTTGACGGAATCCCTTACAATGGCGCGCGGTTTCTCGCAGCGGGTTCGCATACATTTGAGTCGACATCGCCATCCCACGGTTTGGTCTTGCTCTGGGCCCAAGCTGTGGCTCGACATTTTATTCCGTTTGAACATTATACCTGGCACAGGGACTGATCGTGATGGATTCCTGATTAGCACTGATTGTTTTTCCCTTTGAAAGAGCTGGTTCTTATGTCCGGTCCACTGTTCACATCTGAGTCGAGATTGATGCTGATTACGCCCCATCCCGACGACGAAGCACTGGCTTGCGGCATTGTTTTGCAGCGCGCCATCGCGCCGGTGCCGCCGTTCGTAACCAGAATCCACAGCACGAAATGCCTCAGGCCGGAAGTGGTCTCTTAAACAAAGCAGTGTTGTAATGCAGCGAATTTGCTGTGTTTTACAATATGTCATTGTAGACTCTGCCGCCACGGCGTTTGAAAAATCCAGGCGATCTATACACAAGAGCGCCGGCTCGCACGTGCTGCCGGCTGGCAACTTCCCCGACACCGGAATTTTCGCGCTTTATTGTGATTTGTGAAAGCACCACGATGTATCGCATTTTCTAAGTGAAGGGATGACTCCGCCTTGAAGAAGATTCTTATCACTGGCGCGAGCTCCGGCATCGGGCTCGCCATTGCGAAATTACTTGCGGCGCAGGGTCACGAGGTTTGGGGCACATCGCGAAATTTGGAACGCATCCCAAAAGTGCCGCGATTGCATGCAGTGCGGCTCGATCTGGCGGACCGACATTCTATCGATGAGGCATTCAATGCTGCGCTCGCAGACGCCGGTCACATTGACATTTTGATCAACAACGCTGGGGCCGGCCACTTCGACCCTGCCGAGCTCGTTTCTCTGGAGACCATCACCAGCCAGTTTCAAATTCTTGTTTTCGGTCAAATCCAACTGATGCAACTCGCGCTGCGCCACATGCAGGCGCGCGGAGAAGGTTTGATCGTCAACGTCACTTCGCTAGCTTCTCGGCTTCCAGTGCCGTTCATGGCGGCTTACAACGCCTCAAAAGCAGCGCTGGCGGCGTTTACCATGTCAATTCAACTCGAGTTAGCCAATTCGCGCGTGTATATCGTCGACCTTCAGCCGGCCGACATTTCCACCGAATTCAACGAGAGCGTAATCAAAGCGACCAAAACCGATCGCTACGACACAAAAATCGCGAGAGCCTGGGAAACCGCGGAGCGCAACATGAAAAAAGCGCCAGGCCCGGATCTTGTCGCCCAGCATGTTCTCAAATTAATCAACAGCGTGCGACCGCCGCCCCGGATAACCGTCGGCGACGCGTTTCAATCAAAAATTGGACCGCTGATTTTCAGATTTCTTCCGCAGAGCGTGCGGATCTGGGGACTCAGAAGGTATTATGGAATATGACCGTCAGTTCTGCTTGTCTCGGACTCTTGCCTCTTACTCTTGATCTTCTTCCTACTCTTGTAGGGGAAGCTGTCAGCGTGCCCTGCAGAATGGCTCGTTTATGACCGCGATCTCCGAAGCTGTGATTTTGATGGCCGGCGAGGGCTCCCGCCTGCGCGATTCGAATAAGACTTTCCTGAAGCCTGTTGCTCCGGTGCTTGGTCGACCATTGATTTTGTACACTCTGGACGCCTTAGTCTGCGCCGGCATCCAGAGAGTCCACCTTGTCGTTGGCTATGAAATGGACCGAATGATCGCGCAAGTCGAGCCGTTGATTCCTTCCGGCGTTACCGCGTCCTTCATCGAAAATCGTGATTGGCGGAAACAGAATGGCATCTCGGTTCTTGCTGCCGCCGGCCACGTAGACGCCCCCTTTCTTCTCACCATGAGCGACCATATTTTCGACAACACGATTATGGATCGTTTGCTAAATAATTTCGATCCCGCGTTGCTCAATATCGCAGTAGATCGAAAGCTCGACTCCATTTTCGATTTGGACGATGCAATGAAAATCCAGACGCGCAGAAACAGGGTCACTGGTATCGGAAAAAACTTACTGCATTACGATGCGATTGATACCGGGCTGTTCGTTTGTCCGCTACAACTCTTCGACTATCTCGAGCGGGCGAAGTCGGAAAGCTTCCGAAAAGATTGTAGCCTTGCCAACGGAATTCGGTCTATGGCAGGCGATAATAAAGTGCGTGCAATCGATATCGGCAACGCTTGGTGGCAGGACGTGGACACTCAACAGATGTTGCAATCTGCCGAGAAGCAAATCGCCGAGCGAATGCAAGCGGCGGTACGCTAGAGTGACAGCTCAATGCGATACCGCCAAGCGACTGCCTGCCTGCAATTACGGGCGCGGTTCGCGCGGCACGACGTCGCCAGCGCCATTGCTTGCCCTGACCGCGGCAATCGCGCTGAGAACCAGACTGACGCCGGCGACAAGTGTCCAAAGATGGAGAATCCAGTTAGACAAGCCAAGTAACGCAAGGATGAGAAAAACGAAAAGAGCCATGTCTCGCTTGGTCAGCTGAAAAAGCCACCACACAAATCCTTCACCCAGATTGTGCAGGCCGGAATGCCCGATCATTCCGCGGTGCCTTGCGTAAAACGACTCATGCGACGTGGACCAAGCAGGTGACATTTTGCTCTTGCCAGCTCGTAGGAGCAGTTCGTTGGCCGTAATCAGCACAGCACACACGATTCCTTCAATCGAACGGTGAAGTCCCAACCCGAGAGTGAGAACGTAGAGAAGGCTGGCTGCAAAATCGCAGAAGTAATCCAGCCGTTCTCCGAACTTTGATTCCAAATTTTTCGCGCGCGCGATTTCGCCATCGCAACCGTCAAGGATACTGAACACTTGAAAGACGGCCGCGCCGATGACGACGCTGAGGTAATCGCCGCGTACCAGAAATACAGAGGCGATCAGCGGAAAAACAAAAATGAAAATCGTCCACGCATTGGGATGGATCGGAAACTTAAGCAGAACGCTCGTGATCCGACGCGAAATCGGCCGATTCAAAAACCGTGAAACGAACCCGTCCTGAGGTTTGCTCATTAGCCAAGGATCCTTTTGAAAATTCGATATGTCTTGTAGCGCTTCGCTCCGATGCTCTCAATGAAACGGTTCATCATGACATTGTTCTCCAACGTCATGCTCAACTCCGCTTGGAATCCACATTTGACCATGCCCGCTTCCATGGTGCGCAACACCATCATTTCGGCCACGCCGAGGCGACGAAACTGCGGCCGCACGCCCATGGCGATGTAACGCGCTTTGCGAATGCGCGACTTGTAGTAGAGCAGTCTGGCCAGACCGATCGGGACTCCGAAGGTCGTCAGCCGGCCGCCTATTTTTTTCAGCGCCACATTGATGTCGGGCAGACACAGAGCAAAGCCAATCGCTTCGCCGTTGTTTTCAGCAACGGCGGTGAAATCGTCGCGCAATAGCGGTTTCATCTCCCCCGCCATGTAGTCGAATTCGGCCTCGGTGAACGGGACAAAACCCCAGTTGTCTTTCCACGCCTCGTCATAGATGCGGAGAAAATTGGCCGCCTCGGCTTCGAGATTCCGCAGATTGGCGCGTCGAATTGCGAATCGCGCCCGCGGTTCAAGACGAGCGGCCAGCTTGCGCAAACGCGCCGTGGCCGCGCTCGGATCGCTGAACCACCACGCGAAGAAGTCGACCACTTTGCTGAAACCGCAATTGTCGATCAAACGCTCGTAGTACGGCGGGTTGTGGGTGGTAAGCAGCGTCGGCGGATGTTGGAATCCGTCGATGAGCAATCCACAGGTGTAATTGGTTGAATAATCGATGGGCCCCATGATTTCAGTGCGTCCTTTTTCGCGAAGCCAATTCCCAGCACGTTCAAAGAGTGCGGCAGCTACATCGTGATCGTTGATGCACTCAAACAAACCGAAGCAGCCGACATTCGATTGGTGCAACGCGTTATACTTCGGATCGTCGCTGGCCATGATTCGTCCAACGATCTGCCCCTTCTTCCGAGCCAGAAACAGCGCGGCGTCGCCGTGCCTGTAAAACGGATGCCGCTTGCGGTCGAGGAACGCTTTTCGTTCAATAATCAACGGCGGAACCCATGCCGGATCGTCGGTATAAATTTGCCATTGGAATTTGATGAACGCGTCGCGCTCCCGGCGAGAGGTTACTTTTGAAACTTCGATGTTCGACACGAATGCAAACTGGTACGACCGAGTCACGGTGTCATTCTGAGCGAAGCGAAGAATCTCGGATCAATTCTTCTGTCTCCCAAGGCCGGTCATAGACGTTAGGCTGCTGCTCCCAGTCGTCACTCAGATCAAGCCACCGTGGGTTCGTTTGTTCGATAAGCGCAATTTTCCTGCTGCGGCGCCAACCCTTCAGCTTCTTCTCACACGCGATTGCGTCCTTGACGTTGCGAAAGTGCTCAAGCCAAACGAGTCGATTCAAACGGTAACGTTTCGTGAAGCCTTTCACTTCGCCGTACCTATGCTGGTACAAACGGCGCACGATGTTATTTGGGATTCCGATGTACAAGGTCGTGCAATGTTTGTTGGTCAGAATATACATCCAGCAGTCGTGATTGCGCACGCGGTGGAACTAATCAGAGATGTTTCGCTTCGCTCAACATGACAGCACTGTTTATGAGATGGGTTCTAGGTCGAACTTTGTCGCGCAATAACGAGATGCTCCAGCGATTTAGCCATTTTTTCCTGACGCACAAGCAGGTAAACGAACAGCGCATTCAGCGGGATTAGTTCAAACCAAAAGTAGTAAACCGGCTGTCCCAGGAGCAGGAGAGCAAACAAAACCAGCATTCGACTATTGGTCATCAATAAACCCCACCACTTAAATGTCTCGCCAGCGGAATTTCGATAACCTTGCGCCAGCCAGGCTGGGATTTGGCCGTGGAACAGTTCGGTCGTTGTCTCCCGCAGCTTTCTCAATTGCGGCGCGAGCATTTCTTGTTGGCGAGTGAAATTCAAATACAGCTCGAGGAGAAATTTGTCCCAGGCCCGCTGACGCCACGTCCATCCTTGATACTCAGAGCGCAATCCAGAGGAGGAATCTATTCCGCCTCGTGCTCCGTTTGCTACAAAATACAAATAGGTGCTGCGGTAATAATCAGCCGATGCCCCTTGCAATGCGTGACTGATTCCAGCAGCAAAAGCCAGAAACCAGATCGCCGGCGAGGAACCTTCGGCCAGAGCTCTCAAAACCAAATGCAGGTAAATGCTCACAAACACCAAATGGTCGGCCAAGCTGTCAACGATGCGGCCTTTACGGCTTTCCCGACGCGTTAAACGCGCGAGCTGACCATCCGCGTTGTCGAGCGCATTAGAGCAAACGTGAAGCACCATACCGACCATGTTGATGCGCAGATCACGGTAGTAATAAAGGTGTCCCGCAATGACGCCGCAGATGCCGGCCAGCAACGTCACTGCCGCCGGCTGTATTTCCAGATGTGCGAAAAACTCAGCCAGCCGAAATCCTATCGGCCTGTAAAAGTACAGGTCGAGAACTCCCTCCACCTCGCGTGCTTTGTAAGTGGCTTCGACCCGCGAAGACAATGTCTCAGTCTGCTGTGGCATCATCCAACCTCTCCGAGCTCAACCCGCGATCGGATTTTCGCATCAGGCGGTTTGCTTTTGTAGCAACGCCGGAACCAGCGTGTCCGCAAGAATGTTCAAGGCTTCGTCAAGGTCGGCGCGGGTGTGCTTGGCGGTCACGCAGGCGCGAAAACAGATTCGATTTTGCGGTACAGCGGGATAATCCACCGGAGCAACCCAAAGACCGCGGCGCCGAAGTTCATGCCCAAGCCGATACATGCGCTCTCGATCTCCAATGACGATGGGCATCACATACGTTGTCGATGCTCCGGCGTCGAGCCCGAGGACTTGAAGTTGCGCATGGAAATAATCGGCATTCTCCCAAAGTTGCGCACGCAGTTCCGGCTGACTGGTGCCGAGCTCCAGTGCTTTCAAAATGGCCGCGATCACCACAGGCGGCAGCGCACAGGAATAAACGTACGGATGCGCGTAAAAACGCAGATATTGCAGCGTCTCCCTCGAACCGGCGACAAAGCCTCCGAGCGCGCCGAAAGCTTTCGAGAACGTCCCGTAGACGAGTGGGACGCGTTCTTCTACACCAAAATGCTCGGCCGCCCCACGGCCATGCTCGCCACATGCCAGCGTCGAGTGCGCTTCATCAATGAAAACGCTCGCGCCGTGCGACTCTGCTACGCCAAGCAATTCCTTTAGATTTCCAAAATCGCCATCCATGGAGTAAATGCCCTCGACGATAACGAGTTGGCGCCGCCCTTTTTGACGGCTCAATGCGGCATCAAGCGACGCAGGATCATTGTGCTCGAATTTCTCTGTCCGGCAGCGGGACAGCACAGCACCATCGCGAAGACTAAGATGCGACCGGTTGTCCAAAAGGGCTACGTCGCTCTTGCGAAGTAGCCCAGAGATCGTGCCCAGCGCGCCACCAAATCCGCTGTTGAAAAGCATCGCATCCTCGCGCCCGAGGAATTTTGCGACGCGCCGTTCGAGTTCCCGATGCAGATCGGTCATTCCTGACAGCATCGGCGAACCGCACGCGCCCAGTCCGTGCGTCCTCAGAGCCTCATGCGCGGCGGCAAGCACCTCAGGGTGATTAGCAAGGCCGAGATAGTTGTACGAGCAAAGATTAATCACCGGCCGCCGTTTTCCGCCGTAATTGATGAGCGTGCGCGCATCGGCGCTGGCCAACAGCTCAGGCTCATACAATTCAACTGCCCAAGCGCCGAGACGAATCCAATTTGTGAAGCTCGCTGGAGCTTGCAGGGGGTCGTCGCTTTCCCCCCCCAGGAAATTGCTCAGACTAAGTTTTGCCGGGTCTTGATTCATCAGACCGTACATTCCCTTTCACTCGCTCCGCTCTCCGGGGACTGTATTTCCCGGCAAAAGTAGCAATTTTTGTGATTCACTAGATTCCTTACGAAGTCTCCGCTGCGTTCGTATATCGCGGAGTTCCGTGTCGGGGCAGCCAATTTAGCGGGGTTCGGATATCAGGCAAGATTTTAGTGCAGTAGTAGCCGTCCCGATATCAGCAATAAGCGTGCACAGACGAACGCAACGCGATTACTTTCGCGTGGTCCGAAACACGTAATCCCAGAGTGGCGAGCTGATGCCGTATCCGATCTGATCATCCTTGTAGTGATGGCGCAAATGATACTGCTTCAGCCAGAGCCATACGCCGCGTTTCATGGGGAAATGATGCGTCGCGTAGTGGAGCATGTCATAACAGAGATAACCGAAAACCAGTCCGGCAAAGACGCTCGGCGTCAGATATCCGAAGATTAGAAGAAAAACGCCGTAAAACAGAACAGCGAGCGGCACGCTGATGCTCGGCGGCATGACGAGCCTCCGCCCGTCGTTTGGATAATCGTGATGAACCCCGTGAATGATATAGTGCAGACGTCTTCCGAGCCGCGTCTTCGGCTCGTAATGAAAAATGTAGCGGTGAATGAGGTACTCGAGCAGCGTCCACAGCAAGATACCCAGCAAAAACAAGACCCCTACCGTTACGACAGGGAATTGGCGTTGCCACAGCGAGAGGTAGAGCATGTAGCCAACCACAGGCAGGTACAAAATCAGCGGGGTCACGGGATGCACTCGCGAAAAAAATTCCATGAAATCGCTCTCGAACATTCGAACCGTTTCGTTCTTATTCGAGACGTAAAGCCGCTCCGCCATATCTAAAAGCTAATAGGCCGGGCACTCAGATCAAGATCGCCGTTCCGACTGTTCGTTAATTCAGGAATCGCGCGAAACGCCGCCTTGGCTTTCATTCGCTCCACCCGGCAATACAGGCTATATCGCTTGTCAAAAACGAACTGCAAAAGCAAGCGGCTCCATGACGAGTGATATTTCAGATTGTCGTAAAATTCAGGAGCTATTGCGCGCAGCTTCGGCAGATTGTTCCATGGTATCGACGGCAAATCGTGGTGCTCGTTGTGGTAACCCATATTCAACGCCAGCCGATTGATCGGACCGTAATAACTGAACGTTTCCTGGTCGAAATCGTAGGTATAATGCTCCTGGATCCATCGGGCGCCCACCGGATGCAGCCCAATGGAAAAGAAGAACGCGAACACGAGATAAAGAAATCCGGCCCAACCGCAGAAATAGACAATCGCTACATCGTATGCGGCCGCGCACGCAAGATTGATGGAGAACCATCGGTCCCACATCTTGATCGCCTTTAGCCGAGGTGGGCGTGTCACCTGAAAGAACGGAAAGAGCATTAGCCAGATCGCCTTTCGATACCATTTGTTGCCCACCAGGCGCGCCTCCCAATGGTTCGCCAAATCCGCGTCGTATTCGTAGTCGCCTTGATGCGAATGATGTTTTAAATGATAAACACGAAAGCCCATCGCACCTGCCGTCAGGTTTGGAAGGTCAGCAATGACGGCCACCATCTTGTTCCAGCTTTGATTTCGGAAAATTAGGTTGTGCGTGGCGTCGTGAATGATGACGTAGTTGGCGTGATTAGCGAACGCGCCGACGCAAAAAGCGATTAGCAGACTCAGCCACCAATAATCAAATCCGAATGTTCCCATTGCGTACGCGATCGTTGTTTGCAGCGCTACAATCGAGACCGCAATCAGCGCAGTCCACGGATTGCGCACCATCAACTGTCGCACTTCGGGATGCGCTTTGACGATCGTCCGCGCTCGCCCGGGATGCGGCTGATCAGATTCAGACTGGAAGAAGGCGGCCTGCATCAGTTCTCAAGTTATCCCATCGACGCCGCAGCCTCAAACGCGCGTTTTCAATCGCCCTCCAAGCGACCGCGACCGTAACGAGATCTGGATCCCGACGTTCGAATCGGTAGCAACTACTTTCCATCGCGTAACGGCCCGGGCGATAAGTGTGCCAGAATTACCCATTCCTGCGGTCTCTTGCTACTTGTTAGGTCCGGTTTGCTCTGGACCTGAGAGCAGCTGCTGGAAATCAGGACGGTTACGAATCGGATCCCAGACCGGGTCAATCTTCAAACGAGCTACGGAAACTTCCCCGCCCGCCGGGATGGAGAGTAAACGTCGAAGTCTCTTAATGCCTTCGTCAGGTGCGCCCGCACGCGCCTCGATTTGTGCGAGTCCGGTCTGGAAATTTGGACCGGACAGAGCATCCTTTTCGATGGAGATTGCATCCGCCGCTTGTCTGGAAAGGCGCAGAGCATCGGCATTGCGTCCAAGGGCGAGGTAAACCCAGGATAGCTCCGTCATCGCGAAAGTGTCATCCGCTCGCTCTCTGAGTCTGGCCTCGAGCAAGGGCAGCGCTTCTTCTCCCATTGCTTTGGCTGCCTCAGCGTCTCCTGCTGCCAGCACGCGAAGGGCAGCGCGCGCGGCAAGCTGCTGGAGATGCGCGCGATTGTCGTTGACCACCTTCTTCTCGACAGCTTGAAAAGCATCGGTAAAACGGCGTTCGATCACGTCGAGATAAAACGGCCAGCCAATGACTGCACTAACGTCGCCGGCTCCCGTAGCGCCACCGGGGCCGCTGGCGCCGCCGGGGATGTCTTTGATCACATCTGGAAAACCTTCGAGAGGTCGCCGCGCAGAGTGAACGTCGCCGGTCGAGTTGAGGCGAGTGCTGAGCAGAAATAGTGCCGCCAGCGTGTTGTGCGGATCCATGGCGAGAGCTCGCAATTCGGCTCGCTCTGCGTCCTTCCACAGACGCAATGCACTGCAGCTCACTCCGATATTGGTCGGGATTCTGGCGTCTCGTGGGTCGAGTTCCTCCGCTCGTTGAGAATCCGCCAGCGAGCGCTCCCATTCACCGCGTCGGCGGTAAACGTACGCGCAATTCGCCCGCGCGTCGGCGTTGTTAGGTTGCAATTCCAAGGTGCGATTAAACTCTGCCAGCGCCATCTCGTATTGGCGATGACCCCAATAAAAGAATAATCCCAGCGCAGAGTGCGCTTCCGGAGAATTTGGAGCAACAACAAGAGCGCGATCAATGAGCGACTTTACCTCCTCTAATTCCGCCGGCGCCAAAGGAGAGACGAACCAGTGACGCGATAGTCGACTGCGTGCGAGCTCCGCGGCGGCCTCGGCAAAATTTGGATCCCGTGCCAACGCCTTTCGGTAAAACGCGTCGGCACGATCGTAGGTGTCTGCGGCCAGGCTGCTTTCGGCTTGGTGAAGCTCATACTCGCCTCTCAGAAAAAGGTCGTAAGCCTCCGTGTCATGCGTCCGCGTTGAGGTGAGAGCATTGGATTCGCTTGGCGAGAGATTCGCTTGCAAAGCGTCCGCGATTTCCTGTGAAACCTCGCTCTCAACCGCTAAGACATCCTTGAAGTCACGGTCATAGCTTTTCGCCCAAAGATGCGTATCGGCGCGGGTATCGATCAATTGCACATTCACCCGAACTTTCTCGCCAGCTCTCTGTACCGTCCCCTCCAGGATAGTGGACACGCCGAGCTCTTGCGCGACTGTCTTTAAGTTGTCCGGTTTGCTCTGATACTTGGCCGTCGAGGTTCGCGAAATGACTTTGAGATCCCGAACCCTCGCTAATTTCGTCAGAATCTCATTCTGAATGCCCTCGGCGAAATACGCGTTTTGCTTTTCATTGCTTAGATTTTGAAACGGCAGCACGGCGACCGATTTGTCGATCTTGCGCGCCGAGGCACGCGGCAACAAAAAAAATCCCGCAGCGACAGAAATTATCGCACCGGCGGTCACGAGGAGGATAATATTGCGGCGGCGATGCGCTCCCGGAACTCTTGGCGTGGCCTGAATTCCCTGCGGCGTAACGTCGTAGGCCCAGGCAAGGATGAGTGCAATCGGGAACCCGATCAGCAAAAGTACGATCACAAGACGGAGCGTCCAATTCGGCAAGTCCCACGCCGGAAAAACGGCTGACCCTATCTGAATAATGAATCCCGCCGCGATAATATAGGCGGCGGCGACGCGATAAACTTTCCGCCGCTGCAATTCCTCAAAGAAGCCGCTCATAAGCAATCCAAGGTCATCATCACCATTGTCCCACACCGCGTCCAAGAGAAGATATGCACAAGCTTAGGTCTAAAAAGCTAAACCGCGATTGAGAGGCAAAGAGTTGAAACGTTGAAACGAATGGAGAAATGCTTGATCGCTGATTTCCATAATGGGATGCAAGTACATTGGCGGACACCGCGGAAATTCCCGATTATTTACGCCTAGGGTGCTACGGACTACCGCGCGAAAGCTTCATTTCACGAAGGAGGCGAGCCTAACGGGATTCGAACCACTTTTGAAATTTCACGGTTCTGCGCAATGACGCAGTTCCGATGATCTCATGAGAAGGCAATGCGACCCTAACGGGATTCGAACCCGTGTTACCGCCGTGAAAGGGCGGTGTCCTGGGCCTCTAGACGATAGGGTCACAAAAGCGCGGGCAATATCGGAATTGCCGTTCTTTCACGCAAGGTAAATTGCCGGTTATGTTAGGCTGCGCAGCACATCGGCGGATTTAGGGTGGCGACATATTGCCGCAGTCCAGGGGCAGATTCCGATCACGGCACGGGTTTGAGGTCGTGAACTAACGCTGCTGCGCGCGAGGTTGCACCCTGATGCTTGCTCAGAACTTGATGCGCGCTTTGGACAATGCGGCGGCGCGCTTCGCTATCTCCCAGAAGCTCGGCGACGGTCAGTTCAAGTGAATCGATATCGCGAACCTCGATGGCGCCTTTGTTCAATACGAGGGCCTTCGACAGTGTTGCGAAGTTTTCCATATGCGGGCCAAACAGGACTGGTTTGCCCGCCATAATCGGTTCCACGGGATTTTGTCCGCCATGTGCAGCCAGGCTTTTTCCCATAAACACGATCGTCGCGATAGGATACCAGCTTTGAAGTTCACCTGTTGTATCCAGGAGAATGCAGTCCACATCTGATTCGGGATCGATCCGCACTTCGCTCGCCAGCGCGACACGCAATCCTAACCCCTCCAGTTGCGCCCGGATTTCTCGCAGCCGTTCGACATGGCGCGGCGCGATGAACAGGCGCAATGGCGGAAATTGCTGACGTAAGCGTAGAAACATAGTTGCCAAAATTTCCTCTTCACCACGGTGCGTGCTACCGCCAAATAGCACGGCGCGATCTGATGCCCCAACAGACGGCGCGCCCCACGGGGATGCGGCCACAGCATGGTTTCCCCGCTGGACTTCAGGATCGTATTTGATGCTGCCAGTCCACATGATCCTGCTGCGCTCCACGCCAATTCTCTGCCAGCGATCGGCATCGCCGGGTTCTTGAACGCAAACCAAATCGAGAAGTCGAAAAGTCGGCGCGACAAAGAACCGGAACCGCTGAAATCTGCTTTCCGATTTCGGTGATAAACGTGCGTTCACCAGTGCGATCGGAACTTTATGCGCGTGCGCGAACGCAACGAGATTTGGCCAAACTTCAGCTTCGACCAGCAAAATCCGCACAGGCCGAATGACAGAAAACGCGCGCCGCATGATCGGCCAATAATCGAGCGGCGTGTACATGACTTCGATCCACGCGGCAGCGTTTCGGGTCGCGAGGGCGAATCCGGTCGTGGTGGTCGTGGTCAAGACACAGTGCAAATCCGGTTCCAGCGAACGCAACGAGTTCGCCACTTTCAATGCGATATTCACTTCTCCCACGCTGACTGCGTGCAACCACGTCGATCTGTGTTTCAACAGACGCGCGCGTAGGTCGCGGTCGTAAAATCCCAGGCGTTGTCCGAATTTTTGGCGGTAACCGCCCCGACGGAACATCTTGAGGAAATAGGCCGGTAAAAAGAAGAAGAGCCCGAGCGGCCAAAGCAAATTGTAGACGAAACGGATCATGCAATTGCCGATTGCTGATTCCGGATTGCGGAGAGAAACAGGGTTTCAGTGGCACCGTATCGCTTCTGCCGAACCACGCGCCAGTACTTCATTTGAGGAAGAACTTCTCCTGGTCGCTTCTCCAAAACAAAAACACCGCCACGGTCCAGCAATTCTGGCAACGCGTGGTTCGTCAGAATTTCTTCTGTGTAGCGTTCGCCGCGATTTGTTGTCTCATACGGAGGATCGGCAAGAATGATTTGAAATGTTTCTGACGTGGAGGCGTGCTGCAGAAAATCGAAAACGTCCTGCTGTCGAACGGAGCCTGTTAATTTTGTCTTGCCGAGATTGACCTCGATGGTCTCAGCAGATTGCCGGTCTTGCTCGATAAAGACAACCCCAGACGCACCGCGGCTGAGCGCTTCGATTCCGAGAGCGCCGCTCCCGGCGAAAAGATCGAGGACGCGCGCGCCGACGACCGCATCGCCCAGACTGGAGAAGATGGCGGCCTTAACCCGGTCCATTGTCGGTCGCACATTGTCTTTGGGAACTGCCAGGCGGATGCCGCCGGCGCTGCCGGCGATTACCCTCATGGCGACACGATTGGCGTTGGCGTTGCAGTTGCTTGAGGCACCGCTTCCTCGGGCGAAGCAGAAGGTGATGGCGACGCAGGCATCGCGCTGCCGGCATCGGGGGTTGCCGGCGTGGCCTGTTCGATCTGTTTCTTTTTCTTTTTTGACCGATCCTTTTTTCCGCCAAACAGGCTGTTGAGCATGCCGCTGAGATCGCGGCCGACGAGCTGGTTCATCAAATTTGTACTGGGCCGATCGATCGTGCCGCCTACTTGAAAGTTGATCGCAGAATAACCCGGTTCGTTAATGGGTTGAAAATTCTGGCGAATTGCTTTGAAAAGCTGGCCACGAATTCTGTCGTTGATGGCGAGCTGTGAATCGAGGTTCAACTTGCCGCCATAAGCAACTGTGCCGGACGCTGTCAGGCGAATATTGGGCGAACGCAAAATCAGCTCGTCAATCCTGACCAACCCCGGGCTCAGATGATACCTTGCTTCGGCTTGCTCCAGATGCAGCTCCTGTAGCTCTTCGATCTGGAGAATCTGCCCGAGCAACACAAGCAAGCTATATTGTTGAACCCGCCCATCACGCAGGAATATTTCGCCACTGCCAGCGAGCGCATTGGGATCGGCAGTTTTGCCGGAAGCGTGAAAACTTCCCTCGAATTCGCCCTTCACCATTCCCCTGGGACCGCCGGCGTTTTCCACGATCTGATCGGCGAGCACATTGCGAAACTTTACGCTCGTGGTGAATGGTGAATCCTCCGCCTCCGGTTGCATCGCAAAATAGCCGTTGATTTCACCGTTTGCGGCCCGCGCAGAAATTTTGGAAAGCTCCCGCAAAGAAATTCTTGCTATCTTTGTGTCGCCACGAAGCGCTGACGCGCTGCGGATGCTGGTACGAAAATCCACGCCCGTAAAGCTCGCGAGCAACCCGCCAGCTTGATCGAGGAAAGTGAAATTGCCGTCCTTGATGCTAACCCGTCGAACTTCTGGAGCTACAGCGAGTCTCGCTTGTTGTCGCGGTGGCCTATTGTCGAGAGTCACTTGAGCTGGAGAGGATAGATTAGTAGACGTGGCGGCGACTACCGGCGCGGCCTGCTTCTGGACCGATTCGCTTTCTGCTTGCGAGCGCGACGCGCTTGGAGCCTGTTTTGGAGAAATTTGAGGCGACGGCGGCTCTTGCGAGCGGGGTAATCTCCACTTTCCTTCCGCGTCTTGGGGCCAGACGACCTTGGGTTTGATGAGTGAGACTTCTTTGATCACCAGCCTTTGAGAAAAAAGTGAAAGGAATCGAACGCGAAGCTGGAATGTTTTTGCTTCGAGGAAATGTCTCGGGCCCGCTGAGGAGGTTTGCGGGATTGTAATGCCGCTGAGCTGAAGTCCTCCCCACGGAGTCACGCTCATGCTGCGAATTTCGAGCCGGGTGCCGAGGCGCCGGCTTAGTTCCTGTTGAATCTTTGCTTGTGCGCCTTGCGATTGCACATACAGGTTCACGCCGAGCAAGAGAACGGCGCCGAGCCCAATCACCGCCGCGAAAGCAATTATCGTAATCCGGCGCAATTTTCGCACTGTAAGACGTTACGCAGCCCCAGTTTGAAGAAAAGACCAAAGGCCCTTGGTTAGTTTTTCGGTATGACCGATATAGTTGTCATTCTCAATCCAACAGCAGGCAGTCCCGAAACGCTTCGGGCTTGGCAAGAACGCATCGAATCAGTTACGCGCGGTTGCGCTATCCGTGTTACGTCGCATCCGGGCGAAGCGGAAGCACTGGCGCGGCGCGCCGTCGAAGAGGGCGTTGCGCGAATCGTTGCAGCCGGCGGCGATGGAACCGTGAATCAAGTGGCAAACGGACTCGCGGGCAGTAATGCCGCGTTGGGTCTTCTGCCCTTTGGCACAGTAAACGTCTTCGCGATGGAGCTTGGGCTGCCGTTGTACAATCTGAAGCTTTGCTGGGACATCATCAACGGTGCGAACATGCGGCTGGTTGATCTGCCGAGCGCGAATGGGAAGTACTTTGTGCAGCTTGGTGGGGTTGGCCTCGACGCACAAGTAGTCAAGGAAACCAGCCTCGCGTTAAAGCGCAGCTTCGGCCCGCTAAGCTATCTCATATCCGCAGCGCAGATTGCGGCGCGGCAACCGCCCAAGCTCTTTATTGAGTCGGAAAACTCTTCTGTGCGCGAAGGATCATTCGTTCTCATTGGAAACGGGCGCTTATACGGAGGTCCTTTTCCATTCTTCAAGCAGGCCGTTATGGATGATGGATTGTTTGATGTGGTCGTGTTCAAACGGCTCGGCTATCTCGAAATCATCAAGTATCTCCAAGACGTTGTTTTCAGCTCCGAGATCCGCGTTCCTGAAGTTGAATATTTCCAAACGCGGCGCCTGCGCGTAACGAGCGAGCAGGACGTTCCTCTCGAGCTCGATGGCGAGCTGGCCGGCAACTGTCCGGTTGATTTCCAGATCCAGAAGAAACTGCTGCGGGTCTTGGCGCCGCTCCCGGCATCATAACCGACTGCGGCGCGCTAATTGGTCTTTGGGCAAAATCCGCCTGATGCTTGTGCGATGGACGATGGGAACGGTTGGATCCGGGAGAAAGCCGCGGCCTCGCTGAACCCTTCGCAGGTCGAGACGACTTTACTTCAGCTCAGCGAACGATGGCCAGCAGACGCGCCGCCGCTTGTCCGTCTCACCGAGGAATTCCCGCTGGGCGAACCGGCCCTGCTGCATCTCCTGGCAGTTTCCAGCATCTGCGCGACGAGATTGACACAGAATCCTGAAACGCTCCTGTGGCTCTCCCAACCCGAAGTTTGCATGACCTCCCGCGGATACCCGGAAATGCTGAGCGAGCTACACGCTCTGGCAGGTGACTCTGTGGCAACGCAAGATTTTGCGGCGCTTCGTTTCTGGAAAGGCCGCGAAATGACGCGGGTTGCGCTTCGCGAACTTGCAAACGTAGCGCCGCTGGAAGAGACGACGGGCGAGCTTTCACAGGTCGCGGAGATTTGCATCCGTCGCGTGTTCGACCATTGGAACACCGAATTGCGGAAACGCCATGGTTCACCCTCGGCGGACTTTGTAATTCTTGGCCTCGGAAAACTTGGCGGCGGTGAGCTGAATCACAGCTCGGATGTTGATCTTCTTTTTCTTTATGGCGAGGAAGGGCAGCTCACGCCGCACATTTCCTATCACGAGTTCTTTAACCGGTTGGGAAAAAAGATTCTCGAAACGTTTTCGACTCCGCATCCGGCCGGTTCACTCTTTCGCATCGATCTGCGCCTCCGCCCGGAAGGCTCTGCCGGTCCGCTGGCTCGTTCGCTCGAAAGTATGGAAAATTATTACAGCGGATTTGGCGAAACCTGGGAACGGCTTGCGCTGATCAAGGCAAGGGAAATCGCCGGCAGCCGTGAGCTGGCTTACGAATTCCTGCGACAGCACCAGCCGTTTATTTACCCGAAAAGCGCCACGCCCGATTTGCTGGATGAGATTGCAAGCATCAAGCACCGTATCGAACGCGACATTGTTGGAACGGAAAAGCTGGAGCGCGACGTAAAACTTGGACGCGGCGGCATTCGCGACATCGAATTCATCGTGCAGACGCTGCAGTTGATGCATGGAGCGCGTCATCCGTTTCTGCAGGAACCGAACATGCTCAAGGCATTGCGAGCGCTTCGTGAATTGGACCTTCTTCCAACCAACGAAGTCCTGACGTTGGACCAGACATATCGGTTTCTGCGGCGTGTGGAGCATCGTTTACAGATTGAGGCCGAGCAGCAGACCCACGTCGTTCCACGGGAGGTCGAAGCATTGCGACGCCTCGCACTCAGCCTCCGCTTTTCGTCTAGCAAAGATTTCACCGCGGCGTTGCAGGGAAGGATGCGCGCTGTTCGGCCGATTTTTCAACGGATCGTCTCCACCACGCACACGGCTCCGGCCGCGAATGATCTCGAAATTTTCAGCGACCAAAAACGCGCGACCAGGGCGTTCACTGATCTTGCTCAAAGCGCTGCCGGTTTTCACATCGCCCCGCGCACACGACAAATATTTGGCAAGCTGCGTCCGGTTTTAATTGGTTGGCTTGCAAAGTCCGCCGATCCAGACGCAACTCTGAATCAATTCGTTCGGTTCGTGGAAGCCTATGGTTTACGCAGCTTGCTGTTTGAGCTGCTGGTGGCAAACCCTCGCTTGCTCGAGTTACTGTTGAAGACTCTCGACGCCAGTCGCTTTGCCGGTGAGCTTCTCATTCGCCGGCCACAACTTCTCGAAGACATCACCCGCGATCCGGCCTTCGATCAAACGCGATCGGTCGCGGAGAATCTACGGCGGCTTGATGCCTTAGGTGCCGATGCGAACAATCTCGATCCGATTCGCGCCTACCGGCAGCGGCAATTGTTGCGGATCGTTCTCCGCGAGGTGCTGGGGCTCGCGAGCCCGGTCGCCACCTGCATCGAGCTTTCTGATCTCGCCGAAGCGTGCCTGCTATTCGCGGTCAGACTCCTTGGCGCCGAGCAAATAACCATCACCGCGCTTGGTAAATTTGGCGGACGGGAGATCAGTTACGGCGCAGATTTGGATGTTTTGTTCATCGGCGATGACGATCGCACGACGCAAAAGCTAATGATTGCGATGGCGCAGCCGACCGCTGAGGGAAACATTTGGGCGCTCGATGCGAGATTGCGTCCCGAAGGGGAAAAAGGGCCGGTCGTTTGTTCGGTTGAAACTTATCCATGGTATTACACAAACCGTGCCCGGCCGTGGGAGTTGCAGGCGCTGACTCGCGCACGTGCCATCAGCGGACCGCAACAAAGCGAGTTCATGCAAATTGCAAAGAGCGCGTGGCGTCGCGCCGGTCAGGATCCCGATCTTTTTATAAGAATCGATGAAATGCTTGAGCGCATTCGCCGGGAGCGCGGAAGCGGCTCGGACTTTCTTGATTTAAAGACCGGACGCGGCGGAATCATAGAGGCGGAATTTCTCGTGCAAGCACTGCAAATGCGCGGAAATATCTGGGAGCCAAACTGGGAGCGCGCAGCCGATCGATTGCGTGAACGTCGGATCCTGAAGGACGCTGAATCGGAGAAACTCAAGGAAGCTTATCGGTTCCTCCGCCGGTGTGAATCTGCCGTGCGACGTTACGAGAACAAGGCTGTCTCGGCACTTCCGACCGATCCGAGCGAACAGCGAAAGCTGGCCATTCGTGCAGGCTATGACAGCTTCGAAGCTTTTCAACGCAAGTATATTGATGCTCGCGACGCGATCCACATGCTTTACGAGCGGCGTAGTCGAAACAAGAGTCTTTAGGCGCGTTTCTGTCAGCAGCGCTCATGAGCAATGCAAGCATCTCAGGTGACGCGTCGCCCTGCAGGGGGCGGCTACAGCCTGCCTCAGCCAGGAATGCCCTTGAGCATCTCGGTGTTGGTTGGGAATTTCTTCACAAACATCAAAAGACGCTGAATGGCTTCCTCTGGTTTGTGACCAGCCAGACCGCGCCGGATGAGATTGATTTTTTCCAATTCCCACGGTTGCAACAACAGTTCTTCGCGGCGTGTGCCGGAGAGAAAGATGTCAATTGCCGGGTAAATGCGTTGGTCGCTGATTTTTCGGTCGAGCACCATTTCCATGTTTCCGGTTCCTTTGAATTCCTGAAAAATCAGTTCGTCCATACGGCTGCCGGTCTCGATCAGCGCCGTGGCGACAATCGTGAGAGAACCTGCTTCCTCGGTGTTGCGCGCGGCTGCGAAAATCTTTCGCGGAATCTCCATGGCACGCGCATCGATACCGCCACTCATCGTCCTACCCCCGCCGCCCATCGCATTATTAAACGCGCGAGCGGTGCGCGTGATGGAGTCGAGCAGGATGAATACATGTTTTCCTGCTTCGACAAGACGCTTGGCACGTTCGATCGCCAACTGCGAAATGCGTGTGTGACTTTTGATGTCGGCATCATTAGAGCTGGCCATGAGCTGCGCTGTGGGATGTGAACGACGAAAATCGGTCACTTCTTCCGGGCGTTCATCGACGAGAAGAATGATCAATTCCATCTCCGGATGGTTCTTGGCCACCGCCTCGGCGATGTGATGCAGGAGCGTTGTTTTACCTGTTCGGGGCGGCGCCACGATCAGGCCGCGCTGGCCCATTCCCAGCGGCGTCATCAAATCCATGATCCGCGTCGTATACCGGTCCGGCACCGTCTCGAGTTTGATCTTTTTATTCGGGTTGATCGTGGTTAGTTCTTCAAACGGACGGAGCCCTTGATACTTTGCAGGCTCCTCGCCATTGATCGTGAGTAGCTTGACCAATTGCGGGCCACGGCTGCCGCGTCGGGTTTCACCGTGGATCCACATCCCGTCGCGCAAGGCGAAGCGGCGGACAATTTCAGGAGTGACAAAAATGTCCTGCGGCGTCTGCACAAAATTGCGTTTCGGATCGCGCAGGAACCCGAAGCCTTTGCCGGAAATTTCAATGATGCCTTCGCCGAATTCCGGCTCAGTCTGAATTTGTTCGCCGCTCTCGGCAGACCCCTCGGCCGATTCCCGGCCTGCTGGCGCGGGTCGCTCGAGGATCTCGACACCGACATCCGGATTAGCGGCATCAGCGTTTGTTGAAGAAGAATTCGGCGATTCTTCGGAGTTACCGTGCCTGAACCGCTCGCCCCGGTCGCGATAACGTCTCCGCGGAAACCGACGGCGCGAGCGATGCTGGCGTTGCTCCGGCTTGGTGGACTCAGTTTCCAGCGGTACAGGCTGGTCTTCGTTTTCTTCGTTCATAAGCTAAGAATTCTTGGGCGGTGCGGGCAGCGCCTAACACAGTTCGTAGAAGCAATATTTTCAGGCCGGCAATCTGGCCAGTAATTCGTCGGGAATATCTAGATTTGAATAGACGTTTTGCACATCGTCGTCCTCTTCGAGCGCATCACACAAGCGAAGCACCTGACGTGCCGCGGCCTCGTCAGCAACCGCGACTGTAGTATCGGGAATGAACGTAAACTTTTGCCCATCGGTAGTGACGCCTGCTTTCTTGAGCGCCTCAGCTACGGCGTAGAGCTGATCGTGGGAAGTGAGGATAACATACTGATCCTCCTCGGTTGTCAACTCTTCCGCGCCTGCCTCCAACGCGATCTCCAGTAGCCGATCCTCATCAATGCTGGATCGCGAGACTGTGATTTGGCCCTTTTTATGAAACATATAAGAAACGCTCCCGCTGGCGGCGAGGTTGCCATTGTTCTGCGTGAAAATTCTTCGCATCTCCGCTCATGTGCGGTTCCTGTTGTCGGTCGCAGCCTCGACAATCAACGCGACGCCCCCGGGCGCGTAACCCTCATACACGATCTCGTCCAACTGTTCGCCGTCCCTACCCTCGCCTGTGCCGCGTCTAATCGCGCGCTCGATGTTATCGCTGGGCATGCTCTGCGCTCGCGCAGCCTGGATGGCGCTGCGCAAACGCGGATTGGCAGTCGGATCGCCCCCGCCGCTCTTTGCCGCGATGGTAATTTCCTTCGATAACTTGCTGAAGATCTTGCCGCGTTTCGCGTCGATCGCGCCCTTAAACCGCTTGACCTTCGACCACTTACTATGTCCCGCCATACGTGCGGATTTTGTGTAATTGCTGATTGAAACCTGCGAATTTCCGAACAACACCTCGCCGAGAGAGTGGCTAGCGAGAAAGGGAAACTAACGCGCAATATTCAATCCCAACAAGAACCGTTTGTCAACATATTGCCGAGCGTCCCTCGTTGAGCGAAATAATCCTCAAATGAAAATTCTTTTTGCCGGCATTCTGGGTGGAATCGTCATGTTTGTGTGGACGTCGATTGCCCATATGGCCTTGCCGCTGGGGGAAGCCGGCATCCGCGAAATTCCAAACGAATCGGCGGTTCTCACCGCGATGCAAAGCAACGTGGGCGAAGAGACCGGTCTCTATGTTTTTCCCGGTCCCGGTATTGGCAAGAACGCAACTCGAGAGGAAAAGAGCGAGGCGATGAAACACATGGGCGAAAAAATGGCGGCGAATCCCTCCGGCATTCTGATGTATAACGCGGCCGGCCGGCGGTTCACACTTGGCAAATGGCTCGGCGTCGAATTCGGCAAGGAACTTCTCGAAGCGATTTTGGTGGTGTTCCTTTTCGCCCAAACGCGCATCGTGAGCTTTCCTGGTCGCGTCGGTTTCGTGCTTGTCGCCGGAATCCTGGCGGCTATTTCGACCAACGTTTCTTACTGGAACTGGTACGGCTTCCCCGGTATTTACACTGCCAGCTACATGTTCACCCAAATCGTCGGTTTTTTGCTGGTCGGAATTGTTGCTGCGCTGCTCTTGCCAAAACGCGCTGCGATTGAGGCGAATCGCTAAGGTTTCCCGCGAAGTTCCCGTACTGTCAGACCCGTTCGCCCATTAACAATTCCGTACGTTGCATCAGCTTGGCCATCGCTGCGTTTGAAGTGTCGTTCCTTGCCTGTGTTCTCCGCTGTCCATGTCGCACCAGCGGCGTTTGCCTTCAGGAATTTCATGATTTCTTTCTCGGAGAGATCAGTTCCCTTCGCATGAAAATATATTTCCGAAACGCTTCGGCCATTAGCAAAGGTTACCTCGTAGAGATAGCGATCCTTGTGGTAAAGGACAGTTACGGTCCCGTCGTCCCGCAGGCGCCGCTGGAGTATTGAGCCATAAGAATCTTCAATTCTCTCATCGCCGTCCCCTAAGTTGGCCCAACTGCAGGTCAGGGTTGCGAGAATCGACAGAACAATGACGCTGGATTGTTTCACATTCTTTCACTCGGACGGTTTAACTAAATCCGCAACTCGCTCCTGCAAATACGCAATTCATTGCTTCTACTCGACGAACGATGCAATCGCGACCGTCACGTGGCCGCAATAGTCCGTGTGGCCAGCACGATGAACGCGGAGACACAAAGCCATGCGAACCAATCGCCGGTTCGCGTGTAGAACGTCTCCTCACGCGCGACGTTGACTTTTCCGGTAACCGACACAAAACGATCGGGCGCGGTGGCCGTTTCCGCCAAAATGCGACCGCGGTTGTCGCTCAGCGTCAGGAGGCCATTGCGCGCTGAGCGAGCAAGGGCGAAACCGTTCTCCACCGCGCGCAGCACCGCCATGCGCGAGTGCAACCAGCGATCGAGATTGAAATCCCACGCCGGCACAAGCAGCATGTCCACGCCATCCGTGGCGTATTCGCGGCTGAGCTTCGGAAAATCCATGTCTTTACAAATTTGCAATCCCCAACGACCAGACGGCTGGTCGAGCAGCACGCGTTTGTCGCCGGCTTTTTCGGGTTCGACACCCCGTAACAGATGATGCTTGTCGTAATTCGCCTCCAATTTCCCGTCGGGCGAATAAAAGCGCGAAGAATTGAAAGCGACAGCTGGCGTTCGCCGAACGATGCCAAGGACAATGGCTGCGTGTGTAGCAGCCGCAGCTGAAGAAAAGAGCGCATCCACCTCCGCTAAGGCCCTGTCGCTAACACGCCCGATTTTTTCCGGGAGAACGATGGCCTGCGTTCCAGCCGGAGCGGCGCGGCGGACCTCATCAGCATACTCGCCCAACAGTTTCAGCGCCTCCTCTTCCGATCCAAGGTAGACTCTCATCGGCACGTCCTTGGCGATGAGTGCCACAGTCACAAATTGCTCCGAAGAAATTGACTTCAAGCGCCATTTGCCAAAAACAAACAAAGCACAAACGACAGCGCTGACCGCGATGACAAGCGCGCCGTGTTGCCACGGCCTTCCCGCGCCGCTCAACAGAGCTCCCGTGGCGCCGGCAAACAAAAACACGATGAAGCTGATTCCCCAAATCCCGGTGATCGAAGCGATCTGGATCATGGGGAGACAATCCATTTGTGTGTAAGCCAGATTGCCCCACGTGCTGTGAGGAGAGCCGGTCGCGGCAAAATATTCGTACATCACCCAGTAAACTGGGAAAGCCAGCGACGCGAGGAAGAGCGATCCGCGCAGGAGAAAGCTGCGCACGAATATAACACCAAGACCGAAAACAACTGCGCTAATTACAAAGAGCAGGATGATGGTTTGCACCGGTAATTCGATCTCATGCCTGAAGTAGTTCCATTGGTTCATTTCGCCGATGAGCCACGTCGCGAAACCGAGCAGAAAAGCGGCGCTATTACGAAGCGACGGCGCAACCGCCAATACCGGAACAGGCGCCAACCAAAGCATCCACCAAATTGGATGAAGCCCAGTACCGAAATACAACAAGGCCCCCGACGCGAGACCGGCAGCGACAAGGAGAACGAGCTTACTAAATTGCATCGAAACCCCGCATGGTATGCTTGGATCGGCAGAGAATTCTAATGCTGGTAGACAATCCTGGCGTCAGCGATTGGCCGCCCCTCCATACACGACTTTTCCGCCCACAATTGTGGTTTCAACTTTCACGTTGCGAGTCGCTTCCGGTTTCAGGTCAAAGATGTTGTCGCTCAGAATCACCATGTCAGCCAGTTTGCCAGGCGTAATGGATCCTTTTTCATTCTCTTGAAATTCCGCGAAAGCGGCGCCCAGCGTGTAAGCTTCTACCGCTTCTGACAGCGTGATCTTTTCCTCTGGAATCCAGCCATCGGGATTCTTGCCATCTGGTGTGGCGCGAGTGACTGCAGCATAAAGTCCCAGCATGGGATTCAGCGGAGCCACAGGCCAATCCGTCCCGAACGCAAGCGTTACGCCATGATCGAGGAAGGTGCGCCAGGCGTAGCTGTATCGGGCTCGTTGATGACCTAGACGCTTTTCCGCCCAGCGGCCGTCGTCAATTGCGTGATAAGGTTGCATCGAAGCGATGACGTGGAGCCCGGCAAAGCGCTCAAAGTCTTTCTCCGCCATGTGCTGGGCATGTTCGATGGTAAAACGCTGGTCATGATAACCGTGCTCTTTTTCGATATCGCTGAAAATATCGAGAGTCATAGAAATCGCGCGATCGCCGATCGCATGAATTCGCAGCTGCAGTCCGGCGGCATCAGCCTGCATTAATCGATCGCGCATGGCGCTGGGCGGATGCATTTCGTCGCTCAGAAGGCCGCGGTTCCCAGGATCGTCGGCAAATGGCTCGAACATGTAGGCCGTCCTCGAGCCTAACGAGCCATCGGCGTATCCCTTTACTGCTCCGAGCCGCAAATAGGTCGATCCCCACGCGCGACGGATGCCAACCTTTGCCTGATCATGCCAATCGGTCTCCATCGGCACCGCATAGATCCGCGCTGTGAGTTCGCCTTTTTCTGCGATCTCGGAGTACACCGCCACATCAGCAAACTCCGGATTCATGTGCTGCACACTGGTCACACCCAATGATGCCGCGTGCTCCAGCGCCCGACGAGCAGCGCGCATCCGCCGCTCGTGCGACATCGGTGGAATCGCCTTATTGATGAGCTCTTGCGCGGCGTCCTTGAAAATCCCCGTTGGGTTGCCGCTCGCATCGCGCATGATGACTCCTCCCGGAACATCGGGAGTCTTGGCATTAATGCCGGCGAACCTCATCGCTGCCGAGTTCGCGAGCGACAGGTGCCCATCGTAGCGTTCAACAAAAATTGGAGTGTTGCCGGTGACCGGATCAACCACCTCTTTGGTCGGAAGCTCCGGGTTGGGCCATTTGGTTTCGTCCCAGCGACCGCCCAGAATCCATTCCCCTTTCAGCGTCTTTTTAACCTGCGCTGCGATGCGTCCGGCGAATTCCTGGGGACTTGTCGCATCTGTCAGATTGACTTGATCGAGCTGCGCCCCACCCGAGATGAAATGCAGGTGTGCGTCGTTGAATCCGGGCAGCAGCAACTTGCCGCGGGCATCAATCACCTTGGTTTCCGGGCCGCGCCACAAGTCGATTTCCGCGCTCGAGCCCACAGCCACGATACGATCGCCAATCACCGCCACTGCTTCGGCCTTCGGATGTTGTTTATCTACCGTATAAATTGCGGCGTTGGTTATCATCAGGGTTGCCGCCGGCTTCGAGTAAGCGCTCGCGTACATGCCAGTCACAAGTGCCAAAAAATAAATGGTAACTTTATGTTTCATAGTTAGTTCCCTCGGTGAAAGAAGATTTGCACTCTGTTTGGTCAAGATGAAAGGAGGCGAATAAAAGATGAGCGACAAGATCGATACCCGAGAATTTCGCATCGGCGATTACGACGACGCGCTTCAGCTTTGGCACCGTGTCGAAGGTCTCGAGATCGCTGAAGGTGATGACAACGAAGGCATTGCTCAATTTCTCGCACGCAACTCAGAGCTGAGCAGGGTCGCACTCGATGGATCGACAATTGTTGGAGTCGCCTTGTGCGGCCACGATGGACACCGCGGACACATCTACCATCTGGCGATTGATCCTGCCTATCAGGGATGCGGACTGGGTAAGCGTCTGCTGGACGAATGCCTCGATGGGCTCCGCAAGACTGGAGTGAAACGCGTTATTATCATGGTGGCCGATGATAACCAGCGTGGCACGAAATTTTGGGAGCGTTGCGGTTGGGAGAAAATTCCTGGCGCTATCCTGATGGGAATTGATCTTTAAAACAAAGCTCAGCGATTGGCGATTCAAGTCGTTAGGCATCATCTACAACGTGTGAAAGTAGGCGGCAGACATTTTCGAACCATCTGGCTTAAGCCGGAGGATCAAACCGTGGTGCAGCTGATCGACCAGCGATTTTTGCCACATCGTTTCGTGATTGAAGAAATCCGCACCGTTCAGCAGATGGCAGAGGCAATTCGTGAAATGCATGTTCGCGGAGCGGGATTAATCGGCGCAAGCGCGGGGTACGGGATGTATCTGGCGGCCGTTGAGGCTGCGGCGAATGTTACCGCCGGCGAATTCGATGACCACCTGGCTCGCGCCGCCGCACAACTCAGGACCACAAGGCCCACGGCGATCAATCTTTCCTGGGCGACCGACCGGCAGCTAAAGAGCATCGCCAAAGGGAAAACCGCGAAAGAGAAGGTCGCGCTTGCTCTGCGCACTGCGAATTTGATCGCGGAAGAAGACAAGGAGCATTGCCAAATGATCGGCCAACACGGGTTGGAGCTTGTCCGGGAAATTGCTCAAAAGAAAATAGGAAAGCCGGTTAACGTGCTCACGCATTGCAATGCCGGATGGCTCGCGTTCGTCGATTATGGTTCCGCGACAGCGCCGATTTATACCGCGCACGACAGTGGCTTGTCGGTCCATGTATGGGTGGCTGAGACCAGACCCAGAAATCAGGGATCAAAACTTACGGCCTGGGAACTAGGCGAGCATGGCGTGCCACACACGGTGATCGCCGACAGCGCAGCAGGTCACTTGATGCAACGTGGCGAAGTCGATCTGGTGATTGTTGGAACGGACCGCACTACTTACACGGGTGATGTTGCAAACAAGATCGGGACATATCTGAAGGCCCTGGCGGCAAAGGCCAACAATGTTCCTTTCTATGTGGCGCTGCCTTCGACTTCGATTGATTGGGAAATGCGGGATGGGTTGAGAGAAATTCCGATCGAGCAGCGCGGCGCGGAAGAGATAAGACACGCTGATGGATGGTCGGACGGGCAACCGGTCGAAGTGCGCATTGCGCCGGAGAAAAGTCCCGCCGCAAATTATGGATTTGACGTTACGCCCAGGCAATTGGTCACCGGACTGATTACCGAGCGCGGAATATGCGAACCAAACGAGACAAGCATCCGCGCCCTTTTTCCCGAGCAAGCGCCATGAGCGATTACGTAAAGTTCACGTATGAGCGCGCAGCTTCAGAGCTCGCGCCATTCGCAGGAGTTGTTGAATTGAACGCATGCAGGCAGAAACTTCTTGAGCGTCGACTAATCGGCGTGGACTCAAGCGGCATCAGCTTTGGCAACATCAGTATGAGGGACGGTGTGACCAATAATTTTTATATCACGGGTTCGGGAACCGGTGGAATGCGGGAACTGGTGCTGGCGGATTGTGCGAAAGTGGTGGCTTACGATTTCGGAAGGAACTGGCTTCGATATGAAGGGTCAACGATTCCTTCATCGGAATCGTTTACCCATGCTGCAATTTACGAAGCCGATGCAAGAGCCGCGGCTGTTATTCATTGCCACGACTCAACACTGTGGGCGGCCCTTCTAAATGAAGCTCCGACAACCTCGAACGCCGTTGCATATGGCACGCCAGAAATGGCGTACGAAACAATGCGTTTGTTCAGGGTTACAGATGTCCAAACCAGAAAGATTTTGGTGATGGCGGGGCACGAGGGAGGTATTGTCACGTTCGGCGGAAATCTCGAAGAGGCATTTGCAGTTCTAGTGCATGAGCGAAATAGGATCGTCTCGTTGCGTTGACACCCCGTTTCAAGAACGTACTGCTGCGCGTTATGACGGATGAACTTCCTGAACCGAACCAGGAGCCGGTCGTTACCCGCCGAAGATTTCTTGGGACGAGTCTGGCAACTGGAGCCGCGCTTTTAGCGGGGAAATCCGATGTAATCTTCGGAGCTCAACCATCAACTACACCGAAAATGGCTACGAACACGACTTTTACTTTGGGTGGTGATCTGACAGTCAACCGGCTCGGTTTTGGCGCGATGCGCGTTACCGGTCAAGGCATTTGGGGGTGGCCGCCTGACCGGGAGAAAGCGCTCAAAGTTCTCAGACGCGCCGTCGAGCTGGGTGTGAACCTCATTGATACAGCAGACTCATACGGGCCGGATACAAGCGAACTGCTCATAGCAGAAGCGCTTTATCCTTATCCCAAAGGACTCGTTATCGCGACAAAAGGCGGTCTAACACGGCCAGGGCCCAGCCAATGGGTGCCAAACGGCCGACCTGAACATCTCAAACAAGCTGTCGACGGGAGTCGGAAGCGGCTGCGCCTCGAGCGAATCGATTTGTATCAATTGCACACGGTCGATTCCAATGTCCCTCTTGAGGAATCGCTCGGCGCGCTCAAGCAAATGCAGGATGCTGGGAAGATTCGGCACATTGGATTATCGAACGTGGATCCAGACGAAATCGCGCGGGCACGCAAGATTGTTCCGATCGTGAGTGTGCAGAACCGGTACAACATTGAGGATCGCGAATCGGAGAACGTTTTGGTTTATTGCGAGAAAGAGAATCTTGGGTTTCTGCCGTGGTTCCCCATCGGAGGAGGCAGCGGATTGAAACCCGAAAACCCGCTGAATGTGGCTGCAAAAGCACACGGCGTCAGCGTTTTCCAAGTCGCGCTGGCCTGGCTCCTGGAGCGATCACAGTTGATGCTGCCGATCCCAGGGACATCGTCTGTTGCGCATTTGGAAGAAAACGTCGCTGCCGCAAAGCTCAAGTTAACTCCCGAAGAATGGAAAGCGATTGATGGTCTCGCCCATTGAGGATCAGAGGATCCTCAAAGGTTACTCACAAGACGGCTCTCCCATTGCGGGAAGACGATTTCTGCAGCTCGCGAAGCTTTACGGTGTGGGAGTGGGCGTCGGCGTAAGGAACGGAAACGGGGTAGGACTGACGAATGGAAAGGGAGTAGGGCTGAGGAACACAATGTTTGAGCCAGCTCCTCCATTGCCTTCGTTGGATTCTTTTTTATAGGTGATGAACAGCGTTGCACCCGGCACTGGCGCGACTGTCACTTGCGCAGGACCCGCTATTATCACTCGGTTACTAATTTCCGGGGGACTTTGCGAATTCCTTCCTGTACTAAGGTCGGTTCGAGTCGCCGTGAGAACGTTGGCCGTCCCACTATTTTCATCACCCATGAGCGTGACCGAAACGACGCCCCGATCAGTTCCTGCTTCCTGAGAAAAATTCGTGATCTTAAGAAAGTGATCCTCAGGAACATTGATCATCAGCGGCGAACTAGAGCTGGTGACAATCTTGCTCTTGAAAGGATTGGCAAACGCAAAGCTTGCTGCAGCCAGGATAACGAGCGCAATCGAACAGCGGGCGGCGAAGATCTTCATGCTTGAAGAAATACACGCTGTTTCCGTCTTGGCCAACTCGAATTGTTTTTACTCGACTACAGCATTACTCGACGGTCAGCGGTCCGTCGAAAATTGTGAGGCTGATCACTTCTGTGCGCGCGATGTGCGGACCGTGACGGGTGCCTTTCGGGGCAAAAGAACAGCGCCCCAACAGTGTAAATCGTACCAGATTCCTCCCACTCGCCTGCCAGCACATAAGCCCATTCGTTCGCCTCCGGGGTGAGCGTGCGCCAGGATCAATTCATCGAAGCAAATTGCGCTTGGATTGCAAGCGCGGGCAGATGATGAATAAAAGCCGCGACCCAGAGCAAATTCGTGTTAAAATCCGAATATGACCACGTTAATTAGCTACCTCAGCAGATTCGTTCTCATTCTCGTTTTCATTGGTGCGTTCTCGATGAGGAGCGCGAGCGCTCAACCCGCTGGACATTTGGTCGTTTCCAGGTCGCCGAATTTTGGATGGAATTTGGCTTTCAACCTTGAGATCGACGGCAGGTCCGTCGGGGATGTCGTACGGGGTCGCCAATATCACACATGGTTGCCAGCCGGGCAGCATGTCTTAACCGTGCGCAAGGTGCCGTACGTAGGCTATGTCGCGCCCACTTCGACAACAGTGAACGTCCAGCCGGGGTGGACCTATTCATTTACTGCGATGTTCGATTCGCAACTGATTTTTCTCCGGCCAGCAGGGGCGTGGTTCAGCCCCGGAGAGGACTGGCAAAATGGCTGGCCGGGAAGGTCTTTCCGCGCCGCAATCGACTAAGAGAAATCCAGAAGTCGATTAACGCCACACTCGCCAAGAGCGAGTCCGGAGCGTAGCGTCAGGCCATGAAGCCAAGATACAGCTCCGCCAATACACTCCTCCTGATTCTTGTTTTTGTTTGCACAGCCTCGATCGGAACTGCCTCCGCTCAGCCGGGGGGGCGTCTTATTGTTTTGAGAGCTCCGAACTTTGGATGGAATTTGGCTCTCAGTCTTAAGATCGATGGGAGGACGGCCGCCAACGTTGTGCAAGGACGTCGCTACGATCACTTCCTGCCGGCGGGACGTCATGTGCTGACGGTCTCGGCCGTACCAAACTATTACTTTTATCAGCCGATGTCGACCGTGCTAAACGTGCAGCCTGGTCAAACGTACGTATTCACGGCAAAATGGCAAAACACCGATCGTGTTGTTCTCGTTCCATCAGCGCTGCCTCCGGGATAAACCCTACTAGACCGAATGCAGAATGCCGCAGCGAAAGCGTCGCTCCGCCAATTCGGACGCACTCGTCCTTTGGTGAGCTTGCGATGGTTAGCTCCTTAGTGAGTCCTGGGATCTTGACGGCCGCTATTTGATCTTCGCCAGAATCTCTTCCATCTCATTCCGGCGAAAAGCGCGCAGCGTTTGGCCTTTAACGTTGCCGAGCGCACCGATTTTAAGTATGAACGCGCTCATGGTCTCGTCATCCGGCGCTTCGAAGACTACCACACCATCGTAAGCGCCCATCGTCCAGAATTCCTCCACGATCTTCATGCCCATTTTTTCGGCCTCGGCGATAGCCGCATCGCCGCGCTTAACTGTGTCCTTAATATTTCGAATGCCTTGATCTGTAAACTGAATCAGACAGATATAATTCGCCATAATTTGTTAGTCCTTTCTCTAGTTGTTCAAGACCAAGAATAATACTCAGATGTCATTCCGTTAAACTGATCTTGCAATGGAACCTGGCGAAGCTCTTGGCATTGCGGCGTAGATCGCCGTCACGTTGGCGGGTTTTGCCGGTGTTGTGGTCGTTTTTCGACGTGAATCGATTCATGAATGGTCTCCGGCCGACAAACTCCGGCTTCGGCTGCTCCTGACGAATTCCATCCTTCCGCTGGTATTCTGCGTGATCCGGGATCCTGTTGCTGACGATCAGGCCGCTGCCGACAGGCATCTGGAGATGGTGCAGCGGGTTCGCCCTGGTGGTTTCCTTGCCGTTCGCCATTCCGATGACGAAGATGTTTCGTCGGTTGGATTTGCGGCAGATACAAAGCGGGCGCGTTATCCGACTTGTTTTTATCTGTTCGCAACCTTGGGCATAGCCACAAATCTCTTGCAACTATACAACGCTGCCTTGCTCGGCGCATTCTGGCCATTCTTCAGTGGCATTGTCGTTCAACTTCTCACCGGGATATTCCAGTTTGCGCGGATGATTCTCCTGCGCCCCGAATAAAAGCCGCGATGGAATTCAGTCGTAGCGATACCGGCGAGCCTATGACACGGGCTCGGTATCGTGCAGACGGCCGTAATCGACCATGAGCTTGCCGTCGCCGTATTCGCCATAGATTTCAACGAAACGATGACCGAATCGAATATCGCGCCAGGTGTAGTCCTGTTGTGTTTGCACAGCCGCTGCAATAACAGGATCAATTCCAACAACTGAAACAAAGAAAAGAGCGCGCTCTGTTTCCAGCGATTCAGGCGTCGCGCCGTGGAGTGGGCTTTTTTCATCGATGACGTGTCGGAGAGTCAAAGCCGCCGGGAAGACAGTTAGCCGATCAAAATGCAGTTTCAGATTATAAAAGTACCTGAAATCGCCGCCTTCGATTAAAGGCTCATCACGAGAAAACATGATCCGGAACTCCGCCTCGACCATGCTGTGATGATTTTCATTTCCTATGCGCACCATTAACGTTGGCTTGCCATTTAGTGGCGCGATCACGATTGATTGGCTGAAGAGAACGCGCGCAATTGGTCGCGAAAACCGAACGAAAATGAGACCGGTCATGACCGCCAGCAGAAAGAGGCCGCTCATGATTTCAATCGTAGTAACGATGTGGCCGTAGAGCGTCTGCGGATACATATGGCCGTAGCCGACGGTGGCCAGCGTCTGTACACTGAAAAAGAAACAATCAAAAAACCAATGCCCGCCAGTCGTCCCGGCGATGCTCTCTTTCTCAAGACTGTAAAGCGTGGCGAAAAAAAGATTCAGCGCGATGTAAAGCGTGCCAACAAAGACAGCAAACTGTGGCCAACGCAAACTCAGCAGCCAACGATAAACGTCGCGCCATCTCCACGCGTCAGTATTAACTTTAACGAACTCGACCTGACCTGAACGGACGGAAACGGGCGTAGGTTTCCTCTTCATCCTCATTTAATCTGCGGTCATCTGCAGTTGGTCAACAAATCCCGTGATGGACTTGAAGATCTGCCGGTCGATATCTTCCTGCATTTCACCGCTGGCTTGAAGCAGACGTTTGGGCACACGCAAGGAATGATCGCCGCCTTCAACGACATGCAAAAAGTTTGGCGCTTTCATTTCCGCGCGCACACGCTCGAGGAGATCCAACGGGCAAAGTGCGTCGCGCGTGCCTTGCACAAACAGAATTGGTGTCGTTAGAGCGCGCAAAACTTCATCGCGGAGTTTTGTGCTGTCGCCCATCGCACAAAGCGGGTACCCGAGACAGATTAGTCCGTCCACTCTCTCTTCGAGTGATAAATGGCATCCAATGCGACCACCCATGCTCTTGCCGACCAAGATTGTTGATGCCGCCTGATGTCGCTCTCGCGCGCGGTCTAATGCCTGTCGATGCGCCTCGATTAGTTGCGGCAATCGATCAGGACGTTTCCGGCCCTCGCGCATGTAATCATAATCAAACGTTTCGACTTCGCCGATGTTTGACAGACGACGCTTCCAGTTCTGCATCCATGAATGCGACGAGGGTGCCCCTGCTCCTGGCGCAAAAACCATCAAACGTTTCATCCGTTCTTCCGCATCCGCCGCGGAAACCCCTCGTGGCGTCTCTGCCGTATCGACTCAGGAAAAAATTCTTGGTACGACGTTCGCGACGAAGTCCACCAAGCCATGGCCGATCATGTTGGCTGCAAGGTCGCGATGCCACAAATAGAATCCGGTTAGGATTAAGCCTGCTGCGAACGCGATGAGAATATTAGCCGCGCCTCCCGACCAATGGCCAATGGAAAAAATAACCAGCGGAATTGTGACCGACCAGAAGCGCCCAAGACCAATCATCCGCAGCCGTTCGATGGCGTAACCACGATAAAATAATTCTTCTACGACTCCGGCCCGAATAACGATCAGAGTAATTAACCAGAGCGGCAGTTTCTCGAATGCCGCAGAGCCGGGACCGTGTCCGTACCCGGTAAGGTAAGCCAAACTGCCGACGACTGCGGCGGATACGACCGCGATCACGAACCCCCAGGCCATCGATTTCCACCAGCGATATGTGCCGAGGCCGATCGACCTAAACGGTAAGCGTTCGCCGCGACGGATAATAACCAGGAGAGCGGCTGCGTTCGCCCAAATGAGCGTTTCCTTTAGAATTGCCCCGGCAAACGTGATTTCGGGCACAAAGAAAACGAACGCCTGACGAATTACGACCATTGCGAACAGCGAGAGGAACAGTCCCAGCCAGGTGGCGCGAGTGTTTTTTGCGCCCACAGGGCGCTGCCTCATTAGAGAGGCGGGTGCGCTGATATTATCTGCCTCCATGGATCTCCATTGAGATGCCACAAGACACCAATTGGATTCAAGAAAACAGAGTTGCCACGTCGGCGAAATCAGATTCCGACTCGCAGGCGGTGTCGCGCTACTGCACCGTCACAAGCGTGCCGACTGGGATTTCAGAGAAAAATTTGCGAGCAGCTTCCGCCGGCAACCGAATGCATCCGTGTGATGCCGGATAATTCGGCACGTACCCCGCGTGCATTCCAAAATCAAGACAGCTGAGTCGCATGAAATACGGCATTTCGACGTGGTAGATCGTGGAACGATGGTTTCGTTCCTTATTGGTAATCACAAATTCGCCTCTTTTTGTCGAATAACCCGGCCGGCCGGTCGAACATTGGGTGCGATACACCGGCACGCCATTCTTGACGAGGGCGACCCGTTGCAAGGCCAGAGAAATTTCGAGGCGCAACCGATCCGGCGGTGGTCCGCCGCCGAGAAGAATTTGTGCGGCGCGCCAGTGACCCGTCTCGGCGGCAATATCCAATGCAGACATCTTGTTGCGGCTCGTCAGTCGGTTCCGGGCGCCCCCGGCATCAAGCAGAGCGTGCAGGTACTCCTCCTGGCCAAGTCCAGCAGCGAGCATGATCAAGGTGAGATTCCTGTCTTCTTCGATGTAGCTGCGAAGCGACTTTGATGAGAGCAGCGCCAGAAAATCCTTATCGCAATGGGATGGCAGAACAGTGTTAGGATCTGCTCCGCAAGCAAGAAGGGTGCTGAATAGAGCGGAGTTGTTTCCCGCAATCGAATACGCAAGAAACGGCACGTTTTTGCCTTCTGGCGTTGGAGGCTCTGAATGTTTGCCAAGGAGCAATCGGATTTGCTCCTTATTCCCAGCTTGCAGTGCTGCGGTCAGAGCGCGCCGCGTGCTGCTTCTCCACTGCGGCATCACCGGCAAGCGCTCCAGCACTGTCTCGACAATCTCCGGATTACCACCGTCGAGCGCCATTCCCACAAGATCGCGTCCGTCCTGAGTCTGCGCTTCTACGTGCAGATTCGCACTGCGCGCGAGGAGCAAGCGAAACGTCTCGAGATTGCCGTGCATCGCTGCAACCATAAGCGGCGTAAAACCATTCTGGTCAGCAAGATCAACCAGTGCACCGGCATCAACGAGGCGCCGCGCCGTATTCCAATCCTGTTGCGATATTGCGATTAGCAACGGGGTGCGTCCTTGCTCATCGCGCCCGTTTGGATCGACATGTTCGATTAAGCAGAGGTCGATCAGCGAATCGCGCTGAATGGTGACCGCGCGAACCAGTTCCTCGGGTGAGATGGAGATGCGCGCGGGCGGCTCAGGGCCAACCGCTATCGCCCAAAACAATATCAAAAGCACGACGCATGCCGCGAAGACAAATCGCCTCTTGAACGCACGCATAAACAGGGTTGGGCGGGTAATTATACGCGATTCTTCAAGAAAGGTAGTACTCCCCGGGTTTAACGGCAAGGCCGCTTTCGCGTAAGCTGGGATTGGACGGGTCCAGTTGAACGTTGCATGTTTGGCGCTGTCCAAATTCCAACCCATGCGCTTATCCATTTTGTCGCTGTGCGTTGCACTCAGTACATCGTTTGCGGCGCAACCAGAGGCCGTCCCAACTTCGAGCGTTCCTGCCGCTGCTGCGGAGGCGGGGAAGGACGTGGTTCACCAGTTGAATAACGCTTTCGCGAAAGTGTTCGAGACCGTCGCGCCGAGCGTTGTCATTATTGAGGTCTCCAAGAAGAACGAAATCAGCGAAACCTCGCCGCTCGACGACCTCTTCTTTCAGGGGCCGCCTGATGAAAACAATCCGCGACGAAATCCGGGTGGGCCTCGTCCGGTCCAAAGCGAAGGCTCCGGTTTTATTGTGAGGCACGATGGCTATATCTTCACAAATTTTCATGTCGTCGAAGGCGCAGATAAAATCGACGTGAAGTTGAAAGACGGCCGGAATTTTCCGGCAACCGTCGTGGGCACTGACGAGAAAACGGATATCGCGGTGATCAAGATCGACGCGAAAGATTTGCCGGTCGTCCAGCTTGGTGACAGCGATGCGGTGCGGGTTGGGCAGTTTGCATTTGCCATCGGCGCTCCATTCAAGCTCGATTACACATTTACCTACGGCGTGGTCAGCGGTAAAGGCCGAAGCAAATTGTTTCAGACAGGCGGCTACTCGATCTCGGATTATTTGCAGACCGACGCCTCAATTAATCCCGGTAACAGCGGCGGCCCACTCTGCGACATTGACGGCAAAGTGATTGGGATGAATACGCTCATCAACGGCATGAACCGGGGGCTCGGCTTTGCCATTCCAATCAATATGGCAAAGGAAATCGGCGCCGAGCTGGTTGCCGGGCATAAGATCGTGCGGCCCTGGCTGGGCATCCGCATCGAGACGCTGGGTGACGACCCAACAATCCGGGACTTGTTTAAGGGCGCCGAAAAAGGAGTGATTGTTCGCACCATCGAAGCCGATGCGCCTGCTTCCAAGAGTGATTTGCGCCCATTCGACGTGATCACCCAGGTGGATGGAGCGCCGATCGAAACAGACTCGCAGCTTCAGCATGAGATCTTGAAAAAGAAGATCGGCCAAAATGTACAGCTGACCGTTTGGCGCAAAGGTCAAACCATAAAAGTCCCGATCAAAACCGGTGAATTGCCTAACGA
>WNGK01000529.1_pt1 | contig 38822 bp, 30 predicted proteins | sample 5400601 | NCBI WGS metagenome assembly WNGK01 (sample SAMN13153376, study PRJNA577476) | soil metagenome | isolation source: 60 cm soil or saprolite under Garry oak tree replicate 1 | place: USA:California | collected 2016-06-15 | reverse complement strand
CGGCCGCAACTGGACCGTCATTGCGGCGTGCCTATTCGCATTCGCGCCAAACTGCTCCCAGGCATGCCTGGGGGGCTGCTCACGTCCAGGGCTTCGTTCTGCACAAGCCCATCGCCTTCAAGGCGATAGGGTACGTGACGGATATTTCCCTTTAACGTATGAGAGAGCACAGGGGCTGATGACCCCTGCGCTCCCTCATCCATGTAACTTATGCTCCTGTTTTCACGCGCTCTTTCGAATATGCTTCGATGATATCCCCGATCTCAAAATCGGTGAAATCATCGAGGACAATGCCGCATTCGTAGCCGGTGGCAACTTCGCGCACATCGTCTTTGCCCCGACGCAGCGATGCGATCTTGCCATCGTAGACTATGCCGGTGGCATTTCTACGCAGGATGCGTGCCTGTGAAGAGCGGGTGATTTTGCCGTCTGTGATACGACAGCCAGCGATCACTGTGTTCTTCCCAGCCTTGAAGATCTGCATTACTTCGGCATGCCCTTCAATGACCTCGCGGTATGTCGGCTCCAACATACCGGTGAGAGCGGCCTGAATATCGTCGATGAGCTTATAGATGACATCGTAGTAGCGGATATCGACGCCTTCTTTTTGCGCCAGGCGCAGAGCAGCCCCATCGGCCTTGACGTTAAAGCCGATGATGATGGCTCCAGAGGCGGAAGCGAGGTGAACGTCGGTTTCGTTGATGTTCCCGATGCCTTCGTGAATAAGGCGTACCTTGATATTCTCCTCGCCAACTTTTGTCAGTGCATTTTTGATGGCCTCAGCTGTTCCCTGAACGTCACATTTGAGGACGACAGCCAGTTCTTTGACCTTGCCTTCCTGCATCTGCATGTAGAGGGTGTCAAGGCTGACCTGACCAAGCGGCATACTATCGGAGCGCCGCTGTTCCGCCACCTTTGTCGCCTGTATTTTGGCGGCGCGCTCGCTGGCTACGACCTCGAGGCGATCACCGGCGTTAGGCACTTCGGGCAGACCAAGTATACTGACCGGCGTACTGGGCGCCGCCTTCTGAATGCGTTTGCCGCGGTCGTTAAACATAGCGCGCACTTTGGCAGACATGGGGCCGACGACGATATTATCGCCCATTTTGAGCGTGCCCTGCTGGATGAGTACGGTCGCGGTAGGGCCTGTGTTTTTCTCTAATTTTGCTTCGATAATGACACCGGTTGCCGGGCGATTCGGGTTGGCTTTGATGTCCTGTACCTCGGCCACCAGCAAAATCATTTCCAGCAAGTCATCGATGCCGGTGCCTCTGCGTGCCGAGACGGGTACGCAGACGACATCGCCACCGTACTCTTCAATCACCACACCTATTTCAGCGAGCTGCTGTTTGACAAGATCGGGGTTAGCATTGGCCTTGTCGATCTTGTTCAAGGCGATGATGATCGGTACTTTGGCGGCCCTGGCGTGATCGATGGCTTCGCGCGTTTGAGGCATAACGCCATCATCGGCGGCGACAACAATGACCGCAATGTGCGTTACCTGAGCACCGCGCGCGCGCATGGCAGTAAATGCCTCGTGACCTGGAGTATCAAGGAAGGTGATTTTCTTCCCGTTTACTTCGACCTGGTAGGCACCGATATACTGTGTAATGCCACCTGCTTCACCAGCCGCGACCTTGGTTTTGCGAATCATGTCGAGTAGCGATGTTTTCCCGTGGTCAACGTGGCCCATGATAGTGACAACTGGAGGTATAACGACCATGTCGTCATCGTTGCGAGTAGCCATCATGGCCTCGTTGGCCGATAACCCTCTATCGCTCTGAACGGCAGGAGCCGTCGTGATCGTGCTCAGGCTTGGTTCGAAGCCGAGTTCCTCGGCGACAAGGGCAGCCTTTTCGTATTCAACAATCTGGTTGATGTTGGCAAAAATGCTATGTTTGATGAGGCCGCGAATAATTTCGTTCGGCGTTGTGTGCAGCAGCTCCGCCAGGTCTTTTACCACAATCTGCGGCGGAATCGATACCGGCCCTGTGACCTTTTCTTTCACAGCGGCTGCTCGTCGCTCCTGAGAGCGCTGAGCCGGAGTAGCGGGTCGAGCTCCTGGCCTTGCCGACGCAGGATGTCCTGGTGCAGCCGGGCGCGGTGCTCCAGGGCGGGGCGCTCCGGGACGAATAGCAGCTCCAGGACGATTGGGTGCGGTCTGCGTCCCTCCTTGCCTGTTGACGGGTCGAGCCTGCGTATTGGGATAATGGGTCGCTTGCTGAGCTGGCGCGCCACCAACGCTGTTAGAGCGGGGAGGTGTTCCAGCGGGCGGCCTTTGTGCAGGGGCGCCTGGTCCAGTGGGCCGGTACGTGGGAGCGCCAGACTGTGAAGAGCGCTGACCGGGAGCACCAGCCTGTGCAGGGCGCTGCGCAGGGGTTCCTGCGGCATTACCACGCTGGATTGGCGTTGGTGTAGTCGTTGGCCCGCCGTTTGGTTGAGATTGACCGGGTGATCTTGTTGCACCGCCAGTCCGCTGCGCAGGTGTAGTGCGTGGCGTCGCTTCAGCAGGTGTGGGAACTTCCGATTGGGCCGCAGGAGTTGCTGCCGCCTTCCTTGTGGTGCTGGTTCGCTGTGCCGCTGCTGGACGTGATGGACGTGTTGTAGTATCAGACGGCGTGGCGGCGGTATCTGTGGCATGTTGAGCCGCAGGTTCTGCTGCCCCTTTAGTTGTAGTGGCGGATGTCGTACGCCGCCGCGCGGCAGGCTTTGTATCCTGTTCCGGGCTTTCCGGCTTTTCCGGGGTGCTTAGTAAAGCACTTTCTGTTTTTGAGCGGGTACCAGCACGGCTTTTGGTGGTAGCTGGTTTTGCCTGCACCTGCTCGTTTGCATCTGGAGACTCAGATGTATTTCTCATGAAGAAGACTCCCTTCTATCGATGATGCGCCTTAAATGGCGTCGGAAATCTCTCTTCACAGCGACAAAAAAGTACTGCCGCCTTCTCCACTTAATCGGGAAAAGGAGACAGTCCCCCGTTATTGCAGTGCCAGGCAATTTTTTTGTCTGCGCCTTCAGGCGCGGTTGCTATGGTTAATTTGTCATAGCTATCGCTCCGCAAACATTCGCTTAGCACAACGGCCCTGTTGACGAGGGGCTGTGTCTCTATCAAGAGTCGAGATAAAATGACGCATCGTTTTTACTTATTTCAACTGCTGGTCCAACCTTTGGGCTGGATGCCAATATTGAGTGATTTCTCGCCCTCAAATTGAGGGCGAGGGATGATATATGATGATATCACAGTATAGCTTACTATCGACGTTCTTGCAACATCATTTAACAACTGATGTTTCCTTGGGCAGTGTAGCGATGAAGGCGTCGAGTCCGGCGCGATCTTCGTCCGACAAGGTCAGCTCAAATTCTTGCTCCAGGCGCTTTTTCTTGATGGCAGTTTCCCAACAAGAGAGCCGGGCACAGAGATAGGCTCCTCGCCCAGGCTTTTTGCTCGTCGGATCAATGACGACATGGCCATCGGGTGTGCGCACGACGCGTAGCAATTCACGCTTGGGTTTGGATTCCCGGCAGGCAATGCAGGTGCGTAATGGAACATGTTTTGGCCGCTTCGGCTGTTTTTTCCCTGTATTTGCCATCTTGCTACTCCCTATCCGTGTCATAACCATATGATGAATTGTGTCGATGACTGCCGCGATCACGCTGGTGCCCTGAGCGCCTGCTTCCACCACCGCCCTCTCCTCCACGGTCATAGCGATCGTGGCGGCCTTGAGAGCGGTCTCCACGATCACGCCGTGAAGATTGGGAGGCGACTGGCTCCTGGAATTGATCTGGACGATCTTCGAAGACTTCGCCTTCGGCGGGTTTGACAACATCGACACGCCAGCCACTAAGTTTGGCGGCAAGGCGGGCGTTTTGACCATCTTTGCCGATGGCGAGCGAGAGTTGCCGCTCGGGAACGGTGACGACTGCGGTATGGTCAGATTCGCGCAGCTCTACCTTGAGCGGTTTTACCGGGCTAAGCGAGTTGGCCACGAAGGAGGCAGGGTCAGCGCTCCACTGGATGATGTCTATTTTCTCGTCGTTGAGTTCTCGTACGATGTTATTGATACGCGAGCCGCGCACGCCGACACATGAACCGATCGGGTCCAGCCCTTCCTGGCGCGCGACGACGGCCACTTTAGAACGGCTACCGGGTTCACGCGCGATGGCTTTGATCTCGACAGTCCCTTCATAAATTTCGGGCACTTCGGATTCAAAGAGGCGGCGTACGAGGTCGCGATGGGTACGTGAGACCATGATCTGCAACATGCGGCCCTGGCTGCGACGCACATCATAGACGTAGACGCGAATGCGCTGACCGTTACGATAGCGTTCAGTAGGTACTTCTTCGCTTATGGGCATGACGCCTTCGATTTTATCCGCTTTGTCCAGGTCGAAGTCAAGGAGCCAACCGCGGACAGGGTCCTTGCGCGTGAGCGTGCCGAGGCGAATTTCGCCCATCCAGTTTTTGATCTGGTCATAGAGGTGTTCGTGTTCTGCTTCGCGAATACGCTGCAAGATGACCTGTTTGGCTGTCTGCGTTGGGATGCGATTGAAAATGGATGATGAATCAACGTCGATAGACTGACCAAGAGCGGCTCTTGGGACGAGAAGCTGCGCCTCTGCCAACGAGATTTCCTCGTTGCGATCGCTAACCTGGGCAACGACGCGCTTCATGGCCCAGACGTGCACCTCGCCATTTTTGTCTACCTCGATGCGGATATTCTCTCCGCCACCAAAACTTTTACGGTAAGCCGCGAGTAGGGAGGTGGCAACCGTCTCCATTACCACTTCGCGGGGTAGTCCTTTTTCGGCAATTAATTGTGCAATTGCCGCCTGAAATTCGCTTCTCATAGCCATATTCCTCCCGCTGGCGCTAGGTAGACATTTTCATCATTTTTTCGAGTGCAAAGAAAAAAGTCCCTGGCAAGCAGAAAAGTGGACTGGATGCCCACTTTTCTCAAAAGGTTTCCTCAATTCTGTCTTAATTATATCACGTAGATGTCCATTTGCCTAGGGGCAATGGCCGACAGTTGAGGTATGGTGCAGTTTGCCTTCTCAAGCAGTATCATGGGATGTGATACCGGTTTTTCATAGTTCAGTCTTCGGACGTATCTCTTTCGGCACTTCGTTCTTATGAGTGGCTGAGGCCTGTTCCTTTACATCCTTTTCGCTGGTTGGAAGATGGCTTGTCACAAGATGGACTAATGTAGCCAGATCATAAGGGGTATTCCGCACGCCCGCAAAGAAAGCATTGACTTCAGCGCCTAAAAACAGAATTATGGCAAAATAGTAAAAGAAGATCAGGAGAATAAGAAGACCTAAGGCTCCGGCGAAACTTCCCAGGAAGAACGTCACATACAATGGAAAGAGCGCAAGATATAATTCGAGGAGTACTGCTGCTACTACTGCCCCGGGCCAACTGTGCCGGAAACTGATTTTTTGGTTTGGAACGATCATATAGATGGCCTGAAACAAAATATACCCCGCGATTAACCCACCTACAATACCGCTGATACCCAAGAGGATCCCTTTGACAGGGACCTGGCTCAAGGGATCCTGTGGTAGAAAAGAGACGATAAAGGCAGGAACGGCCGAGGCAAATATTGCAAGCGGGATGAGTACGATGAACAGCAACAGCATGACGATGGCCACAACATTTTGAGCTATAATTCCCCGCGGGCGCACGTGATAAATGATATCAAGGCTCCCTTCAATGAATAGGAAGAGGCGTGAGCCATTAAAGATCGCCAAAACGAGGGCAAAAATGGCCAGGATCCCAGAATTTTTAGCGAGACGCTCAAGAGCAGACTTAATGATGCTTTCTGACGACGTTGCGACCGGAAAGATCTGTTCGATCTGGTTAATTACGTGGTTATATGCAACTGGATCAAGTTGACCCAGAAAGAACCCGAGGATGGCCAACAGAGCAATGGCGAGGGGGAACATAGAAAGCATTAAATTATAGGCCAGCCCTGCTGCATTGTTCCACGACCAGTCATTATTGAATTTGATCCAGAACATGCCTAAGGTTTTAATGCCCTTTTTGATGGCTGGTATAACTGGTCTATGATTATTCTGCTTTGTGTGTGTGTGCTTCTCTTGTGATTTGGTTACCATAGCTATTCCTTAAAAGGAGGCTTTATGCTCAGTAAGCATCCGTATTTGCCAGGCGGAGGAACAAGATCTCCTGCTTTTGTTTGTATTGCGTACCATATCACTCTTGACACGCAACTTTGATGGTTGGCGTGACACTTTCGTACACAGAGATCAAAGGGGAGGCCAGCCAGCTACGGTGCCCAATAGCTGGGCTCTGGGAGATGTGAACGGTGGGCGTTTGAGAGGAAGGTTCTCAGGCGATGATTGACACCATATCGAGCACCTTATCAGCTAACACGCTATTGCCCTCCAGTCCGATGTGCGGTAAGGCTTCATCTTTGCTGAGGCCTTTCGTGAACAAACGCCAGGCAATTTCCTGGTCCATCGTCACCCTGGCATCAGGCTCTCGCGCAGCCTCTGTTGAGAGTGCCCACGCTTGATCAGTTCGGACTGCTGACCAGGTACCACCCGCATCCCCTGTCACGACGAGTTGTACCGTTGTGTCCAGGGGCGAATTGACTTGCCGCAGGGTTTGGGGCAGGGCATACACGAATGTTTCCAATACAGGGGCCAACCACCGGCGTTCTTTCAGCCCGGGCTGCTCGACCGCGTCACGGATATGCTGCTGATGCACCCAGCGTTCGGTATATTCACGTGCGGTGTCAAGCCAGACTGGTGCTGGATCAGGGCCTGCCCAATGGACGGGCACCCCGAGCGCAAACTGATCGAGCTGGGCAAAATGGCGTGCAATGGCCTCGCCGGTCATCTGCAAAAACTCACAGAGCAAGCGTGGGCTGATGCGCTGCATGGCTTGAACCCACTGTTCATTGCGCTGGTTGATATACGCAACTAGATTAGCCCATTGCGATAGATCCAGGTTCGCCGGGGTACGGAGCTCTCTATAGCCGTCCCGTCTAGCCGAGATAATGCCAATATCGTCTCCCAGCAGATGCAAGGCCAAATCATGTACGGACCAGCCAGGACACACGGTGGGGTTCGCCCACTGCTCGTCAGGAAGCGCATTGAGCAAGTGTAAGAGAGCTAAGCGCTCTTCAGGAAACAACTCTACTGTGATAACAGGGTGGAGGTATTGCATCAGTATTCTCCCAGTGGGTGCTGCAACGGCTTGCCTTTACCACGTTGTTCGATAGATTTTGCTTGTATCCACGGTTCATAAGCAATTGTAGCATGCCGCTCGCCGCCTGTCACCATAACACCAGCGATTTGTCCTGGCCTTCGGCGCAGATATGTAGTCTTGTGCTTGAACCTCCTGGGAGGGAGCGGAGCCTTATCTACACGTGCATTGGAGAGCGGTGTGCATGTGATATACTCCACTGTAGGCTGTTTGGATATCTCATGTATGAAGATCACGAAGGAGCATTTTCCATGGCTATAGCCCATGTAACTGAAGACGAGAAGGCATTGATTGAGGCGATTCGCGAGCTGGCGCTGGAAAGGGTGGCGCCACGGGCGGCTGAGATTGATCATACGGGCGAGTTTCCCTGGGATTTGAAGGAGTTATTGGCGCAACAGGATATCCTGGCGATGCCTTTTCCGACAGAGTATGGCGGAATTGGGGCCAGCGAACTGGCGGTGGTGATGGCGATCGAGGAACTCTCGCGCCATTGTGCCACGACGGCTTTGATTCTGGCGGTGCAGCAACTTGGCGCGATGCCTATTTTGTTAGCAGGGAACGAACAGCAGAAGCGTAAGTATATTCCCCGCCTGGCGAGTGGGGAGTGGACGGCTGCTTTTGGTTTGACGGAGGCCGGTTCTGGGTCCGACGCGGCGGCGATGCAGACAAGGGCTGTGCGCAAGGGAGATACGTATATTCTTAACGGCTCCAAACGCTTTATTACGAATGGCGGACTGGCGCAGGTCAACTCGATCTTTGCTATCACAGACCCGCAGGCCGGAACACGGGGGATCAGCGCTTTTATTGTGGAGAGGGATTTTCCCGGGTTTGCCGTGGGACGGATCGAGGAAAAAATGGGTATCAAGGGCTCGCAGACCGCCGAATTGATTTTCATGGACTGTGAAGTGCCCGCTGAGAATTTGTTGGGGCGAGAAGGTGATGGCTTTAAAATCGCGCTGTCGACGCTGGATCAGACGCGCATTGGGATTGGCGCGCAGGCGCTGGGTATTGCGCAGGGGGCGCTTGACCTGGCGATAGCCTATGCTAAACAGCGCGTGCAGTTTGACAAGCCTATTGCTGAGAACCAGGGGATTCAATTTATGCTGGCGGACATGGCGACGAAGGTTGAGGCGTCGCGGTTGCTGGTCTATAATGCCGCCGAGATGGTTGATCGCGGCGAGGAGCAATTTGGGCGATACTCGGCAATGGCGAAGATGTATGCTTCGGACCGGGCGATGGAGGTGACCAGTGATGCAATCCAGATTCTGGGTGGTTACGGTTATATGAAGGAATATCCCGCTGAGAGGATGATGCGTGATGCGAAGATTACGCAAATTTATGAGGGGACGAATCAGATTCAGCGTTTAGTTATAGCACGCGATTTATTGAAGTAAAAGGAGATGTCAGAAAGATGAAGAAGTCTCTTATTCCCACCGGCGTTATTTCCCTGGTCGTCCTCGGGCTTGTTGTTGCTATGTTTGTGGTAAACACGGGGGTGTTTGCCGTTCACGCGAATGACAAAAAAGAAGTTACTATTCATGTTATCGAGCATGCGGTTACGGACACTGTTGGGGATGTGCCGCCAGCGGGGGACTCTTTGGGTGACCAACTAGCCTTCCATAACCCTGTTTATGATGTAGCCGACAAGAAGCAGGTTGGCCATGATAATGGGAACTGTGTTCGTACGGTTACAGGAAAAGGGACAGGAGTATGGGAGTGTTTCTGGACAGTTTTTCTCGCCGGAGGACAGATAACGGTGGAGGGGCCATATAATGACAATGGTACCGATACGACACTCGCCATTACTGGTGGCACAGGTGCTTTTAAGGAGGCTCGTGGTCAGATGGTTTTACACGATCACTTTGGCAACGGCGCCGAGTATGACTTCATTTATGAAGTTGAGCTGTAATTTTTTTCAGCGCGAAAAATCGGCCTCAGCAAGGAGGCCGATTTTTCGCGCTGAAATTATTCTATCGCCTGCGCGACGATTTCGGAGATATCTTCGATTTTCATTTTATCCTCGGCTTCCACGCCCTTCAGGCCATCATCAAACATAGTGATGCAGAAAGGGCAGGCAGCGGCGAGCACATCGGCGCCCGTTTCCAGGGCTTCGTTCACACGAGTTTGATTGACGCGCTTGCCGATCTTTTCCTCCATCCAGGCGCGGCCACCCCCGCCACCGCAACAGAAGCTCTTGTTGCGATGGTGTTTCATCTCCTTGACGCCGTTACTGTTGAGGACGTTGAGGACGTGGCGCGGCTCATCGTAGACATCGTTGTAGCGCCCGATGTAGCAGGGATCGTGATAGGTCAGCTTGCGCTGATCGAAGCCCGCGGGGAGCTTGATTTTCTCGTCGTTTAAAAGCTTGTCGATGAAGACGGTGTGATGCACTACCTCATAGTTGCCACCAAGCTGCGGATACTCGTTTCGGATCGTGTTGAAGCAGTGCGGGCAGGCAGTGATAATGGTGCGATGCTTCGCGGCAACGGTAGTAGAACCGGTGCTATGGCCATTGTGCCCGCTGCCATTATGATTAGCGGAGGTATTGAATCCATAACCATCGAGCACCTCGATGTTCTGCTGGGCCATCATCTGCCAGAGATATTCGTTGCCGATACGTCGCGCAGGGTCGCCCGTACAGGACTCTTCGGGTCCCAGGATGGCGAAGTTGACGCCAGCGGCCAGCAGCACTTTCGCCACGGCGGTTGCTACCTTCTGGTTACGCCTATCAAAGGAGCCCATGCAACCAACCCAGTAGAGAACATCGGCATCGGGATTTTCCGACATCAGGGGGACGCCGAGGTCAGCAGCCCACTCGGCCCGTTTATCGTTGCTTATTTCCCAGGGATTCGCGTTGCGCTCGATATTGTTGAAGAGCGAGGTCACCTCCGAAGGGAAGTCGCTTTCTTCCATGACCAGGTGGCGGCGCATATCGACGATCTTCGGCACATGCTCGATGGAGACAGGGCATATCTCCATGCAGGCTCGGCAGGTGGTGCAGGCCCACAAAGCGTCATTAGAAATGATGCCGCCAACCATCGGCTCGTGATGTGCCTCGGCCTCTTCTTTTGTTTTATCGGCTCTGACGCCCGCGACGCCCAATCTGCTATAGAGCGAATTCACTCCCAGAATTTCATCGCTCTGCACAAAGAGCGCTTCTTTGACGCCGAGGATGATTTCCTTGGGGAAGAGTGGTTTGCCAGTGTTGGTGGCGGGGCAGACTGTATTGCAGCGGCCGCACTCGGTACAGGCATAGCCGTCAAGTAACTGCTTCCAGGTGAATTGTTCTGGCTTGGAGACGCCGTAGTCGTCGCGTTCCTCGATGTTTTCCAGCAGAGGCAGCGCACCCTTGGGGCCGTAGCTGCGGAAGAAGACATTGAACGGGGTCGCCATCAAATGCAGGTGTTTGGAACGGGGCAGGTAGATGAGGAAGAACAAGACAGTGCCGATATGGAGCCACCAGAAGGCGCGGTACAGGATGGTGGCGGTATTGGCATCCAGGCCGCTGAACAATGGGTAGAGCCATGTACCGATGGGTGTCCAGGCACCGCTATTGTTGGCGGCTGCTACACCGTGGGCGGCAGCGTAAGCTGCGTACTGAAAGCCTTCGACCAGGGCGAGGGTGACGATGACGGCCATAATCAGTCCCAGGATGATATAGCCATCCCAGGGGCCATGCAAGAAGCTGGACAGCTGTCTAGGCCGGAGGACTGCACGGCGAAAGGCAAAGAGGAGCAGGGCGATAAAGACAAATACGATGAATGCATCCAGGACAATAGCGAAGGCATGATTATCGCCCAGGAGTGGTAATGTGCCGTTAAATGCTCCAAGAATCAGGTTGAGCAGACCGAACTGAATAACGATGAAACCCCAGAACGTAAAGAAATGGGCGATGCCGGGGATAGGATCGCGCAGCACGCCGCTCTGACCGAGGACAACCAGGAAGAATTCCCCAATGCGGTCGTCAATGTGGTCGGTACGATCTTCGCGCCGGGCTTTTACGAGGAGCGTGATCAGCTCGCCTACGCGGAGACCGAAAAGAATGAGTGCTGCTAAAAAGAGGAGCACAAAAATTATTGTGCCGATCCATCCGCCAGTTGGCGAGATCACGGGGTGCGTCATACAAATACCTCCTGCCAGGGGCGCAAACAATCGCGCCCGTGATCATCTGCGTGTGCCGCGCCCGCAGGTAAAGGGCGCGGCACGAACTCTATTTAGTGAGCTTTGCGCCGCTTCACTTCTTGCGTGAGCTGCGGGAGAATTGTGAGCGTGTCTCCAACGACACCCAGATCTGCGACAGAGAAGATCGGCGCGTGCTCATCCTTATTGATGGCGACGATATACTTGGAGCCTTTCATGCCCGCGAGGTGCTGAATAGCTCCACTGATACCACAAGCGATGTAGAGCGTTGGCTTTACGGTCTTGCCGGTCTGACCAACCTGGTAGCTATAGGGCAACCAGCCAGCATCGACGATGGCGCGAGTAGCGCCTGCGGCGCCGCCCAGTGCGGCAGCAAGTTCCTCAACGAGATGGAAATTTTCGGCTTTACCCAGGCCGCGACCCCCGCTGACAATGACGCTGGCGTCTTCGAGCGCAGGTCCTTCGCTGGGTAATTCGACCCGGTCGAGGATCTTGATCTGCTGTGATTCGGCACTGATCGATGGGTTGAGGGTTTCGATCTCAGCGGTTCTACCGGCAAACTGTTCTACGCCAAAGGCCTTGGGGCGAGTAAGTACGATGCCGGTGCCCTGCTGTGGGAGAGTCGCAGTAACAACGTTTTCGCCACCCCAGGGGACGGTGACTTGAACAGTATCACCATCGAAGGCCAGGTCGGTGGCATCAGTGACCAGGCCCATATTGTTGCGTACATTCAGGCGCGCGGCGATGTCGCGCAGGTCGTATGTCGTAGCAAGCATCAGCAGTGCGGGTTGGTGTTGTTTAAGCAGCTCGCTGATGGTGTCTACAGCGGGGAGCGTCAGATAGTTGTCGTAGGTGGCATCCTCGTGAACATAGACCTTTTCCGCCCCATATTCGCCCAGAGTTGGAGCGACCTGCGCGGCAGCGGAACCCAGTACGATGGCTTCGGCACGGCCCAGTTGCGCAGCCTTCCCGAGTACCTCAAGAGAGGAACGGGCGGCTTTGCCATCTTCGATTTCGATGAGAACCCAAATAGTTTTAGACATGAATCTTTTCTCCTAGAGCAACTGGTATCGCTGCAAAAAGTCGGCGATAACCTGGGCAGAGTTGCCATCATCTTTGATGACCTGTCCTGCCGCTCGTGCTTCGGCTTGTCCTATAGCCACTATGCGTTCACGTGCGCCTGCCTCGCCGACCTGCGATGGGTCAATGCCGAGGTCGGCCAGGGTCAACTGTGTAAAGGGTTTCTTCTTCGCGCCCATGATACCCTTCATGGTGGGGTAAATAGCCTCGAAGGAGCCGCTGGCAATGGTTACGACGGCGGGCATGGGACTTTCGACGGTTTGATAGCCTGTAATTGTAACGCGTTTGATCATGGCTTTGGCGCCCTCAACGTTTATCTCGCGGGCAAAAGTCAGTTGTGGCAGGTTAAGAAATTCGGCGATGCCGCCAGGGACCATCCCTGTGTAGCCATCGGTACTCTCGGTTGAGCAGAAAACCAGGTCGGGAGCCTCGTTTTTCAAGACAGCTGCAAGCACACGAGCTGTGCCGAGGACGTCCGAGCCAGCAAGAGCAGGATCGGTCACGAGGATGGCGCGGTCAACGCCCATGGCCAGGGCGCGGCGCATAGCTTCCTGCGCGCTGGTGGGGCCCATACTCACTGCGACGACTTCGCTGTTGCCGACGGTATCGCGAAGTTTGATGGCCGCTGAGATCGTACTTTCGTCGCCCGGGTCGAGAACAAGTGAGACACCGCTGCGCACGAGCCGTTTTGTGTTAGGGTCGAGCTTGCTAACAACGGTGTTAGGGTCGGGTATCTGTTTTATGCAGACGTAAATCTTCATTGCTGTTTGCCTCGTCATTGTCTATATGGAACGTAGGGGAAATTGTAAACCCTGCGCAGTTTCTGGGCAATCCTATTGTACCTGCCTGGAAAAGATGGTGTCAACGTTGCTGGCTAACAGCTAACAGCACTGAGACCTCCCCATCTTCAAAAGACGGGGGCTTTCGCGCTTGGATTTAGTGTAATAGCAAAAATTGGGTGCAGCGAGATGCAGATTTTATTGAATCGGCATCTCTTCAACAAATCGCCGCAGGAGTCCCCTGCATTCATGCCTGGGGAGGAAGGCGGCGTTCCTTACTTAGGAGCTTGGGTAGGGTCATCTGTTCACGCGCTCTGCCAAATTTGACGGGTGCGTGAATATCTGCTATACTCGATGTATGAAACAGATCATGACTGCTAAGTTGAAGCTGCGTACGAGTCCTGAGCAATTTCGAGCCTTGCGCCAAACACAATTGGTCTATCGGGATGCCCTGAACCACGTCTCTCACTATGCGTTCGAGCATGGCAAGATGAGCAGTGGACGTGTCTTGCAACGGGATTGCTACGATGAGATACGCGTGCAGTATCACCTGCCCGCTCAAATGGCCTGCAATGTCCCTCGTCAAGTCGGTGCCACCTATAAGGCGCTGTGGACGAAGGTGATGCAAAATGCAGCGTTGCGCAAAGCAGGCAAGACAAAGAAACGTTACAAGGGGCTTGATCAGCCTCCCAAGTATGTTTCTCCTACTCTAACCTACAATTACCATCGGGACTATAGCCTGAAGGAAGATGCGCAGGTGAGCATCCTGACTTTGCAGGGCCGTGTGATCGTGCCCTACACAGGCTATAGCAAGCATGTGGCTTTGCTCCAACAGGATGCCCATATCGGAGCGGCTAAGCTCTGGTATGACAAGCCTCGCAAGCAATTTTACCTGCTTATTTCCTTTGAGGTTGAGGTAGCAGACCCTACTCCTGAGACGCACAAAGGTATCGTTGGTGTGGATGTAGGACAACGCTATCTTGCTGTCTCGACGGATACGAATAATCACACCACATTCTATTCTGGCAAAGCGGTACGCGCCAAAGCCGACCATTATGCGAGACTGACCAAACGGTTGCAGAAAAAAGGCACCCGTTCCGCAACGAGGCGACTTGTCGTCATCAGTGGACGGGAGAGACGGTTGAAACAGGCTGTGAACCATGCAATCAGTCATCGCATCGTAACCTCGCACTCACACAGCATGATCGGTTTGGAAGATTTGACACTCATCCGTGAGCGCACGAAACGCAAACATGGCAAGAAAGCCTCCAAGAAGCAGAGACGGGCGAACCGTCATGCCTCCAAGTGGGCGTTTGCAGAGTTGCATGGCTATGTTGCCTACAAAGCCAGCTTGAACGGAAGTATGGCTATCAAAGTCGATGCCTACCATACCAGTCAGGCGTGTCCCAAATGTGGGTATGCTTCGCCTGACAATCGCCCAAACAAGGGGCTGGTCTTCGTGTGTCAAAACTGTCATTTCTCGCTCCATGCGGATTTGATTGGTGCAAGGAATATCACCTTGCGAACGTTGCTCACCCGGCAAGACTGGATGAGTACGGGCGTCTTGTCGATACGCCCCGATGTGCCGTGCGATGAAGCCAAAGCTGCGAACCGGCAACGGTATGTAGAATTGCGGTGGAGTACAGACACAAGCCCTCGGCTTTAGCCGTGGGGTAATTGACTCAAACACCCTTCATTCTTTCGCAGATGGAACTCGGATAGATCGAGCGGCCCCACTCGATCCATCTGAGTTGAGAGGACGATGGAACCCTGGCCCAGCCCAGGCAGTTTCACAACCTGATCTTGAGCCGAAACATTGAGGGCCACTACATAGCGCTGGTCGTTGTGCTGCCGCAAGTAGACAAAACAGTTGCCATTCTCCTGGTCAAGGGACTGGTAAGAGCCAATGATCAGAGCGGGCGACGCACGCCGGCGCTCTAGTAAGGCACGTACCAACATCAGCATGGAACGCGGATCGTGCTGCTCAGCCTCTACGTTGTAGGTCTGATAGTCGTCAGCGATCGGTAACCAGGGTTTTACATTGGGGGCCGTGAAGCCCGCGTTCGCAAGCGCGTTCCACTGCATAGGTGTGCGTTGATAGTCTCGACTATGTTCAGGGTTCCCCTTAGCCTTCGGATCCTGCAGCTGTTCGCGCTGAATCCGGACGTTCTCCATCCCTATCTCATCACCATAGTAGCAGGTTGGAGTTCCGCGTAGTGTGAGCAGGAGCATGTGCGCGAGCCTCGCCTGCTCACGACCTACCCGCGTCGCGATGCGTTCCTTGTCATGATTGCCCAGAACCCAGTTGGGCCATCCACCCTGGGGTAGTGCAGCTTCGTATGCATCAACTATCTGACGAATAGCGCGAGCCTCCCATGTTGGCATGGTTACGAATTGAAAATTGAAGGGCAGGTGGGCCCCGTCGAGCGCCTCTCCGTAATATTGCACCAGGCGCTCAACCGGCAGGTAGATCTCACCAATTAACACACGGTCGCCATAACTATCCAAAAGAGCGCGCATGTCACGTACGATCTCGTGTATGCCTGGCTGGTCTTCAGTGTAGCGCCCATCCTGATACTTACTTGGGTCATCACTCTGCTTCCAATTGGGATTCAACCCGTTATCGCGAAACTGATCATCTTTGATCAGCATCCAGATTACATCGACGCGGAAACCATCAACGCCACGATCGAGCCAGAAGTGTAAAACATCGTGCATAGCCTTGCGAACGTGCGGATTGCGCCAGTTCAGATCGGCTTGTTTCACGTCGAACATGTGCAGGTAGTATTGCCCGGTCTGCTCATCAAATTGCCAGGCGGGACCCCCGAACAGGCTTGTCCAGTTATTGGGAGGGCCACCACCAGGCGCTGGATCGCGCCAGATGTACCAGTCACGTTTCTCATTTGTCCGGCTGGAACGGGCCTCCTGGAACCAGGGATGTTCATCGGACGTATGGTTGGGAACAAAGTCGAGGATGACCTTGAGGTCGCGTTGGTGGGCCTGTTGCACCAAAGTATCCAGGTCCTTGAGCGTCCCAAAAAGCGGATGGACGTCGATGTAGTTGCTAATGTCATAACCGAAATCCGCCATCGGGGAAGGATAGATGGGGGAGAGCCAGACGGCATCAACGCCGAGCCAGCGGAGGTAGTCCAGCTTGCTCGTAATGCCGGCAATGTCTCCCACGCCATCGCCATTGCTATCGAGAAAGCTGCGTGGGTAGACCTGGTAAAGTACGCCTGTTTGCCACCAGAAGTGTGTTTGTGTCATTTGTCCCTTCCTTTAACAACTGTAGATTATTTCAATAAGTATATCCCACGTGTTCCCGTTTCGCTCATTTAGAGATACAAACGGTTGCTAAAAGTAACTACTCAGGTACCTATTCAGGAGCCCTGGAGACTTGCCAAAGAAGCTTCAAACAGGATACAGTACAGTCATGAAGCAAGTAGAAGAAATGGATCAGACGCGACTAGAACCGAGGTAGTAAATGGACGATCTGATTTCGTATGTAGACCCATTTATTGGCGTTGAGGGGAGAGGTCATTGTCTGTGCGGTCCCTACCTACCGCTGAGCCTCGTCCGCCTGGGGCCAGATACCCTTATCCCACATCCGAATAACGGCTACGATAGCCACCATCCTATTATCCGCTTCAGTCACACGCATGTGAGCGGCACTGGCGGGGGCGGGCGATACGGCAACATCGGCATTACACCCTTTACCGGCGAGCCCAGAACTTCAGCGGACACCTTTAGCCAGGAAGATGAAGCGGCAGAGACAGGCTATTACACGGTCACACTGCAACCAGCAGGTGTGAAAGCTGAACTGACCGTGACGCCTCGTGTGGGAGTTCATCGCTACACGTTTCCCAGGGAGAGCGAGGCCAATATACTGATCGATGTTGGCGCTGTTATTCAAACGACAGATGCGCTTCATATTCCAGGAACAACGACTGGAACGTCTACCGGCGGGTTCGTTGAAGTTGTCTCGAAGCGGGAGATCATCGGTCGCGGCGATTTTCGCGGTGGCTGGGGACACAACTTTCCCTACTCGGTGTATTTTTGCGCTATATTCGACATACCCGCCAGCAACATTGTGGTCGCCAATACTCAGGGTATACTTCCTCTTTCGGCAGCCGATGGGGCAGACTGCAAAGCTATTGCTCGTTTTGGGCAGGTCGAACAGGTACATCTCAAGGTCGGTATTTCCTATGTCAGCATAGCGAAGGCCAGGGCCAGTATTGCGCGTGAGACGGATGACAAAGATTTCGATATCATCCACGCTGAGGCTGCGGCTACCTGGGATCAGGCACTCTCACGCATTCGCATTGAGGGAGGAACAGAGGAGCAAAAGAAGCTCTTTTACACGCTTTTCACCCGCCTCATCTGCATGCCCAGCGATCTAGGGGTAGACGATGAGAACCCCTGGTGGGTATCAGGAGTGCGCCACTTTACCGATTTCTATGCGCTCTGGGACAGCGTGCGCAACGCAAACTCCTTGATCACCCTGTTTGACCCCGATCTCGAGGTGGCGATACTCAATTGCCTGCTGGATATTGCCGATCATACCGGCTGGCTGCTCGATGCCTGGATTGCAGGACACAGCGCGATGATTCAGGGTGGAAGTTCAGCCGACGTGCTGCTGTGCGAGGCAGCCTTGAAAGGTTTGCAGGGAATAAACTATGAAAAGGCCCTGCTGCAGATGCGCAAGAATAATGAGGTGGAGTCACCTGATCCGTGGCTCTATGGGCGATACCTGCGCGAATACCGCACACTGGGATACCTGCCAGTGGGGATTAGGAACTGCGTTTCCCGTCACCTGGAATATACATACCAGGACTGGTGCATTGGCAGACTGGCTGAGTACCTGGGGCAGGAGGATGTGGCGCAGGAATATTTTGAAAGTTCGAAAAAGGTGTGGAACCTGTGGCGCGAAGATATTGCGTGCTTTGCGCCTAAAAATGCGGATGGGCAATGGGTGGACCCTTTTGATCCCACGAAATTCTACGCGCCCCTTGTTCACGAGGATCCGTACTTCTACGAGGCAACAGGCAGGCAGTGGGAGTACAACGTACAGCATGATCTCGCGGGATTGATTGCACGGCATGGAGGGAACGAGGCGTTTGTCCGCCACCTGGACGAGTTCTTTGACCAGGGGCAGTATCGCTCGAAGGAAACAATGCTGCATGTCCCTTATCTCTATATTTATGCCGGTCGACCGGACAAGACGGCAGAACGAGTGCGCGAGTCCCTGAAGCGCTATTTTCACCCAACGCGTGATGGTCTTTATGATAACGAGGATATGGGATGCCAGAGCGCCTGGTATATGTGCTCGACGATGGGGATTTACCCAATGATGGGGCAGGACCTGTACCTGCTTTCCGCTCCTATCTTCCAGCGGACAGAGATAGCCCTGGGCAAGAGCGGGAAGAGTCTGGTGATCGAAGCTCCCCAGGCCGGCCCTGAAAATCCCTATGTGATAGCAGCTACGCTCAATGGCGAACCGCTGCACAGAGCATGGATCAGACATAGAGAGATTGCTGATGGCGCTGTTATTCGCTTTGAATTAGGAAGCGAGCCTGGCGATTGGGGGACCAGGGAACTGCCGCCTTCACCGATGAGCAAGGAGTATTGAACAGTGACACTCCGCGAGGGCTAAAACCCTGCGGCTTCTTGCACTCCTACGTACGCGATAGTTCGAGTGTATGCGGCCTGGCCGCTACTCATTGAACCATCGTAGTTGGTGAGAAATGCTCGTCTCAGCCAGTACCATCCTACTCGGCTTCGACCTGCGTGGTGCCATACGCGTCACCCGTTCCGTGCCTTGCAGGGTCGTTAGATGGCCTTCCGTTGCGGATCGCGCGTCCTGGGAACTGGCGACACCTTCCTCTTTCGAGGACCTCTCTGTTGCCAGAGGAGTTGGAGGCTTTTCCTGGGAGAGACGTTTCTGATAACGAGTAAGCAGGCGTTTGCCAATGACGATGCTGGCATTTCTATCGGCGTTGCCGCGCATCTGGCAATCTGGGCAGAACACCAGGGGAGCACCGGGCGTATATCCTTCCGCTGGTTGTCCCGTGTCATAGCGGGCAACCGGCGCACTACAGCGGGCACAGTCACGACTGGTATTCCTGGGATTGACTCTGCTGGTCACGATTCCCTCATTCCAGGCTTTGTATTTGCTGTACTTGAAGATCTTCCCTCCTGAGACCTCCCCGGCATAAATGCGGGGGTTCCTGTTACTCACCCAACGCTTCCGGTTGCTCCGTTAGTAGAGACAACCGGCTCTTGGTGGGGATAGGCAGGACTTTTGAGCCGACGCGCTCCGGCACGGGCAGCTCCTTTGTCAGGTGCCGACAAACCCATGCTTCGGGGCAAGTGCTGCCCCTCATTCGCACGTTGTTGAAGGTCCTCCATCACGGCTCGCAGGCGCGGCTCCGCACCTTCCCACGCGTGGCGGGTGATGGAGGGGTGTGTCTGCTCCGGTTCCAGGCAGGCTAGCAAGAAAGCCGAGTACAGATCACGCTGCACTGGCCCACAGCCACAGGGACACGTATGCCAGCGTTGTGATCGTGACTTCTTGTGATACTGCCTACACTGGTGGCAATATTGAGACAATTTGGTCTGAGAGGCTGAGACTTCGTGCAGGGTGCCGCCAGTTTTTGCAACTATGCGGGCCAAATGCGCTACAAATGCCCCTGGTGCACGAAGTCCTACGCTTCGACCATACTGCTTTTGCCATCCTTTGAATGAAGTCTTTTCTATGTTGATCGTGGTGCCCACCTGCGCAATACGATGCGCTAGATTGCCATGCAGACTCTTGCGAGAGGCGGCCAGTTTTCTCTCCGTACTGGCGTGTTGTCGCTTGGTCGCCTGGTACCGCTTACTCTCTTTCCAATGCAGGCGTCCCTTTTTCACACGACCCTGCTCGTCGTAGTTCTCTGGATTCTTGGCGCGGCGCTGCCGCTCCATCTTGCGCTGCAATCGTCGTTTTTTTCTCGTATCGGGCGCTAATTCCTCGCAGAACGTGACCAGATCAGCTTTCCCTTCACGTGGCACAATCGCCAGTGTCGATGGGCCAATATCCAGGCCAACAGTTTCAGTGCTCAGCTCCTCGTGCTTGGGCTTGATGAAGGCATGGCCCTCGAAGACCAGTTGCACAGAATAGCGGTTGCCATCGTGATCGGCTCCTTGTGCTTGTGGTGAGGAAGCACGGCGTCTGACCAGGCGCACATACTTGATCTTGTGGCGCATCCCATGCTGCACCACCGGATCATGCCAATTGATCATGGCCGGGATGACCTCAGTATTCCAGATCAGAAAGCCGCCATCGCCCGCATTGGGATCGAGCACGAAGCGCATCCCGACATCGTTGCGCTTGCCCTCCACGCTATCAATGCCGCGTCCCTTGCTCCGAAACCGAACCCGTTTAGCCTTCCCGACGCAGACGCGATTAGCGGCTTGATAGGCCCGTGTGGCGAGAGTCTGGGCCATTGTACTATCGATGTGGTCGGCGATCCAGCAGACACGAGCAGACTTTGCATACTCGTGCATCTCGTATTCTGAGAAGTGGTATGTTTGGCGCAAGGCGGAGAAAGCCTGTGCGCGTTCTTGGTTGTGCGAGCGAGGGAGAGCGCGTGCTTTTGCCCATGCTGGATCGTTGCGCATGAGCCGGAGTCGCTTATTTGACTCAGAAAGCACAGCGTTATAGAAGCATCGAGCCGCTTCCAGGTGAGCGCGCAAACGGCCCTCCTGGTTCCAATCGACCTGGAGAGGCAATTCGAGAAGAAAGGTCGGTGTCTTCGCTCGCTTCATGATGGTATTTGCATTCCTTTCTGTCTTGTGGTACCATTATACATCAGAATAAGATGTATCGCAAGGGAAAAACCATTGGGATTGACCAGAACTAATATCTACCTAGATGAGAAACAACTGGAGCGGTTACGTGCGAAGAGTGAAGCTGATAACCTTCCTGTTTCGGAACTGGTGAGACGCGCGATTGACGCCTACCTGGCTTGGAATGATCCGACCTATTCCCCACATCCCAACCAGCCCGAAAGGAAGGCCCATTCATCCCCCGCTTGAAAGACGGGGGCTTTCTGGGCGCGTTTTCTGTAACCAGTAGGAGCGTTTTTCGTTGCCTCGGCGACTGTACATGCCTTTCTGCGGCTTGAAGTGTCCAAGATGCTCAAAGGTAAGAATCGTTGCTCCGTGTGCTCTCGCAAAGTCCACAATCCGTCGGCTCACCCGATGGGCGGCGTCCACATCAAGAGCGCGGATCTTTGCCCACAATGTAGCGTTGTCTTGTTGGTTAGCTGCGATGATGCCTGTCTTGCTTCGGTTGCGTGCAATCCGTCCCAACAAGCAAGTCGGGCAGTGTGCTCATTGAGGCCACTTGTACCGGTAGAAACGCACTGGACATGCTGGCAAGTACAAGAACCACTTCTTCATGGAAGCGCTATTAGCAAAAATGACGCGCCCCTGTCGATCAGTAACTCCAAGAACGCCAATGGCATCATGTAGGTGTAGAAGCAATCTTCTCCTGTCATCATCGCTGAAGGCGTTTGTTGAGAGGACAACGACGGACTTCCCTCTCGAAATATTGATGAGACTACCGTCGCCGAGGTACCAATGCAAAGCAGTAAGTGGAGACAATCGAAAGTCACCAGGAACAACCTTTTTCCCTTGCGGATACCAACGCTGACGTAGTAATGCGAGTTCAGCATAAGATTTCGACTCGACATGCCAGCTAGTATAACCACGCGGGCTTTTTTGTTCCAGCAGTGGCCCAAACTCTAGCCCTAATACTTGAAGCCGTTCTACCAAATAATGAAGATACTCATAGCAACTTGTATGATAGGCAAAAAATGCGGCTTGTTTACTCCTTTGTCTTAAACATCCGTCTCCTAACAGTTCACCGTTAAGGATATCAAGTGCCTCCGGACTTAGATCGATATGCCTTGGCTCTCTTGGTGGATAGTCCTCGGGCCTTCGGCCCTTCAAACCGAACTTGGTATAAAAGCAGTAACTGATTGTCGAACGAGGTATACCGAGCCTGCGAGCTATCTCCGGTACACTCAATCCTTGATCATAGTACATACTTCGAAGCAATTCCTCATCCATTAAATTGTCTCATTTTCTTATATTTCTCTTCACTTCAAATCCCCTGGACAAAATGAGGGTCGCCAGTACCGTGCCGTCGGTTGTTAAGATGGAACAGACTGCCAGGTGTGTACTGATGTTGAGGTCAACTGAGCACAGACGCGTGTCTGGATTGCTCGTGATTTGCTTCTCAACGTTTCCTGGGTTGGGCCGTGCTTGCTCAAGCGGCGTGTGTAACCACCAATGCCCTGCATGCTGCACCAGTTGCGCGCTCCCGATTTCCCATCCCTCAGGAAGATCACGTCCCTGCAGGCGGCACTTGACCCAGGCCCAACTCCTGCCTGTCCACACCTTCAGCATGATCGTGGTGGATGTACGCTCTTTCCACTGTCCGGCATAGAGTGTGACGGATTTGTTCCAGGTGCGCGGAGGAACCGGAGGACGAATGGTGAACTTCTTCCCACGGGCTCTCGCCTTCTCTTTCTGCTTTCGCCATATGGCAAGGGTGGTATGAAAGGATCGCGCGGAACCAAGGGCGGCATGGATGGCAGCGCGGCGGAACATCGCAGGAATATGCTCGGCAATAGTCGAGAGAGGCATCACTGGATGAGGGTTCTCTTTGGTGGTGTGGGTGAGCTTTTCCAGGGCCGTCAGCGCCGTTTTTGTATCGAGATCCAGGACCCCTGCATGCGCCTGGATGACCTCAAAATAGAAGGCGGCGATTTGATTGAATAGGTCTTTCGTTGCTGCAAACCAGTCTGCCTGCCCTGCTTGGTAGCCAAGTGGTTGTTTGATGGTTTTTGTTGCTTTTGCCATAGGGTTGCTCACTCCTTTCCTGCTCATTCTTTGCTTGCCACTCAAAAGCGGAAACAGCAGGAAACGTAAGCAGTGCAACCATCAAGTGAGAGTGAAGCACCAACAAGATAGTCGTTCTACCGTCTCTTAGCTTTTCCTACGGCTGTTCTGGCTAAAGCCGTTGAGAAACCCACTTGACCACTGCCGTCGAAACGGCATTGCTTGCGGTGGGTTCTCTCTGTCAAACAAGTCGGCACGGGGTTTCAATAGTCAGGCTTGTTATTTGGAGCTATTTTATGGTATTGTTGTATAAAATAATCGTGAGGAGAAAGCTTTTAAAGCTCATCGAGCTACATTCGTGAGCATACCCGGGGTTTCACTTATTTGAGAGATTTATCGTCGCGCTAACGTACTTAATTATTAGTTGCTGAAAGCGAGCGGGCAACGAACCAAAAGGTGGAAATGTGATTGCTCGCGAAGAAAGGAGCGATCTGTACGCACAAAGCTCAAACTCCTAACACGTACCGGTTGTGTAGGACATAGTACACGCAGATATCTTACAGAAGAGGCAGGGTAGCCTCTGATAGTGCCTCTCTTCTCAAGATGTTCATGACACATATCCAATTGGGGGATCAGTGAGCAGAGAAGTCTGGCAGGCAAGGGAGTGGGAACTCCTCATAACGCTTTCGATCCATATTCGTTAGCAGTTTGTCCAAAGGAGAAACGCATATGATCCTTGAACAAGGTGAAGTCATCGACGAAATCATCACGAAAATCCGCGCTGGCCGTATGACCCGCCGGACATTCCTTGAGCGTGCCGTTGCCGTCGGCTTGAGCAGCACGGCAGCCGTCTCGCTGCTAGAAGCCTGCGGTGGCACCAGCAACAGTACGGGCGGTAATGGGCAAACCGTCAATATTAACTATCTTGAAAAGGACACCGATGGCGTCTACGCATCGCTGGTGAACGACTTTAATAAGCAAAACAACGGGGTCCACGTCACCTACAACAGTAATGCCCCAAACGATACTGGCCAGCTCCTGACGATCCTCACCACCATGCTGCGGGCGCGCGGGAGCTCCATCGATGTCTTTCCGATGGATATCATCTGGCCCGCTGAGTTTGGGGCCAATGGCTGGACGGTTCCCCTGGATGATAAGTGGCCGGCCAGTGACCGGGCCAATTATCTCGACGCACCGCTTAAGGGCTGTACCTACAACGGCAAGTTGTGGGCGGCACCGACCCGCACCGATGCCGGACTGATTTACTACCGCACCGACATCAACAAAACACCTCCGACGACCTGGGATCAACTGACAAGCATGGCCAAGGCGGCTGCCCCGTCCAAGGCGAAGTTCGGCTATCTCTGGCAGGGGGCCCAGTACGAGGGGCTGGTCTGTAACTTTGTCGAGGTCCTCTACGGCTATGGCGGTACCGTACTCGATCCCAGCGATCCCAAGAAGATCACCGTCAACAGCCCGGAAGGGATGCAGGCTTTGACGTTGATGGCCAGCTGGGTGGGCACGATCTCGCCACGGGCGGTGACCACCTACAAGGAAGAGGATAGCCGCTCGGCCTGGCAAAACGGGGACTCGGCCTTCTTGCGCAACTGGCCCTATGCCTATTCGCTGGGCAACGACCCCAAGACCTCCAAGATTGCTGGCAAGTTTGATGTCCATACCATGCTCTATGGTGGCAGCAACACCACCGGCCACTCCTGCCTGGGCGGCTGGCAATATGGCATCAATGCCTACTCCAAGAACCCCGATGCGTCCTGGAAGTTTGTCCAGCACCAGCTCAACCCCGCCTCGCAGAAAACGATCGCCACAAAGTTGTCGCTGTTCGCCACACTCAAGAGCATCTACACGGACCCCGACGTGTTAGCCAAGGCTCCTTTCTTCAGCAAAATGCAGCCCGTCTTCGCGACTGCGCAGCCGCGCCCGGTCTCTCCCTTCTACCCGGACATCTCGAATGCCATTCAGTCGCGCGTCCATAATGCCCTGACCAAGCAAAGCAGCCCTACAGATGCGTTGAGTGGATTACAGTCGGATTTGCAGGCCATCGTGAATAAATAGTATGATGTAGTGCGTCGCTCGAAGTGGGGTATCTGTCCAGATACTCCACTCTCATGAGATGATCTTCATCGAGAAGTCATCTGTCTCTGTATCTGTGCCCATCAAGAGGTCGCCTGGAGCGGAATGGCGCTTCGCGTATTCGCCAGAAGGCCCTCTGGATGTGGAGAGCGGTAGAAAGGGAGAAGTGCTCATGGCAACACAAGCCGTCGAAGCCCCCGCCAAAAGGGTGACTCTGCGCGAACGCCTGGATTTGGGAAGTGGCTTCACGCCCTACATCCTGGTCCTGCCGACCATTCTCGTGATCCTGGCGGTGGCGGCCTACCCCATCATCAATTCGATCTGGCTCAGCTTTCTGGATAACCCGCTGAGCCCTAGCGCCAGTTTTGTGGGCTTGCGCAACTTTGTGCAGCTCTTTGGCAATCACGAGTTCCTGTCTGCCATTGGCATCACCTTCGCCTTCACGATCGTCGCCGTGGCCCTGGAGACGATCATTGGCTTGGGCATCGCCTTGCTCATCAATGCCACCTTTCCCGGCCGTGGCCTGGTGCGGGCCGCTATTCTGGTGCCGTGGGCCTTTCCCACGGTGATTTCCGCCCAGATCTGGTACCTGATGTACAATGACCGCACCGGCATTGTTAGCTACATCCTGCAGCAGATCCACGTGTTGGCCCCCGGCGATACCTTGTTGCGCACCACCAATGGCATCGTGATAGCTGCCATCATCACCGATGTGTGGAAAACCGCGCCGTTTATGACCCTCTTGCTGCTGGCCGGGCTGCAGGTCATTCCCCATGAATTGTATGAAGCCGCCGGCGTCGATGGCAGCACGCGCTTCCAGCAATTCTGGACGATTACCCTGCCCATGCTCACCGGGCCGCTGATCATCGCCTTACTCTTCCGCACGCTGGCTTCGCTGGGCATCTTCGACCTGCTCTACATCCTGGGCGGCAACCAGGTGCAAAGCATGGCCTCGTTCTCGTATAATTTCATGTTTACGCGTTCCACCTTCGACTTTGCCACGGGAGTGGCGGCTGCCGTGACGCTGTTTGTGACCGGACTGATCGTCAGTCTGCTCTATATCTTGTTGATGCGCGTCACCCAACGGTAGCTCGTCGAGAGAGCCATTCCTGGAAAGGAAGGAGATGTCTTATGGCAGTTAAGGAACAGGTGTACCCGGATGCCAAAGCCGGTGCCAAGCCGGCCCAACCGGGAAGACGCATCCCGTGGGGCAAGATCGGGCGCTATACCGCTGTGGTGTTAGTCGTGTTCGTGGCCCTGGCCCCGCTCTACTGGTCCATCGCCACCTCGGTCAAAAGTGGCATCGAGCTCAATGCCTCGCCGCCCACCCTCTTTCCCCACACCTTCAGCTTGGAGAACTACCAAAACGATCTGTCTTTGTCGACCTTTACGCGCGATCTGCTCAACAGCACGATCATCGCCACCATCACGACGTTACTGGCCTTGTTCTTTGGCATTCTGTGCGCCTATGCAGTGGCGCGCATGAAGTTCCGCGGCAAATCGCTGGTGCTGGGGATCACCTTGTCGGTGGCCATCATCCCGCTGATCGCCATGGTAGGGCCGCTCTACGTCATCTTCACGGGTCCGCTGCCCATCTACAACACGTATGCCGCTCTGATCATCCCCGACCTGGTGCTGACCTTGCCGATCACGGTGTGGTTCATGACCTCGTTTTTCCGCGATCTGCCGCCCGACCTGGAAGAGGCGGCGCTGGTAGATGGGGCCACGCGCATGCGTGCGCTGTGGGAAGTGATTGTGCCGCTGACCGCCCCTGGGGTCTTCGCGGCAGCCATCCTCTCGTTCATCGCGGTGTGGAACGACTTCCTCTTTGGCTTGACGCTGACGACCGATGAGAATGCGCAGCCAATCACCGTGGGGGTCTCGCGCTTTGCGGGGGAACATACCATCCCGTGGGGTGAAATAGCGGCGGCGGCGGTGATTGTGACTATCCCGCTGGCGATTGTGGTGCTCATCCTGCAGAAACGCATTGTCTCCGGCTTAACAGCTGGGGCTGTCAAAGGCTAAAGCAAATACAACACTCATAGCAGGTGCGAACAACAATCATCTGACGAAGCCAGGGGATTGTTGTTCGTACCATGTGCTATGAGTGTTGCGAATATTCTCAACTGGTAGCTATGAATGAGTCAACGGAAGCGGCGTGTGTCCATGGGCGGGCAAAAAGGGAGCAAGTCTTCCAGCGGATGTTCGCCGCTGATCCGCACCGCCCCCGGTATCATTTTCTGCCGCCATCGGCGTGGATGAACGATCCCAACGGGCTGATCTACTGGAAAGGACACACTCACCTATTTTACCAATACGTCCCCAACGATCCGCCGTGGGAAACAAAACATTGGGGCCATGCAGTAAGCACCGACCTTGTCCACTGGCTTGACTTGCCGGTCGCATTAGCTCCAACGCCGGGAGGACCTGACCAGGATGGATGCTTCTCCGGCTGCATCGTCAACCACGATGGCGCCCCAACGCTCATCTACACAGGCGTGCGGGGAGACCAACAGTTACCGTGCCTGGCCACCAGCCCTGATGACTTGATTACCTGGCAGAAGTATCGGGCAAATCCAGTGATTGCTGCACCGCCGCAGGAACTGGATCTGCTTGCGTTCCGCGACCATACTGTGTGGAAGGAAGGAACTACCTGGTATCAGCTGATCGGTGCCGGGATCAGAGGAGTCGGGGGTACGGCTCTGCTCTATCGATCGCCGAACCTTGTTGACTGGGAGTACATGCATCCTCTCTACACCGGTGACCGAAACCGCAGCGAACCGGTGTGGACCGGCTCCATGTGGGAATGCCCCGACTTCTTTCACCTGGGCGACAAGTCCGTACTTATGGTGTCGGTCTACGATGACAGTCGCTTTCGCGAGGAGGCGTATGACGGGTGCCTGCACTACGCCGTCGCCTTCGTTGGGGCCTACACTGATCACACTTTTACCCCTTGGACCCAGAGCATTATTGATTACGGCGGCCACTTCTACGCGCCACAAACCATGCTTGCCCCCTCAGGTCGTCGCCTTCTATGGGGATGGCTCTGGGAGGGACGCGGTGACGAGGCACAGCGGGCCGCCGGCTGGGCAGGGGTCATGTCTCTACCGCGTGTTCTCTCGTTGTCTGCCGACAACATGGTGAGCCTGGAGCCAGCTCCAGAGCTGAAGCAGCTCCGAGGCACCCACCAGCGTGTAATGGGTCTGCCCATCCTGCCAACGTCGCTGATGCAGCTCGGGGAGGTTCAGGGCGACTGCCTGGAAATCCAGGCGGAGTTGGTCCCAGATGAGGCAACGGAACTGGGCATCGGGGTGCGGTGTGCCCCAGATGGCACGGAGCAGACTCTCATTCGCTATGACCGCCTGCAAGGACGCCTGCTCATTGACCGACAACGATCCAGCTTAAGCGAGGAGGTGCAGCGGGACATACGAGCAGGGCCGCTTCCGCTTGCTGCCGGTGAGCCATTGCTGTTGCATATCTTCCTTGACCGCTCCGTGATCGAAGTGTTCGCAAACTACCGGTTGTGCATGAGCAGCCGGGTCTACCCGTCCAGAACTGATAGCCTTGGCGTTGGGCTCTTTGCACGCGGTGGAAGTGCCAGGGTCAAGGCATTGGACGCCTGGGAAATGGGGTCCATCACGGTGGGAGGCTAGTTCTGCTTTGTCACTTGGGATCAACGGTGGTATAGTTCCAAAAAACATAGCGTTTTGTAGCGAAATATAGCGTTCTATTGACCGCTTACTTCCGCTATTAAGCGCTTGCTTTCTGGCTTCGTGAGGGGAACGACAATCCTCACCGGATGGACTACCAGAGATGCAAGCACCTCTTTCCCATCCTCTACCGCCCTTAGCCCGAAGGCATCAGGGGCTACTTTTCTGATAATGTTGCCTGACCCGTTAATATCGGCATTGATCTTGCGTCCATCGGATGCGCGGTAGAGTCCACGCTTGACGCGCTTGCCGCTAAACGTGTGCTTCTCATCACCATTGTTCGGGTCACGAACTGGCAACGGGTCCAGGTCTAGCAAACTGGCTTTTGATGTGTAAGACTCTTCCGTGACCTCCACGCGAATGCCTACTAACTCAGCCTTGTAGGTTAACATGGCGATGAAACGAGCGTGAGGGATTTGGACAAAGTTTTGATTGTTCCTCTTGCCCATGTTTGCCTCTTGCTTCCAGGCGTCATTCTTGCCGATGCACAACACACCTATTCCCTCTTTCACCAACACATCAATAATCCACTTGCTGGCAGTGTGCATGTAGTGGTCAATGCGCCTGTTGCGCTTGTTCGTCATACGCTCTATACGCTTTGTTGTCCCCGTTGTCCCTAGTTGCTTTTGCAAGTCTGCCCTACGCTTGTTGTAGAACTGATTGACACTTTTCCCTGGACGCCCGTTAACAAGGACTGACCGAAAGCCAGGTTTGTTTGAAGTTAGCGCAACCAGATTGTTCAAGCCAATGTCTATGCCAGCGTAAAAAGCAGGATTGACAGGCACTTGTTTCACCTCTTTTCCGTACACCACCTCAACCACATAAAAGCCCTTACGAGGGACGATGCGTACTTGATCGACATCCTTTTGCTTCGTTTGCACTTCGATAGGAAGCATGGAGGGTTGCATAAGTCCACGCTTTAAGCCTCTCTTGCTAATGGCCTGGATGGTGTACACCAGGATGTTACGCCCTTCCGTCTTGTGCTTGTACTTTGGCGGCTTGGGCCGTCCGAGAAACTTTGACGGGTCTTCGTAGTACGCTTCTAACCCCTCTCTAAAGCCCTTCCAGTTGCGATCAAGCACCATCAAGATTTGTTGACTGACCTTTGCTGGCAGCGCCCTGTACGCCTCATGGGACTGCATGCGTTTCTGCACTTCGTTGTAGTTGAGGTAAACCCCCTGGTGAATGAACGCTTGCCGGTACTCATAGTTCGCTGCATTGTACAGGTTCTTCGACTTGAACGCCGCTTCGTCAATCACGCTGTAGCGTGGATCGCTCTTGCTAATCACATGTTGCTCAACTAGCTGCATCTTTTTCACCCCCTTTCTGTGTTTGTGCTTGTAACTCTAACTCTTTGACAATTTGCTCTGTCTTCCGTTTTGCTCTCCGCTGCCCGTAAAGTCGTGCGGAAAAACTGTACAAAATGCTCACCATATCAGCTACGAGGTCTTCAATCGGGTTCTCTGTGATGTTGACCACTTCGATAGAGCGACCTTGCATAGCGAGAAGCGTCTCGATGTACTTAAACCCGAAGCGGGTTAAGCGGCCCTTGTGCTCTACCACAATAACCGTAACGGTAGGATCAGCTAAGAGTGCAGGCAGTTTCTTGCGCCCATCATTAATGCCTGAACCAACCTCTTTGACAACTTTGTGAACCTTCCAACCCTTAGCCGCACAGTAGGCAGAGAGCCGTTCCGCTTGCGTATCCAGATTAGGCGGGTTCTCATTGGCAGAGACACGCGCATAGACCACAACCACCGCTTCAGATGGTGGCTGTTGCTCTAGTTCTTCCGTGATAATAATGGTTCCAGACTCCAATTGACGGCCTTTAATCTTGCCTGCTTTGAACCAGCGCCAAGCCGTTTCGTAGCGCACACCCGCCTGTTGCGCGAATATCCGTAGTTTCATGTGTGTCCTTCCCCAGGTCAACCGTTCCATGAAACACAGGACCACCCACGGCCTCTGTTTAGCGTACCTTGATCCGAACTTCGGCCAGGGTGCCTTCATCCTTACCAGGGGGTTGCATTGAACAGTGAAGGAAGACATGTCTTGCAGCGAGATCGGGATTGAACCGTCTTTCGGGCCCTGCACCCACGCCTGTTGTCCTTGCCATCGGGCTGTCACGTCGCATTGCTCCGACTATCGAGCATCCACTCATAGCATGCACCGCTTTGTCGCCGTAGCGTCCTAGTCGATAAGCACCTTCCTTTTCGTTATCATTCTTCTAGGAAGAAGTGTAAAGCGTGATAGAGCTGATAATCCGTCACTAACCCGTCACATTTCCTTGACTTTTGAGGGTTTAGTCACATAATGCTATCTAGTTGTATTATACAATCTAGATTGTATAATTGTCAAGAGACATCTGTGATATAATGTTGCCAAGATTGCGCAATTAGCGAGAGGAAGTTATGCTCAAGGATGTTGATACGAATCGTGAATGTATTCCCACACCTGAAGCATCAAGACGCTCAGGGTTGAGCAAATCTCATCTTACCCGCTTGCTCAAATCAGGTGCTCTAGAGGGTTTTCAGCTTGGCCGAGACTGGCTGATCTACGCCGATTCGTTAGAAAAATATATGGCAACGCCGCATAAGCCAGGACCAAAGGGGCCTATTCTCAAGAAAGCTAGCCAAGCAGGGCAGCAGAATAAAGTTCAAGAATCACCGGAGCAGTAACGCTCTTTGCACATTTGGCAGGTGTCATGCAGAAAGAAACAAACGATCCACAGATTGAGCCTATAACAAAGGTAGACCTTCTCTACTACCAGGCAGAAGCGCAAATTCAACAAGGGGAACTCAAACCAGCTAGCATGATCCTGACTGAGGCAGCACAACTTGCAAAAAGTCTTGGCTCTCGGCTGTACTTCAACAATCTTGCTATAAGTTATCATCAGCTAGAGGAACAATGGCCGAAAGAACCTGTAGTAGTTGCATGAGAAGAAGTGTTTCAACCCTGGTAACTCTGTAGAGACCCATCCAAGTAGTGAAAGCTACAAGGATGGTTTCTTGCAGACCCAAAATCCTGCAATAGAACGCTATAAAACGCTATATTTTCAAACACTAGTTTCTGATACTCTTGGGCATGAGCACTACAAACTGACCGAGGAAACCAGAATGACCGAATCCTTCATCACCCTGGAGGCCCTGCGCTCCTATACTCGCGAAGGGCGTTCACTCATCCTGGACTACGGGGGCCCGCGCGTCGCGATTACAGTCCTGACAGATCGCATGATCCGCGTGCGGCTGGCGCCTGATGGGACATTCGCTGCGCGACGCTCCTGGGCGGTTGTGCGGGCGGACGATGAGTTCCCGGAGGCATCGTTCGCGATCGAGGAGTTGGGCCAGGCGCTCGTGCTGCAAACGGCCTCGCTCACAGTGCAAATCGAGCGCGACCAGGGAAACCTCTCCTTTGCCGATGCGCAGGGGCAGCCGTTCTGCGCCGACGACGCGGGCATGCAGTGGGACCAGGCCGCATCGGAGCCACGCCGAATTGCTTGTGCCAAGCGCATTGAGGCTGGCGAGCACTTCTTCGGCTTCGGTGAGCGCACCGGGCAACTCGACAAGTTCGGGCGCCAAATGATCAACTGGGCGACCGATCCGGCCCACGGCCACGGACCCGGCACCGACCCACTCTACCTCGCCATCCCAGTGTTCCTGGCGCTCCGGCCCGGTCTGGCCTACGGCGTCTTCTTCAATAACACCTGGCGCAGTCGCTTCGATATTGGAGCGAGGCAGCCCGGCACCTGGCTGATGGAGGCCGAGGGCGGCGAGCTTGACTACTACGTGGTGTACGGGCCGTCACCGGAGCAGGTGAGCGAGGGCCTCGGCGCGCTGCTGGGGACTATGCCGCTGCCACCGCGCTGGGCGCTGGGCTACCACCAGAGCCGCTGGAGCTATGCGACGGAGTCGATGGTGCGCGAGCTGGCGGCCGAGTTTCGCACACGCGACATCCCCTGCGATGCGATACACCTGGATATCGACTACATGGACGGCTATCGCGTCTTTACCTGGAACCCGCAGGGCTTCCCCGATCCAGGGGCGCTGCTCGCCGATCTGCGCCGCGATAGCTTCCGCGTCGTGACGATCATCGATCCCGGTGTGAAGAGCGATCCCGATTACCGGGTCTACCGGGCAGGGATGGAGCGCGACGTGTTCATCCGCCGGGCCGATGGCGCGGTATTTCATGGCTTCGTCTGGCCCGATGACGCGGTCTTCGCCGATTACACGCGGCCGGAGGTCCGTGAGTGGTGGGGAGACATGCAGAAGGCGCTTGTGGATGTGGGCATTAGCGGCACCTGGAACGATATGAACGAGCCAGCGGTGTTCGGGCGTCCGTTCAGCCAGGGAGGTGGCCTGGTCGGGACGATCGATCTCGATGCCATCCAGGGTCCTGAAGGCGAGCGAACGACCCATGCCGAGGTACATAACCTTTACGGCTATGGCATGACCCGCGCCTCTTACGAGGGGCTGCGGCGATACCTCGATGACCAGCGGCCTTTCGTGCTGACGCGCTCGGGCTTTGCTGGCGCGCAGCGCTGGGGCGCCTGCTGGATGGGCGACAACACCTCCTGGTGGGAGCACCTGGAGCTGGCGATGCCGCAGCTCATGAACATGGGCCTGTCGGGCGTACCCTTTGTCGGCACCGACATTGGCGGCTTCAACGGTAACGCCAGCGGCGAGCTGTTCGCCCGCTGGATGCAGTTCGGCATCCTGGCGCCCTTCTGCCGCGGCCACTCACTAAGTGGTACCGAACGCCACGAGCCCTGGAGCTTTGGCCCGCGCGTCGAGGCCATTTGCCGCGAGTTCCTGCGGCTGCGCTACCGGCTGCTCCCCTACCTCTACACGCTCTTCTGGGAGGCGTCGCGGCGCGGGACCCCAGTGCTGCGGCCGTTGCTCTATCACTTCCCGGACGACCCGGCCACCTACCAACTCCACGACCAGGTGCTACTGGGGCCACAGCTTCTGGCGGCGCCGATTTACCACCCCGGTCGTGAGCACCGCCATGTCTACCTGCCGGAAGGCGCATGGTACGACTGGTGGACCGACGAACTGATAGCCGGGCCGGTACATCTCCTGGCATACGCGCCGCTGGAGCGCATGCCGCTCTACGTCCGTGCGGGGACAATCATCCCCAGCGGGCCGGACCTGCGCTACGCGGACGAGCGCCCGCTCGACCCGCTGACGCTGGACCTCTACCCTGACCACGGGGCGTTCACGCTCTACGAGGATGACGGCCACAGCTTTGCGTACGAGCACGACCAGTTCTGTACGACTAGCTACACGCTGCGACGGACGGAAGATCGGCTGGTTTTCGAGATCAGCGCACGCGAAGGCGCTTACGTCCCGCCAGCGCGTCGGCTCCTGATCAGGGTTCACGCTGTAGACGAGCAGGCGGGGGAAGGGCAGCGCAGCGCGAACTACGATCCTGATCGCCGGCTGTTGACGCTCCAGGTTGATGATGACGGCAGCGCACGGACGTTGAGCTTTAAGCTGGCAAAAGTATCCCATCCTTAGAGGAGAAAAGGGAATTGTTTTATCAAGATCATTTTTTTGATTGTCTCTGTCTCCTGAGCAAGATACTGGTGATTACTGCTACCAGGCCAGCAACAAAGAGCGGCAGACCTACCTGTGTACTCTGCGTCACCGCCCAGAGTACAAAGGCAATAACTTCCAGCGCGAGGCCGCCCACGAAGAGTATAACGATCGCCAGCGGCGAGCTTGAAAAGGAGGTGCGGATATCCTGGCGACCGAAGGCAGAAGTTTGAGGGGGGGTCGAACGCTTCTCTTGCTCTGGAACTGTATCTTCAACAGTCGTTGCTGCCACAGGCAGGTACTGATCAATGGCTGATCGGAGGGTCGCGTACAGCGCTTCAATCTTGGGGCGCGACGCGCGAACATAGAGTTTGCTCTGCCCGTCTCTGACCATGAGTTCCCGAAAAAGCGGTTCATATGTTTTGTGGCGCAATGTGACAGAGGTGATGGTTGAAAGGGAGCGTTCTTCAAGAAAGGAGCGCTTCCTGGGGAAGTCTACGGCGTAATAGCCGATCAAGCGCCGGTTAGTGACGATGACCTCGCAAAGTACGCTGCGCTGTTCCCGGCCACTGTCCCAGATCGCAGGGATGGCGAGCAAGGGTATTTCGCCGGGCTGCATATGGTCCCGCAGGTGTTTTACTCTTTTCAGTATTTTTTCGGCTGCGCGTGTTTGTTGGCTGTCGGTCGATGGCATTGAGCTAGCTGGCCTTTCAGTGTATCTGGGGAGATTATAGCATATAGTGTAGGTAGTGAGACGAGGTGGCCTTTGGCTATCGCCCGGTTGCATGGGCTCTTCGTTCGAGGCAAAACGATGTTGCCGCTGATGTAATGGCGGTCCTTGCGCTGCTCTTTCCAACAGGACATGGTTGGATTGCGCGTTCAGACTGGTTTTGAGCAGGTGAGAGTGAAGGAAGAGTTTTTTGGGCTTGTGTTTACCAATTTGCGGCTAAAGGCCCCTGCCTTTAGGAATGGGGATGGATAGCCGCCAGCCATAGGCTGTACTATGTCCACATGGACATATTGACATACATGAGACAATAGTTCTAACAAGGCTCCGTAAGGCGTTAGTAGGACTTGTCCGAGAATGCGGGAGAACCTCTCTCTTCTCTTCGTTGGCTGTAGAACAGCAATGCCTGGAGATGGGCGTAAGTCGCAACGAAGAGTATCAACCAACAGAAGGGTAGGCGACTTCGCGCTATTCACGGTCACGTCCTGAACCGTTAGAGTTGGTCGGCTTAAAGTTCTATCGGTCTCCAACGAGGCTTCTCCTTCCAGAGTTGAGAGTTGGAACGACGTTAGAACCCCCTAGCTTTAGCTATGGGGAGTCTCAGGTATTATGTTATGCTTTCTCTGTTAAGTCAACTATTATCACGGACAAATAACTTATGGCTCAACAAGAAGAGATAGGCAGCAGCGATACTGAGAATGTCAACAGCTCGAAAGCAGCAGGCGAAGCGTCATCCCCACCTGCACACTCTTCGCGGTTTCTTACCAGTAAGAAGGTCACGGATCACCTGGCCAACGAGCGTACCTTTCTTGCCTGGATACGTACTGGTCTGGCAATCATAGGTTTTGGCTTTATTGTCGAGCGATTTGGACTGCTGCTGCGAGAAATTGGCATAAAAATAACGAATGCGCCCCTCCCCAGTCACTACTCGTCTCAGGTGGGTATTACCTTGACGATTCTTGGCATCGTGGTGATGGTAGTAGCGCTGCTCAATTTCTTACAGAATCGACGAGCTATCGATAAGGAAGAGTTTCATCCTCGTCGCGGCTTTGCCATCTTCATGACAATTGTGATGTGCCTGATAGGGGCTATACTGGCTGTGTACCTCTATTTTACGACCTAGTTTCCGGCGCGGCCGCGACGGTTGTCCTTATAGTTACGATTATTGTTGGTAGTGCTCGACGATGTTTTCGTCGCGCACTTTGGCTTCTTCGGGGTTGAGCCCAAATTCTCTGCGGGCGCGGCGTTGTCGCAAGAGATCCCAACACTGGTCCAGTTGGATTTCTACTTCATGCATGCGGGCACGCTCAGTTTCGTCGAGTTGGCCCCCTTCTGCTTGTTTCATGAGCTCATGTTCTTCCTCGACCAGTTTGTTGATGCTATTCAGAATCTGGCTGTCGTCCATAGTTTGCTCCTTGCTCCTGGTGGCGATGTTTTTGTGGCGTTATGGGTTGCCTATAGCGGCGAAAAAACGTGCACACTGCTTCATTTGCTATATTATAACCCACCGGTGCGATTAGCGGTAGGCGAGTTTACCAGGTAACGCGGGGTGTTGTGCTGCAAGTTGGGTTGCGTGGGACCTCTGACTCCGAATGTACCCGTTTTCACGGCTAGTTAAACGCCCTGGCTTAGAGTACTAAAAAAACAAGCCTTGTAGAAAAAGGCTTGTTTTTATATTTTTTTACTGTGTGGTATGAAGCTACCTGCGAAATCCTACTGTACGTTGTAGTGGGATTTATGGTAGTAGACCATGCCCTTGCCAACGACCTTCACGGGTTGGAGTTCTTTGAGCATGATGGCTTCGCCACACTTGTTGCAAATGCGGTTGGTAAGATGGTTGAGCTCTTCGCGGTTTGCGAGTGAGGAACGAGCCGTCTTTGAAAGTTCACCCTTTTTAGGCATTGATACTAGACCCCTTTCACCTATCTTCTTGCTTGATTGCTGTTTGTTGTATCTGGACTTTCCTGACGTATTGATGTACCTGGCAATGGGTTACACAATACATGGTGCCTCCATTACGTCTGCTACAGTATATCACATGGTAGGGGATGTGTCCATGCTCGTTACAGGTCAAGAATGCATAAAAATAAGATAGGGAGCCAAGAACTTGACTCCCTGAAAATGATACAAATATTACAAAGTCCGCTCTACAGATTACAACCTACGAGAAGCACTACTTGCCGCACTACAAGAGAAACTCCGTGTGTGAACCTGAAAGTAGAATTGTGTAGAACCTTTGGTCCTACATTATTTAAAACGAAGGAGAAATGTCATTTGTAACATGAGTCGGAGTTGTAGGGAAACTATGCAATGGAGTAGTTGCATGATAAGATACGATTCGCTAGAAGTGGGTTTTTCTTTATGGGGGGATTTGAGACTGAGAGTTGATGTTCTTCGTCTTTAGACATTGTATAGGCTAGAAGGAGCATACTTTTATATGTTGGAACAAAGACCTGGGAGCGAGGATCTCGATCTGCCATCTTTTGCTGACGATGAGGATAGAGACGAGGATGAGAAGATCGAAGCTGCGCAGAAAAGGGCGAGACGCCGTCGCCGGTATATCACCATCGCAGTGGTGCTTTTGCTTATTATTTTGGTGCCTGTTATCTTCTTCGCTACGCGGGGATTACGTATGCGGAGAGTTACCTATCAGTTTAGACAGGTCACACAGGGAAACATTGCGCTGGTTGTCAGCGCGACTGGCCCGGTGCAGGGGACTATCTATAACGCGGACTTTTTGGCAACGGGCAGGGTCTCAGAAATTGATGTGAAGTTGGGCCAGTCGGTCAACGCGGGGCAAACGCTGGCGAAAATTGATAATACCGCTCTAGAAGATGCGCTGAAGCAGGCGCAAGCTTCATTGCAGCAACAGAAGGATTTTGGTACGCAGGATGCTATCAATGTCGCACAGAACCAGGTCAATACTGCCCAGCATAACCTTGATAACGCGACGCTCACGGCTCCGCACGCTGGTGTGGTGACCGCCATCAATGGCGCGGTTGGAGGAATGACTACCGGCGGTGGCAGCGGTAGTAGTGGTGGTGGGGGTGGCAGTGCCGAGGGTTTCATCCAGATCGTTGATAGATCCTCTCTCCAGGTGCAGGCCAACGTGAACGAGAGCGATATCGGGGGAGTAGCTGTGGGGCAGGCGGTCTCATTCACGGTCAATGCGTATGGCAGCCGTACATTTCATGGGACGGTCGGCGCGATAGCACCGCTGGGTCAGAACGCTTCAAACGTGGTGACGTACCCTGTGACAATCAATGTCGATATGAAGAGTATCCCGGGCGCGAATGTGTTACCGGGTATGACAGCCAGTGTCACAATTACGATAGCAACGCACTCCAATGCCTTGCTTGTACCGGTGGATGCCATTAATTTTGCCCAGGCTTCGACGCAGATCAGCAGCAGCGAGCGCGATGCGGCGTTGTCTCAGGCGCAGCAGATGATGGCCGGATTGCAGAGCGGGGGAACGGGTGGTTCGAAGTCCAATATGACTGCCTCCTTTGTGCTGGAGCAGGCCAATAACCGGTGGACGGCGAAGCCAGTGGTGTTGGGGTTGACGGACGGTACCTCTTATGAAGTGCTCAGCGGGCTTACTCTGGGAGAGAGTGTGGCTGTTGGCGTGCAGGGTGGTGGTACGACTGGCCC